>Ga0209156_10000583_pt1 | contig 31088 bp, 27 predicted proteins | sample GraSoiAngelo_124_FD_185881 | JGI IMG/M metagenome (GOLD analysis project Ga0209156, IMG submission 185881) | Grasslands soil microbial communities from the Angelo Coastal Reserve, California, USA - 14_0927_05_20cm (SPAdes) (version 2) | ecosystem: Environmental > Terrestrial > Soil > Grasslands... | reverse complement strand
GGATTGCCGTCCGGTGAGGAACAACTCTCACCGTTCAACCTGGTCCTGGGTCGAAGAAGCATCGCCGGCTCGTTGATCGGCGGATTGCCGGAAACACAGGAGATGCTGAACTACTGCGGAAGACACAACATTACCGCAGATGTCGAAGTCATTCCCATTCAACAAGTCAATCAGGCGTATGAGCGAATGCTGAAGAGCGATGTCCGCTACCGGTTTGTGATTGATCTTGCGTCGCTGAAGTAAAACAATCGCCGCATCGACCGCGGCAAAGTTATTTCGTTCCAAAACTTTTTCTTCGTCGCTATCCTCGGCCTGATCTTCGCCCTGTTGTATTTAGGCGCTGCATCGCATGGTTAAGTCTCCTTCGTTTGTTGGTAACGGGGCTTCAATGTCTCTTGATACGCGACGAATCCGAAATTCGCAGCGTGATCGGGCTCAAATAGCATAGGCTGCTTCTGGAAGAAACTGTTAATCAGTCGCCTCTCTTCTGAGTCGTCTCGAACGATATTCGCGATGCGAGCGTGATGAACGAGAAGCACGTCAGCTAGCCACGGAAAATCTTTCGGTCCGAGAGATACTCCCGCTAAAAGCGATCGGTCAGGCTCTGCAAGCGATTTGAGTGAGGCGAGCTGTACTTGCTGGTAGCCGTGTGGAAAACGAGGATCAGCGGTAGTCAGACTCGTCTGAAGCTCCCGAATCTTGGGGCTGAAGTCTTGAGTCTTCCAGCAGTCGAGGTAAAGCAGGAGGCGATCAAAATCGTAATCAGATAGTTTAGCTTTTGCGCGACGAGTGAAGTCTTCGATCTCGTGGAGGTCGCCACTGAGGATCGAATAACACAAGTAGTAGCTCCAAGTCTCGCCGAAGAAAGGCAAGCCACGAATGTAAACAAAATGATCGTCGGCGGTACCAAGCGTGAAGTAAGCGTCAAAAATAGAGCTCAAAAAGTGCACTGCGTCGTCGATGCGTTGCCATAAATAGCAATAGCGGGATGCGGTGAGTAGATGTCGGCTGGAAATCTTGGGAAACTGGCAACCCCGAAATAGATCGATCATTTTGTCTGGGTTGCCCCTAACTCCATATTCCTGTGCGAGTGAGAATCGAATTTCATCAGAAGCCGGACAGGCGGAATAAGCCTCGGTGAACCGCCGAAAGGCTTCGGGACGGTCTCCACGGCGGAATGCAGCCACACCCCAATAGAAGTGCCACGTTTGCTTTTCCTTGTCCTGCAGACTGGACGGATCAAACTTCCGGAGCTCTTGCTCAAGCATGTCCGTCCTATGCTGCGTCACAAGACGGTCGATCACTTGATCGACGGTTTCGCGCCGCTTAGAGAATAGTGCCATCTCTGATGAGCCGCCGAAGAGCCTAACCAGAATTAGGCTTCATTTTGCGGCCTAATTTGAGTTGCGTCTTCACTGCGCCTTCGACGGAAACAAAATCGCGTCGCTCATGCCGTGCAGAAATTTTTTGTCGGCTGGAGCAATGGTCGCGAGCGCGCCGCGTAATTTCACGCGGTCGCCTTCGACGAAATAGTAGGGACAAAGACGCACCCGACCCTTCATTGTTTTTAGCTCGCCAGAATCCGGATCCCAGTAACGGTGCTCAAACAAGCGGCCCTTGTGGAAGCGCTGAAGTATGGTTGGCGACGATTCGAATGTTGCGAGCGCGTGCTCGATTCGTTTTTCCCATTCAGCGTGCGGCAGATCGCTTCCAAGTGCGATGCCTCGGCTGCCCCAGCCGAGCGGCGAAAATCCGCTCACTTTTAACAGAAGTTCGCGATCTTTTTGGCTGAACTTTGCTGCTTCGCGCCAGTCGTGAAGCTCTAATCGCGGAATGACCGCATGTTGCGGCAATGGCGTTGGATCCAGCAGCCATGAGTAGGGGATTACTTCCTGTAGCTTGATGAAATATTTCTCGCCCAGCTCGCGTCGCCAAAATTCGCGCAGCGGCTGCATCCAAAAAAGCGCGAACCACATTTTCTCTTCGAGATACGGTTTGATTGGCGGCGTGATCGTAATTCGGTCTTCCGCATTCGCACGCAGGGTGTTCTCGATGCCAGGAATATTTGGCAGATCGAATAATTCAAAAAAGCGATACACAGCGCGTCCATCTTGCGGCTCGTAATTTTCGGCCGCCACCACGCGCCAACTGTAGCCGGGGGCGGTGACTCCGGCGGGCTGAGAACTGCCATGGCGACTGCGGTCAACGCCTGCGGCTACAACTGGATTTCCAGAAGCGCCGGGCTGGTTTTTATCCAGCACCGAGTATCCAGGATCCAGCATCCGCTGATTCAATCGCGCCGCGATCCATTCCATCTCTGGCCGATACGTCGCCGCTTCTTGGGAAATCAATATGTCCCCACCATTTGGCAGCACGCTCCGGAACCCGTCCAGCATGCCGTCTCGTCCGCCAATAATTTGGCTCTCGAACGCTGCGTAGGTTTGGTTGAGCCACCCGGTCAGGCCGATTCCGCCCGGCACAGAATCGATTTCAGCAATGATATAGCCTTCCTCCGACAGAATTAGATCCGGCCGGATTATTCTCGGTAAATCATCGCGAATTTCTTTACGCCGCGAAAATTCGATCAGCTCTTTGGGCTTACCAGCGTCGAGGTAGCGCGCAACCCACTCCGGCTGCTTACCCTTAACACTTAGCTGATAAAGCTGGTTGCAGGCGCGCTGGAATACGAACAGCCGATGACCGAGCTGCTCAAGCTCGGCCACAAATTTTTTCTCGATCGGAAATGCGTCCGGCGAAAGGAGCCAATCTTTTTCGGCAAAGAGGCCTTCTTTTGGGAAAGCAGCACGGATCGCGGCGAGCCTGTCGTCCTGAGCCTGCACTTGCGTCACGAAGTCAACGTCCAATGCCCAACGCCGAACGTCCATGGGGAATAATTGTAGGGCGGCTCTGTGAGACGCCGTTCCGGGGAAGGCGTTTGACACAAACGCCCTACAGTCACCTTCCTGCCGCCATTCTCTTCAGCACGAGCTTCACCAGTTCTTCGGCCGATTCTGCTTCACCTTTGTCCTGCAGGTCGCGCACGGCTTTGTGGGCCTCGACTTGTTTATAACCAAGCGCAATTAAAGCGAGCACTGCTTCGTTGGCTTGTTCTTGCTCGGGTGTGGGCGCGTGCGCCGCGCTCGCAGCTTCCCACGCTGCAGCTACGCCGACCTTGTCCTTCAATTCGAGAACGATTCTCTCTGCCGTCTTTTTCCCGAGCCCGCTAATTTTTGAAATCGCAGCGACATCCGAGTTCACTACTGCGGCCTTAAAATTGTTTACGCTCATACCGCTTAGCACTGCGAGCGCCAGCTTCGGCCCGATGCCGCTGACATGATTGACCAGCAACCGAAACAGATCGCGCTCTGCCGGTGTCATGAATCCATAAAGCACATGGGCATCTTCACGCACCGCCAGATGAGTTAGGATTCGGATCGATTGCCCGGCGGCGGGAAGTTTATCGTAGCTTGATAGCGGAATAAACACTTCGTATCCGACGCCGCCGACATCAACAATCGCCTGCGTCGGCAGCGCGTTCACCAGTTTGCCATCGAGGAAAGTGATCATTTCCCATTTGACCTACCACAGAGATCAGAGAGTGCGCAGCGAATAAACAACATTTCCATCTCGATGTTCTCTGTGTCCTCTACGGCTAAACTATTCTGGTTTCAGCAGCAGCGTAAGATCGACGCGTTTCCCCTTCGCCACGTTAAAGCCGCTAACCGTGAAAGATTTCCAGTTTTGCGGTACGTTTGGGAAAACCATGCCGGCAACGGGCATCGGCAAAACGATAAACCGCGGGCCGGGCATGTTCATGAATTCTGCAGCGCGGCGCTTGTTCACCGGCATAAGAAAACCTGTCACCCGCGAGCGAAAATACCAGACCAGGCTTGGCTCCTCGAATTCCACTGAAGCAAACTGCATGTTTGGTCTCAACTCCGCGCGGGATTGCTGGAAAAGCTGGTACGCGGGAAAAAAGCGCGCCACCATCGGCGGGACAACCAGAGCGATCACTATCCATGCACACGCGGTAATGATCGCGATTGTCTTGAACAGGAAGCGGCGGTTTGGAAGCGCCGCTTCTTGCCAATGCCGCGCCAGTAAAAGAGCAAGCAGTGGAAAAGCCGGCAAGGTGTAATGCGGAAGCTTCGTGCTGACCAGCGTGAAAATAATAAAGATGATTGCAAACCCGATAACGAAATAAACGTCGATCTTATTGCCGTTGTAGCCGGGCACGTCGAGCCCGGTCTTTTTCTCGCGCCACAATGTTCGGACCAACCACGGCAACTTGATGGACCAAGGAAAGAAACTGACAAAGACGGTTACGAAATAGAACGGCAGAAGCAGCAGATACATCCCAATGGAGTTGGCGCCGTGGCCTTCCATCGTGGCAAACGAACGACCAATCACGTGCCGGCCGATTCCAACCGAGAAAAACTGGCCATCCGTTCGAATCAACGCTGGGATTCCCCAGAGCGCGACCACGCCAAGCGTGAGTAAAATTCCAGGTAGGAATCTGAAGCGCCGGACCAACTGCCAATCCCGCGACCATATAATCATCACCGCAACCGTGAGCAGCGGCGTCCACGCAATTGGGCCTTTGGCCAGAAAGCCCAGCGCGAGTGCGAGATAAAAGATAAGGAAGGGCGATTTCCAGATCGCCCACGACGGACCAGCCGCTCCTTGGTTTCTCGACGAATGTTGAATTAGTTCCCAGCCTTTCCAATGCGCAAGAGTGACGAACAGCACCAGCCACATGTCGGCGACGGCTGCTTTTGCATGGACAAAAGTTTGCAACGAAAGCGTAAAAATAATCGCCGCCCACCAGCCAACCTTCTCCCCGCTTAATCGTGAGCCCCATGTGAAAATCACCAAAGCGGTAAGCGCGGCCGCCACAGCGGATGGGAAACGCGCTGCGAAATCGTTTTCATCAAAAATTCGATAGCTGGCAACCTGCGTCCAATAGGCGAGAGGAGGCTTGTCGAGACGCAGCTGGTTATTGAAATAAGGAACGATGTAATCCGCGCGCTCAATCATTTCGCGCGATGCTTCCGCGAAGCGCGGCTCGTCACGATCGATCAGGGGTAAGGTCCATGTGCCAAGGACGTGAAAAAGAACGCAACCGGCAAAGAGGAGTGAATAATTGCGGATTGCGGATTTCACTTGGGCCCCCAAAATACAGTCCGCGAAAACTGACGGGAACTTATTTGTGAAGCGCGCTGCCGTTTCTTATTGGCTAATTGGCATCGTCATCGCTGCGGTAGCGATCGCAACGGCATTTTATCTAGATGACAGCGTCCAGAATTTCATCATGCACCATCAAAGCCGCGGGATGCGAAATTTTATGCGCAACGTCAGCTTGTTTGGTGATTGGCCATCGCATGTTGCTCTCGGCTTGCTCCTGCTGGGAGTCGCCTGGATACGCGACAGCAAGAAATGGACGCACATTTTTTTGGCGATGCTCGTGGCGATGGCGATGGCAGGCGTTGCCGGCCATGTAATCAAACGCACGGTTCCACGTGCCCGTCCTTCGGTACAGTCAGAGTTTCGTTGGGGCGGCCCGCACTTCAGCACGAAGTATCATGCGTTTCCATCCGGGCACGTTTCAGCCTCGACGGCATTTTTTGGTGTACTGCTGCTCGCGCGCCGGCGCATTGGTCTGGCGTGTCTGCCAATTCCAATCCTGATCGGGTTCTCGCGAATGTATCTCGGTGCGCATTATCTCTCGGATGTCGTCTGCGCCGCAGTCCTAGGGATTCTCTGCGCGCTACTGGTCACGCAGTTTTTTGTGCCACAAATCGCAAATCGCCATTCGCAAATCGAAAATTGAAGCAGGAGCGGAGGGGGTGAGATTCGAACTCACGAGGCCTTTCGGCCTTCCGGTTTTCAAGACCGGCGCAATCAACCGCTCTGCCACCCCTCCGGGAAAATGGTGACCAGTGATCGGTGATCAGTGGATCGGCGGGTAGTATAGCAGCATTACCTGCTCGCTCCATTACTCCATCGGAGCGCGGTGCCGCGAAGCGAGTTGCTGAAGTGCTGGAGTATTAATTGAGGAATTTGGCTCGACAGGCGGTTATGTTCATGTGAACTTATCACATGCCGGCAAAAAAGAAATTCCGTCCTGTGATTGAGGAGACCGCTCAGAGCTCTGCGCCGATCCGCGGTCGCGGCGCGTCCTGGAGCCCGGCAAATCGCTTTGAAAGGCTGCATGTTGATCTGACGGACATCGATGTCGTCGATGATGACCCAGACGCGGAAGAGCGGCCGCGGCGCGCAACGCAATATTTTCGAGATGCAACCAAATCGATCATTACTCGCAATACCAGCCCTGATGTGGGTTTCGAGACAAGCCTAAACCCGTATCGCGGCTGTGAGCACGGCTGCATTTATTGTTATGCCCGGCCCACCCATGAATATCTCGGGTTTTCCGCCGGTCTAGACTTTGAGAGCAAAATCATGGTGAAAACGAATGCGCCCGAGCTGCTGTGCGCAGAACTGGAGTCACCGCGCTGGCAGCCGCACACGCTAGTGATGAGCGGGATCACTGATCCGTATCAGCCGATCGAAAGAAAGTTGCGAATCACGCGTCGCTGCCTCGAAGTGCTCGCGAAATTTCGAAACCCGGTGGCGATAATTACCAAGAATCGTCTCGTCACCCGAGATATCGATCTGTTGTGTGAGCTGACGAAATACAACGCCGTCGCTGTAAATCTTTCTGTGACTTCACTCGAGCCAAATTTGCAGCGAGTACTGGAGCCGCGAACGTCGTCTCCTCAGGCGCGGCTCGATGCGATCAGGCAACTTCGAAGCGCAGGAATTCCTACGGGGGTTATGGTTGCACCGGTCATCCCTGGACTTACCGATCACGAAATTCCGAAGATTCTCGAGGCATGCGCAAAAGCGGGCGCGCAATTTGCCGGGTACACCGTTGTTCGTCTCCCGTGGGCGGTAGCGCCATTATTCGAGCACTGGCTTGAGGAACATTTTCCAGATCGCAAAGAGAAAGTGCTCGGACGCATCAGGCATTTGCGGGGGAACAGGCTAAATAATTCTCAGTGGCATACGCGGATGACCGGGGAGGGGATTTTCTCAGAGCAAATTGCTTCACTGTTCAAGGTTGGTTGTCGTCACGCCGGGATTGGTGAACGGCCGAAATTATCTTGCAAATCTTTCCAAACGTCGACAACCCAGCTGCGACTCTTCGGTTAGCCGTCTCTCGGATTTGCGTTACCGCTAAAACGGCCGGCGATTTGGCCAGCCGGACGCTTGGTCTTGCAATCGCTCCCCGATTTCGAGCGACTCGCTAATATCGATTTGCGCGGTGGCATCATCAGCGCCGAGAACCAATCCCTTGTGCGCTGTTGGCCATTCTTGGAAGTATCCGGCACCTATCGCGACCGGCGACTGCGACTCGACGAATGCATTGATGTTTCCTTTTGCGCACGTTACGCGCGTCGTTTTGCCGTCAGTCCGAACACAAAACAAGCAATCCGAATCAGGCTTAATGGTTAGCTCGCGAGCCTTGATAGTAAATTGTGAGGCGCTTCTATCGCTTGGAGTGAACAGAACGATGATTTTTCCTCGGTTCAACCGTATCCGCGCGCTCCGATCTCGCATGCCGCCAGCAGTCTCGTTGCCATCCTTTGTTACTTTCAGCTCTTCAATGTTGATGTCGGAATCGCCGGAGAGTTCTGCGAAAGCACCCGGAATCAATGCAAGATCGACTAACGCGCCGTTTAGTGATCGCACGGTGTCACCGTCGTGGATTCTGCTTTTCAGCGTGACCGGTTGGAAATCATTCCGTTCCGCATTTCCGAACACGACTTTGCCTTTGACCGAAAACACGGTGACTGCCGTGGCCTGATTGATGCCTTTTGAACATCCGTTCGCCAGAAGTGAACAGAGCGCAATATAAACAGCGAGCACTGAATGTCGCATCAGCGGGATTCGGGAGTTCGGCCGAGCCTAAGCGGCCTCGCGCCTCCTCCGCAACACAGAAGCAAAAAAAGAGCTGGCCTGGAAATCGATCCAAGCCAGCTCAGCTGTTTTTAATCCTACGTCAACTTAGTACCGATAGTAGTGATGATGACGGTGGTGGCGATAGTAACGGTGTCCGTTGGACCAGTAATATGACGGCCCAGAGTAGTAGCTGTAGTACGGATACGGTCGGTAGTATCCATATGGGTAATACCCGTAGCCGGATGGATAATAGCCGTATCGGTAACCTGGATAACCAAATCCGATTCCGACTCCCCCAACGCCAACTGTAATCTGAGCGTCTGAACGCTGTACGGGCACAAAAAGTGACCCAATTGCCACCAATGCAATTAAGAGAAGTTTTTTCATCTTTTCCCCTTTCGTTTTGTTTATCCCTTGTTGATCAAGGTTTACGCAGGTTGCATTCTGCGCAGATTCGGGCGCCTTAGTAGATATGCGCCCGTAATAGAATCGGATTTGAACGCTCTTGCGGTTCCCAGAAATCCGAAATCGTGTGGCCTTGGCAGCGCGTACGGGAGTCGAACCCGTGCACCAGCCTTGAGAGGGTGCTATTTTGCTAGGTAGATCGGTGCAGGTTGCTATTTTGTTGCTATTTTCGTCCGTACGAATGAAAAGAATTTTGCTTGCACACCTCGGCGTCAACCGCGCGTCCAACGAACGGTGTGGCGACTAGCCGAATGGCGAAAAATTTACTGCGGCCGTTCGGGAGAGCCGTACCCCTTGTTTCAAACGAATAATCTTTGGGGGAAGCGACTGCGTGGGACCCCGCGGTGCGGAGAGGCGGTAAAACGAGCCGTTCTAATCTTCATAGACCGGTCGGGTTAGTCTCCGTTTAATTCCCGGCACCCGCCAGTCATTTGACCTTCCCATACCACCACACGTCGCCACACGAGTCGAAAGTGTTTTTACGATGTAGCTGGCAACGTGATCGAGACGTTTGTTGAAGCCGTGCCGCTCGAAAACATCTTCATGCTTCATCCATACGTGTTTCCTCCGTCGCGCCGATCCCGCTGCACGACGCGATTGAGGAATACGTCGCCATCCGAAGGCGCAAAAGGGTAACCGAAAAGAAGGTAACGGAGATAGCCGATGAACTCTCTGAAAGGCAGGACGTGCAGCGCGTACGGGAGTCGAACCCGTGCACCAGCCTTGAGAGGGCTGTGTCCTAACCACTAGACGAACGCGCCGCAAACGGGATGCTTGTAGGAATACTGCAGCGAGTGTGGGCTGGCAAGATGCCGGCCAAAACTACTTGTGAACTTTCTTCTTATGTTTTTGTGCCTGCTTTTTTTTCGCAGGCGCAACAGCGGGCGTGGGCGTAGCGCCCTCCGGTGTGGGTGAAGGTCGCACCCGTGGCTGAGCCAATAAACTCTGGTGAGAACTCTTAAGTGCTTGCAACGCCAATTTGATTTCAGGGGCCGTGGCCAGGTCATACATCCGCTGATAATAGATGTCATAATAATTACGGAGCCGGTTGCGTTTTTCCAAGTCCGTTCGGGCAGCCTGAGCAAACGCCCTTGCCGCCTGCACCACCGGGTCGTTCACCGCCCGGTTTTTGAGTTGCCGCCATTCGACATGCACCTTGAGCGCATCAGCGTCCTTGCCCAGGGACTTCGGCTTAAAAGTTTCCTCTAACTGTTTTAGCTCCGGTAGCTCGGGACCGTTGGGTAGCGGCGTGACCGTCGCTTCCGGCACCTCTTGCCCTTCGTAGAGGTCTACAGAAGGCGGGGCGGCCTCCTGTCCGTGGATGATCAGCACAGCGCCGATTAGCGTCCCTGAGATGAGCAAGCCGTAGAACTTGATTCCCATTTGTCTGCGAATGTAACCGAATTTCGGGATGCGGGAAGACGCTACCCGTGATAAGGAATCACGGAGTTTCGGGGCGTAGCTTAGCTTGGTAGAGCGCGTGGTTTGGGACCACGAGGTCGGAGGTTCAAATCCTCTCGCCCCGACGTTGCGTCGCATCAGATGTCGTAATCCAAATTCGGCGCCAGTCGCTTCTCCACTGCAGCAATCGGTTCGCGACGCCGGGTCGCATAATCCCCCACCTGGTCACGCCCGATCTGGCCAACCCCAAAATATTTTGCATCGGGGTGCGAAAAATAAAGGCCACTCACGGTTGCCCCGGGATGCATCGCAAACGATTCGGTCAGTTTGATGCCTGTGTTCTTCTCTGCATCGAGTAGATCGAACAATGTTCGTTTCTCTGCATGATCAGGACAGGCCGGATAACCGGCGGCCGGCCGGATGCCGCGATATTTTTCTCGGATCAGGTCGGCATGTGATAATTGTTCGTCGCGTCCGAATCCCCAGGCTATCCGCGTCTGCATGTGCAAATATTCGGCAAACGCTTCCGCTAATCGATCTGCCAGCGCCTTTGTGATGATCGCGTTGTAATCATCGTGCTGATATTTGAATTCCTCCGACAGCTCATCCGCGCCGTGAATGGAGACAGCAAATCCACCGAGGTAATCAGCTAGTTGCGGATTGCCCATTGCGGATTGCGGAGAGATAAAATCCGCCAGGCAGTGGTTCGCCTGTCCCGGAGGTTTCTGCATTTGCTGACGCAAGAAATAAAACGTGGCGACCTTTTCAGAGCGCGCTTCATCAGCGTAAACGTCAACATCATCTCCAACGGAGTTTGCCCGCCAAAGAGCATGAACGCCGCGCGGGACCAGCAGGCTCTTCCTAACGATCCGACCAAGAAGTTCCTGTGCGTCGTCGAAAAGTTCGCGCGCCTGTTTGCCGATCTTGGGGTCATCAAAAATCGCAGGATAACGGCCACGCAATTCCCAGGCATGAAAAAACGGCGACCAATCAATGAAAGGCACGAGGTCAGCAAGTGTGATTGTGGTTTTCTCGGGAGCGTAAATGCGCACGCCGAGGAACTCCGGTTTCGGCGGGAGATAGGTGCTCCAATCGATCGGAGTCCGAAGCGCACGCGCTTCCTCAAGAGTTAACAGTTTTTTTCTCCTTGTTTTTGCGGCATGCTCCTGACGCAACCGTTCGTAATCCTCGCGTATTTTTTTATCGAACTTCGTTTTGAGTTCCTCGTTGAGCAGGGAATTGACCACGCCCACCGCACGCGACGCGTCGAGCACATGCACGGTGCTGGCCTGATAGTGCGGCGCGATTTTCACTGCGGTATGCGCCCGGCTGGTAGTGGCGCCGCCGATCAAGAGCGGCAAACGAAATCCTTCGCGCTGCATTTCCTGAGCCACATGCACCATCTCATCCAACGATGGGGTGATCAGACCACTCAGCCCGATGGCGTCTGCTTGTTTTTCTCGCGCTGTTTCCAGAATCTTCGCGGCCGGAACCATTACGCCAAGATCGACCACGTCGTAGTTGTTACATTGCAGAACGACCGCCACGATATTTTTGCCGATGTCGTGCACGTCGCCTTTCACGGTCGCCATGACGATCCGGCGCTGCGGTTTTGCACCCGCAGATTTTTCCGCTTCCATAAACGGCAGCAAATAAGCAACAGCTTTTTTCATCACACGCGCGCTCTTCACGACCTGTGGCAGGAACATCTTGCCTGAGCCAAATAGATCACCGACCACGCTCATCCCGGCCATGAGCGGACCTTCGATGACATCGAGCGGTCGCTCGCATTTTTGGCGCGCCTCCTCGGTATCAGTATCTATGTAATCAACGATTCCTTTGACCAATGCGTGTTTCAGACGCTTTTCGACAGGATCTTTGCGCCACGCCTTATCGCTGACAGGTGTTTTATCTTTTCCTTTAACATTTTCGGCGAACTCGATAAGGCGCTCGGTTGCATCGTCTCGCCGGTTCAACAACACATCCTCGACGCGCTCTCGCAGTTCGGGCTCAATTTCTTCGTAAACTGCGAGCTGCCCTGCGTTCACAATTCCCATGTCCAGGCCGGCGCGAATGGCGTGAAAAAGGAAAGCCGCGTGCATCGCTTCGCGTACGGTGTTATTTCCGCGAAACGAAAAGGAAATATTGCTCACTCCGCCGCTGACGCGCGCGCCCGGGAGATTCTTCTTGATCCAGCGCGTCGCTTCAATGAAATCCACCGCGTAGTTGCGATGCTCTTCCAAGCCGGTGGCAATCGTTAGGATGTTTGGATCGAAAATAATATCACTCGCCGGGAAGTCAGCCTGTTTGGTCAATAGTTCGTAAGCGCGCGAACAGATGTCGATTTTGCGCTGAAAGTTATCGGCCTGGCCTTTCTCGTCGAAAGCCATCACAATCGCAGCAGCACCGTAGCGCCGGATCAATCGTGCCTGACGGAGAAACTCTTCTTCGCCATTTTTGAGGCTGATGGAATTCACCACCGATTTCCCTTGTACGCATTTCAGTCCCGCTTCGATGACGCTCCACTTTGAGCTGTCGATCATGATTGGAATCCGCGCGATTTCCGGTTCGCTGCCGATCAGGTTCAGGAATCGGACCATGGCTGCTTCCGAATCGATCATCCCTTCGTCCATGTTCACATCGAGAAGGTTCGCGCCGCCTTGCACCTGCTGCCGCGCCACAGCCAACGCCCCCTCGAAATCGCCGGCCAGAATCAGCTTCGAAAATTTGGGCGATCCGGTGATGTTCGTGCGCTCGCCAATAACAGCGAAGCCGAATTCCGGCGTAATGTTCAACGGTTCGAGCCCGGAAAGTCGCAGAATCATGTGTAACTCATCGTCGCTTCTACGGCACGGGGCGAAAATTGACGCACCAGTTTTACCAGCGCACGGATGTGATCTGGTGTTGTGCCACAGCAACCGCCAACCACGTTGAGCCAACCGTTCTCTGCCCATTTCGCGACCTTCGGTGCAAATGTCTCAGCTGTTTCCGGAAAACCGGTTGGCGAAAGCGCATCCGGCAGACCCGCATTCGGATACGCGCTTATGTAATGCGGCGAGATGCGCGCCAGCTCTTCAATAAACGGCTCCATTTCATCTGGACCCAGCGAACAATTCAAACCGAGGATTAGCGGCTGAGCATGCGCGAGTGATATGAGCGACGCTTCAACTGTTTGCCCGCTTAAGTTCCGCCCGGACTTGTCGATCACCGTGCCTGAAATCATCAACGGCACGCCGCGTCCTGCTTTTTCCAATGCGTCAGCGATAGCGAACAACGCGGCCTTTCCGTTGAGCGTGTCGAAAATGGTTTCGACAATGAGAAGATCGACACCGCCTTCGAGTAGCGCTTTCGCTTCATCGAAATAAGTTTGGCGAAGTTGATCGAACGAGACCGCGCGAAACGCCGGATCGTTTACGTCAGGTGAAATGGAGCCAGCAACTGGAAGCGGTCCCATTGATCCGCCAACAAATCGCTGCTGCCCGGTTTCATTCGCGACGCGATCCGCCGCCTGACGTGCGATTCTGGCCGCTTTAAAATTAATTTCGTAAACGAGCGCGCGAAGACCGACATCGTCGACCACGCGCTGAAAGAATTCCTGATCTTTGCGGCCACGTGTGGATTCGCCTTGAAACAGGAAATCGTGCAAACCGATTGTTGTTCCGCTGAAGGTGTTTGTTTCGATGACATCCGCGCCTGCATTCAGATAAGCCGCGTGAATTTCCTCGACAACTTGAGGCCTTGTTAAATTGAGTAGTTCGAGACTTCCCTTGAGGTCTTTGCCTTTCCAATCACGAAATCGTTCTCCTCGATAATCCGCTTCTGACAGCTTGTAGCGCTGAATCATCGTGCCCATCGCGCCATCGAGCACGACAATGCGTTCGCGCAACAGCGCTTTCAGAGGATGAAGACCGTTTGTTACCATGATTGTCCGGGAACTAAAGGGCGTTTGATCCGGTTATCAAGAAACAAATTGACGTATCATGATGCGTAGATGTGTTCGGAGCTCGTGCTCTTGCTGGTGATCATAATCGGACTACTCAAGATGTTCGGTCCGTTGCGCGACAATGACGAAATGCGAATGTCGAATGACAAAGGGATGACGAAGAGCGCGAGATAGCGACAGGCAACAAGGAGTGGCGGTCTCCAGTCCCCGCCTAGCTGATCTGGAGGTCGCGTTTCCTTGTGCGAAGCGTATGGACAAACGCTTCGCCTTGCGTCGCGAGCCGCCCCTCTAGCTTCTTTGTGCAATCACAATTGCAGCAGCCCCACGGTTCTGTTCCGTTCTCATGCCGGCAACTGCGCCGGGAATGTGCGTCCTTTACGCTGAGCAGTTCGAAATACTCTTCCCAATACGGACGTTCCTCAGCGAGCGGCGGATCGCAAAAGCACGTCTCAACCCAGGTGGTGACACCCTGATCGTTTACCCGAGCCTGCTCCATGTCATACACGTATTCGTCGCCTGCAATGGAACCTTTCCCAAGCGTGCCATCGTTGATTGCGCGAACCAAATCACGTTCCCTGCCAGATTTCACGCGGGCTGTCACGAGATAGCGCATGCAGAGAAGGTAGCATTAACCACGGATGGACACGGATGGCACGGATTTTGTTGTAGAGGCGGCTGTCTCAGCCGCAAAGGTTCCTTGGATTTGCGCGTGAGGACACGCGCCTCTACACCAGCGTTCCCGGATTGGGGAGCGCACCCGCCTCGGGTCTCGACAAGTTCGGACGGACTCGTCCCGTGGCGAGCTGGTGATCGCGCCCTCGCGATCACGAACTTTTTTTGGGGAAACGGGGTTAGGAAAGACTGTTGCGGCGAGGGTGCCGAAACCAAGTCGCCGCGGCGACTGTTCCCCTGCACAGTACGCTCTACGCCCCTTAAGGCGCGATGCGATCGGTCAGCGTGTCGGTATGAAAATCGGTGTGATCACGCAAACGAGCCCAAGGACTGTCCTTCTTGGTCGTCTGCGGGATGCTGTTCTTTTCGCCCGTCGCAAAGTCGTCCCAGGAATTGTACCGGGCGATGGCTAAGAATGTCCACGCGGCGCCCTCCAAGTGCTGCATCAACACGTTGCCGGCAGTCGTGTCGCCCGGTCCGGTCGGTAGTTCACCCAGCATCTTTTCCAATTGTTCGCGGTGACCGGGAGCAGGGCGATAATAGGAGACGGAATAAACCGAGCCCGTCGTCTTGGATTTCGAATCGGCGTCAATACCCATGGCGCGCGTAAACTCCTCCCACGAGGGACCGTTTACAAAGGTATCGGTGTGCCACTCGCTGAGGTCACGTTTGTCCGGAGGCACAGCCGTGCCCGCTGCTTCGACGGTCGCTTTTGGCCCGAGATGAGTAATCACAACGTAATCCCATGCATCGCCGTCTTGATGGCGAAGAACAATGAAATGATCAGGCATTGGGTTGCTGCGATCAGGCGTTTTAAGCCAATCGCCCAACTGAACGGCTTTGCCGAGAGCGGCCTTGGTGAAGTGCACGTGATAAACGTCAGTCCGTTTGCCGGCTCCCGCTGGAGCGGCACTCTTTTCACCGGCAGCGGCCTTTGTGCCTTGAGCCTGAACGAATGTGACAGGCGACAGGGCAAATAATGCGGCGGCGATAATGGTAATGATCGATTTCATAATAATTTTTCTTTCTTACTCTAGGTTGAACGAGAGCTCGTTTGAGATCCGTGCAGCCAGCTTCGGCGAGCCGCATTAGAGCACGGGTGCTTCGTTATTTGTTTGTTTTGCCGAGCCTTATGCGTGTAGCCGTCTCTGATGTCAACCTTATTGGCGTAGGACTTAGGTCTTATACACAGCGTAACCAGCAATCATCTTGAAAAAGGTCCGGCAAATCATTGTGCCGAACTTCCCTCATGGAAATATTTCGACGTTGAAGATTGCACGCGCCAAAGGCGCACCACCCGAAATTCCTCAATGCTACGTCATCCACCGCTCGACGCGCACCATCTAAAGCATTGACTTTATCTGCAGATTTCGTTTTTGATACGCGGTCGTAAAGCCATGGCCAGGATAGTTCCGCAACCACCCGTCGAAAAAAAACGTATCCTCGTCGTGGATGCGTACCCCATGCTTCGCCACGGCCTCGTCACTTACCTCAACGCCCAGCCGGACTTGATTGTCTGTGGCGAGGCGGACAGCATCCCGAGCGCCTTGATCAAGATCGCGGAATGCAAGCCGCACCTGCTCGTCATTGGGTTGCGGCTGGGTGCCGCCGACTGCGTCGAATTTGTCAAGGCGCTCAAGGTGCAAACCCCTGGGTTGCTGATCCTGGTGTACTCCGGGTTTGAAGAAAGCATTTTTGCCATGCGAGCGCTGCGTGCCGGCGCAAGTGGCTACCTGATGAAAAGGGCAGCCAGGGACGAGATGCTAGCCGCCATCTCCGATATTCTACGCGGCGAGATCTACGTCAGTCGAGAGCTCGCCATGCGCGTTTTCAAAGAAGCACTGGAAACACAGCCAGGATTCCGCCTCCCGGGAAGAGCGGCACGCGTTGAAAATTTGTCCGACCGCGAGATGCACGTCTTCCACCTCCTCGGCTCGGGGCTTGGTACAAGAAAGATCGCGCACGCCCTGAATCTGAGTGTGAAAACGATCGAGACCCACCGCGAAAACATCAAACACAAGCTTGGCTTGAATTCTGGCCAGGCTCTGATCGAGCGCGCCACTAAATATGTGGAAGAAACTCTTGAGCCCCGCCCCGGGGAGACAATCTCTGTATTAGGCAAAAAGAAACTGGTGCGCTTCCCCGCAGCCTCCTGACTGGGAGTGCGCCCGTCTCGGGTGCACGTCGCCGTATCTCGCGACGACGGACTTAGATAGGATGAACAGAATTTTCAGAATCAGAATCTTGTTTGATTTTGTCAATTCTGTCTAAAAAGATTTTCCCCTCGCTTCCTGCGAGCGCTCCACGGAATCAGGCAAAATCCCCTTAGACCCCTAGGGGCGCAACAGACTTTTGCTAGGGGAATATGCTCTTTAAAATCAGGGGTTCTCCCTGATGCAGTTCTTCTTTACAAGCGGTTATAGGCCAGTGAGACTCCGCGCTTCATTTGAAAACGCGGCACTCGAACCACACACGTAATTCGGTCGAATTTCTGACCGAGACCGACTCTTCTTCGAGAAGTTCGCCCCGCCATTTTCGGAGAAGCAACTCAGAAATGGAAACACCATGCCAACGCCACGGGCGCCCGACGTATTTTCTTTGTGCCACCTCCAGAGCTTCCAGCTTTTTGGTTTTCCCCCCAGAACAAAGTTTTTTCACTTTGTGCAAAACTCCGGCCCCGAATTTCGGGATAAGGACTGCGAGAGATGGAAACGTCACTCCAGCCCCCCAAAATTTCCCCCCCAACAAGTTTTCCCCCGAACGGTAAGAAACGAGTTAGCGCCGAGCAGGTGAAAGTCCTCCCGGCGCTTTCTCTTTTATAGTGAGAAGAATTTGGTAGGGGCGGTTCACCTGAACCGCCTGGGCGATTGAGGTCAAACCCTCTACCTGTCCGTCTGATCCGTGCCCGGCACACTGTAGCCTCGCGCGAAGGCGGGTACTCTGTGCTTTAATGTTGATTCGTGGTTACTCGAATTAGTTGAATCACGCCGTGGAAGCGATCCGGCTCTTCAAACTGCTCGACCACAATCAGCGCAACACGTTCCTCGCCTGTTTCCTCGGCTGGGCGCTGGACGCGTTTGATTTTTTTCTGCTTACGTTCGTGATCGTGCCGATGGCGCACGATTTCGGAACGAGTATCGCCGATCTCAGTTACGCCATCACGATCACTCTAGCGATGCGCCCGGTAGGCGCATTTATCTTCGGTTTGCTCGGCGATCGCTTCGGGCGGCGCATCCCGCTCATGATCGACATTATTTTTTATTCGCTCATGGAACTACTCACCGCGTTTTCACCTAATTACACCTGGTTGCTGATTTTTCGCGCGCTGTACGGCATTGGTATGGGCGGCGAATGGGGACTGGGGGCGTCGCTGGCAATGGAAACCTTGCCGACCGCAGCGCGGGGATTGTTCTCGGGAATTTTGCAGCAAGGTTACGCGTTCGGTTATCTGCTGGCAGCAGTTGTGTATTGGATCGTGTTTCCGTTGTTCGGCTGGCGCGGTCTGTTTGTCGCAGGAGCGCTTCCGGCGTTTCTTGTGCTCTACATCCGGGCACGCGTGCCAGAATCACCTGTGTGGCTGCGCCAGCAGCACGCGATGGCGGATTTTTGGAACGAGGCGATGCTCGTGGTCAAACAACACTGGGCGCTTTTTGTTTACGTCATCCTGTTAATGACCGCGTTCAACGCGATGTCGCATGGGACGCAGGACCTGTATCAAACGTTTCTCGGCGAACAACGCCACTACGGAGTCACGCAAAAGGCGGCCACTGGGATCATTTACGCTTTCGGCGCAATCTGCGGTGGAACGGTAGTCGGCCATCTCTCGCAAAAATGGGGCCGTCGTCGCTCGATTATTTTGTGTGCTGCATTCGGCACCCTGCTGATTCCTCTGTGGGTTTTTTCGCCGGGTTTCACGCTTCTCGTGATCGGCGGATTCGCCATGCAATTCATGGTGCAAGGCGCGTGGGGCATTGTGCCGGTGCATCTCAATGAGCTTTCACCAGGCGCCGTGCGCGGTACCTTCCCCGGGTTCGCATACCAACTTGGAAATTTGTTCGCGGCAAACACAGCCGTTGTGGAAGCCCAGTTAGCCAATCATTTCCGTGGCGCAAGCGGGCATCCCGATTACGCAAAAGCGCTCGCCCTTTTTACGTTCGTGATTTTTTTGGCGTTGATCCTGCTCGCTGCAATCGGTCCCGAAAAACGCGGGAAAGAATTTTGAAATCGGCTTAAACACGAAAAAATACATTGGGTAAACCACGGATGACGCGAATCGCACGGATGAAGTTGTAGAGGCGTTTGTGTCAAGCGCCTGTCTATAAGGTTCGGTGCTTGGCACAAGCACCGCTACAACGCCATTCTATCCGCATGCCCGAAAGACCACCGCGATTGCATCACGTGTTTCAACGGTATGATCCGCCATTATACTTTGTCACGTTCAACACCAATCGTCGTCGCAGACTGCTCGCCAATGCATCAGTGCAAAACGAATTAGTTCACTTCGCCCAAGAAGGTCAGGTGCGTGGAATTGGGCTGGGCCGCTACGTGATTATGCCAGATCACATCCAACTCTTCGTTCGGGGCACGTTGGATTTTTGCTTAAGGCAATGGGTTCGGATGCTGAGGCGCGCCTTGTCGACACGAATTGTCGCCGTGCCGTCGCATTGGCAACCGGGGTTTCTTCGATCATTTGTTGCGCAATGATGAGAGCTACGCCCGGAAGTGGGAATACGTTCGACAGAATCCCGTACGCGCCGGATTAGTTGAATCGGCAGAAGATTGGCCGTACCAAGGCGAGATCGTTTACATCGATCGCGCATGAACCACTGTCGGGGCGCGTGTCCTCACGCACAGACGGAAAGCGTGTAGTGGCGCGTGTCCTCACGCGCAGATCCAAAAACATTTGCGGCTGGAGACAGCCGCCTCTACACCCTATCGATGCTCAGTAGCCGGCGCCAGGCCCGTGCCGCCGCTGGGAGGTTCCACCTGGGGTTGCGGTTGCGCAGCTACCTGAGTCGACGCGCGATAAACACCGGAGCCGAAGCGTTGCTCGACAATCGCTTCCGCAATTCTGTCCGCGAGTAATTCGCGATATTCCCAATCGCGCGTCTTGTTACCCTCGGAGCGATTGCTCAAATATCCGCATTCCACCAGCACAGCGGGACACGCTGCATTGCGCAGCACGCGAAAATTTGCTGTGTGCACGCCTCCATTTGCGGAATTTGGGATGGTCATCAGTTTTGCCTGGATCTGGTTCGCCAGATCGAATGAGACGCCCGAATGATAGTACGTTTCGAATCCGCGAATCTTGCGCCTGCGCGAATCGTTGAAATGTATGCTGACGAAGATTGCATTTTTCTGCGCATTCTCGATAGCCACACGATCGTTCAATTCAATAAAGACATCCGAGTTGCGGGTCATCACTGTTTTCAATTGGGATTCGCGCAACTTGCTATTGAGACGCTGGGCTACATCGAGAGCAATCATTTTCTCCGGTGGACCGTAGCGGCGATATGCGCCGCTATCTTTGCCGCCGTGGCCGGCATCCACTACCACGGTGGAAAAGTTCTTGCTCGTATTTTTGACCTTCGCAGTCCGCATGCTTGCGCATGCAGGCAGCAGCGCGAGAAGCCCAACAGTAACGATGCGATTTACCAGGCGCGGCATTCTGATCTAATAGCAAAAAACACGCGATCTACAAAAGAGTTTCTCCCAAGCTCAAGATGAGACCGCGGCATTGCGTTAAGCGTTCATTTGTTTCTCCCAATTGCATATAAAATCACTTGTGTTTTGCGCCGGCGCGCTTAAAGCCTTACCACTTTTATGATGATCCGATTTGCAATCGTCCCGTTGCTGCTGGCACTGAACTTTTCGATGTGCAAAAAGCGCGAAACCGCTTCCCAGAATCCTCAGTCCGCGGGCGCTTTATCGCCGGCGCCGGGTGCCACGGCTGCCCCACCGGTCGCGCCCTCACCCAAGATTACGAAGCCGGTCGTCGATCAAACGGCTCAGACGATTATTTTCTGTTATCATCGTTTGGTCGATAAGATCCGGTATCCGGGAACTGAGATCACGCCAGCGGCGTTCGAAGCGCAAATGAAAGAATTGAAGGACCGCGGGATCACAGTCATCCCCATGCAGGATTTGCTAGCCTGGAAACGCGGCGAGAAGAACATACCGCCACGCTGCGCGGTCATTAGCTTCGATGACGGCTGGAAATCGCAATACGAAGTCGCGTGGCCGATCATGAAGAAATTCGGTTACCCCTTTACCATGTTCATCTACACGGAAGGGGTTGCCGGTGGTAGTTTGGGGGGTGGACAGGCGATCACTTGGGAACAACTCGCCGATATGCGCGACAACGGCGTCGATATCGAGGCGCACACCGCGACCCACCAAGACTTACGAGAAGGGCATAACATCATGCTCGCTTCCCCTGGGGGAAAGAGAACGAAAACGAAACTGACCGGGCCCCAATACGAGCAATGGGTGCGAAACGAAGTCGTCGGTTCCAAGGAACTGCTTGAGCAACGACTCGGCATCAAAGTGAATTGTTTTGCCGTGCCGTTTGGAAATTATAACGAGCACGTTAAAGAATTAGCGCGAAATGCCGGTTACGAGGCCATGTTTACTGTTTACGGTCAGCCCATCACTTTTACTTCGCCCCTCGATTCAATCGGTCGTTACGCAATTGAAGCGAACAAACCGAAAGTCTTCGCGGACGCTCTGAAGATGATTGGCACCTCAAGCGGTGGCGCAGCAGCGGTCGCCGAGGTTGGCGCGAAAGATCTCGCGACTCAGCCCGCGGACGGAGATACAGTGCGCACAGCGCTTCCCCTTATCAAAGCAAACCTCAGCGGCATCGGGCAGATCGAACCCGGCAGTGTTCAAATCAGGGTGAGCGGGCTCGGCGTCGTCCCAGCCAATTTCGATCCCAAAACGGGCACTGTGTCATATCAAGTCACGCAGAAGCTGCGCGACAAATCGTGCACCGTGATCGTCAGCGCGAAATCCCAAGGAAAGAAGGTCGAAGCGCACTGGACGTTCGGAATTGAGGAAGGCGCGACCGGCGGGGCACCAGCGGCAAAGCCAATAGCAACGCCAAAAAGATAAGCCCTCTTCCAAGGAGCGGCGGCTTTCGAGCCGCTTTGGGCGCTTGGAAAAGCGCCCACTCCTGACGCGCCGCGCAATACTTTTAGGTCATGTTTCCACAGCTCAGCGACAAGCTTCAGGATATCTTCAAAGAGCTGCGTGGGCACGGCACGCTCAGCGAAGCCAATATCGACGCCGCGCTGCGTCAGGTGCGCCTGGCATTGCTCGAAGCTGATGTAGATTTTCAAGTCGCCAGGAGATTCATCGCGCGCGTCAAAGAAAAAGCGCTCGGCGAAACAGTTCTTCGCAGTATCACGCCGGGTCAGCAGATCGTGAAAATTTTTCACGACGAACTGACTACCTTGCTCGGAGGCGATTCCGCGCCGCTTCGTTTAGCGGACGAGAGCCGTATTCTGATGGTCGGTCTCAACGGCTCCGGCAAGACGACTTCCTCGGCAAAGCTGGCGCGTTTTTTACAGACACAGGGTCATAGCCCGGCGCTGGTCCCTTGCGATCTGCAACGCCCGGCGGCGATCGAACAACTTGTAACGCTCGGGAAACAAATTGATGTGCCAGTCTATGCACCTGATCTGAACGAGAAAAATGTTCAGCGCGCGGTAGCGGCCACACTTGCTAAGGCACGAACGGAGCCTGTCCTGAGTGGAGTCGAAAGCGCCGGACCAAACGTTTACATTTTCGACACCGCAGGCCGGCAGGAAATCAATGAACCGTTGATTCAGGAACTCAAGGAGTTGAAGGAATTTTTGGACCCGCAGGAAACATTACTGGTGGTTGATGCCGCTACGGGCCAGCAAGCGGTCAGCGTCGCAACGCATTTCAACGATGCGTTAGCGATTACGGGTATCATTTTGACCAAGCTCGACGGGGACTCCCGAGGTGGCGCGGCATTATCAATGCGCGAAGTGACGCGCCAGCCCATCAAATTTGCTGGAACGGGGGAAAGACTTGATCAGTTCGAGGTCTTTGTTCCGGAGCGGCTGGCAGGACGAATTCTTGGAATGGGCGACGTGATTGGTCTCGTCGAGAAAGCTGCCGAAGCGGTGCAAGCCGAAGACGCTGCTCGGCTCGAACGTAAATTGCGCACTGCCTCATTCGATTTCAATGACTTCCTGGCGCAGTTCAAGATGATGCGAAGGATGGGGCCGCTGGAGAATATTCTTGGCATGTTGCCCGGCATGAGTAATGTGCAAGGCCTCTCGGTTGATGAAAAGCAGCTTAAGCGCACGGAAGCGATCGTGCTTTCGATGACGAAAGAAGAGCGAACGCGCCCCGACATTTTGAATGCGCGGCGGCGTCAGCGCATCGCGCGCGGCAGCGGCTGCACCGTCACGGAGGTCAACGAATTGCTGCGGCGTTTTGATCAGATGCGCAAGATGATGAAAAGCGCGGGCAAAATGAAGAAAATGTTAAAAGGGCTACAACAGTTACATCGCTAAGCTCGGCAGAGGGTATGTCGTTCTAACTTTTTAACCCTTTAAACCTTGTAACATTCTTGGCTATGGCAGTTTCAATCAGATTACGCAGAGAAGGCGCGAAAAATCGCCCGTATTACAAAGTGGTAGTGGCCGACAGCCGCAGCCCACGCGAGGGGAAATTTATCGAGATCATCGGCACGTACGATCCGAAAATCCCAGGTCATAATAGCTCGTTGAACGTTGAACGGGTCGAGTATTGGATCAGCAAAGGAGCCCAACCGTCCGACACGGTGCGTAGCTTGATCAAGAAAACCAAGAAGCAAGCTGCGGCCCCCGAGGCTTCAGCCCGAACGGAAGGCGGGGCGCCGGAACCGATTCGGCAAGAGTCTTTGCCTCCTTCGCCTCCTGTTGAGACCTCCAGCTAGTTCGCTGGCATCATTTTCACTCAGTTGCTGTAGAATGCGCTGCGCTGTCCTCAGCAGATGACAGCTTTGCTTCAGCGCCGCTGAAATTTCGTGTTTATTCGTGTTCATTCGTGGTTAGCTTCCTGGCGGCATGAGGGAGTTTCTCGAATTCGTCATCCGCCAGCTGATTGAGTTTCCTGATGATATAGTACTGACCGAAATTCCAAGCGGCAGAACAACAGTCTTTAAGCTGCAACTTCGACGCGGAGACGTTGGTCGGGTGATTGGGCGTGGTGGCCAAACCATTCAGGCCATTCGCGCGTTACTCGCCAGTTCGGCCGCGCGGCACGGCCAACGCGCGATTCTCGAGATCGTAGAATAGCTTTTTTTTGTGGGGCGTCTGTGGCAGACGCCGACCCAATGGCGTTTCACAGAAACGCCCTACAATTTGGTATCTTGCTTAAATGAAGGTCGACATCCTCACTTTGTTTCCGGGAATTTGCGGTGCGCCATTGAACGAGAGCATGATGAAACGCGCACAAGAAAAGGGAATTGTTGATGTCCACATTCATAATCTGCGCGATTGGACCACCGATAAACACCACGTGGTGGATGATGTCCCATTTGGCGGAGGGCAGGGGATGGTAATGAAACCTGAACCCATTTTTGCGGCAGTAGAAGACCTGCAGCAAACATCAAACCTGAAAGCTCAAACCTCAAAAGTCATTCTGATGTCGCCAGCGGGCCGACGTTTGGACCAACAGCTGGCAACAAAACTCTCGCAGGAATCGCATCTGATCATCGTCTGTGGCCATTACGAAGGAGTCGATCAGCGGGTGATCGAACGTCTTGTCGATCTGGAGATTTCCATAGGCGATTACGTGCTCACGAATGGCGCGATTGCCGCAGCCGTTCTCGTTGATGCAATAGTGCGTTTGCTGCCGGGCGCGCTTGGCCATGAGCAATCTGCCGCGGATGATAGTTTCAGTCTCAAAGGATCGGGACTCGAAGCTCCGCAGTACACGCGGCCAGCCGAATTTCGCGGCTGGAAGGTCCCGGAGGTTTTGCTTTCCGGAAATCACGCCGAGATCGCGAAGTGGCGCAAAGAACAAGCGATCGAGCGAACACGCCAGAACCGCCCAGATTTGCTTCGCTAAGGACAGCAGACGCTAGAGTCCGGTGTGCGCTGTAGAATGCGCCGTCCTCGGCGCATCCGCTGAATCAATCGCGAATTCTTCCCAGTACCACGCAAGCGTTGATTCCGCCGAAGCCGAATGAATTGCTCATGACGTAATTCAAATCCGCGGCGCGCCCATGATTCGGCACAATGTCGAGATCACATGCTGGATCGGGATTTTGATAATTGATTGTCGGCGGAATCCACTGCCGATCCAGCGCGAGCGCACAAAGCGCCGCTTCGATGGCACCCGTCGCGCCCAGTGGATGGGCGTGATAACCTTTCGTCCCACTGACCGGAATTCGGTGCGCATGTTCGCCAAACACTTGTTTAATTGCCGCTGTTTCCGCGCTGTCATTGAGCTGGGTCGAGCTGGCATGTGCGTTGATGTAATCGATCTGCTCGGGCACGAGTTGCGCATCCAGGAGCGCTTCGCGCATGGCGCGAATGGAAGATTCCCCGTTCGGCAGAGGCGAGGTCATGTGGAAAGCGTCATTGTTTAAGCTGTACCCGAGCACTTCTGCATAGATGCGGGCGCCACGGGCTCGCGCGTGTTCCAGTTCCTCGACGATCAGAGAAGCGCCACCTTCACCCATGACAAATCCATCGCGTGAGAGATCGAATGGACGGCAGGCCAGAGCTGGGTCCCCCGCCCACCTGCTCATGGTCTTGATGATGTCGAATGCACCGATCGTAATGGCTGTGAGCGGTGCTTCCGCTCCGCCTGCGACGATTACATCCGCGAAATCGTCTCGAATGTAACGCAGCGCTTCGCCCACGGACACTGTGCCGCTGGCGCAACTGTTTGAATTTGTTGTGCCGACGCTACGGAACCCGAATTCAATGGCAATGTTCGAATGGGCGGAACCACCGAATACCTGGACCGCGAGTGTGGGTTGGACACCGCGAGCGCCCTTTTTCAAGTATCTGATGTACTGCTCTTCAGCCTTGCAGACGCCGCCCAACGCGGTGCCGAAGCTAACACCGACGCGATCTTGTGGCTTTTCACGGGAGTACTCGATCTGCGCATCATCAAGCGCCAGCTTCGCAGATACGACGGCGAACTGCGCGTAGCGGTCAAGTCGCTTCAGACGTTGAGGCGAAAAAAATTCTTCTGGATTCCAATCGCTAATCTCGCCAGCGCAACCAACACGGAAAACACTCGGATCGAAGCTTGTGATGCTCCCAATGCCACTCCTTTCCGCGAGAATTCCGTTCCAGAAATGATCGACGCCGGTGCCGATGCATGTGATCGGCCCGATACCGGTGATGACCGCGCGTCTTCGGCTCATGCGGTCACCTTGTCTGCCCTTGCCTCCACATAAGCTTTCATGCAGTGCAAGGTTTTGTTGGCGACGTTATGGATGAAAAAATCGCCTATGATTGGATTCATGATTGGCGCAAGCGGGGGAAGGCGAAACCGCAAATCGTGTGAAATCGCTACGAGCACACCAGCCCCGGTTTCGGAAAATGTCCAAACGACGCGCATTCCTTTTGTCCAGGCTTTCAAATGATGAAAATGAATTTCGAACTTGTCGCGGTCGATGATTTGCTCCGACGTCCAGGAGATTGGAATGCCGGAACGCGTGGCTGCCATGATCACCAAGTTGCGATCGTGCCCGCGCTCCAGAAATCGGATGTAGCGATAGTGAGGAAGGATCTTTGGCCATAGCTCCAGGTTGGCTGCTGTTTCGAAGATCATTATCTTCGGCGCCTGCATGAGGATCGAGTTTACTCTGTGCATGGAATGGCCAGCGTCAGATGGAAACCCGCTCGGCCAGCGATGTTGCGCAACTTCCGCGGAACAGTGAATAGTTCCCCGAAAAGCATTTTTGTGAAAGAAAAATCGTCGCCTTCTACATCCGAACGCGGCGCCGACTAACGGTTGAGCGGCCGCATTTCGTACGGCCGCTCGCCGACTTCTGTTCTCTGGTTAATTTGGCCGTTAGGCTACTCAACCACGACCGTGTCTGGCGTGGTCTGCTGCTTGTGCCAGTTGGGTGATATACGCAAAAAACGCGGGCGATTGGCCAATAAAAAGCCCCATGTTCGTCAGAAACGTGAGAGCACCCATGGCAACGCCCTCGGTCTTGGTTGGGCGAATGATCGAAACAATGGGAAGACTTCGATCCAGGAACGGGCACGGCTCTGGCATGATCAGGGCCTTGTCGAAGAGCTCGTCCTCCACCTCCAGATCCGGAAAAGTCACCGAAACACCGGTTACCGGATCGATGGCAGTCAGGGGAGGCGCATTGCCCGCCACATCCGACCAGGTTTGAAAATGCATTGTTTCCGTAGGGCCAATGCTTATCAGGATCCGCAGGACTTCGGTATGAGTTGCCCTTTGTGCCAGCGACGGATAGAGGCTGTTGCCACCTTGTTCGATGGTTGGAAAGTGGAAAGCCGCAGTATTTGCGATCGCCTGTAGGAAATTAGGATCCGTTGTATCCGCATCGGTCCTGGGAATCGCCGTGTGTTGATTCACCCCTAAAGTCGGGACGGCCTGCGGAAAGGTGAAGTTTGGGTCAAGATCTGGGTTATGACTGTCGTCGCGATAACGCGTCCACCAACTGGTGTCCACTGTGAGTTGCGTAAGGTTAGTGAGCCGGTGTCCGATCAAGTCCGGATTGACTCCCGTCGCGGTGCTGCCCATCAGAGTGCGAAACGCATCAAGATTTGCAGGAGCCGCTCCCTTGGACTCCAAGTACGCGTTGAGGAAGGTGTGGTGAGTAATCTCATCATCGGTGTTGTCATGGATGTAGTCTCCCATTTCATCCTCAATAACCTCCAAGGCCTCAGTATAGTCCGGATTGCCACTGCCGCCTGGGACTTCGTCATCCTGGATGCCGCCGAGTTCGTTGTATTGGATCCAAAAGTCGGCCTCGAGTAGCTCCAGTGCCGCTGGGAACCGAAGCAGGGCTGCGTCTCCCGGCGTTAGACCGCCGCTAGCTCTTGCCGTTTGGATGCTAGGCAAAAATCCCGCGCCGATTGTTCCTGCTCCCAAGGCGAGTGATGTGCCTAGGAACGAACGACGACTGATAGCACCTTTGAGAGGCTTAGGTCTTTTTTTCGCATCATTCCGAAAAGGACGATTCTCGTTCTTACCAAAATCATTTGCTGTAGGATGACGTATTACTTTCATGTCCGTAGAATCGCAGCAGTTCAAGCCGGGTGCCGGATTACAAAAGTAACGCGGCTGTTACTTTTGCAGACTACGAGCGTCCTTTCGAGCCCACCCGTATTCGAAGATTGTCCAGATTCAACTCTTGTTTCCGCCCTGTGGCGATGAGAGTCTCACGCGGCCCCAAACGTGGCGCGCGCCGCCTCTAGCCGCTTCGCCTCCACGCGTTCTAATTGCTTGATCGCTCGCCTTTCGAGAGCAGTGAAATCGCTCTGCTGAAGGACCGGCGAACTTTTAATTGCCGCGGACATCGCGCGCCAGAGCAACCGCTTTCCGGTAATCCCGAGTTGCAGAATTTCGAGCGATTCCACAAGACGCAGGCCAACGGTTTTGCCGTTGGAAAATCCCAGCTTGGTCCGCGCAAGCTTTTCCGCCATCCACGCACCGGTATCGCGCACCGTGCTCTCTTGAAAACCGAGGACAGTCATGACATTGCGCAACTGCCTGCGATCCAATCTTATGTCCGCACACAGCTTTCTGAAGAACCGTTCGAGCGGCTTACCGGCGTGAGTCTTGATCAAGTGCTCGAGCATCTCGATCGCCGCGACCGCGCCGGCATAGTGGTCCTGTAAGTAAACCGCCAGTTCCTTTCTCTTCTCGTTCTCGTCCATTGTTTCTTGCTAGAAAAACTTTCGTCGCGCGCGCCATTGGCAAGCGGAGTTTGGTAACGCATTCGTTATCGCGTTTCAGTTTTCAACGCCCGAGTATCTCGCAGTTATGTGAAGACCCCTTCACAAACCTGATAATTACCACATCCTCTCGTCAGGCGCTCATCACGGCTGAGGCGCCGAACGGTCGCTGATTTGGAGCAACCGTTCGGGATGTTTCTATCGATTTGACCGCTCAACCACGACCGTGTCTGGCGTGATCTGCATCTTGTGCGAGTTGGGTCATGTACGCAAAAAACGCCGGCGATTGGCCGATGAAAAGCCCCATGTTGGTGAGGAATGTGAGAGCACCCATGGCGGCTCCGTCCGTGTTCGTTGGTCGAATGATCGAAACAATAGGAAGACTCGTATCCAGGAACGGACACGGCTCTGGCATGATCAGGTTCGTTTGGAAGAGCTCGCCGCCAAATGGCGGAGAATTCAGATCCGGAAACGTCACCGACACACCGGTCACCGGATCGACCGCAGTCAAGGGTGGCGCGTTGCCCGCCTTATCCGACCAAGTCTGAAAATGCATGGTCTCGGTGGGGCCGATGCTGATCAGGATGCGCAGGACTTCCGTATGTGTCGCCCTCTGTGCCAGCGAGGGGTACAGGCTGGTGCCACCTTGTTCGATGGTTGGAAAGTGGAAACCAGCTGTGTTGGCGATCGCCTGCAGGAAGTTCGGATCACTTGTGTCAGCATCGGTCCTGGGAATTGCCGTGTGCTGGTTGACCCCTAAGGTTGGGACGGCCTGCGGAAACACGAAGTTTGGGTCAAGATCCGGGTTGTGGCTGTCGTCGCGGTAGCGCGTCCACCAGCTGGTATCAACCGTGAGTTGGGTCAGGTTGGTAAGCCGGTGCCCGATCAGAGCAGGATTGACTCCGGTGGCAGTGCTGCCCATCAGGGTGCGAAACGGATCTAGATTTGCCGGAGCCGCTCCCTTGGAGACCAGATACGCGTTTAGGAACGTGTGGTGCGTGATCTCATCATCAGTGTTGTCGTGGATGTACTGAGCCATGTCTTCGTCCAGCACCGCAAGGGCCGCGGTGTATAGTGGATTACCAGTTCCACCCGGGACCTCAGAGTCCTGGACACCCCCGAGCTCGTTGTACTGGATCCAAAAGTCGGCCTCGAGTAACTCCAGTGCCGCTGGGAACCGCAGCAGTGCCGCGTCTCCTGGTGTTAGACCGCCGCTTGCTTCTGCGGTTCGGATGCTGGCCAACAATCCAGCGCCCATGGTTCCCGCTCCAATGGCGATCGTATTGCCCAGGAAGGAACGGCGGCTGATATACCGTTTTCGGGCTTTACTCCTCTTCTCCACGTTATCCTCTAGAGGGCGACTCTCGCTCCTACTAGAGCCATTTGCTGTAGGATTACTTATTGCTTTCATGCCCGTAACATCGCAGCAAGTGACCATGCGTGCTCTATGAGAAAAGTAACACGTGTGTTACCAGCTATGTCAGGCGATGTCCTACATGACAATTAGGCGATGCCTGACTAGACCATTCGCCGGTTTCCGCACCAAGGTCTCATGTTACACAAACCCGAATTCGTCGGTGCGACTTCTCGCCCCTAGACTCTTCGTCATTCCGCACCCGCGATCCCAACAATCGCCTTCGCTTTCGTCGGTAACACTACCATCACCACACCCAATAACGTCATTGCTATCGGCACTGCTAGCGCAAACGTGAGCGGCAGTCGTTTTATCGGCAACATTTTCGGTGCAACATCTCCCAATTGAGTTGGCGTCCTTGTTACTTCAAACAGGAGGCTCGGAACGATGACTTTCTCGGGGCAGCACAAAGATAACGTCAAAGCTATAAGTCGAGCGAGGGAAGCACTTTTTGCACGACCCGGCACGCAGATGGCAATTCGGATTCGTCGCAGGAGGTGTACAAAAAAAATCAATCGCGATCTAGTCGTGTGCGTCAGCAATAGGAAGCCTTACAGCGTGAGATACGACCAGGTGGACGCGATGTTGCTCAATGAGTTTCTCAAAGAGCACTGCAAGGTGAAGCATCTTGAGAAACAAATTGAAAACGTTACTGCGCGCGTACAGAAAGTAAGTGCACAGCTTGAAGTGAACAAACCCGCACCGCCAACTTCGCGCAGCCATCCGGTGGGATGATGCGAGTCACGTAAAGTAGAGAAGGGGATGGCGAAAGCGCAGCGCGATTTGGTGCGGTTCCTCAAGCGGAAGCGGCGCCGAGTCTAGTGAATCTATCGTGAAAATCTGTGGCGCGGTTGCTTTTTACCCGCGAAAAGGTTGTGGAGCCTACGGGATTCGAACCCGTGACCTCCTCAATGCCATTGAGGCGCTCTACCAACTGAGCTAAGACCCCAGCAAACGACCTCAGATTGTAAATTTCAGATCGCGGATTGCAACCTGCCAGGTGGGATTTTTGCGATGAACATTGCGAATTGCCTCTGCCCGCCTAATTTCAAAGTCGCCGTATGTTACGCCCGGAATCCAGAGTTTCTGCCGTTACACCGAAAATCATCTTGCTGCTGCTTTCCTATCTATTCTTGGTGAGCGCGGCGATTTTCGGATTGGTCGGTAGTTACAGAGTAGATGTACTCCGTACAGAGTTGGCGAAGGCGAACGCCGCCCGCGATGCGGCTGAACATCGGGAAACAGAATTCAAGACCCGCGAAGCCGCCGTGGCGGGCGCAGAAGCGAAAATCGCGGAGGCAGAAAACAAGGC
>Ga0209156_10000579_pt1 | contig 31119 bp, 34 predicted proteins | sample GraSoiAngelo_124_FD_185881 | JGI IMG/M metagenome (GOLD analysis project Ga0209156, IMG submission 185881) | Grasslands soil microbial communities from the Angelo Coastal Reserve, California, USA - 14_0927_05_20cm (SPAdes) (version 2) | ecosystem: Environmental > Terrestrial > Soil > Grasslands... | reverse complement strand
TTCCGCACGCAGCGGTGCCACCTGACAAAGCGCGTGTCTATCGGCGCCGCCGGCGCACGTGATGCGCTTCTTCAAGGCGAACGACCTCATCGGGATGGCCGCGCGTGACACCGTCGCGCGTCTGTTCGGCTGATGCCGCATCCTGATTCACTGGTACACCACGGACTCAAATCCCCCGAACGAGCACTTCTTCTGGGAGCCCGACGCGCCGCCGATTCCGTCGTCCATGCTGATCAACGGCACGAATTTCACTGGTTTGAGCCAGCCGATCTTCGGACACTACACGATGGGGTGCGGTGGCACGGCCGCCTTCATGAAGAGCGTGCTTCGCGCGGTGAACATTCCCGTGGAGATGGGCACGCCGCCCTGCGGCCACGTGATGCCGCTGTTTCCCACCATCAACCGAGCGCTTTCTCACGGCGACGACCCGTACGATCGGACAGCGTGGTTCACGGCATTTCCCGGCTGGCCGGTGCCTTCGCTCGAGGAATACCTCATCACCCTCGACCAGTGGAACGAGTGGTTCGACCCGTCACTCGATCTGAACGTGATGATCACCAACGTCGCCCGGCACATGGGCGAGCTCGGCGTGAAATACCAGAGCGACTGCCTGCTCAGCGCGTACTGTCAGGACACCGCCGCGAACCTCGACCACGCCAGCGGCCAGGTCTACGCCGCCTTGAAGACCTACTACACCGTGGCCGAACTCGAGGCGCTGCAGCTCTGGGACAAGCTGGCCACGAAAGCGACGGCGACCAATTACTGCGCGTCGGCCAGCGCGCAACAGCCGGTGCCGCCGGCTGCATCGCACAAGCTCCGCCCCCTGGCGTCGCACGCCCGGTGGCCGGTAAGGACGTCGTAAACAATCACCGGCATTGGCCTGGCCGCAGATGCGATCGGGATTCGTCCGCGCGAAGCCCATCAGATCGTCGGCCAGCGTCGGCTTGGCCCGGGCCCCGGCCGCCTCGCGCATCTGGTGAAAATGCGAAAGACGAACTCGGAGGCAGCGAAAGCGGCGCTTGCGCAATTAAACCAAGCCGTGCAAATCGCCGCAGCAAAACGCGAGGAAAAACCTCCGAAGCTAACGCCGGAACAACCACCCAAAACAGCTGCGCCGAGCAGAATCTTGCGATTAACCGGAACAGATAGAATTCCTCCGGGACTGTGACGTATGCCAAAAAAAATCGACGAGTGAAAGAACAAAATCACAGGAATCTTTATTTGTTGAATCGGCGGAGAGCCTCCGCGAGCAAGCTTTTGCAGCTGAAATTCGCCGAGAGCCCTAATAGTGCTTCCTCAATGAAGGATGCTATATCGATGCGCGAAATTTCATGATAAACTCGCGGAATGACTCGCATATTGGCACTGCTGGTCACACTGATCGTAACGGCTATCGCAGCGCTGGCTACCGACGATCAGTTAAGCCAAAACCAATCCGCTGATCCCGAGTCGTTCGATATTGAGCCGCCGTTGTTGAAGCAAAACCTCTCGAATGAGTCACTGCCCGCCACGCCAGACAGCGATGTAGCGCGTCTGGAGAAACAATTGGAGCGCGCAAAGAGAAATGCCGCTGGCGTGGAGCGCCTTTGCAAAATTGGCGTGCTTGCGAAAGTCGAAGTTGAGCAACGGTTGTTGAGGGTTGTTCGATGTGAGTGCGATCTCGCAAATGCGCAGCTAGCCCGCACGAAAGAAGAAGTGGCCGCTCAAGAGTCTCAAGTCGCAACTGGCGAGAGCGCGAAAGATGAGTTGGAGGCCGCGAAAGCAGCGTTGGCGCAGTTAACTGAAGCCGCCCAGATGGCCGCGCAAAAGCGTGAGCGTGCCGAACTCGAGGCCGCCGAAGCAAACTTACGTCGGCAGCAAAAACTCCTTCACCTCGGCAGCGCGCAAAAATCCGATGTTACCCGCGCAGAAGAAAAACTCGCCGAGCTCAAAGCGCCCAAGAATTAGACGGGACGAAGAGACTTTGTTGAGCCGACGACTTCGCTCAGCAGGACAGCTCCAAACTAGTACCCAGCCGCTTGGCCGTCCTTGCGTGATTCGCTCGCGCCGACATAAACGCGTTGCCCGTCGTGCATTTCAACTTTGATGGCCTGATAGCCGCCGTAGCCACCGACGTCGAAGCGCACGTCGTGTCCCTTCTTGCGCAGCTCGCGCACTGTTTCGTACGGAATCCCGCTCTCGACTTCTACGTAGCCGCCTGATTCAGTCATCTTTTCGCCGGTCGGTTCGTTATCGCCTTCGTGTTGCCAGCGCGACGCGTCGCCGGCTTCCTGCACATTCAAGCCGAAATCGATCTGGTTGGTGAGCACTTGTATGTGACCTTGCGGTTGCATTCCGCCGCCCATGACGCCGAACGCTTCCCACGGCTTGCCGTCCTTCATTACGAATCCTGGAATAATCGTGTGGAACGGCCGTTTGCCCGGCGCATAAACATTGGCATGATTCGGCTCCATTGAAAAAAGTTCGCCGCGATCCTGAAACATGAACCCGAGACCGGGCACCACGATTCCGCTGCCCATGCCGCGATAATTGCTTTGAATCAAGCTAACCATGTTGCCTTCGTCATCGGCTGTGCAGAGGTAAATCGTGTCGCCGTCATCAATGACGTTACGCGCCTGTAACGGCAGCCGTGCCGGCTGCGAACCTGTGGGATTTGCAGGCGACACGCCTGCCTCTACAGATCCCGGAGTCACGCTTTTGGCCGCGCGATCCGGATCGATCAACTTGCGCCGTTCGCCCGCGTATTCTTTTGAAAGCAACTCGGCGAGCGGAATCTTCGTGAACGCAGGATCAGCGTAAAATTTTGCGCGATCAGCCCAGACGAGTTTTTTCGCTTCGATCATCGTGTGCAGTGTGTCAGGTGAGTTACGGCCCATCGAGCGCAGATCGAACCCCTCGAGAATGTTCAATATTTGCAACGTGGCGATGCCCTGACCGTTTGGCGGCAATTCGAAAACGTCGTAACCGCGATAATTCGTCGAGACCGGCTCGACCCACGTCGATGTATGCTTTTCAAAGTCGGCTTTCCGCAAAAAACCGCCATTGGCCTGCATGAAATTGTCGACTTTGTCCGCGATCTCGCCTTTGTAAAAAGCGTCGCGGCCTTTCTCGCCAATCAGTCGCAGCGTTTTCGCGAGGGCCGAATTTTTGAAGATGTCGCCTTTCGCAGGTGTGCGGCCCTTGCCATCGATCGTGTACGTTTCCAGAAATGCGCCGGGAAGGCCCTTGTAAAGGCGCGGACCAAACGCCCAGTAGTACGCGATTAGTTCCGTAACCGGGAATCCCTCCTCGGCATATCGAATCGCTGGCGCGAGATCATCGCTCAATTTCAGTTTGCCGAATTTCTTGTGCAGGTCAGCCCAGGCGTCCACCGTTCCCGGTACGGTGAGCGGCAGCATGCCGGTTGGGGGAATGGTCTCGCGATGCAGTCTCGCAAGCTCCGCTTTCATTTGATCGTAACTCAAACCCAGCGGCGAACGTCCGCTGCCGTTGATTCCGTAAAGTTTGTTCTCTCTGCCGCTGTAAACAATGGCAAACAGATCGCCGCCAACGCCATTGGAAACTGGTTCCATCAAGCCGAGCGTTGCGTTCGCCGCGATCGCCGCATCCACGGCGCTGCCGCCGCGCTTCAAAATGTCGAGGCCGACCTGCGTGGCCGCCGGCACACTAGTGCAAACCATTCCATGGCGTGTCAGAACCTCTGATCGCGTCGCGAAATTCTTTCCCGTGATTCGATCAATCTGGGCGTGCAGGCGAAAAATGAGGATTCCACTCAGGAGGACCACAGAAATCTCTCTCCTCATCAGCCCAACCTAGATTGATGTGAGCGAAATGGGAAGACGTTGCAGACGTCCAGCAGCGACCGGATGTCAAACGTCCGGCATGCGCGTCTTGCATAACCGCTGCCACCAAGCAGAAAAAGCGCGCTTGAATTTTTGCCTCGCAATTATATCTGATTGCTCACCGCCGAATGAAGATCACATCCGAGACTAAAAAAGCGATCAGCGTAATTTTAATCTATCTGGCGCTTTTGTTTTTTCTGATCGGCATGGCGGCGCGGCTCAAAAGCGATTTTCACTCGCGTCTCGAAATCTCGACGGCCGGATTCACCGTCGCAGCAGTATTGGTCGCCTTGGGCGTGATTACGTTCCTGTTTTCGCTTGGGAAGAAACAGGGTTGAGATGGGAGCACGCGCGCCTCGCCATGCGCCTCAGATGCGAGAATTGGCGCTGGCGCTTTGGCAAGGCGGACGCCTGCTAACGGATCTCCAAGATCGATTCGCGAGGTCTCGTTTCCCGGACAGGCAGCCGCGTCGGCTGTAATGCTTCGGATATTTTTCATTAAAATGCTATGGCGGCGATCGTTCCAGATCACCGCCATCCCCACCGCTCTGAACAACCGAAAGTTATTCCGGCATTGTGTCGTCAGGCTCCTTGTGCGCGTTCATCCTGCCTTGATGAGGCTTCTGAATGTCATCGAGCTTCCTCTGCTGATCAGGTGTGAGCACCGGCCGAATCTGCGACATTGTGCTGTCCATCACCGCCTTGATTTTCTGCATCGCCTCCCGACGAATGGTGGCGATTTGTGGCTTGGCCTGATCGATAATCGGCTGAACCTTCGTCTGCTGCTCGGAGGTCAGGTTTAGTTCCTGTGGTAATCGTTCAAGCATCAATCTTTTCCCGTGCCCGCGGCCACCACCGCCGCCAGCCCCAGGTTGTGCTTGCACCATCACAATGCCCCCGAGCACGATCGCACCTGTGACCATGAGTGTTAATAAGTTTCGTTTCATAGTTTATGTTTCATCTTGTTGTTCACCTGCCCGCTTTTTGCGCTTCCGTAGATTATGACCTGTAACCCATCTCGTCGGTTACATTTCTGTTTTGGTCGATCCAACCGAAGAACGCGGTCGATCTGGGCATTTAAGCATGTGTCGCAAAGAGAAGTCCCGCCGCCCAGATCAAAAGCGCCGTCTTTGGCTTTCGCTTAGTTTAATGTCATGTCATCGAATTGCGCAAATAAAGGCCGATTAAAAGTTGGTGTCTTACACAGACACCCTACAATTGGTGGAATGAAGATGTCATCCGATACTCGAAAGGCGATCAGCGTAATTTTGATCTACGTGCCGTTTTTATCTTTTCTGATCGGCATGGCGGCGCGGCTCAAAGAGAGTTTTCACTCGCGCGTCAAACCTCAACGGGGGGATTCACCGTCGCGGCAGTACTCGTGGCGTTGGGAGTGACCACGTTCCTTTTTCCCTCGGAAAAAGGCAGAGCTAAGACCAGCACGCGGTCCGTCGTCCGACACCTGCGAGAGCGGCCTTGCCGGAAAGCTCAGCTCGATTTGTCCAGATGCGGGGGCGATCTTCCAGATCGCCCCCGCTCCACCGCTTTGTACAACCAACGTTATTCCTGCATTGCGTCGTTAAGCTCTTTGTGCGCATTCATCATGTCTTGATGCGCCTTCTGAATGGCGTCGAATTTCTTCTGCTGCTCAGGGGTAAGCAGCGGCCGAATTTGCGAAGTAGTGCTGTCGATCACAGTTTTCACTTTCTGCATCGCCTCCTGATGAATGGCGGCGATTTGCGGTTTGGCCGCGTCGAGAATCGGCTGAACCTTTGTCTGTTGATCGGAGGTCAGGTTCAAGTTCTCGGTTAGATGCTGCAGGCCGAATCCTTGACCGTGCCAGCCCGGACATCCGGGACCACCAGGGCCAGGTTGTGCCTGGACAAGGACAAAGCCGCCAAGCGCAATCGCACTGGTGGCCACGAGTGTTAACAGATTTCTTTTCATAGTTTGTGTTCTCAGTTTTTGTTGTTTTACTGGGCGCTTGTCGCGCTTTCAAAGCTGATGACCGGGTGCATGGAGCAGCGGTTACAATTTTTGTTTGTAACCGACTATCGCGGCGCTCCCACATTAACTACAGCCGTTTCGAAACCGCCGCTCCTTGCTAAAATTGTAACCGAAGCGCGGCTGCAACGGTCATGGGTACTGGTGTGGATGCGCTCTCGATTACATGGATGATTCTGATGCAAGCGCGCTGGTTCATGCTGCGCTCCAACACGACGATGAGGCGGCTCGCACATTGGTCCGGCAGCTTTATCCACTCGTGGCAAAAATCGTACGTGCGCATCGCCCGCGCCGAACGGCTGAGGAGGATCTTTGCCAAATGATTTTCATCAAAGTATTCCAAAAGTTATCGCAATTTTCCGGTAAGGTGCCGCTGGAACACTGGGTCTCGCGTATTGCGGTCAACACTTGCCTGAATCAGATCGAATCGGAGAAAGTGCGGCCTGAACTTCGTCACGCCGATTTGAGCGATGAGGAGCAAGCCGTGATCGAGAATCTTGCAGTTTCCTCCGATGAGTTAGCCCCAGACAAGTGTCTTGCCTCGCGCCAATTGGTTGAACACCTTCTCGGCGTGCTCAAACCGGAAGAGTGTCTCGCGATCGATTTGCTATACTTGCAGGGATGTTCCGTGGATGAGATCCGCAAAATCACCGGCTGGAGCCCGGCACTCATTAAAGTGCGTGCGTTTCGAGCGCGACAAAAAATGAAACGTCAACTCGGCAGAATTTCGGCAAAAGAAAAGCTATGAAAGATCAAAAAATCGATCGGTTGCTGCGATCGGCCGCACAGGCGAGTGAAGAAGTTCCGGTTCATATGCCGTTTGGTTTCGATACACGGGTGGTCGCGCTCTGGCGCGCGAGTGCGATTAAGGCGAACGGCCTGACGCCGCTTCTTCGGCGCGTCGCACTGTTGTCGGCGGCCGTTATCGTCATATCGACGGTTGCAGCGGTTCGCGAAGCCAGACAGAACCGCGAACAACTCGGCGACTCCTTCTCGAATGAATTCGCTATCGCGGATTCGGCGATCCAGGATGAGTTTTGAATGAACCGCGTGTTGCAGTGGAAACTGATTGGCGGCTTTATCCTCGTATTCATCGCCGGGGGAATTACCGGCGCTTTCTTTGGAGGATTGCACGCTCGGCATGTTTTCTTTGAATTTCACCACCCGGAACTGATAGGCATTAGAATGAAGGAAGAGCTTCGCAAGGAGCTCAATTTGACGCCCGAACAAGTCGCCAAAATTTCGCCGATCATCGATAAGACGGCAGCGCAACTGAAACAAATACGCCGTGACACCGGCCGGCGCGTCCATGAAATCATGATGGAAGCGCATCGGGAAATGGCCGCGAACCTTACAGACGAACAGCGCCTCAAATTGCAACAAATCGCAGATCGCCATGGACACCGGCCTCATGCTCATGGGCTGCGCGAGCCCACTCCGGAGCCGTCACGAAGGCTTTCAGGCTGTTTCTGGCGATCATCCATTTCGCCTGATAGATCTGTAGTGGCAGTCGTGTCGGCTGCGATCCGCTGTTTGCAGGGGAGCACGCTGCCTCTAAGTGCTCCAAGCGCGCCTGCCGATCTCACGAAACAGTTTCCATGATTTCGCCAAGAAGTCGCGGACCGCGATAAATCAAGCCCGTGTAAATCTGAAGAAGCTGCGCGCCAGCCTCGAATTTCTCGCGCGCAGATTCTGCATCTGAAATTCCACCGGAAGCGATCACCGGGATCTTGGATTTCGCGACGACGCTGCGCACCAGCGCCGTCGATTTTTCCCGCAGGGGAGCACCGCTCAAACCGCCGGCCTGATTCCGTGTCGCCGGAAGGGATGAATGGTCCAGCGTCGTGTTCGTCGCGATGATTCCGGCGACTTCACTTTGTTCACAGATTGCGATGATCCCTTCCAGCTCGGGGGGCGACAGGTCTGGCGAAATTTTCACGACCAATGGTTTGGCGGTCCGGTTCTCATCGCGAATTGCGCGAAGCAAGTGTGAAAGCGCCGCCGGTTTCTGCAATTCACGCAGCCCGGGAGTATTTGGCGAGCTGACATTCAGCGCGATGTAATCGGCAAACTCATGAAGCAAACGGATGGAGGAGAGATAATCGTCTGTTGCTTCCTCCAACGGCGTGGCCTTCGATTTTCCAATGTTGACCCCGACCGGAATCGCCGGCCATCGCCCGCTCTCGTGCAGCCTGCGCAGTCGTTTCGCGATAGCATCCGCGCCAACGTTGTTAAAACCAAGACTGTTGATAAGTGCTCGTTGCTCTGGAAGACGGAAGATGCGCGGTTTGAGGTTTCCCGGCTGAGGTTTGGCGGTCACCGTGCCAATCTCGATGAAACCGAAACCGAGCGCCGCCCATGCAGGCAGGGCAACACCGTTCTTGTCCAATCCAGCTGCAAGTCCGATTGGATTTGGAAATTTCACACCGAAGACTGTTTTTGGTTTCGGCGGCGGCTTAAAAACCTTCAGCGCGCGCAGGACAAGATCGACATGTGACGCGCCATGCAAAAGCGCGATTGCAAGATTATGCGCTGCCTCGGCATCGAGCGAAAAGAGCAGCGGCCTGACAAATCGCTCATAGCCATTCTTCATTTGCCGATGCAGAACTGTCCGAAGACTGAATCGAGAATTTGTTCGACGTCGACCGCGCCAATGACCTCCCCGACCGCGCGCAATGCTTCGTTAACATCGACCGCAACATATTCCGGCGACAACCCCTGGCTCAGCGCTGCCCGCGTGCGATCACACGATTCCAATGCGCGGCGCAGGCAATCGCGATGCCGGGCATTTATCGCGACCGTACTTTCCGGTCTCAGATTTTGCTTCGTGATACGCGCCAGAATCTCTTTTTGCAGTTCCGGCAGGCCTTCTCCCGTCGCGCACGAAATCCGCGGCGCATGGAAATTTTTCCAGTCACTCTCTTCAGGCAAATCGCTTTTATTCAAAATGACAATCTCGTTGGAATCGCCGGCGGTTTCACCGAAATGCGGAGGCTTGGGCGCGTTGCGATCTGCTATGTGGAGACGCAAGTCGGCCAGTTGCAACGATTTTTCAGTGCGCGCAATTCCTTCACGCTCGAGTTCGCTTGCAGATGCTCGCAAGCCGGCAGTATCGAGCAAACGGATTGGCACACCATCCAGATTGACCGTTTCTTCGATGGTGTCGCGCGTCGTGCCATGTGTTTCGCTGACGATCACTCGATCGTAGCCGAGAAGCCGATTGAGCAAGCTCGATTTGCCGGCATTCGTCGCTCCGTAGATCACCACCCGCACACCTTCGCGCAGAATGCGCCCTTGATCGGCGGTGGCGAGCAACGCATCGATTTGCTCGCGAACAGAATCGAGCCGCCCGCGCAACGTTTCACCTTCATCCGGTGCGATCCCTTCCTCCGGAAAATCAATCGACGCGTCGATGTGGGCGAGCAGCGAAATTAAATCGTCGCGAATTTTCCTGATCTTCTCGCCGAGCCTGCCTTCGAGCTGCTCGGTAGCGGACCGGAGTGCCAGGTCGGTCTTGGCGCGGATCAAATCGATCACGGCCTCGGCCTGCGTCAGATCCATTTTGCCATTGAGAAATGCGCGCTCGGTAAATTCGCCCGGCCGGGCTGCGCGCGCGCCGGCATGCAAACAAGCTTCAAGAACTTTCGCCGTCACCAGTGTTCCGCCGTGGCAACTGATCTCGATCAAATCTTCGCCGGTATAACTCGTGGGCGCTCGATGGACAGCCAGCATCACTTGGTCGATCAATCGATCTGCTCGGTCGAAAATTTCTCCGAAATGCTGCACATGCGATGCAAATCGCGACGGCTTTTCTTTGCCGCGAAACACTTTGTCCGCAACAGCGACTGCATTGGTACCGGAGACGCGAACAAGCGCGATCGCGCCTTCACCTGCAGGAGTGGAGATTGCGGCGATTGTGTGGTCGGCGATGATCGATTCCTCCTCTGTCTTCAGATTTGTCGGTCTTTCAGTAGAATTTCTTTTAGCGACGCGATGCATTTTCGATTTTGCTCAATCGTTCCCACCGAAATGCGGACCCATTCGGGCAGTTTATAGCCTTTAAGCGGTCGCACGATGACGTTCCTCATCAACAACTTTTCGAAGACAGCAGCCCCGTTGCCGACATTTACCATCACGAAATTCGCGACGCCCGGCACAAACTGGATCTTCATTTCGGCAAATTGCTCCTGCAGATAAGCACGACCTTCATCAACAATGCGTTTCGTTTTGCGCTGATGGGCGGCATCGTCCAGCGCGGCGAGTGCACCGGCGTGAGCGATGCTGTTGACGTTAAATGGTTGCCGCGTCTTCTGAAGCACTTCGATCAAGTCGCGCCGCGCGACGCCGTAGCCGATGCGCAGACCGGCGAGTCCGTGAATTTTGGAAAACGTCCGCAGAACGACAATGTTCCGGCCTTCGCGAACATATCGAAGCGTCGCGGGCGGATCATCGAGGAACTCAAAATAGGCTTCGTCAAAAACCACGATGATGTTTTCCGGGATGCGCGACATGAAACTGTCGATCTTGCGCTGCGAGATCAACGTGCCGGTTGGATTGTTAGGATTGGGGATGAAAATCAGCCGGGTTTTTGGCGTGATCGCATCCAGCATCGCCTCGAGGTCTTGCTGATAATCCGGGCTCGGCGTTTCAATCGTGCGCGCGCCAAAAGACGTCGCGATCAATTTGTACACGATAAAGGCGTACTCAGATGTGATGACGTCGTCGTCGAGATTGAGAAACGCATGGCCGAGAAATTCGATCATTTCGTTCGAGCCATTACCCAGAATAATATTCTGCGGAGCGAGATTGAGTTTCGCCGCGATTGCTTTGCATAAGTAAACTCCGCCGCCATCCGGATAGAGGTGCGCGTTTTCCGCGGCGCTGTGCATCGCTTGAATTGCTTTTGGGGACGGGCCAAGCGGATTCTCGTTGGAGGCCAGCTTAATGATTGCGTTTGGGTCGACGCCGAGTTCGCGTGCCGTTTCCTCGATCGGTTTGCCCGGCTCGTAAACAGCGAGATCGCGCAATTGAGGATTCGCGAGCTCCCAAATTGAAGTCATGCGCCGCAATCTAGACAGAATTACCACAATGGACAAAACGCCGATCTCCGTGAAGACGAAGATTGCAGTGCGGGCGCCCGTCTCTACAATGGAACGTGATGGCGGACGACGAGATCATATACCTCGATAATAACGCAACGACACAGCTCGACCCCGCTGTGGTTGAGGAAATGATGCCGTTCCTGACCAAATATTACGGCAATCCTTCGAGCGGATATGGCTTTGCTGCCAAAGCGCGAAAAGCTGTCGATCTTGCTCGCGAGCGGCTGGCGGCATTGCTTGGATGCGAATCGCCGGAAATTGTTTTTACGAGCGGCGGCACGGAATCAAACAATACGGCAATCGCTTCGTCGCTGCAGTTCGAACCGCGCGGCAAACATGTCGTTACCAGCGCGGTGGAACACAGCGCGGTACTGCGCCCCTGCCAGGATCTCACAAAACGAGGGTGCGAGGTGGCATTTCTTGCTGTGGATCGAGATGGCAACGTTGATCTTGACGAACTGGAGGCAGCGATTCTACCGGAAACGGCGCTTGTTTCGATGATGTGGGCAAATAATGAAACCGGCGTCTTATTTCCGGTCGAGAAAATCGCTGAAGTATGTCGCGAGAAAGGCGTCCTCTTTCACACGGACGCCGTCCAAGCGGCTGGGAAGATCCCCATGCGCCTGCGGGATACCGCGATCAATTTCCTTTCCCTTTCTGCGCACAAATTTCACGGGCCAAAAGGCATCGGCGCACTTTATGTCAGTCGGCGAACGCGCTTTCGTCCGTTGATCGCTGGCGGGGGTCAGGAAAACGAGCGCCGTGGTGGAACGGAAAACGTCGCATCGATTGTCGGTCTGGGAAAAGCCGCCGAGGCAGCATCCGAATATTTATCGGAAGGAAAAGCGCACGTACGCTCGATGCGCGATCGATTTGAAAAAGCAGTCCTTGAAGCCGTCAGCGGAGCAGCGGTGAACGGCGCCGGTGTTGCCCGAATCCCAAACACGTCGAGTTTTTCATTTGAAGGAATCGAGTCTCCCGCGGCCCTTCTCTTGTTGGATCGGTATCGTATTTGTTGCTCGGCTGGTTCAGCCTGCCGCACGGGCTCCCAGGAAGCTTCGCATGTGCTCCGGGCAATGGATCCGAGCGGAGACGGCGCACGGCGAAGTTTGCGCTTTTCTTTCGGTCGCTTCAACACCGATGCGCAAGTCGATCGCGCTATCGAAGTTGTCCCGAAAGTTATCGAAAAGCTGCGTCAAATAGCGGCACCGGCTCGCGGCAGCGCGGTTTCACCTCTAGCCACGGCTCCGTGAGAAATGTGGATTTGAGTCGCTGGATCGACAATTTCCGTGCTGCGCAATATGGTGCGCAATCGTCCTCTTACGATGGAGACGCCACGAGATCCTGCCGCTTCGCGTTACGAGCACGCCGCGCACGGCCTGCGCCGTAGCGATCTCGACGCTGATCCGATCAAACAATTTTCAGACTGGTTCACTGCCGCAATTGAGGCAGGTATCCGTGATGTCAACGCGATGAGCCTCGCCACAACCGGCGACGACGCCAAACCATCAGTGCGGGTCGTTTTGTTAAAAGGTTTCGACCAGGACGGTTTCGTCTTTTTTACCAACTACGAAAGCGAAAAAGGAAAGCAGCTCGAAGCAAACCCATACGCGGCGCTGGCATTTTATTGGATCGAACTCGATCGGCAAATTCGCGTCAGTGGGAAAGCGGAAAAAACGTCACGCAAAGAGTCACAAACGTATTTTCATTCGCGGTCGGTCGGCAGCCAGCTGAGTGCGTGGGCCTCGCGCCAAAGCGAAGTGATCGACGGCCGCCGTGTGTTGAACGCGCGGATGGCGGAGATGACGGAACGCTTTGGCGATAGCCGTATCCCGTTGCCGCCACACTGGGGCGGGTATCGCGTCAGACCGGAAGTGATCGAATTCTGGCAGGGACGCCCGAATCGTTTGCACGATCGCTTCCGTTACACGCGACAGGCTGACGGTAATTGGCTCGTCGAACGCCTGGCGCCATGAAGTGAAGAATCCCGCAGCTAAGATCGATATCGTGCGCGGCGACATCACGATCGTCGATGTGGAGGCTATTGTGAACGCTGCGAACACGACACTTCTCGGCGGTGGCGGAGTGGATGGCGCGATTCATCGCGCTGCTGGTCCCGAATTGGTTGCAGAATGTCGAATGCTCGGCGGGTGCCAGCCCGGCGAAGCGAAGTTGACGCGCGGATATCGTTTGCCCGCCCGGTTTGTCGTTCACACAGTAGGCCCAGTTTGGATGGGTGGGAAGCGCGGTGAATCGCGGACTCTGGCAAATTGTTATCGGAATTCATTGGGACTCGCGGTTGAAAAAGGAATCAAGACGATTGCGTTTCCCGCAATCAGTTGCGGCGCCTACGGCTATCCTATTTCCGAAGCGACGCAGATCGCAGTAGAAACAACCCGAGAATTCCTAGCGACCAACGACGAAATCGACAAAGTGATCTTCGTTCTTTGGAGCGAAGACATCTACGACGCCTATCGCCGATTGTTGTAGCACCGCCTCTTGCATCGAAGTGAAAAGCGCAACAATTTGAGAGACGCAACGAAAGCATCATTTACGATTCTATTTATATGATTAATCCGAACGAAAACGATCTTACGAGGGACGAACCGCTGCCGACGCCGCTCCAGTCGGGCGAGGGAGAAATTAGCTCGGGTGGGCGTGAGCAGTTTCGTCGAGCATCAAGGAAAATTTCCACGGCCATGAGCAATACGTGGGATGAGACAAAGCAGAAAGCCGGCCGAGCGCGCGAACGCACAGAGTATTTCGTGCGCGAAAATCCGGTGCCGACCATCCTCGGCGCGCTAGGGTTGGGAATCGCGATTGGATTCGCGATCCGCTACGCTTCGAGTAGCGAGCAAAAGGCAGAAATTGACCTGAAGTCGCCGCTGGCAAATCTGAACTGGAGTCTTCTTTCGCTGCCGTTTCTCTGGCCGTTGTTCAAATCGGCTAGGGAAAAATATGAAAGCTCGGCCGAGGCAATGAAGGATGGCGTCAAGCGGCTGAAAAAGATCGACGTCGAGCGCTACTCAAAGCCGATCCGCAAGCGTTGGAAGGCGTGGACGCGGTAAGCGTCTCTGTCACGCTGCCTGGACTAAGGTGCCGATTCATGAAAGGGCGAGGAACCCACTGATGAGATCAGCCAGCGGAGGTGGATACTGAGCCATGAAAGCGTGGCCGCCGCCCTTAAATTGGGCGAGCCAAGCGCCCGGGATGGCGTTGACGAGTGCTAGCGCGTTGGAGGCAGGGATTACAATGTCCACAGTACCAGTAGCAACGAGCGCGGGCGCCCTTAGCTCCCTGAGCCGGTCGCCGGCGCCGTCACGGTGCCATGCATCCATCGCTGCGGTCTGTCGACGGACGAGATCAGGAGACAGCAGTGCACGCGCGGCCGCTACGATATCGCCGAACTCGCGGTAGATCGACTCGGCGAGATCGCCGGGGAACAACAGGGAAAGCAGTCGACGAGCCTGCTCGTGTGGTGTGCCAGACGTGTCGGTCAGTTGCGCTCGGACCGTGGACGAGGCGAGCTCAGCGTCGGCTCCTCCTGGGTCGCTGGAGAGCAGGACGAGCTTATCAACCAGGGCCGGGTGATCCAAGGCGAGGATCTGGGCGATGAATCCGCCCAGCGACCATCCCAAGACGCTTACGCGCTTGAACTCGAGCGCCTTGATCACTCGCCCGGTGTCGTCGGCGAGTTGGGCGATATCGAAGGGTGCTCCGTTATCCGTTGAAAGCCCGATGCCGCGGTTGTCGAGGAGGATGATCTCGTTGGCAGACGCGAGCCGGTCGACGAAGGAGGGATCCCAGTCGGCGCTCGTCGCGGCCAAGCCGTTGAGGACCAGCAGTGGTCGCCCACTTCCTAGGCGCCGGCAGGCGATTCGTCCACCGTCGACAGCGATCATCGCTATTGGCTCACTGGCCATCGGCGACCATCGGAAACCGCTTGGGGCGTCAAGTCCCACGGGTACGGGTTATCAGGCAGAGGCTTGGTGACGGTGGATCAAGCGCTCCGAGCTTGATGCTAGAATCAGGCCGCGAAGCCGTGATTATTCGGCATCGCCCGGCGGAGCGGTCGATCCACCTTGAACCGAGGAGTATCCTCGCGGAAGATGTCGATCTTCGCATGGCGAACTCGAATTCATCGGAGCAACCGGCCTGGCAACGCAATCCGATCTTTGAATTTTTTGCGTCGCTCAGGCTCGCAGTCGTTTTGCTTGCGGTTCTGATCCTCGCCGCGATCGCAGGTACGATCTACGAATCAAGTTTCGACGCGAAGGTCTCGCGCGCTTACGTCTACGGTGCGCCTTGGTTCAATCTCTGGCTCGTTTTGCTCGGCGCTAACCTCGCCGTCTCCGCTCTCTCGCGCTGGCCCTGGCGCAAACATCATCTTGCGTTCCTCATCACGCATCTTGGCATCATCACACTGCTGATTGGATCGCTCATCGGTCGGATTTTTGGAATCGAAGGAACCATGACCCTCTTCAAAGGGGAGGGGCCAACGAATCGTCTCCTTATCAATCAACGCCAGTTGCGCGTGCACGATGTCGACGGAATCGTAAAAGGCTATCCCGCAGAATTTTTGCATCATCCGCCGAATCGGCAGCATCCGCGCAACCTCGGCCTGCTCGCGAGCGGCGCGCGTTTGCAGATTGTTGATTACGCGTCGGCGATTGAGGGGAAGCTGAACCCGAAACCAGTCGCTGATGGCGGTGCGCCTGCGCTGCATTTCACGATGTCTACCGCGATGATGAACCAGCATCTCGATAGCTGGTTGCTCGCCGATGATCCACAGCACGGAAATTTCTCGATGGGCCTCGCAAATGTCGAATTGAAGCGCGGCACCGCGTCGAACGCTGCGCAAGGTAGGGCCGATTCACCGAATCGCCTTGAAACGAGCGAGAGCGCCCGTCTTCGGAACGCCACCGACGGGCAGGCGAGTAAGAATGAAGAAACCGATCTTGAGGAATCGATTTTTGCGTTTAGCAAAGCGGCCGACGAACAGATCGGCCGCGTTCGCAAAGGCGGCAGCACCGGTGCGAAAGTGAGGTTGGAACAACCGCAAAACGGAAATAAAGGGCGCGTGTTGATTTCGTTAGGCGAAAGGGAAGCCAGCTTCGATGTGGCTGAAAATCTCGGCCGCGAGGCGGCAATCGACGGGACGCCGTTCGTGCTCAAGATCGACGGTTACTGGCCCGATTTCCGGATCTCGGATGGCAAACCGAGTTCGCTAAGCGACCAGCCCAACAATCCTGCGGTGCTTGTTACGATTCGCGGAAAAGCCATTCCCGTAGCGGAAGCCGCAACAAATCCGCACGGGGGCGGAAAACAACTCACGGCGACGGGTGGCCCGCCGACGATGCCTGCACCCGGCGAAGAGGCCCCTAATCGTCTCACGCTTTTCGTCGCTGACGATGGCGCAATTACTTACGAACTTGTTTCGCGAAAGAATGGGAAATCATCCGGTAACACCGAGATAAACAAGCCGCTCGCGACCGGTTGGGCGGACTGGCAACTCAGCGTCGACAAGATGATGCCGCACGCCGAGCAAAGGATCAACTTCACGCCGGTGAAATCCGACCAAGCATCGACATCTTCCACAGACTTGCCCGACGGCGTGCGCGTTCGCATTCAACAAAATGGCGAAACATTGGAGCAATGGGTGCCGGCTGGCTGGCAAGTGACAGTGCCGACTTCGCCCAGCGAAACCATGATTGCATACGGGTGGAAAACGGTTCCCCTTCCGATCGGAGTCGAATTGCTCGATTTCGAGGTGAAACGCAACGAAGGCAGCGACAGTCCAGCGGGATTTAAAAGCACTTTGCGAATCGTCACGGCCGATGGCGACATCGCCACCGGCTGGTGCTGGATGAACAACCCGTTCAGCTATCCCGGCGCATGGTGGCGTACTTGGACCGGGCTGACTTACAAAATTTCGCAGGCGTCGTGGAATCCGGAGAATCTCGGACAAAGCACGGTGCAGATTCTGCGCGATCCCGGCTGGCTTTTGAAATGGATCGGTTCGTTGCTAGTGGTGATTGGCGTGTTCATGATGTTTTATCTCCAGCCGTACCGAAAACAAACCGAAGGCGAACCGATCATGCCGACTGGCCTAAAGCCAAAAGAACAGAAGCGTCCGGCAGCTGCCGGATCGCCCTCTATCCCAGCGACAGTTCAGCATTGATTCCGAAAGTTTTCGCCACTTGAAACCTGAAGGGAGACGTTGAACGTTTTGCTCTCACATGGGACACAGGAAAATTATTCAATCGTTCGTGTCTTTCGGCTTCATGGCGGTTTTGGCCGCATGGGCGTCGGATAACGAGCCAGCCGAAGTTTTAGCCGGTGAGCGATCCGAGTCAGCCGCATCTAAATGGGGTAACTACAACGGCGAACCAGTGACGAAGTGGAACGCGGATGGGCGGACAATGACGCTGTTAACTGAATTGCGTTATACCGATCCACAGGGCTTTGTCTGGATTGCCCCGATCGGATCGGTTGTCGATGGGGCATCCATCCCGCGCTACCTCTGGTCGATCATGGGCGGACCGTTCGAAGGAAAATATCGGAACGCCTCCGTGTTGCACGATGTCGCGTACGGGCAACACAACCGGCCATGGCAGGATTGCGACCGCATGTTCTACTACGCGATGCGTTGCAGCGGCGTGAGCGTGGTTGAAGCGAAGAGCATGTTTTACGCGCTCTATAAATTCGGGCACCATTGGAAGTTTCCAATCAAACGCGCGAAACCGGTGAAGTTTGAAGGACAGTTGGTAGCGCGAGCGGAGCAGATTCCCCGAGCGATTCCAGTGAATCCAGAGCAAATCAACGAAGCACGAGATTGGATTCGCAGCGCCGACCCGAGTCTCGACCAGATCGAGCAAAGGGCCGACGCTGAAGCTTGGTGAACTTGCCTTCGTAGACGGTCAAACTTTTTTTCGCTATAGTTTTCGGAGCTGAATTCAACGGATTCGAGGAAGGAAACGCTAACTGGAGGACATTATGCTAGGCGATAAGATTGGTGGAACGTCAGGTAAGATTACTTCGCAGCGCGTATTACCGAACCTAGGCGGCGGTCCGAAAATGGAAACTTCGTTTCAGGCGAATGGATCGCTGTTGGGCACAAACGTAAAGGAGACGGGAACCTATTGGTCCATTGTCCGCCCCGACGGGACACTCTACGGCGAAGGGCAAGGGGTGATGATTCTCAAGGACGGGAAAACGGCTACGTGGACAGGCCACGGTGTCGGCGTGATTAAGAAAGACGGTACCGCGAGTTATCGTGGTGCCGTTTATTATCAAACTTCGCCCCCACGATGGTCACGGCTGAACAAGGTTGCGGTGGTATTCGAATACGAGGTAGACGCAGAGGGCAACACACGCTCCGAATTTTGGGAATGGAAGTAGCCCACAGCAAGGGCACGGCGAGATCCAATTGCTCAGGTCGCTTTTGAATCTGGCGAGGGCGTAGCGCCATCCCTTTCCAGCGCGGCGCTCAGGACTTCATCGACGTTTTCGACCGGGATGAACTTGAGCTTTTGTTTCGCCTCCTCAGGAACATCGACAAGGTCTTTTTCGTTAAGCTGGGGGATGATGACGGTGGAAATGCCGGCGCGCATCGCTGCCAGGCTTTTTTCTTTCAGGCCGCCGATCGGCAGCACGAGGCCGCGCAACGTGATCTCACCGGTCATGGCGACGTCGGGACGCACCGGCGTATTACTGAAAAGCGAAGCGAGTGCGGTGAACATCGCAATGCCCGCGGACGGGCCATCTTTCGGCACCGCGCCTGCTGGCACATGCACGTGCACGTCGATGTCGCGGAAATCTTCCGCCTTGTCGCTGATCTCGCTGTTGCGGCTGCGCACGAGACTGAAGGCAGCCTGGACTGATTCCTTCATCACTTCGCCGATGTGACCGGTAAGCGTAACGTTGCCTTTGCCGGGATAGCGTGTCGCTTCGATATGCAGAACTTCGCCGCCTGCTGGGGTGTAAGCTAGGCCGGTTACAACGCCGGGTTTGCTCGTTTTTAGTTTCGTTTCGCGCACGTACTTCGCTGGGCCTAGCATTTCCGCCACTAGCTCGGGCGTGATCACGGCGTGTTCGGTTTTTCCGCGCGCGACCTGCGATGCAATGCCACGACAAACAGACGCGATTTGGCGTTCGAGTTCACGGACACCAGCTTCATGCGTGTAATCGTTGATGATGTGGCGGATCGCTTCTTCCTGCCACTCGCATTGCTCGGGTTTAAGCCCGTTCTCTTCCAACTGCCGCCTGACCAGATACCGTTTCGCGATCTCGACTTTCTCGCGCTCGGTGTAACCGGGCAGTGAAATCACCTCAATCCGGTCGCGCAATGGTTCGGGGACGCCGTCAATGTAATTTGCGGTGCCGATGAAAATCACCTGCGAAAGGTCGAACGGCACGTCGAGATAACGATCGACAAATGTATTGTTTTGCCGTGGGTCGAGCACTTCGAGCAACGCGCTGGCCGGATCGCCGCGAAAATCCGCGCCGATCTTGTCGATTTCATCGAGCATGAAAACCGGATTGCGCGTGCCGGCGCGGCGCAGTTCCTGGATGATTCGGCCTGGCATTGAGCCAATGTATGTGCGGCGGTGACCGCGGATTTCTGCCTCGTCGCGCATCCCGCCGAGGCTGATCCGGACAAATTTGCGGCCGAGCGCGTCGGCAATTGATTGGCCGAGACTGGTTTTGCCAACGCCGGGCGGGCCGAGAAAACAGAGGATCGCGCCGTGCCCTTGCGGATTGAGTTTGCGCACGGCCAGATATTCGATGAGCCGCTTTTTCACCTTTTCGAGATCGTAATGATCGCGATCGAGAATCTGCTGCGCTTGATCGAGATCGAGATTGTCCTGGCTCAATTTATTCCATGGCAAATCGGCAATGATCTCGACGTAACTAACGATGACGGAAAATTCCGGGCTGGCCGACGGAATAAAATCAAGCCGCTTCAATTCGCGCTCGGCCTGCTTCATCACTTCGGCGGGCGGCTTGGCTTCCTCGAGTCGCGCGCGCAATTGCTGCGCCTGTTCTTCGCTGCCAGCCTCGCCTTCGCCCAGCTCATGTTGGATCGCCTTGATTTGCGAACGCAGGTACGCGCGCCGCTGCGCATCGGAAAACTGCGAGGCCACATCTTTTTGCAGTTTTTGTTGAATCTCCGCAATTTCGAGCTGCGCCGAGATGTGTTTTTGCACAGCGCGCACGCGCTTTTCAACATCAAGCTCTTCGAGGATCGCCTCTTTCTGGGCGACGTCGACGTTGAGATTGGGTGCTAGAAAATCAGCGAGTTGCTCCGCGTTCTCGCTGTTGAGCACCATCAAGCGCGCCTGCTCTGGTGCGTCCGGCGTCAGCTCGAAGAGTCTCGCGGCCGAGTCGCGCAAATTCCGGAATGTCGCCTCCCATTCCTTGCTCTCCGGCGGCGAAACCGATTTGAGCAGGTCGATTTCCGCCCGCAAAAACGGAGAGGTCGCCGCGATTTTGCGCAAGGAAAAGCGGCGCAGTCCTTGCGCGATGACGAGCACATGGTCGTCCGTCTGCCGCAAAAGCTTGAGCACGAGCGCGGCTGTTCCAACCGGGTAAAGATCCCCCGGCTCCGGATCTTCCTTTGCTTCATCGCGCTGCGTCAGCAGACCAATGACCTTCGTTCGTGGCAAAGTGTCATCGAGCAGCTTGATCGATGCTGCCCGCTGGATATTGAGTGGCACAACCGTCCCCGGGAAAACAACAAATCCCCGCACCGGCAAGATCGACAATTCCTCCGGGATCCGCTGCAACCGGCTTTCGTCCGCTCCCGCCGCAATAGTGCTTTCCGTTCCGGGCTTCACTCCGGTGCCGGCCCGCAACGCCGTGATTTGTCCTTTGTTCATGTTTTTTTCAACGGGAGCGAAATCCAGAGCAATCCGTTACGTTGTTCCGCGTGCGCTTTGTCGATCTCTACTTCCGCCGGCATTGGGACTTCGCGTTCGAACGGTCCGTAATCGATCTCCATTGCGAGCAATTGCACGGCGTCCCCCTCCGCGTGGCTCGGCTCCGGCAGCTCGCGCGCGCCTCGAATCACTACCCGTCGCGGTTCCACGGTGAGATCGATGAGCGAGCGAGCGACTCCCGCCAAATCGACGCAAATGCGAACGCAGTTTTCGCAGCGATATGCATTGATTGCCGGCTCCCATGTATGCGGCGCAAATCGCGAGAATCGCGAGCGCGCCAGCTCGGAAGTCACGTCATGCAGCGCGCCGTGCAGCCAGCGCAACTTGATGCTGCTAATCGGGTCCATCAGAATATAAACCTCCACCGCGCACGCTCCGTTTTCAACCGAAGCGCGATCATTAATGCACGACTTGTTGCGCGGAATTTCGCTTGGGTTATGCGACGGGAATTTTCTTCCGGCGCGATTGCGCTCCCGGGCGTTTGGGGAGGGTCAATCGGAGCACGCCTTTCTTGAACTCGGCTTTTGCTTTGGATTCATCGACCTCAGTCGGCAACGGTATGGCGCGCTCGAACGAGCCATAACTACGCTCCATTCGATATTGCCCTTTCTCGTTTTCCTCCCGCTCAGATTTCTTTTCGCCGCGGATCGTAAGCGTTCCATCCTCTAGGCTCACATCGATATCCTTCGCGTCCGCGCCCGGAATTTCGGCACAGACCTTCACTTCCTTGTCCGTCTCGGTCACGTCCACCTGCGGCCAAAAACCGGCAAACGTTTCGCGCGGCGCCAGCCACGGTTGGCCCCAAAAATCGTCAAACACACGGTTGATCTGGTGCCGTAAATAACCAAACGGATCGCCAGCGCGCGTCGCCAGCGTACGTTCTTCGCTCTTTTTCCGTGGAATAATTGCCATAATAAACTCCTTTCCTCCTTAATCTGGTTTGAATGCTTTCCCTTTTCTATTTCGCGGAGAACACCATCTTCGCGTGTTTCTTTTCGATATGGGGCGTATGGGACAACCAGCGTCAAAACCCTGGCCTATTTATCTCTGGTTGCGTGATTACTTGACCTTTCCCGGGCCCCACAACGCGCGGCCGGGCTTGGCGCCCGTGTGCTCGCCATCCTTGATGACTTGCACACCGTTAACGAAAACGTGTTTTACGCCCACGGCGTATTGATGCGGCTTCTCGAACGTCGCGCGATCGGAAATCGTCGCGGGATCGAACACGACCATATCCGCGAACATTCCTTCTTTAATAAAACCGCGATGATCGAGGCCGAGATTAGTGGCGGGCAACCCGCTTAATCGTCGCACCGTTTCGGTCATCGGAATCACTTTCTCGTCCCGGACGTATTTGCCCAGCAACCGCGCGAAATTTCCGTAAGCGCGCGGATGGGGGTTTGATTTCAGGAACACGCCCTCTGGGGCCTGCGAAGCTTCATCCGAGCCGAAGGAAATCCATGGCTTCGCGAGTTCTTTCTTGACGTTCTCTTCCGACATCAAAAAATAAATGCTTTCGATTCGTGACTGATCTTCCGAAATTAAATCCATGATCGTCGTGATGGGATCCTTCCCGCGCATCTTCGCCACTTCGGCAAGCGACTTTCCTGTGAGCGGTTTCAGTTTTTCGGATTTAAACCCAACGAGCAAAATCCTTTCGGGCGAACCTGCCCCAATATAAAGATTCTCCCATTCGTCACTGTCTTTGCTGACTTCCGCGGCAATTTTTTCGCGCGTGGCCGGATCGCACAGCCGCTTGAACAAAGCCGGATAGCCGCCGTCCTCCGTCCACGGCGGCAAACACGCGTCGAGCCCGGTACCCGCCGCGGTATACGAGTACATGTTGGCTGTGATCTTGAGCCCTTCTTTTTGCGCGGCTTCAATTCGTGAAAGTAATTTGTCGAGATTGTCCCAGTTTTGTTTGCCGGCTGCTTTTATATGGTAAACCTCGGCGGGAATTCCCGCTTCCCGGCTGATCCGGACCAGTTCATCAAGGGATTCGAGCAGTCGATTCCCTTCGCTGCGCATGTGGGAGATGTATTTGCCCTGGTATTTCGCCGCGACTTTGCATAGTTCGATCAACTCTTGGGTCTTCGCGTAGAACGCCGGCGGATAAATAAGCGACGTGCCGATGCCGAGCGCACCCGCTTCCATCTCTTTGCGCACGAGTTCGCGCATTTGATCGAGTTGTTCTGGCGTCGGCGGCTTATCTTCGAAACCGATCACGTACTCGCGAATCGTGGTCGCGCCGATGAACGACGCCACGTTGCACGAGACGCCGCGTTTTTCCAGATACTGCAAATACTCCGCCAGCGTGCTCCATTTGATGTCGTATTTAATGTCAGTTTGCTGACGAATCATGTGCTCGAGCACCCGATCGTTGACGGGCCCCATCGATTCGCCCTCGCCCATGATCTCAGTGGTGACCCCCTGCCGGATTTCGCTTTGCGAGCGGCCATCCTGAATCAACGATTGGGTCGACCATGAGAGCATGTTGATGAACCCGGGCGCGACTGCTAGCCCGTTTGCGTCGATAATCGTCTTGGCCTTCGCCGTTTTGAAATCGCCGACACGGACGATCCGATCGCCGCGAATGGCAACATCCACATGTTTCGGTTCGGCGCCGGTTCCATCGTAAACGGTGCCGCCTTTGATGATAACGTCGAAATCTGCAGCACTTGGTGATGGCGACCGATTCTGCGCGAGCGCTTCGACCACGATTGTAAAAAAAACGCCGAGGCAAAAGAGATTGCGCTTCATCGCGCTGATTCAAGAAGCGCCGAGCAATGATGTCGATCTCAAAACGTTTGCCGAAAGGTTAGGTCAAGCAGCACTCTTCCGTCGGTGGCGCACAACACGAATCTGTCGTTGACAAAGTCTCGACACGGCGATCGCGCGCCTTGCACGTTGTGTGTGGCGGTTCGAGCAACACACGCGTCGTGGTTTGATCGTCCGTCATCGAACGAACGTGATATGTCGATGGAAAGAAATTGTCGTCGCCGTACTCAACACGAATTTCGGCATCGAGATCGACCGGAATCAGCCCGCGCACTTTGTCGAAAATCTTTAGGAACTTCGCCGCCGTCATGTACTCATTATCCGCGCGTAAGGGCACCCAAAGTTGCACGATCGTTTCCGGCCAGCGGTTCACCTGGCCGCCGCAATCAACCGTTTCGAATGACGCTGCTTTTAATTCCGTAAGATGATAACCGCTGTGCACAGCGTGGCCGTCAAGATCGGCAAAGATCAACTGGTTACTCGGCGCAGCGCGCAATGTGGAGATGAATTCGTTCGTTTTCATTTAGTTTTTTGTTCTCTTCGGTTTTCTTCGACTAATTCTGCAGCAAACTTTGTTGCGTCTGCGGCGCTCGCCATTCATGCGGTCGTCTTTCGCCATCCACTCGCGCAATCCGGTCAGCACATGGCGTATTAGCAGATCGCCATGTTTCGCCCAGCGGTAATGCATCCATTTTCCATCGCGCCGCACTTCCACCAAACCGGCGCGCTTTAGGTGCGCGAGGTGCCGCGACACTTTCGGCTGCACCACGCGCAATGTGTCGGTCAATTCGCAGACGCACGTCTCGCCACACGCCAGTAGATTGAGCAAGCGTAACCGCGTTGGATCAGCCAACGTCTTAAACAGAAACGCCGCCTCGCCATTTCTGTGTGTCCTCATCGAATACATATATATGGATAAACGTATATGTGTCAATGGGATTCCTTCATAACCCGGCGATGGTGTGACTGTCATAGCCGCGCGTTTTTATCGCTCGGCCTAATCGCCGGCGCGGCGCACGACCGAAAGCACCGCGGCGCAATTCCTATTAATCAGGCTTGTTTATGCGAGCAGGTCGCGTCGGAACAGCGCAATGATTCGCCTGTCATTCCGTGCGAAGTCGAGGAATCTCTTATCGTTTCTCTGATTCCTTCAGCAAGTTCAGCAATTCATCTTTCCACAATGGCGCGACGGTATGACTGCCGTGACCGCGGGTCTTGTCGCTCATTGGAATCATGATGGCGCGACCTCGCGGGACGCGCTTGATCTCGCGTTCGAGAATACCGAGCTCGGGCGGGTTGATTAGATCATCGGCGAAATTGACCGCCAAGAGCGGCGCGCGAATTTTTTCGAGATTCGGCTCGGGATCATAATCGTGTGAAGCTTCCAGCGCATAGAGTACGTCATTTGCGTCGTCAGTCTTAATGATTTGCTCGACGAATTTGTCGAGAACTTCATCCGTTTTCGCGAGCGTGGGCGCTTCCTTCTGTCGCAGAACTGGATTGCTGCTCATGAACCAAAGCATCTCGGCGGCGGTGCGCAGGCTCGGCGGTTGCGTTTTGTAATCGCCGTCGCCCCAGGCCGGATCATTGCGGATGGCGTCGATGACGATACGGCGCCATGCACGGTTGCGACCTGAAATCTGTGTCGGCAAACTCGCCAGAGGCATCAGCGAGTCCATGAAATCGGGATGCAATTCGCCCCACAACCAGGTATGCATTCCGCCCATTGATGTTCCCATCACTAGGCGCGCGTGATTCACGCCGAGGCCCTCGGTAAGCAACCGATACTGCGCCTCTACCATGTCCAGATAACCGTAACGCGGAAATTTCGCGTGCATGCCGTCGCTCGGCTTGCTCGATTTGCCGTGGCCGATCGCGTCGGGCAGGATGATGAAAAACTTCGTCGCATCGAGCGGCTGATCTTTCCCAAACAGCTCGCCGGCAAACTCGGGCCGGATAAATTGCGCGCCGCTGCCGGTTGTCCCATGCATGATGAGAACTGCATTCGTCGTTTTGCCCTGCGCATCTTTCTCTAGTTTTCCCAGCGTCCGATAGTGGAGACGCAACTCCGGCAATGTTTCACCTGACGCGAATTTGAAATCGCGAATCGTATAGTCGCCCTCAGTCGGGGCCGGATAGTCGGCGGCCGACCCGAAACTCGCTGCCAAGATGGACAAGAGAAGTGCGAAGATTCGGATTGTTGGATTCATGTTAACGATTTCGTTGACGCTCGGCTTGGATTCGTTTGAGCAGCTCCGTGTGGGTTCGTTCAAGATCGTTAGCAAATTTCACAGTTGCTTGTAGAGCTTCGGGATATATCTCGAACCGTTTTCGCAATTTCTTGGTGGCCGGATCGTAAAAAAAGGAAATGTCCTGGTCGAGATTCGGCACGATCAGTTCGTCGCTTAATTTTTGATAACGCGCCATGCGGCTCAGTCCCCAGCGGATAACCGATTCGTCGTTGCGCAGCGCGGTAAGCGTCTGCAAGTCGAGCAGCTGGATGCCCCCTGATTGCAACATCGTGGCGAAGTCACCCGGGCTGTAGTCCGTGATGAAAACAAACGGATGCAGCAGCGGCATCTCACCGGCGTCGAGCGCGCGTCGAAACTCGGCCGCTTGTCGTTCTTCATTCGCGCGGTTAATTTTTCCGCTCTCGATTCCTTCGCGCAACGTTCGCTCGATGGATGCCAGGATTCGGTCGCGCCGTTCTGCATCCTGCTGATGCTGCTGGTAATTACTGAGCCAGAACGCCGCGTAGACGCCAACGAATACCAGAACTAATTCGGCAACCCAGCCGCAGAAGTGCGAGAAACGTGAGCGTTTTTCAGTTGTTTGACTCATGATTCACGGGAACAATTCAATCAATGAGACAATCGTGGTCCGTCAACAATTTGACCGATTTCGTGGTGGACTCGGTGCAAAACGCACACGCGGACGATGCACCGTTCCGTCATTTAAGATTCGACCGCGTCTTCCCCGACGATTTCTACGTGGAGATGCTGGAAGCGATGCCCGTCACCGAAGATTACCGCGCGATGTCCGGCAAGAGCAAAATGGGCAGCACTCGGCCCGATGGGAAACCGACTCGAACCAAAATCGATCTTTTTCCAGAATACATTCGTCATTTGCCGCTGAAGAACCGTGCGGTGTGGGACGTCGCGGGCCGCGTCCTCCGATCCAAAGAGTTGGAGGCAGTCTTCATGCAGCGACTCGCGCCGGGCTTGGAACGCCGGTTCGGTGCGAACTTTGCAAAGGTGCGAATGTATCCGGTACCGATCCTGACTCGCGACATTCCGGGATATCGCGTCTTCAAACATACGGACAGCCTCTGGAAAGGCATCACGGTGCAACTCTACCTGCCGCCCGACAATTCGACGCCACATATTGGCACCATCTTTCACGAGGTGCTTCCCAATGGAAGGAAGCCGAAGAAGGCACAGATGCCATTTTCGCCTAATACCGGCTATGCGTTTGCAGTTGCCGATAACACATGGCATTCGGCCGACCCCGTGGGGCCGGAAGTGAAGACGCGAGATAGCATTTTGCTGACGTATTTCGTCGATGCCGGGCCGTGGCGATTTGTGCGCAATCGTGGCCGCCGGATCCAAAATCTCATGCTCAACGAGATGCGCAATTTGAAGCGCAAGTAGGCTTCACTTTGCCTCGCTCAAAAATTCGAGCACGGCGGCGGTGAATTCATTGGCGCACTCAACCTGCGGCATGTGACCACAATTATCGATGATCCGGAGTCGAGAACCCGCGATCTCTTGATGAAACCGCTCGCCGAAGTTGAGCGGGATGAGTTTGTCGTCGCGACCCCAAATTACGAGCGTTGGTCGATTGATCGCGTGAAGTCTGTTGTCGAGCACATCATCTCCCCGAGTCATTGAGTCGAGGAGTTGACTAACAGTGTAGCTGTCGCCGGCGGTCACCCGCTCTTTAAACGCAAGGTCAACATCTTGATAGAACCGTTTGTCGTGAAATGTGAGCGGGCCGAGATAGCGAATATCTTCGCGGCTGGCTAAGCGAAGAGCACGCAAGGCGCGAGGATCCATGGTTTTTGCCAGCGCCGCGTAGCCTGCCGCGTCGGAAAGGACAAGGCGTTCAACTCGCTCCGGATGCGTCAATGCGAAAGCTGCGGCGGCCCAGCCGCCTAACGAATTGCCAACCAGTGATGCGCGCTCGATTTTCAGTTCAGTCATAAAGCCATCGAGAAAATCCACGAACGTGCTGACACGATAACTAAGTAGCGGTTTGTCGGAATGGCCGAAACCGATCTGGTCGAACGCGATGACGCGAAACTTGGCGGCCAGCGACGGGATTACCGAATCCCAAACTGCGACATTGTCTGCCAGGCCGTGGATTAAAATCAGTGGAGCACCGCTGCCTGCTTCCACGTAGTGAATTTTTGCGCCATAAACCGTGACGAATTTGTCAGTCTTTGGTGTCCTTTCCGTTGCCTCCTGCGCCGGACAGTGTGGCGGAGATAGTACGATCGCGAACAAGCCGATCGAGAAAGCAAAGCGCAACGTCAACATTCAGCTCAACGAGGCAACGGTTGCTCGATGTTCGCAAGCGCATACGCAACGACTGCGACGACAGCAGAATTTTCCGCCAATTCTTTCGGGACGATTTTGTCCAGCGTATCAGCGGCGGTGTGGTGGTAGTTGAAATAGAAACGGCTGTCTTGGATCGGACTAAAAGCGGGCACGCCGGCTTTCTCCAGCGACTCGATGTCAGCGCCGCAGTGTTCAACGAGATTAAGCATGCCCGCGCCTGATTCCTGCAAAATGGCTGCGACGGGCGTGAACATCTTTTTCACTTCCGCTCTTCCCTTGATGTTGATGCCAAGCGGATGACCGGCGCCCTCATCTGTTTCCATGGCTGCGAAATGGCTCGATATCTCCTTCTCGTGATCTTTCGCATATTGTTTTGATCCGGCCGAGCCATTCTCTTCATTCATCCATGCGATCACGCGAATCGTGCGCTTCGGCTTGAGATGAAGTTTTTGGATCAGATTCGCCACCTCCATCGAGACGGCGATGCCGGCGCCATCATCGATCGCGCCCGTGCCCAGGTCCCATGAGTCCAGGTGACCAGAAACGATGATCACTTGCTCAGGATGCTCGCTGCCTTTGATATCCGCGATCACGTTCGCGCTCTCGACGTCGGGCAAAGTTTGCGGCGTCAGAACCAATTTCATTTTCACCGGTCCCTGTCGGACCAGATCAGCGATTAAATCGGCGTCCTCTGCGGTAACTGCGCCGGCTGGAATTTTCGGGGCATCATTTGCGTAATCGGTCTGTCCAGTATGTGGAAGCCGATAATCAGCGTCGCCGACTGAACGAATCAAACATGCAACAGCGCTTTGTCGCGCGGCTGCGCTCGGGCCATCGGCGCGATAAACGACCGCTTGATCGTACGCTTCGCCGCCACGACCTTCCGCGGCCATTTGTTTGTCGAACGGACAATTGAAGAGGACGATCTTGCCTGCGACTTTGTTGCGAGGCAGCGACTTTAGTTCATCAAAATTTCTGACTGCGATGACCTCGGCTTCGATTCCCTCGGTGGGCGTCGGAACGCTTCCGCCGAGCGCACAGAGCACGATTTTCTGCGTGGTATTCTCCGCTTGTCCGGGAAATTGAACCAGCTCTGCTGTCTCTTCCCCGCGCACCCAATGCGACACCATTACTCTCTCTAGCTGCACTTCACAGCCGATGGCCTTCAATTCGCTCGCGACGTACTCAATCGATTTGGCCGCTTGCGAGGATCCGCTCAAGCGCGGCCCGATGTTATTCGCCAGATGCGCAACCTGCTTGTATGCGTAATCGCTCCGCAACGCCGCCTGCTGCAGACGTTTCAATTCCGCCAGCGTTTGCGACGAGAAGACAACCGGTGTCGGACTGGGCGACGCGGTCCCAGCCGAAATGGCGCTTGATGTAGATGTTGCCTCGGGCGCCGATTGTTGGGCCCATGCTCGCGCGATCCAGAGCGTTACGATGATCGCGATAATCGTCGAGCGGGAAAGAGACATGTTGAGACCTTCGCATAAAGCTACGGCTTGGCAGCCGACTTCGCTCGGAATGACAAGAAGTGGTCAGCCGTTCTGACTAGTGCTAGCCGCACACGTCGGATCTTGTCATCCGTTTTGCCGTGATCTCGCAATTCGACCGCCAGAGCTCGGGAACAAGCTCGGCTCTTTCCGCAATTATTTGGGGAGCTTCGACGCGATCACGTCAATCTTTTCGATCGAAGGTGATTTCGCCAAAAGATCGGCCGCTTTTTCCTTGAGGGCATTCGCTACCTTTCCATTCAGGTGCGCATCTCGGCCGGAGTCATCTGCGAACGTGTCGAAAATCCCGTAACTGGACGGCCCGATTCTAATGGCAAACCATGATACCGTTTTCGGCTCGGCCTCCACTAATGCCTGACCGGCCTGCAGGAATCTCTCTACTTCCGTTTCCTTGCCCGGCTTCGCCTCCAGCGCCACCCAAAATGCCTTTCCATTCATGATTTCATCCTCCTTTTTCGACCTTCCATCGCACTCAGCGGCGAACCTGTCTACCCGGCAAATAGCCTCGATATTCTATCTAACTTTTCCGCCCTTCGTCGAAATCGATGAAGTCAGGAATGGTCGCGATATCGGCGCGATCGGAGACCCCGGCTTTCTCCTTCGCCCGTTCCAGCGTTGGCGTCGCGAAATCCTGCCAGCCTAATTTAGAGGCAAAACCATTCCACACGATGAGGTCGCCTTCGTTAGGCCGCCGGCCGTTTTCGAAACACCACTCCAGGATCTCTTCGTCAGTACCCCCTCGGAGGACGCGCTCACGAAGATCGGCATAATTGATCCGCAAAAAATTACAGCAGGCGCCATCAGCCGCTCGCTGCCCGCCGAGATTCTTGTGATAATCTTCGTGCAGTTCTCCGCGGGCATGCAAGCGAATCTTGTGCAGCATTCGCGGGAAATAGATCATTCCGCGGGTCATCTCTTTGGGACTTTTCGGATAGGTCGTCATGCCAAAGGTATCGTCGGCTCGCTGCGTTCGTGCAACTGCCCCGGAGATGCATCCAGTTAGTTTGCGGCCCCGTCCATCAGCGCCAGGATCCGCTCTCTTTTCTCACCGTAATCGAGAGAATGGAAGCGCCGGATTTCATCGAGGCGACGCACACCATTCAGTGTGTCGAGATAATGTGTGTAGCTGGCGGCAAGCTGGCTTGCCTCGAGATAACGGCCGCGCAGGTTTTTCTCGCGAAACGCCTCCGGGCATTGGCGGGCGAAAAGATGAAAGCGCAGCCAGCGGCGATCAGTTCGTGAGACGCGTTGGGTTTTTCGAAAAAATGCGACAAACAAAAGGAGAACAAGATAAGTATCGACCTGCGCCTGCAGCTCGAGATTGCGGGCAAAATCTTCAGAAGCGATCTCGCGCGAGCCGCATTTGAACTGAAGCGCGG
>Ga0209156_10000578_pt1 | contig 31147 bp, 30 predicted proteins | sample GraSoiAngelo_124_FD_185881 | JGI IMG/M metagenome (GOLD analysis project Ga0209156, IMG submission 185881) | Grasslands soil microbial communities from the Angelo Coastal Reserve, California, USA - 14_0927_05_20cm (SPAdes) (version 2) | ecosystem: Environmental > Terrestrial > Soil > Grasslands... | reverse complement strand
AGGTGAGGCACAGCTTGGCGGAGATCGTAAACCCGGGCGGGACGGGCAGGCCCAGGTTCGCCATTTCGGCGAGGCCCGCGCCCTTGCCGCCCAGGATGTCGCGCATGGCGGCGGAGCCGTCGGCCCGACCCGGCCCGAAGAAGTACACCCACCGCTCGAGCGCCGGCACGGACCCATCAGACCGCGAGCGGATGCAGCGGCGCGGCGTGCCGCGCCCCCGCCAAATCGTCTTCCGGAGTGTCGGTGGGGTATTCGCCCGAGAAGCACGCATGGCAAAAATCGCCGGGATCGCCCCCGGCCGCCCGGAGCATCCCGTCGAGCGAGAGATAGCCGAGCGAATCGACGCACAGGCGCTCCCGTATTTGCTCGACGCCGTTGCTTGACGCAATCAGCTCGCTCCGGCTCGGCGTGTCGATGCCGTAGTAGCATGGCCCGGTGATCGGCGGCGACGCCACGCGGAAGTGCACCTCCGTAGCGCCGGCCTGCCGGATGAGCTGTACCAGGGCCCGGCTCGTGGTGCCGCGCACGATCGAGTCGTCCACCACCACGACCTTCTTCCCCGCGAGCACTCCGCGCACCGGATTGAACTTGATCTTCACCTTGGCCATGCGGTCGGCCTGGGCGGGATGGATGAACGTGCGACCGACGTAATGGTTGCGGATGAGCGCGTGCTCGAGCTTGACGCCCGACTCTTCGGAGAACCCCAGCGCCATCGCGTTGGACGAGTCCGGCACCGAGAAGACGCAGTCGGCGCCCGGGGCCGGATGCTCGCGGGCGAGTTCCCGGCCGAGGGCCCGGCGGACGCCGTCCACGGAGCGGTGGAACACGGTGCTGTCGGGCCGGGAAAAGTACACCAGCTCGAACACGCAGCGGCGGTGCGGGCGCGCGGGCAACCGGGGCAGGGCATCGACGTCCGCCCCGTGAATGCGCACGAATTCTCCGGGCTCGAGCTCCCGCACCAGCGTCGCGCCCGTGATGTCGAGGGCGCACGTCTCGGACGCCACCACCCAGCCGCGCCCCAACCGGCCGAGCACGAGCGGCCGAAAGCCGCGCGGATCCACGATCGCGTACAGCGTGCGCCCCACGGTGATCAGGAGCGAGTACGCCCCCTCCACGCGCTCCAGCGCGTCCAGCAGCTGGTCTTCCGGCTCGCGCGCCTCGGAGCGCGCGATCAGATGCACCAGCACTTCGCTGTCGGACGAGCTTTGGAAGATGGAGCCTTTGGCGACGAGATCGGAGCGGAGCTGCACGGCGTTGGTGAGGTTGCCGTTATGCGCCAGCGCGAGCGGGCCCTCGCGGTACCCGACGAGCATCGGCTGCGCGTTGGCGAGCACCGACGTGCCGGCGGTCGAGTAGCGGGTGTGTCCGATGGCGACGTCGCCGGGGAGCTCGCTCAGGACCCGCTCGCCGAACACGTCGGAGACGAGCCCCATGCCGCGGTGCGACCGGGCGACGCCCTGGCCGTTCACGACCACCATCCCCGCCGACTCCTGCCCCCGATGCTGCAGGCTGTACAGCCCGAGGTAGGCCATCCGTGCCGCGTCGGGAACGCCGGTGACGCCAACGATGCCGCACATCCGTTTGTCAGTCTCCCATGCGTCGGGGAAGTGCCGTGAAATATACCTGCCGTAGCCGATCCACGGGGTGCTCGAACGCCACATCGCGCAGCCGCACGCGCACGGCGCCGCCGCGCTCGCCTACCGTCCCGATGGACTGCGCCTCCACGCCCAGCTCCTGCGCGAGCGCGGTGACGGCGGCCCCCCGCTCAGGGGCGCAGGTGATCACCGCCCGCCCGTGCGACTCGCTGAACAGGAGTGCTTCAGCCGCAAGGCCCAAGCCGTAAGGCGTAAGATCGACGTCGAGCCCATAGCCCGTCTCCTCGTACGGCCCGCCCATCGCGACCTCCGCGAGCGCGACGCCGAGGCCGCCCTGGGAGCAGTCGTGCGCCGAGCGAAACAGGCCCCGTTCCGCCCCCGCCACGAGGTAATCGACGAGCCGCCGCTCCCGCCCCAGATCCACCCGCGGCGGCGTGCCTCCCGCGAATTCGTAGACGGCTTCCCACAGCTGCGACCCGCCCAGCTCGGCGCGCGTCTCGCCCAGCACCACGATGGCGTCGCCCGGCGCGCGCGCGTGGCTCGGCACCGCTCGGTCCGCTCGAGGTAGCAGGCCGACCATCCCTACGACGGGCGTCGGATCGATCGCGCCCGTCGGACTCTCATTGTAGAAGGAGACGTTCCCGCCCGTGACCGGCGTGTCGAGCGCCCGGCAGGCGTCGGCGATCCCGCGGCAGCTCTCCTTGAACTGATGGAACACCGCTGGTCGCTCGGGGCTGCCGAAGTTGAGGCAATCGGTGATCCCCAGCGGCCGGGCGCCGGTGCACGCGACGTTGCGCGCCGCTTCCGCCACCGCGGCCTTGCCTCCTTCGTACGGATCGAGTCGCACGTAGCGGCTGTTGCCGTCGACCGTCACCGCGAGGCCGAATTCGGCATCCCGCACGCGAATCACGCCGGCATCGCCGCCCGGCCCGAGCACGGTGCCTGCCTGAACGGTCGAGTCGTACTGCTCGTAGACCCAGCGCTTCGAGGCGATGGGGGGATGGTCAAGGAGGCTCAGCAAAGCTTCCCCCGGGGAAGGGGGACGAGGGACGGGGGACGGGGAACTGCGCCGCAGCGCGCCGATTGTGGGATCTTCCCGTGCCTCCGGGTGATAGACCGGACAGTCGTCGATCAATCGCTGGCCGGGGATCTCGACCACCACTTGATCGCCCCACGTCGCGCGATACAGGCCGTCGTCCGTCACCCGCCCGATCGGCGTGGCGTCGAGCTCCCACTTGGCCGCGATCGCCTCGACCGGTGCCACGCGGTCCACCTTCGCCACCACCAGCATCCGCTCCTGCGACTCCGAGAGCAGGATCTCGTAGGGGGTCATCCCCGGCTCGCGTGTGGGGACGCGGGCGAGGTCGATCTCCACGCCCACGTTCCCCTTTGCCGCCATCTCCGCCGACGACGAGGTGAGTCCCGCCGCTCCCATGTCCTGGATGGCCACGATGTGACCGGACGCGATCAGCTCGAGGCTCGCCTCGAGCAGCAGCTTCTCGGTGAAGGGGTCGCCCACCTGCACCTGGGGCCGCCGCTGCTCGCTCTCGCGTGTCAGCTCCTCGGAGGCGAACGACGCGCCGTGAATGCCGTCGCGGCCGGTGCGCGACCCCACCACGAGCAGGATGTTTCCGACGCCGTGTGCCGCCGCCGTGATGAGGTCCTGCTCCCGCAGCAGGCCGACGCACATGGCGTTGACGAGCGGATTCCCGCCGTAGCCCGGCCCGAAGTCGACTTCACCGCCCAGCGTGGGTACGCCCACACAGTTGCCGTAGTCCCCCACGCCTTTCACCACGCCGGCGCAGAGGTAGCGGTTGCGCGCGTCGTCGAGCGATCCGAAGCGCAGGCTGTTGAGGACCGCCACCGGCCGCGCGCCCATGGTGAAGACGTCGCGCAGGATCCCGCCTACTCCCGTGGCCGCACCCTGATAGGGCTCGACCGCCGAGGGGTGGTTGTGCGATTCGATCTTGAACGCCACGGCCCACCCGCCCGGCAGCCGCAGCACGCCGGCGTTCTCGCCCGGCCCCTGCACGACCTGCGGGCCGGCCGTGGGGAAGGTCTTCAAGATCGGACGCGAATGCTTGTACGAGCAGTGCTCGCTCCAGAGGGCGGAGAACACGCCCAGCTCGGCGAACGTGGGCGTCCGCCCCAGCAGCGCGGTGATGCGGCCGTATTCGGCGTCGGTGAGGTTGTGTTCGCGAACGAGCTGCGGCGTGATCGGGGGATCGCCGGGGAACGCGCTCGCCGTCACGTGTCCGACGCCTTGGCCCCGGACACGCCTCGAAGCACGGCCCGGAACACGCGGGCGATCACGTTGGGTTGCGGATGGGCGATCACGCTCTCGGCCTCGCCCGCGTCGAACCACAACCCGTGGCAGTGCGTGCACTGGTCGATCTGGATCCCGTGCCACTCGCCGGTGATCAGATCGTAGCCGCACTTGGGGCACTTCATGTAATGGGACCGGCGCTCGGCTTGGGCCGCCGCCTGTTGCGCGCTGGCGCGCTGCTGGCGCAACAACTCGGCGTCGCGCTTGGCGAAGTATTCCTCTTCGTTGCGGCTGGGCTTGTCGGTCATCGGCCTCCTGGCGTCGAGGGTGACTTGACCGTCAAGGTGTCACCACCGGGACGTGCGGGACCGTGGGGTGGCGTGGCGGCCGGCGAGGACGATTGCCCGCTGTAGCCGTGTCCGGGCCAGCGCAGCACGGCGTCCACGACCTGCCCGTTCTGGAGGAACACCACGTCTTCCGTCCCGCACGTGTACTCGCAGCCATTGCGGAAGTACAAGAACGTCATCTCTCCCCGGTGGCGCACGCTGATCGGCGGGCCCCAGAGGGCGTAGATCTCCTTTTCGCCCATGCCCGGAGCGATGGTGCCCGTGTCGGGCGACTCGTAGGGGACGTCGCGGGCGGGGCGAGGCAGCTCGGGCGCCCGCGCCACATGCCGGCGGCCGGGCGTCGCAGACGGCGCGGCGGGCGGGGGAGCGACGGACGCGAGCGGCGTATCGGCGCTGGCCCGGGGAATCGGAGGCGCGGGCTGCGGGGGCGTGGGGGCCCGTCCCCGGCGCTGGGCGATCTTCGCCTCGATGGTCTGCTTGATCTTCGCGTACTGGTCGCTGACCTGCTTACACCCTGAGGTGGCGACCATCACGAGCGCGCACATCCACAGCGTGCTGCGTCGCATGTCGAGCCTCCATCGAAAGAAAAACACGGGCCCCGTCCTGGCCGCCCAGTGCCGGGGCGTTGCGGCGCTCCGGGTGCGGCATGATCCCCACCACATTGTGACCGGCGTTCGTCACGCCGGCGATATCGTTGGTCGAGCCGTTCGGGTTGTCGCGCACGTAGCGCCACACTACCCGCCCCGTCGCCTCGAGCTCGGCGGCCGTCCGCGCGTCCACCACGTAGCGCCCGTCCCCGTGCGCGATCGGGATCTCGAGGACCTCGCCTCGCCGGTACAGGCAGGTGAACGGCGTGTCGGGCTGCTCGACCCGCACCCACGTGGGGCGCGACAGGAACCGCAGGCGGGCGTTCCGCATCAGGCCGCCAGGGAGCAGCCCGGCCTCGCACAGGATCTGGAACCCGTTACAGATGCCGAGTACGGCGCCGCCGGCGCGCGCGTGCTCGGCCACGGCCGTCATCACCGGAGAAAACCGCGCGATCGCGCCCGAGCGGAGATAGTCGCCGTAGCTGAAGCCCCCCGGGAGGACGACGACATCGGCCCCCTGCACGGTGGTATCGCGGTGCCAGACGAAATAGGCCTCCGAGCCGGCGTCGCGGGCGGCCGCGAGCGCATCCGCGTCGCAGTTCGAGCCGGGAAAGACGATCACGGCGACCCGCTTCAACGGGCAGCTCCCCCGCCGACCACGACGTCGTAGTCCTCGGTGACCGGGTTGGCGAGCAGGCGTTCGCACATGGCGCGGGCACGCGCCAGCGCTTCGTCACGCGTCGCGGCCTTGACCTCGAGGACCAGATGCTTGCCCATCCGCACTTGGGCCACGTCCCCGAAGCCCAGGGCATGCAGGGCGTGCTCGACGGCCTGACCCTGCGGGTCGAGCAGGGCGGCCCGGGGCATGACCCGCACCTCCACTCGGAACGCGCTCATCTCGGCCCCCCGCGGGGGGCGATGCCCCGGGGCTTTGTATACGTCCCGGCCTCTCGCTCGCCGTTGGCGATCACGATCGGCCCGGCGATCTCGGCTTCCTCGTCCTCGCTCGCTTCGAAGAAGAAGCCGAGTACCGTGGCCCGCAGCACGCCGTACGCCATGTACGCGACCCCCAGAGGGAAGAAGAACGCGTCGTGCTCGAGAATGCCGAAGGTCAGGATAAACAGGATCGTCGCGAGTCCCAAGAGTCCACGTAGCGTCCTCACACCCGCCCGCGGCATGGTGGCGTAGCGCACGTTGCTCACCATCAGGATGGTGAGCCCAATCATCAGAAACTGCATCAGGTGATGGCGCGGCAGGACGCGGAACACCTGCTGATACAGGGCCGTGGTCGTGAACGGGTAGAACGTCGCCAGCGTCATGCCCGCGGCGGGCGAGGGCAGGCCGATGAAGGAGCGTTTGGCGCGACCCGCCTGCGTGATGTTGAACCGGGCCAGCCGGATCGCCGCCGCCATCACGTAGAAGTAGCAGAAGATCCACTCCACCTGCCCCCCGCTCGCGAACTCGAGCTGATAAATGAGGAAGGCCGGCGCCACCCCGAAGCTCACCACGTCCACCAGGCTGTCGAGCTCCGCCCCGAAGCGGGTGCCGGTCTTGGAGAGCCGGGCGACCCGGCCGTCGAGCGTGTCGAGAATGCCGGCGAAGAAGATGTACCACCCCGCCCGGTAGAACTCGCCGCGCGACGCCAGCACGATGGCCCAGATGCCGAAGAACAGGTTGAAGAGCGTGAACAGGCTGGGCACGACGATCACGACGCGCCGCATCGACGGGGCGGGGAAGGCCCTCACGACCCGTACTCCGCCAGCACGCTCGCCCCCGCCCGCACCCGGTCGCCCACGGTCACCCGCACCGCCGGCCGGGCGGCGACGACGAGAAACACGTCCACGCGCGAGCCGAATCGGATCATCCCCATGCGCTCCCCTTGGGTCGCGCGCCCGCCCACGGTGCCGTCGGTGACGATGCGGCGCGCGATGAGCCCGGCGATCTGCCGCACCAGCAGCGGGCCCCGCGCCGCGCGCACGCCGACCGAGGCCTGCTCGTTGTCGAGGCTCGCCTTGTCGGAGGCGGCGTGCAGGAAGCGCCCCGGGTTGTGGCGCACCAGCTCCACCTTGCCCGTGGCCGGATAGCGGTTCACATGCACATCGAACACGCTCATGAAGATCGAGATGCGCGTCGCCTGGGTCTTCAAGTACATGGGCTCGTCGACCACGCGGACGTCGACGATCTTGCCGTCCGCGGGCGCGATCACGTACTCATCGCCACGCGGTCCCGCACGGACCGGGTCGCGGAAGAAGACCAGCAGCCACACCGCGATCAGAAACAGGACCCCTTCCGGTACCCACACCCACGGCGACCCGCGCGCCACCCACGCTCCGAGCACCACGAGCGCCCAGCCGGGAAGGATGAAGGGCCAGCCTTCGGGGGCCAGCCTCACCGCCACCCCCCGCACCAATTGCGGATTGGCGATTGCGGATTGCGGATTGGAAACACGCATGTCGATTCCGCAATCCGCAATCCGCAATCCGCAATCAGTGTCATCATCCAATCTCCAGCGGTTTCCCCGTGATCAGTTCATAGGCTTTCAGGTACCGCTCGCTCGTCGCCCGCACTACCTCCGCCGGCAAGGGCGGCGGCGGCGCGTTGCCGTCCCACTCGCCTTGCTGTTTCAGGCCCGCGAGGTAGTCGCGCAGCGGCTGCTTGTCGAAGCTCGGCTGGCTCTTGCCGGGCTCATAGCGGTCCGCGGGCCAGAAGCGCGACGAGTCGGGGGTGAGGATCTCGTCGATGACCAGGAGCCGGCCATCCGACGACGTGCCGAACTCGAACTTCGTGTCCGCGATGATGATGCCGCGCCGGGCGGCGTGCTCGCGGCCCGCCTCGTACAAGGCGAGGCTGGCCTGCTGCAGCTGGTCGGCCTGCGAGCGGCCCAGGGCCCGCACGACGTGCGCGACCGTCACGTTCTCGTCGTGCCCGACTTCGGCTTTCGTGGCGGGAGAGAAGATCGGGGGATCGAGCCGCGCGCTCTCGCTGAGACCCTGCGGCATGGGCTCCCCGGCGAGCGTGCCGGACCGGCGATATTCCGCCCAGGCGGACCCCGAGAGGTAGCCGCGCACCACGCACTCGAACGGCACCGGCGTCGTTCGCCGGACGAGCATGGCCCGGCCCGTAAGGGTCGGGCGAACGGGTTCGAGTGTCGGAACTCGTGCGATGATCTCGTCCGCATCGGCCGAGAGAAAGTGGCTCGAGATGACCGACGCCAGGCGTTCGAACCAGAACGCGCTGAGCTGCGTGAGCACCGCGCCCTTGTGCGGCACCGGCTCCCGCAACACCACGTCGAATGCGCTCACCCGATCGCTCGCCACGAGCAGCAGGGTGTCGGCCTCGATCTCGTACACTTCGCGCACTTTCCCCCGCCGCGCGAGTGGCAGGGGCAGGGCGCTCGCGACCAGCGGAGCGGTCATACGTTCACCTCGGCCGTTGCGACGGTGGGGGCCACCGCCTCGATCCGGTGCAGCACGCCCGGCAGCGCGCGCTCGAGGAAATCGTCCACTTGGCGGGGCGCCCGGCCCACGTAGGCCGCCGGATCGAGCTCCCCCGGGGCGAGCGCGACGTGCAGCGCCTTGAAGGCCGGGTCGCGCGCCAAGCGCTCGAGCAGGTCGTTCGCGACTCCTTGCTCCGCGATCGCCTGCGCGACCGCGAGGCTGTGCGTCCGGATCACCTCGTGCAGGCGCTGGCGGTCTCCCCCCGCCTTCACGCCGCGCATGAGCAGCCGCTCGGTGGCGAAGAAGGGGAGCTGGGCGGCCACGTGTCGCGCGATCACGGCCTCGCGTACCTCCAGTCCCGCCGCCACGTTGGTCGCGAGCACGAGGATGGCGTCGCTCGCCAGAAACGCCTCGGGCAGCACCAGCCGGCGGTTGGCACTGTCGTCGAGCGTGCGCTCGAGCCACTGCTCGGATGCCGTGTGCCAGGCGTTCCCCTCGAGCTCGATGACGAAGCGCGCCAGGCCCGTGATCCGCTCGGCGCGCATTGGATTGCGCTTGTACGCCATGGCCGACGAGCCCACCTGATCGCTCTCGAACGGCTCCAGGATCTCCCCCTCGTGCTGCAGCAGTCGCACATCGGTGGCGAGCTTCGCGGCCGACTGCGCCACGCTGGCGAGCGCCGCGAGCACCTGCGCGTCGAGCTTGCGGGTGTACGTCTGACCCGTGACGGGGAAGACCCTGGTGAACCCCATCTTCAGCGCCACCCGCGTATCGAGCTCGCGCACTTTCTCGTCGTCGCCGTCGAACAGCTCGAGGAAGCTCGCCTGGGTTCCCGTGGTCCCCTTGACGCCGCGGAACTGCAGCGCGTCGAGCCGGTGCAGCAACTCCTCCGCATCGAGCAGAAACTCCTGCATCCACAGGGTGACCCGCTTCCCGACGGTGGTGAGCTGCGCCGGCTGGAAGTGGGTGTAGGCCAGGCACGGCACGGCGCGCTCCCGGCGCGCCAGCTTGGCGAGCGCGACCAGGACCGCCGCGATGCGGCCCAGCAGCAGCTGCAGCCCCTCCCGCATCAGGATCAGGTCGGTGTTGTCCGTGACGTAGGCGCTGGTTGCGCCGAGGTGCAGGAACGGCCGCGCGGCGGGCGCCTGCTCGCCGAGGTGGTGAATGTGGGCCATCACGTCGTGCCGCAACCGCTTCTCGTGCTCGGCCGCGCGCTCCGGATCGGCGTCGTCCAGGTGTCCGCGCAGCTCGACGAGGGCGCGCTCGGGGATGTCGAGTCCCAGCTCGCGCTCGACCTCCATCAAGGCGAGCCAGAGCCGCCGCCACAGGCCGATTCGGCGCCGCTCTCCCCACAGAGCCTGCATCGCCGGGGAGGCGTAGCGCTGGGAGAGGGGCGAGCTGTAGGTCAAACCGGCGCCTTCGCGCGCGCCGCGAGCGTGTTCCAGTCCGCGAGGAACTGCTCCAGCCCGCGGTCGGTGAGCGGGTGGAGCAGCAGCTTTTTCAGGACGTCGGGGGGCAGGGTGGCGACGTCCGCCCCGATCATCGCCGCTTCCACCACGTGGCGCGGATGGCGGATCGAGGCCGCCAGGATTTCGGTGGCGATCTGGTAGTTGTCGAAGATGACGCGCGCCTCGCGGATCACGTCCATCCCCTCCTGACCCACGTCGTCGAGCCGGCCGATGAAGGGGCTCACGTACGTCGCGCCCGCCTTGGCGGCGACGAGACATTGCACGCTCGAGAAGCAGAGGGTGACGTTCGTCTTGATGCCCTCGCCGGCGAGCCGCCGCACCGCGACCATGCCCGCCTCGAGCATCGGAATCTTGACGACGATGTTGTCGGCGATCTGGGCGAGCTGCTTGCCCTCGCGCACCATCCCGTCGGTGTCCACGGCGACCACCTCGGCGGAGACGGGGCCGTCGACCAGCGAACAGATCTCCTTCAGCACGTCCCGCGGGTCCAGGTCACCGGCCTGCTTGGCGAGGAGCGAGGGGTTGGTCGTGATCCCGTCGATCAAGCCCGCCTGGGCCGCCCAACTGATGTCCTTGAGGCTCGCGGTATCGAGGAAGAACTTCATGGCTCACGCCTCGGCGTAGAGGTCAGCGGGATAACGCACCGCCTCGAGATACAGGCCCTGGGGCGGCGCCGGCGGGCTCGCCGCCTGGTTGTCGGTCGCGCTGAGCAGACGGGGAAGGTCCTCGAGCGGGCGCCGGCACAACGCGACGTCCACCATGGCGCCCACGAGAAAGCGCACCATGCGATGCAGGAACCGGTCGGCCTCGATCGTGAACGTCACCCCCGCTCCGTCAGTCCGCGGCGCCCACTCGGCGAGCGCCACGCGGCTGCGGTAGTGGGGTCGGGTCGAGCGCGCACCGCTCGCCGCGAGGCCGCGGAAGTCGTGCTCGCCCACGAGCAGCTCCGCGGCACGCGCCAGCAACGTGACCTCGAGCGGCCGCCCGAGCGCCCATTCGTACGGCCGCCGGAACGGCGAGTGCGCCCCCTCGTCAGTGCCGATCACGTAGCGGTAACGCCGGGCCAGCGCGCTGTTGCGCGCGTGAAACCCGGGCCGCATCGCGTGCAGCCGCTCCACCCAGATGTCGCGCGGCAGCAGGGCATTCAGGGCCCGGTGCAACCCGCCCGGGTCAGCCGCCCAGCGCTCGCTCGCCAGGAACCCGACTCCCTGCCCCAGGGCGTGCACGCCGGTGTCGGTCCGGCCGGCGCCGGTCGCCGCGGTGCGCCGGCCCATCAGCTTCTCCAGCACGGCCTCGAACTCGGCCTGCACCGTGCGGCCGTCCGGCTGCCGCTGCCAGCCCGCGAACTCCGCCCCGTCGTACTGCGCCACGGCGAGGTAGGGCCGGCTCGTCACGGCCGAAAGATAGGGCGAAACGAGGGGTCAATCAAGCCACGCAACCCGTTGTGGCATTTGACAAAACGCGATTTTTCCGGGTAGCTTTGCCAGGCCCGAAACCCCGAGTCCCGTGCCCCCGTCGTCCCAGCCCGCACCCGCGCCGCTCCCCCGGGCGATCGCCGCCCTCGCCAACCGCCAGTCGCTGAGCGAGCGCCACGCGACCGAGGTGTTCGGCGCGGTGATGCGCGGCGAAGCCACCCCGGTGCAGATCGCCGCGCTGCTCATCGGCCTGCGCGTGAAGGGCGAGACCGCGGAGGAGATCGCCGGCGCCGCGCGCGCGCTGCGCGAGGCCATGGTGCGGGTGGAGGCGCACGGCGCGCACCTCGTGGACACCTGTGGCACCGGTGGCGGGACCGTGTCCACGTTCAACATTTCGACTGCCGCGGCGTTCGTCGCGGCGGGGGCCGGCGCTTCCGTCGCCAAACACGGCAACCGCTCGTTCACGTCACAGTGCGGGTCGGCCGACGTGCTCGAAGCGCTGGGCGTGCGGATCGCGCTCGACGCCGCGGACGCGGCGCGCGTATTGCGCGCAACGTGCCTGACCTTCCTGTTCGCGCCCAACTTTCACCCCGCCATGAAGTACGCGGGTCCGATCCGCCGCGAGCTCGCCATGCCTTCCGTGATGAACCTGCTGGGCCCGCTCGCCAACCCGGCGGGCGTGCAACGGCAGGTCGTGGGCGTGGCCGAGCGGGACCGCGCGCCCCTCGTGGCCGCCGCGCTGGCGCGCCTCGGGACGGACCACACGCTCGTCGTGCACGGCCGCATCGGCATGGACGAGATCGCGCCGCAGGGCATCAGCGACGTGTGGGAGGTGAAGGCGGGAGCAGTGACGGCGTGGGAGCTCGATCCCGACCGCTACGGCCTCGCCATCGCCGACGTGACGCCGCTCGCCGGGGCGGCACCCGCGGCCAACGCGGCACGGATCGAGCGGCTCTTGGGCGACGGGGGCCACGACACCGCCGGTCTCGCCGCTGTGCTGCTCAACGCGGGCGCGGCCATCTACGTGGCGGGGCTCGCCGACTCGTACGCCGCCGGAGTCACTCGGGCACGCGAGGTGGTGCGCGCGGGGAAGGGTCGTGAAGCGCTGGAACGCCTGCGCCGCGCGACTAATGCCGTTCCAACTGAGCGCGGTTGACCGGTGACCAGTGTCGCGTTACACCAAGTTGGAACGGCACTAATACCTCCGGATGACGCCCACGACGACCCCCTGAACCGTAACGTCGCGCTCGTTGAGACGGAGCGGCGTCATGGCAGGATTCGCCGGCTCGAGCCGGATCCAGCCTCCCGGCTCGCGATAGAATCGCTTGACGGTGGCGCTCGAGCCCTGCACCAGCGCGACCACGGTCTGGCCATTGTCGGCCTGGTTGCGCTCGTGAACCACGATGAAATCGCCGTCCTTGATGTGCTCGTCGATCATCGACTGACCCCGCACCTTCAGCACGTAGCTGCGGCCGCGGCGGGGTACCAACTCGTCGGGCACCGCGATGGTGTCGTTGCCGCTCACCGCCTCGATCGGCTCGCCGGCGGCGACCAGTCCATACAGCGGCAGTTCGCTGGCGCCGGTCTGACCGCGCGGGGGCACGACCTCGATGCCGCGACTCTCGTTGTGGGCGCGGCGGATGTAGCCCTTGCGCTCGAGGTTCGTGAGGTGCTCGTGGACCGTGGCGAGCGAGCGGAACGTGAAGCGCTGCGCGATCTCCTCGAAGCTCGGGGCGTATCCCTGGGCGGCGATCTGCCCCGAGATGAAATCGAGAATCTCGCGCTGACGGCGGGTGAGCGGCACGCTTTCTCCCGAACGGAAACCGAAGCCTAATCTACCCGAAAATCGACCGAACGCAAGCATGCCGGAAAGCCGTCTCGACGCCATTCTCAGCACCACGCGGGAGCGCATCGCGGGCCTGCGGCCCCACGCGCGCGAGCTCGCGCGCCGGGCCGCTCTTGCGCCGGAGCCGCGCCGCTTCGCGCCGGCGCTCGCGGGGCCAACGGTCGGCGTGGTTGCCGAAGTCAAACGGCGGTCGCCGTCGGCAGGCGCGATCCGTGAGGACCTCGATCCGGCGACGCACGCGCAGGCGTACGAGCACGGCGGGGCGGTGGCGATCTCCGTACTGACCGACGAGCGGCACTTCGGCGGAACGCTCGACGACCTGTCCCGGGTGGTGCGCTGCGTGAGCGTGCCGGTGCTGCGCAAGGACTTCATTCTCGACGAGCTGCAACTGTACGAGGCGCGGGCGGCGGGAGCGAGCGCGGCGCTCTTGATCGTGCGGGCGCTCGCGCCGGAGCGACTGCGCGCGCTGGCGGATGCGGCCCGTGGGCTCGCGCTGGGCGTGCTGGTGGAGGTCCATTCGGACGCCGAGCTGGACCTCGCGCTGGCCGTCGAGCCGGCGGCGGTGGGCGTGAACAGCCGCGACCTCGGGACGTTCGCGGTCGATCTCGGGCTGGCGGAGCGACTGGTGGCGCGCGTTCCCACGAGCGTGCCCGTGGTCGCCGAAAGCGGCATCGAGACCCGCGAGGACGTCGAGCGCATGGCGGCGGCCGGCGCGGACCTGGTGCTGGTGGGCACGTCGGTCGCCCGGACAGCCGATCCGGGGGCAGCGGTGCGGGCGCTGACGGGCGTCCCGAGAAAGGGGAGGGGGCGGTGATGGGATTGCGGATTGCGGATTGCGGATTGCGGACTCGACGGGCCCATGTCGTGGACCATGGCCAGGTTTGCTGCACGACGTCCGCCCTGTCAATCCGCAATCCGCAATCGCCAATCCGCAATGGGTCAGTTCGGTGACCGACATCCGCGTCCCGACGCCCGGTCGCTTCGGCCCCTACGGCGGCCGCTACGTCCCGGAAACGCTCATGGCCGCGCTCGAGGAGCTGGAACGGGTGTACGAGACGGCGCAACGCGACCCGGCCTTCTGGGCCGAGCTCGAGGGGCTGCTCAAGGACTACGTCGGCCGCCCCACGCCGCTCACCGAGGCGCCGCGGCTCGGCGCGGAGATCGGCGCCGGCGTGGTGATCGCCCTCAAGCGGGAGGATCTGAACCACACGGGGGCGCACAAGATCAACAACACGCTGGGGCAGGCGCTGCTCGCCCGGCGGATGCAGAAGCGGCGCATCATCGCGGAGACGGGGGCGGGCCAGCATGGCGTGGCGACGGCGACGGTGTGCGCGCGCTTCGGGCTCGAGTGTGTCGTGTACATGGGAGAAGAGGACATGCGGCGTCAGCGGCTCAACGTATACCGCATGGAGTTGATGGGCGCGCGGGTGGTGCCCGTGACGTCGGGCACGCGCACCCTGAAGGACGCCACCAACGAAGCGCTGCGCGATTGGGTCACGAACGTCACCACCACGCACTACATCATCGGCTCGGTGGTGGGGCCCGACCCGTTCCCGCGCATGGTGCGCGACTTTCAGTCGGTGATCGGCCGCGAGGCACGGGCCCAGGTGTTGGAGCGCTGGGGCCGCCTGCCGGGCACGGTGGTCGCGTGCGTAGGCGGCGGCTCCAACGCCATGGGGATCTTCACCGCCTTTCTGGACGATCGGGACGTGGCGCTCGTGGGCGTGGAAGCCGCGGGCGAGGGCGTCGACACGGAGCGCCACGCCGCGTCGCTCGGGCGCGGGCGGCCGGGCGTGTTCCACGGCAGCCTGAGCTACTTGTTGCAGAGCGCCGACGGGCAGGTGCAACCCGCGCACAGCGTGTCGGCGGGGCTCGATTACCCCGGTGTCGGACCCGAACACGCTTACCTGAAGGACAGCGGGCGCGTATTGTATGAGGCAGTGACGGATCGGCAGGCGTTGCAGGCGTTCGCGGCGCTCTCGCGCCTCGAGGGAATCCTGCCGGCGCTGGAGAGCGCCCACGCCGTCGCGTGGGTGCTGGGTCGCCGGGGGACGTTTCGTGCGGGCGACCTCGTCGTGCTGAACCTGAGCGGCCGCGGCGACAAGGACGTCGCCATGGTCGCGGAACTGACGGGAGCCACTCTCTGACGAACGCGCCCGTACCCGAGCTGGCGCTGCCACCGCAGCAGGTCGAGGAGCTGATGCAGGTCCTGTCCAAGGGGATCAGGGCCACGCAGCTCTACCTGCCGAACAACCCGGTCTACCAGCGAGCGGTCGACAACATCCGCGCGGCGTTCCGCCAGATCTGGCAGGCGACGGACGATCTGGTGTTCGACGTCGGCGAGACGGAGATGCGCTGGGAAGACAACGTCGTCTACAGCCAGGATCAGCGCAACGAGAGCATCGCCTGGACGCTGTTCAAGGACGGGGTCCGCTCGCTCACCTTCCGGCCGGGGGTGGAAGAGACCGAGATCGTGCGCTTCCTGGGCGTGCTGCAGCAGGCGCGCAACCTCCAGGCCGACGCCCCGGACGATCTGCTCACGCTGTTGTGGGCGCAGGACTTCCAGTTCGTGGCGTACACGTTCCGCGAGCTCGCCTCGGAGAACGCGGTCCCGATCGAGAAGGGCGAGACGATCCCCTCCACGCAGCCCACCGACATCCGGCACCACGTGCAGGAAGAGGCGCCGCCCAAGCGCGAAGGGCTGGTGTCGATCGACGATTTCGATACCACGCTCTATTTCCTCGAAGACAGCGAGGTCGATTACCTCAAGAAGGACGTCGACCGCGAGTACTCCCAGGACCTGCGTCGCAACGTCCTGTCGATGCTGTTCGATTTGCTCGAGCTGCAGACGTACGGCACCGTGCGGGCGGAGCTGATCTCGATCGTCGAGAACTTCATTCCCTATCTGCTGGGGGCCGGCGACTTTCGCTCCGTCGCCTACATTCTCCGGGAAACGCGGGCCATTCTGCAGCGCGCGCGGGAAATCATCCCGGAGCACCGCAAGACGCTCGAGGGGCTGCCGGGCCGCCTGTCGCAGCGGGACGCGCTGTCGCAGCTGCTACAGTCGCTCGACGAAGCGGCGATGCACCCCACCGAGGAGGAACTCGCCGAGCTGTTCCAGGAGCTCAGCCCCGAAGCGCTGCCGACGCTCATGGGCTGGATCGCCAAACTCCACAACGAGCGCGTGAAGGATCTCGTGCAGGCGGCCGCCGCCCGCCTGGCGCAGGCGAACGCCGGCGAAGTGCTCAAGGCCCTCCGGAGCGAGGACAGCGGCGCGCAACTGGAGATGGTGAAGCTCGCCGGGCGTCTCAAGCTTCCCGGCGCGCCGGACGGGATGGAGCCGCTGCTCGCGTCGAGCGATCGCCCGCTCAAGCTCGCCGTGGTCGAAGCCCTCACGGCCATCGCCAGCCCGTCCGCGCTGCGCCTGCTCGAGCGGGCGATCGACGACGACGACCGCGACGTCCGCATCGCGGCCGTACGGTTCCTGGCCTCGCGCGGCTACCGCAACGCCGCCGCGCGGGTCGAGGCGATCGTGAGCGGGTCCAAGCTCCGCAACGCCGACCTCACGGAGAAAATGGCGTTCTTCGAAGCGTACGGCGCGCTGGTGGGCGCGAAGGGCATCGCCGCGCTCGACAAGCTGCTCGTGGCCAAGGGCCTGCTCGGCAAGCGGGAAGCCCCCGAGACCCGGGCGTGCGCGGCCATGGCGCTCGGAAAGATCCGCACGCCCGAAGCGCGGGCGGTGCTGGAGCGGGCGGCGCAGGACAAGGAGCCCCTGGTGCGCAACGCCGTGACCCGGGCCCTGCGCGAGGTGGGCGCCTGACCGGCGGCGGCCCCCCTCCCCGCGCCTCCTTCGCGGATACCGTCCAGACAACCGACGGCTTCCTGCGGCACGCCGGACGGGACTTCCTCGTCGTGCTGTATACCGCTTTTCGCTCCCTCAAGCTCTATCCGGTGGAGAACGCGCAGGTGCAGAAGGCGCTCGACGACCTCGCGCAGAGCACCCAGCACCTGCTCGACGTCGAGAAGGAGCTCGAGCTGCGCATGCAGGGCGAGTTCATCTTCGTCAATTCCACCCGCCTGCGCCTCGACCTCGACAACTACGCGTCGTTCTCGCACATCCTGGGCGTGCTGCGGCAGTGCGGGGTCGGGGCGGTGCGGATCGACGAGGGCGTAGAGCGCAAGCAGCTGCAGATCTTCGTGTCGCTGCTCCTGTCCTACGCCGCGAAGGAGGCCACGCCCAACAAGATCTTCGAGCTGGGCCAGAAGCTGTCGGATGCCGGCGTGACGCACGTCGGCGTCGAACCCCCGCTCGAGACCGACGAGGAAGCGGAGGACGAGGAGCGCCAGAAGGAGGCGGCGAAGCGCACGTACGCGCGGTCGGTGGCCGTGACCAAGGAGGTCATCAACTCGATCCGCATGGGCCGCACGGCCAACGTGAAGAAGGTGAAGCGGGCCGTCCAGGCCATCGTCGATCAGGTACTCAACAACGAAGCCTCGCTGATGGGCCTCACCACGCTGCGCGACTACGACGAGTACACGTTCACCCACTCGGTGAACGTCTGCATCTTCTCGGTCGCGCTGGGCCGCAAGCTGGGCCTGAGCAAGCTGCAGCTCTACGACCTCGGCATGGCCGCGCTGTTCCACGACGTGGGCAAGTCGCGCGTCCCGCTCGAGGTGCTCAACAAGCAGGGCGGGCTCAGCGACGAAGAGTGGCGCATCATGCAGGCCCACCCCTGGCTCGGTGTGCTCACGCTGTTCGGCCTGCGCGGCTACGGCGAGATCCCCTACCGGGGCATGATCGTCGCCTACGAGCACCACATGAAGACCGATCTCACGGGCTACCCCAAGTCGCTGCGGGGGCGCGACCTCTCCATCTACTCGAAGATCGTCGCCGTCGCCGACGGCTTCGACGCCGCCACGAGCCGCCGGGTCTACCAGACCGTCCCGATCCAGCCCGACCAGGTGCTCAAGGAAATGTGGGAGAACCCGCGGCGCGGCTATGACCCCATCATCGTGAAGGCGTTCATCAACCTGATCGGCATCTATCCCGTGGGGACGTGCGTCATCCTCGATACGTACGAGGTCGCGGTCGTCCATGGCGCCAACCCGGACGTGACCCATGTGCACCGCCCGATGGTGCGGGTGGTGACGACGCCCGAGGGCGGACTGGTACACCCGGGATTCCTCGTCGACCTCGCCCAGCGCGACGCGCAGGGCAACTATCCCCGCACCATCGTCAAGGTCACCGACCCGGTCAAATACGGCATCAACGTCGCCGACTACTTTGTCTGACCACCCGATCGCCGAACGCTGGCGGTCCTTGCGCGGCAACCCCGCCGTCCGGCGCGCCGCCCTCATCCCCTACCTCACCGCGGGATTCCCGACGCCGGCCGTGTCGCTCGAGGCGTTGCGGGTTGTGGCCGGCGCGGGCGCCGACTTCCTCGAAGTCGGGATCCCGTTCTCGGACCCGCTCGCCGATGGCCCCACCATCCAGCGCTCGACGCAGGCCGCGCTGGACCAGGGGATGACGGTGGCGCGCGTGCTCGAACAGATCCACCGGGCGGCGCTCACGATTCCCGTGATCGTGATGACGTACCTGAACCCCGTCCTGGCGTTCGGGTTGGAGCGCTTCGTGCGCGACGCGGCGGCGGCGGGGGTCTCGGGGCTGGTCCTCACCGATTTCCCCGCGGGGGCGGACCCCGAGATCGAAGCGCTCGTGGGGGCGAGCCCGCTCGTGTGGATCCGGCTGATCGCGCCCACCACGAGCCCGGAGCGATTGACTCGCGCGGTGCGCGGGGCGAGCGGCTTTCTCTACCTGATTTCCCGTCTCGGCGTGACGGGCGCGCGCGACCAGGTGCCGCCGGACCTGGCCGGGCACGTGGGCCGGGTGCGCGCCGCGAGCCCGCTGCCGCTGGCCGTGGGATTCGGCATCGGCACGCCCGCGCAGGCGCGCGCCACCGCGGCCCTGGCGGACGGCGTGGTGGTCGGCAGCGCCATCGTCGAAGCGCTGGGGCAGGACGGGCTCGGTGCGGCGGAGCGCCTGGTACGCGAGCTCGCCGCGGCGGTGCGCACGCCATGACCGCCAACCGCCTCGTCGTGGTCTACAGCCGCGCCCTCGCGATCGGCGGGCCGCTGCTCCTGGCCGCGATCCTGATCGTCGATCCGCGCTGGACGGCCCAGCTGCTCGAGATCGTCGCCATGACCGTCGCCGCCTTCCTGCTGCGCGGCGCACAGGTGCCGTTGAGCAAGTACTCCTACCTCACGCAGACCGGCCTCGTGGCCCTCGCCGGGTGTCTGCTGGTGGGCGCTCCGGCCACCGCGCTCGCCGTCGCCGGCGGCGTGCTCGCGGCCGACTGGCTGTGGCAGAAGAAGATGTTCCGGGCGGCGCTCGTGAACCTGGGCCGCGAGGTCGTCGCCCTGGTGGGCGCGTACGGCATCTATGCCGCGGCCCTGCGGGTCTCGGAGGTGACCGCCCCGGGACTGCACGTCGAGCTCGTGCCCGCGCTGTTCTTCTACGCGCTGGCGTATTTCGTCATCAGCCGGTTGCTGTTCTACTTCGCCCTGATCATTCGCGGCAAGCTGGAGCAGGACGAGCGCCTGCTCATCCTGCGCTACGAGTGCATCGGCTACGGGGCCAGCCTGATCGCCGTCGGCATCATCGTAGGCACCGTCGCCTACTGGCCGCCGCTCGCCTGGGTGTTCGTGGCGGCGGCGCTGGGCGCGCTGGGGCTCCTCTTCAAGCACACGCTGGAAGAGGCGATCGCCGCCGAGGAGCTCAACAAGATCCACGCCATGGAGGCGGTGATCACGAGCAACATCAGCCTGGAAGACTCCTTCGCCCGGATCGAGCGACTGGCGCACCGCCTGGTCGATTGGGGCGATTTCCGGATCTACCGGCGGCAGGAGGGCGCGATCCTGCTCGCCTACCGCGGGCAGATCGGCCGACCGGACCGGGGCCAACCGTCACCGGACACCGAGGCGCTGCGCGAGCACGTGACTCGCACCGGCGAGGCGGTCGTGATCGACGACGTGACGCGCGACAAGCGCCTCGCCGATGCGCCGCTCGTGGTCCAGAGCCTGGTGATGGTCCCCCTCAAGTTCGGCGACCAGGTGATCGGCACGCTCGAGCTCGAGCATCACAAGCGCAAGACCTACCGCGCCAAGGACGTGCTCACCATCAACACGTTCGCCAATCAGCTCGCCACCGCGATTCACATCACCGAGCTGCGCCGGCCCCTCGTCGAGACGGTCGAGACCCTCACCCAACAGCTCGCCACGCTGGCCCGCGCCGCGGTTTCGATGCGCGAGACCGCGAGGGCGGTGGCCCAGTCCACCGGCTTGATCCGGCAAGGCGTCGTGGCCGAGGAGGGGGAGGTGTCGGGCGGGCTCGAGGCCACGGAAAGTCTGGCTCAGGTATCCCGGCGCGTCTCCGAGGACGGCACCGAAGCGGCCCAGGCCTCCACGACGGCGAGCGAGGTCGCGAACAAGAACCGGGGGCAGATCCGGGACGCGATCGGACGGCTGGTGGCGCTCAAGGCGTTCGTGGGCGAGGCCTCGAGCCAAGTGCAGCAGCTGGGGCAGGTGAGCCGGCGGATCACGGGGTTCATCGCCTCGATCCGCGAGCTGGCCGACATGACGAACCTGCTCGCGCTCAACGCCGCCATCGAGGCGGCGCGCGCCGGGAAGCACGGCAAAGGGTTCGCCGTGGTGGCCGACGAAGTGCGCCGGCTCGCCGAGCAGAGCGGCAACGCGGCGCTCGAAGCGGGCGAGCTGGTGCAGGACATTCACCGGCAGGTGGGCGAGGTGGTGGAGCAGATGCGGCGGGGGCAGGTGAACGTGAGCGGCGTGGAGGAGCTCTCGTCGGCAGCGCTCGAAGCGCTGGACGCGATCGTGGCGGCGACGGCCGAGGCGACAGGTCATGCGCAGCGGATCGCCGCGGCCGCCCGCGAGCAGGACAAGGCCTTCGGGAAGCTGCGCGAGCGGATTCACGCCGTGGCGCACATCGCCGGGAAGAACCGCGCCGAAGCGGACGACGTGGCCACCCGCGCCGACGAAGCCGCGCGCGGGCTCACGGACCTGGAGCGCGCCACGCGGGAGCTGGAAGACGTGGCGGCGATGCTGCGGGAGCTGACCCGCGGCTTTGCCAGCGTCGCGTAGGCCGGCTACCATTCCGCAGTGGCGAAGGGTGAGCGGGTGTACGTGGCGCTGGGGTCGAACATGGGCGACCGGGTGGGCCACCTCGCGTCCGCGCGGAACCGCCTCGCGACGCTGCCGGAGACACGCCTCGTGGCGACCTCCCGCGTCGAAGAGACGGCGCCCATCGGCCCGGTGCCCCAAGGAGCCTTCCTGAACCAGATGGTCCTGCTCGAGACGACCCTCGAGCCTCGCGAGCTGCTGGGCCACCTGCACGCGATCGAATCGGAGCGCGGCCGCGAGCGCCAGGCGGGCGTGCGCTGGGGACCGCGGACCCTGGACCTGGACATCGTGCGGTACGGCGACCGCAGCGTGCGTGAACCGGACCTGACGATCCCGCATCCGGAGCTCCCGCGCCGCGATTTCTGGCTCCGCGAGATGGCGGAGCTCGACGCCGCCTCGGAGCCCGCGCGTGGCTGACGCCACGCCTCCCAAACCCGTCACGGTGCACGAGCTGCTGTCGATGAAGCAGCGCGGCGAGCGCATCGTCGTCCTCACGTGCTACGACGCGCTCTTCGCCCGGCTGCTCGACGCCGCGGGCGTGGATGTGCTGCTCGTGGGAGACTCGGTGAACCAGGTGCTCGCCGGGGAGGAGACGACCCTTTCCGCGACGCTCGATCAGATGATCTACCACACCAGGATCGTGCGGCGCGGCGCCGAGCGGGCGCTGGTGGTGTGCGACCTGCCGTTCCTCACGTATCAGATCTCGCCGGCCGATGCCATCCGCAACGCGGGCCGGGTGCTGCAGGACACGGGCTGCCACGCGGTGAAGCTCGAAGGCGGGGCGCCGGTGGCCGCGACGGTGCGGGCGCTGGTGGAGGTCGGGATTCCGGTCATGGGTCATCTGGGCCTCACGCCGCAATCCGTGCACGCGCTGGGCGGCTACCGGGTGCAAGGGCGGGAGGAGCGAACGGCGGAACGACTCAAGGCGGAGGCCAAGGCGCTCGAGGAGGCCGGGGCGTTCGCCATCGTGCTCGAGCTCATTCCCGCGCCGCTCGCGTCGCAGATCACCAAGGCGCTCACCATTCCCACGATCGGCATCGGCGCGGGACCCGCCTGCGACGGTCAGGTCCTGGTCCTCCCCGACATGCTCGGCTTGAACGACCGGTTCTCCGCCAAGTTCGTGAAGCGGTACGCCGCGCTCGCGCAGGACGTAGGGGAAGCGGTGCGGCTGTACGCCGCCGAGGTCCGCGAGGGCCGGTTTCCCGGTCCGGAGCACTCGTTTCCGAAGTGAATGACTGGACGCGGCGGGACGTGCTCGCGATGCTGGGGGCGGCCGCGGTGACACCGCTCGCCCGCTCCGCCTGGCGCGGGCCGGCGCCCGACCCCGCCGGCCCGGGCTTCCGCATTCGCACCATTACCGCCGGCACGACGCTGCGCGGCCCCGCCGACACGGAGCGGCTGCATGCCGCGCTGACCTTTCTCAAGAACGCGAAGCGGGCCGTGGCCGACGCGGGATACGAGGTCCAGACCGTGCGCATCGCGACTCAGCCCTTCCTGGAAGGCGCCACGACTCGCGCACGCGCGGACGCGCTCCCCGCGCTGCAAGCGCTGGATCGCACCATGGTCGCCGAGGGCGTGCTGCTGAGCATCGGTCCCGCACTCGGGCCGGATGGCGACGATCCCGAGTTCCCCGCGTGGGCCGCCGAGCTCGCCCGCACGACGCAAAACGTCAGCTTCACGGTTCGGGTCGCCTCGGCCGAGCGCACGGCGTCGCCGCGTGGGGTCACGGCCGCAGGCGAAGCGATGGTGGCGATCGCGCATTCTACGCCCGGCGGCATCGGGAACTTCCGGTTCGCGGCCGCCGCCAACGTTCCCCCGGGCACGCCGTTCTTTCCCGTTGCCTACCACGGCGGCTCGGACGCGGTGGCGATCGGACTCGAGTCGCCGCCGCTCCTGTCCGCGGCGTTCGCCGGAGCGAACACCCTGGCGGAAGCCAAGCAGCGTCTCACGCAGTCGCTCGAGTCCCGGCTGGGGTCGCTGGAGCGCCTCATGCGAAGCGTCGCCCACCACGACGAGCGGGCCTATCTCGGCATTGACGTCTCCCCCGCGCCCGGCAAGGACGCGAGCATCGGAGCGGCCATCGAGGCGCTCACCGGCGTTCCGTTCGGTGCGGCCTCGACCCTGGCCGCGTGCGCCGCGATCACGGACGTCCTGAAGAGCCTGCGGATCAAGACATGCGGGTATTCCGGACTCATGCTGCCGGTTCTGGAAGATCCGGTGTTGGCACAGCGCGCGTCGGAAGGGCGGTTCACCGTGCGCGAGCTGCTCCTGTACTCCACCGTCTGCGGCACGGGACTCGATGTCGTGCCGTTCGCGGGCGACGTCGGGGCGGATCAGCTGGCGGCGCTGGTCGTCGATGTGGCGGCCCTGTCTACCAAGCTGCGCAAGCCGCTCTCCGCGCGGCTGTTTCCGGTCCCGGGACGGAAGGTGGGCGAGGTCGCCAAGTTCACCAATCCCTACCTGACCGATTGCGCGGTGATGAAGCTGGAGTAGGGCGCGATGCACCTGCTCGCGGACCCGACCCAGATGCGCGCCTGGTCGCGCGCCGAGCGCGCCCGCGGACGCCGCATCGGATTCGTCCCCACGATGGGATTCCTGCACGAGGGGCATCTGCGCCTCGTCGATCGCGCCCGGGAGCGCGCCGACCGGGTCGTCATGAGCATTTTCGTCAATCCGCTCCAGTTCGGTGCGGGAGAGGACTGGGCGACCTATCCGCGCGACGTCGAGCGGGACAAGCAGCTCGCCTCGGAGCGCGGCGTCGATGGCCTGTTCCTGCCCGACGCGAAGGCGATGTATCCCGCCGATCCGCTGGTGCGCGTCCACCCCGGTCCCATGGCCGACGGGCTCGAGGGTGCCGCCCGCCCCGGGCACTTCGCCGGCGTGCTGACCGTGGTGGCCAAGCTGTTCCACCTCGTGGAGCCCGACATCGCCGTGTTCGGCCGCAAGGACTTTCAGCAGGCCATGCTCGTCCGGCGCATGGTCGACGACCTGAACTTCGGGCTGGAGATCGACATCGCGCCCACGGTGCGCGAGCTCGACGGCCTCGCCCTGTCGTCGCGCAACGCCTATCTGCACGGCGATGAGCGCCGGGCCGCGCTCGCCCTGTCGCGCGCACTGCGCGCCGTGGAGCAGGCGTGGCGGGGCGGTGAGGCCGACCCCGGCCCGCTCGCGCGCCGGGGCCTCGACGTCCTGCGCGCGCCGGGCGTAGCGCCCGAATACCTGGCCCTCGTGGACGAGCAGATGCGTCCCGTGGTGCGGGTCGACGCGCGCACCGTGGTCCTGGTGGCCGCGAAAGTCGGCAAGACGCGACTGATCGACAACGTCGTGCTGGGGGAGGGCGTGGCGAGTGACACCTCGGTGCGGGCGTGACGACCCTCCCCCCCTGGGCGATCGTTACCCCCGAGCGCCGGGCCCACGTCGAGCGCGTCGTGGCGCTGCTCGCCGCGTGGGCGGTGGCGCGCCGCGCCCCCGACGGAGAGCGGGCGCGCTGGCTCAAGGCGGCGTGGCTGCACGACGCGCTACGCGACGCGCCCGCGGCCAACGAACTCGCGCACGGACCCATGGCGGCCGAGCGGGCGGCGCGCGAAGGGGAGACCGACCGGGGCGTGCTCGACGCGGTGCGCTACCACTCGCTCGGCTACGCCGGCTGGGACGACGTCGGCAGGATGCTCTACCTGGCGGATTACCTGGAACCGGGCCGCGCGTTCGACCGGGAGCTGCGCGCTGCGCTCGCGGCCCGCGTCCCGGAAGACCGGAATGGCGTGCTGCAGCAGGTCGCCGCGCGCCGCATCGCGCGCGTGATCGACGGCCGCTGGCCGCTGATCCGCGAAACGGTGGACTTCTGGAACTCGCTCGTCGGCTCCTGATACTGGGCGCGGTCGCCCTGGCCGCCTGCCGCGGCGACCGGGCGGGCGCGTCCGGTCTGCGGATCCCAGGCGAGAGCGGGCCGCGCGTCACGGTCGAGGTGTTGAACGCGAGCGGCAAGCCCGGGCTCGCCAAGGTCGCCACCCGCCTGCTGCGGCGCGCGGGGATCGACGTCGTGGCATTCGGCAATGCGCCGGACAGCCTGGGCGCGCTCGATTCGACCCGGATCGCCGTCCGGCGCGGCAGCCGCGACGTCGGGGAACGCGTGCGCAAACCGTTGGGCGTGGGGCGGGTGAGCGTGCAGCCCGACACCACGCGGCTACTCGACGCGAGCGTGTTCCTCGGCGCCGACTTTGCGCCGCGCCTCGAGTTCCACCCGTAGCTGGCCGCACGCGGCGCTGATGTCGAGCCCGCGGCTGCGGCGCAGCACCGCTTCCACCCCGTGCCGCTTGAGCCGCCGCTCGAACGCGAGCATCTGCGCCCGCGTGCTGGGCGCGAGACCGGGCGCCCCGCCGGGATGGAGCGGCAGCAGGTTCACCAGCGCGCCGAGCGGCCGGGCGAGCTGCGCCAGCCGATCGGCGTGCTCGAGCGCATCGTTCCTGCCACCGATGAGCACGTACTCGAGCGTCACACGCCGCCGGAACTGGCCGAGCGCCCCGAGCACATCGGCGAGCCGGTATTTCTTTTCGATCGGCATCAGCTCGTGCCGCAGCTCCGCGGTGGGCGCGTGGAGCGAGACGGCGAGGCGGAATTGCTCGGGACGCCGCGCGAGCTGCGCCAGGCCCGGCAGGATGCCCACCGTCGAGACGGTGATGTGCCGGGCCCCGATGCCCAGCCCGTCCGGGTGATTGAGAATGGTGAGCGCGGCGTCGACCGCGTCCCAGTTGAGCAGCGGTTCTCCCATGCCCATGAACACGACGTTGCTGGGCGTGAGCAGCGGGTCGAGCAGGATCACCTCGCGCACCTGGGCCGCGATCTCGGCTGCCGTGAGGTTGCGTCGAAACCCCATCCGTCCGGTGGCGCAGAACACGCACCCCAACGCGCATCCCACCTGCGACGAGATGCAGAGCGTACGCCGCTTTCCCTCGGGGATCAGCACCGATTCGATCGCTTCGCCGTCGCCCAGATCCCACAGGTACTTCTCGGTGCCGTCACTGGAGAGCTGGCGCGCGCCGAGCGCCAGCCGGCGCAGCGGAAACGCCCCGGCCAGCGCGCCGCGCAGCTCCGCCGGCAGGTCGGTCGCCTGATCCCAGGTGGCCAACGGGCGTTGCCACAGACGCGGCACGATCTGGCTAATGCGGTAGGTCGGCTCGCCACGCTCCGCGAGCCACCCGGCCACGCGTTGGCGCGCGGTGGCGGGGGTGACGCTCAGCAGGTCGGGCACGTAAGTGCCTCTCCGGGAATGCGTTGCATCTCCACCCTAACTTAACTATCTTCAACCGTTTAGGACACTTGAGACACGGTGCGCCTGTCTGAACTTCTGACGCCCACCCGCATTCGGGTCCCCCTGCACGCCACTGACAAAGCCGGGGTGCTCCGGGAGTTGGTGGATCTCGCGGCGGCGGGAAACGGCGGCCCGTCCGACGAGGTCTTGGGGGCTATCCTCGAGCGCGAGAAGCAGTTCCCGACCGGCATCGGGTACGGCGTGGCCGTGCCGCACGGCAAGACGCCGGTGCTCGCGGCACTGGTCATCGTGGCCGGCACGACGCCCGCCCCCGTCCCATATGAAACGATCGACGGGGAGCCGGTGCGGCTGTTTTTCCTGCTGGCCGGCCCCGAATCGGCGGCCGGGGCCCACGTGAAGGCGCTGAGCCGCATCTCCCGACTGGTGCGGCGGGAGCCGGTGCGGGGGAAACTGTTGAGCGCCCGCACGCCCGAGGAATTCTACCGCGCGCTGTGCGAGGCGGAGGTCCCATAGCCAGCGTGAGCGGCACCTCCCGGCGCACGCTTCGCTGCGGCGAGTTGCGCGTGCAGCATGTCGGGCAACAGGTGCGGTTGGGTGGGTGGGTCCACCGGCGGCGCGACCTCGGCGGCATCCTGTTCATCGACCTGCGCGACCGCGCCGGCCTCGTGCAGGTCGCCGTCGGCCCCGGCGCGCCCGACGACGTGCGGCGCGCGGCTGCGGGGCTCGCCAGCGAGACCGTGATCGAGGTGGAAGGCGCGGTCGCGGCGCGGCCGGCGAACATGAAGAACCCGGACCTCGCGACGGGGGACGTCGAGGTACAGGCCACCCGCCTCACGGTGCTAGGGGCGGCCGTCACCCCGCCGATCCCGGTGGCACGAGGTAAGGGTGAAGAGCTCCCGGCGGAGGAGCTGCGGCTCAAGTACCGGCATCTGGATCTCCGTCGGCCCGAGATGCAGGGCAACCTGATGCTGCGGCACCGGCTGCTGCAGCGCGCCCGCAAGACGCTCGCCGACCTCGAGTTTCTCGAGATCGAGACGCCGATCCTCACCAAGCCCACGCCCGAAGGCGCGCGCGACTATCTCGTCCCATCGCGCGTGCACCCGGGGGAATTCTACGCGCTACCCCAGTCGCCGCAGATCTACAAGCAGCTGCTGATGGTGGCGGGGTTCGACCGCTACTTTCAGATCGCCCGCTGCTTTCGGGACGAGGACCTGCGCAACGACCGCCAGCCGGAGTTCACGCAAATCGACCTCGAGGCGTCGTTCGTCGGGGTCGAGGACGTGATCGGCTACGTCGAGCAGGTGCTGGTGGCGCTGTGGGACGAGGCGGGACATGCGGTAGCGCGCCCGTTCCCGCGGCTCACCTGGCGCGATGCGATGGAGCGGTACGGCACCGACAAGCCCGATCTGCGCTTCGGCTTCCCGATCGCCGACTGGACGGCGCAGGTCAAGCCGTTGGGCGTGCCGTTCTTCCAACCGGCGCTCAAGGACGGCGCCCGCATCCGCGGGCTCGCCGTCAAGGGCGGCGGCGTGCTATCGCGCAAGGACGTGGACCAGCTCGCCGAGGCGGCGAAGCAGCTGGGGGGCGCCGGAGTCGCCTGGGTGAAGCGGCAGGGCGGGCAGGTCTCGGGCTCGGTGGGCAAGCACTTCACGCCCGAGGTGCTCGGCGCGCTCGGCGTGGGTGACGGCGACGCGGCGCTCATGACCGTCGGTCCCGACCGCGTCACCTCGGCGGTGCTCGACCGTGTACGGCAGGAGGTCATCCGCCGGCTGGCACCCGCTCCCCAGGCGGCCCACGCGTTCTGTTGGGTGGTGGACTTCCCCTTGTTCGAGCCCGATCCCGAGACCGGGACGCCCGTGTTCGCCCATCATCCGTTCACGGCCCCCCATCCCGACGATGTCGCCCGGCTCGACAGCGATCCGTTCGCCTGTCGCGCCCTGCACTACGACGCTGTCTACAACGGCAATGAGCTGGGGTCGGGTTCGATCCGGATCACGGACGCCGCCGTGCAACGCCGCGTCTTCGCCCATCTGGGGATGACGCCGGCGGAAGCCGAGGCGCGGTTCGGATTCCTGCTGGGCGGCCTGCAGGCGGGGGCGCCGCCGCACGGCGGATTCGCGATCGGGTTCGACCGGGTCGTGATGGCGCTCGCCGGGGCGGAGAGTATGCGCGACGTGATCGCGTTCCCCAAGACCACGGCGGCCCGCGCCCTGTTCGAGGGTGCCCCCGCGCCCGCCAACCCGGCGGACCTGACCGCGCTCCACATCGAGGTCAAGCGATGAGCGACGAGATCACGCATCGACTATCCACCGAGGGCGTGGATCCGCTGGCCCTGGCCGGCGTGAACGACGGCAACCTGGTGGAACTGGCCCGTCGCATGGGCGTGCGGGTGTCGCTGCGGGGCGACATGCTGATGCTGCAGGGGGCGTTGCCCGCCGTGGAGCGGGCGGCGCAGGTGGCCCAGGCGCTGGTCGAGCTCGCGCGCATGGGCGAGACGCTGGACGTGGCTGACGTCGATCGCATCGTGAGCGACGAGGCTCAGGGCTCGCTCGGGCGCCCGGCGGAGGGGGAGTACAAGATCATCCTGCCCGGCCTGCGCCGGGTGATCCAGCCCAAGACGGCGGGCCAGCGCGAGTACCTCCAGGCGATCGTGCAGCACGACATCGTGATCGGGATCGGGCCTGCCGGGACGGGCAAGACCTACCTCGCGGTGGCCGCCGCGGTGGACGCCCTGGCCCGCAAGCGCGTGCGTCGGATCGTGCTGGCGCGCCCGGCCGTGGAGGCGGGGGAGAGTCTCGGGTTTCTGCCCGGCGACCTGCACGAGAAAGTCGATCCCTATCTTCGGCCGCTGTACGACGCCCTCGAGGACATGATGCCGCGCGACCGCATCCAGAAGGCAATCGAGAACCGCACGATCGAGATCGCGCCACTGGCCTACATGCGAGGCCGCACGCTGGCCGACGCGTTCGTCATTCTGGACGAAGCCCAGAACGCGACCGGGATGCAAATGAAGATGTTCCTCACCCGTCTCGGCGTGAATTCGCGGGCGGTGATCACGGGGGACAAGACGCAAATCGACCTCGCCAACCGCGAGGACTCGGGCCTCTTGCAGGTGGAGCGCATCCTCCCCGGAATCGAAGGGATCGGGTTCTGCTATCTCGGCGACACGGACGTGGTCCGCCACCGCCTGGTGCGCGACATCATCCGCGCCTACGCCGAGGACGCGCAGGGCTGACATGCGGGTCCCCACGCAAGAGCAGGTGCGCTATCACGGCAGCCGCTGGTGCTGGGTGGTCTTCCTGGCGGTTCTCGCCTACGTGGCATTCCCCTCGAGCGCGACCAACGTGGCTCCGATGACGGTCGGGAAGCCCGCGGACCGCGACGTCGTGGCCCCGTTCACCTTCCCCGTCAACAAGTCCGACGAGGAGCTGGCGCGCGAAGCCGAGGAGCTGGCCGGCACGGTGAAGCCGATCTATCAGTTTCAGGAACGGGCGGCCGACAGCGCCAAGATCGCGATGCACGCTCTGTTTTCGACCCTCGAGTCGGCGGCGGACCAGGGCGGGGCGGTGGCGATCCAGCAGGCCGCGAAGGCCCAGGGACTGGCGCTCTCGCCGCCGGAAGCGGTGTACTTGAACAAGGGCGGCAAGCGGCACGGCCTCGAGCGGGCGCTGAGCGAGCTGTTCGAGCGCACGCTCGCTCTCGGCGTCACGGGGCCCGGCGTGCTCCAGGTCGAGCAGGCGCCCGAGCTCATCGTGCGGCGTCGCACCGGTGAGCAGGCGGTGGCGCGCGACCAGGTGCTGTCGTATGCCCAGTACCTGCAGCGCGCGCGCGCCGTGCACCCCGACAAGGGGTCGAGCGTGGGCGACGAGCTCTACGTCCGACTCGACGGGCACTTCTTCCGCCCGACGCTCGTGCCCGATACGCTGCAGACCGAGCGGCGCCGCGACGATCTGCGCCGCAGCGTCGATCCGAGCAAGTACATCGTGCGGGGCGGGGATCGCATCGTGGGCGCGCACGAAGTCGTGACCAGTGAGACGCACGAGAAGCTCGTCGCGCTCCACAACGAGCTGGTGCGGCGCGGCGCGGCCACCAGCCGTTCCGTAGGCGGGGTGCTCGGCCCCATCCTGCGCGACGCGCTGATCCTCGCCATTTTCTGGGTCCTGCTGGTGTTCTACCGGCGCGAGACGTACCGCGAGTTGCGTCAGGTCGCGCTCGTCGGGGGTCTGTTCGCGCTCGTGCTGCTGCAGGCGGCCGCCGTCGCGCACTTCTTCCCCCAGCACCCCGAGATCGCGATCCTCCCGTTCCTGGCGATGATGCTGACCGTGCTCCTCAACGGGCGCGTCTCCATGATCGCCGCCATGATCCTGTCGATCGTGATCGGCCTGCAGCCCGTGTTCCACGACATTCCCGCGCTGTTCTTCTGCGTCATCGGCGGCGTGACCGCGGCCCTGAGCGTGCGGGTGCTCCGCCGTCGCAGCAACTTCTACCTGCCGGTCCTGATCATCGCGCTCGGATATCTCGCCGCCGCGCTGGCCCTCGGCCTCGCCGGCGGCTGGAGCGTCGCCCAGGTCGGCGTGCGCGGCGTGTGGGGCGCCGCGAACGCCCTCGTCTCCGCGGGGCTCACCTTCTTCTTGTTGCCGGTGGCGGAATCGATCACCGGCATCACCACCGACTTGACGCTGCTCGAGCTATCCGATCCCAGCCGGCCGCTGCTGCGGCG
>Ga0209156_10000576_pt1 | contig 31186 bp, 30 predicted proteins | sample GraSoiAngelo_124_FD_185881 | JGI IMG/M metagenome (GOLD analysis project Ga0209156, IMG submission 185881) | Grasslands soil microbial communities from the Angelo Coastal Reserve, California, USA - 14_0927_05_20cm (SPAdes) (version 2) | ecosystem: Environmental > Terrestrial > Soil > Grasslands... | reverse complement strand
CCATTCCTCGTCCCGAGCGCAGAGATGCTCCGCACCGACGGACCGAATGCGCTTACCAGTGCTGCTTACACAGAGGACTTCAACGAGGTGAAGGAGCTTGGCTCACTCTACAGCACGACCCGAACGCCGGACCAAACCGATGCAGCGATCTTCTGGCAGGACCATGCCCACGCGCTTTTTAACCGAATCTTTCGCACGCTGGCCACCAGCCAGGGACTGGACATCGTGAATAGCGCTCGCTTATTCGCGATGGAGAACCTAGCCGCGGCTGATGCCGCGATCGGCTGCTGGAACGACAAGTATTATTGGCAGTTCTGGCGGCCGATAACGGCGATCCGAGAGGCCGACACCGACGGCAACTCGGACACTGAGGCCGATCCGATGTGGTTGCCGCTGTTCGACCCAGCAACACCGATCTGCAGCGGGCTGCCGCTCGCCACGCCGCCATTCCCCGACCACCCCTCGGGGCACGCCTGCGCAACTGGTGCGTTCGTGAACACGCTCCAGAACTTCTTCGGCACCGACAAGATCGCCGTCAGCGCGTTCAGCAACAAATCCTGTACCACGCGGAGCTTCGAGGGGTTCTCAGATATGCTCAGCGAAGTTATCGACGCCCGAGTGTGGGCCGGCATCCACTTCCGCACTGCTGACGTTCAAGGATCGGTGCTCGGCAACAAGGTCGCCCATTACCTCAAGAAGCACTACTTCCAGCCGGTCCGATGACACTAAGGACGGACATCATTTCAAAACCCAATACGAAAATCCAAACGTGTCAACAACAATCCAGACTCAACAAAAAAATGACAGCTTCACAGTCAAGAAATCCAGCTCTCGCTGGGAAAAAGAAAGAAAGGAAAACAATGAATACACTGACTCAGTTCAAAAAAATATTAATTCTGCCGCTTCTCATCGCATTGTCGCTCGTCGTTGCCGCGCCGGCCCGGGCAACGCCCTCATGCGGACTTACAACCGTAATACTGGCGTTGGAACACTTTCCGTCTGGCTCGCTCGACTTGATGTGCAACGAGTTTCAACAGTATGGGTGGGACCTCAAGACGAAGGTGAAGGGAGATTCGGACGTCTATATCGTCCAAAACACGTTTCCCCCGGGAGCTGACACCGGCTGGCACACGCATCCGGGTCCCAGCCTGGTCACTGTCACGGCGGGCACGATTACCGTATATGAGGCCGACGCCCCCAACTGCACGCCCAAGATCTACAACACAGGCGACAGCTTCACCGACCTCGGCTGCGGGGACGTACACCTGCTGCGTAACGAGGGGCTGGTTTGCGCGGTAACCATCGCGGTCCAGATTATTCCGGCGGGCCAGATCCGAAGGACTGACGCTGATCAGCCAGCTAATTGCCCAACATTTACTTGTCCTTCACCTACGCCTACGCCTTGTCCTCAATAATTGCCCATTCTGAGAACACCACGAGACATTAGTCTTTGATCGCAGTTGTAAATCGTCCCAGCGGATATTCTTCGTAAAAACCGCTGGGACGAAATCTCGCAAAATTTGCGCCTGAAAATGGAGCGGGCACTAATGTCGATGCGCGGCCTGAGGCGATTGAGGTCAATCGCCCCTACCTGACGAATCTCACAACGCGGTTGCTTGCGCGGCCGGGGCGCGTCCTGCTATCATATAGTATGCGCTTTCGCACTTACAAAAATACCGACCTTCCCGTGAGCGAAGTCGGCTTCGGACTGTGGACGATTTCGACCGGTTGGTGGGGGAATTTCACTGAGGGCGAAGCGATTGCCCTCATGCATAAGGCATTCGATCTCGGCATCACGCTGTTCGATGCGGCTGATACTTACGGAAATGGCCTGAGTGAAGAACTGATCGCCAAAGCGTTCCCGACGCGGCGGGATGAAATCGTGATTGCGACCAAGGTCGGGTACGATTTCGTCCATTACGGCGAGGCGCGTGGGCGGGGGCAGCGCGAAATTCCGCAGGATTTTTCGCCGGATGCGATCATGGGGGCGACGGACGCTGCGCTCGAGCGATTGAAAACGGACCGGATCGATCTCCTCCAACTGCACAATATTCGGATGGAGCAGGTTTATGACGACGCGCTCTGGACGACACTCGAGAAATTAAAATCCGAAGGGAAAATTCGCTACTACGGCATTGCGCTCGGCCCGGCGATCGGCTGGCTTTACGAAGGCATCAACTGCATTCGCGAGCGCGAGATCACGAGCGTGCAGCACATCTACAACATGCTCGAGCAACATCCCGGCCGCGCCATGCAGGACGTCGCGACCGAGGCGGGCAAGGACACGATGTTCCTCATTCGCGTGACGCATTCGTCTGGAATGCTCGAGGGAAAATACACCGAGGAAACGACCTTCCCGCCAATCGATCATCGCAGTCATCGTCCGCGTACTTGGTTGCTCAATGGGATCAAAAAGATCGATAAGTTGCGCTTTCTCGAAAATTCCGAACGCACGTTAGGGCAAGCCGCGTTGCAGTGGTTGCTCGCCGACGATCGCGTGGCTTCGACCCTGCCGAACATTTACAACGAAGAACAAGTCATTGAATTCGCGAAGGCGCCCGAGTCTCCACCGCTGACTGCCGACGACATGGCGAAGATCGACAATCTCTATTCGGAGAACTTCGGAATCGAGGAAGAGCCGCCGAAGTTCAAGGGCACGATGGAAATGCCGAAGGAGACTGCCGCGGCATAGACACGAATTTCATGAATTTACACGGATTCACCCAAGTGGATTGAATCAAGGTTGTGAGATTCGTGCCATTTGGTGTAATTCGTGTAACTAATCCCGATTCGTCTTCTTCCTCCACCGGCTCAGCGCGACGACCCGCTTAATTTCGTGCTTTGCTTGATTCGCGGAGCATAAGTAAACTTCGCATATGAGCGCAAGCGAGGTGATCCAAGAAATTCAGCGGCTGCCGGACGATCAGGCCGAGGTGGTCTATCAATATCTCTTCTCGACGGAGAGTGAGTTGGATCGTGTGATAGCCGCGTTCGATCGTTTGCCGCGGAAAAATTGCTTAACCGAAGAAGAAATACTTGCCCCGCCGCGTGCGCGTTCTGCTCGACACTAACGTCTGGCTGGCGATTCTAACGACAGACGGATTCTGCCGGGAGATCTGGCGAAGGTCGCGCCGGAATTGCCAATTTTATGGGTCGCGCGGCATCCTGGACAAACTGGAAGAGAAATTACGCTCGAAGTTTGGATTTCTGACAAGGCATGCCCGCTGATGACACTGTTCGTGGAACGGCAAATCCAAATCGTGGAAGTCTCCTCCGCAATTGCAGTTTGCCGGGATCCGGACGACAACCGCGTTCTCGCGGCAACAATTGACTCCGGCTGCTCGCATCTGGTGACGGGCGATTCTGATCTGCTCAGCCTGAAGTGATTTCAGGGCGTCGCAATTGTCACTCCTCGACAATTTATGAGAACGGTCTCTGCAGCGTAGATGGGTGGCCGATTCTCCGGGCGTGGCTGGGGAAATTCATTTCGGCGCGACGCGAAACCAGCTCGGCACGGGACGAGTCCGTCCGATCGGCGGACACGCAAAAGACGCGTGCGCTACCCAATCGCGCGCTTACAACAGGTCGAGCGCGGCTGCTGGCGTTGTTTCGAAAACGCCGTGACTATAGGTGTTCTGGTCGAGATCGTTCGTGATCTGCGCCTGTTCGAGCCAGAGGTTCCAATACGCAATCAGTTCATCTTCGGAGAGATTGCGAAGATCGAGATCTTCCTCGCTAAAGAATTCGTCGCGCGGTCTGTCCACGAGGGAACCTAGGGCGCAAAGGGCAACAGTTCCAGCGCGCGCGCAACAACAATCTCGTGGGCTTGGAGCAAAGGCCTGTCGGCGATTTTCCGTTCCACTTCTGGCCAGGCCGCAGCCCACGGTTGCGCGGCGTCGCGATAGAGGGCGAGGCGCTGTTCGTTGGCGCGAATCAGGGCGCGGCGTTCGGCATCAAGCGCTTCTTCAAGTCGCGCGCGGCCGCTTGCAATTTCGTTCAGGAGGGGGCGCTTCAAAGCAAGCTCGCTAACCAATCCCGAAAGCTTTCGGGATTGCGCAAGGTCAATCAGATCGCGCGCACTGCGTGAGTAGAGAAGCTGGTCGCGCGGATCGCGCATGAGACGCGCAAGTTCACCGATGACGGCATAGTCTTTTTCGCGATTTGTTTTCTTGATCTCTGCCAACGCAGCGACATCGACGACTGGTTGCCGCGGGTCGGTCTCACGCCATAGCCGATCGAGCATTGCCGCATCAATGCGTGGGGGTCGCGTCACAAAATCGGTGCGGACGCGCAGTCCGCTGCGGCGGAATTCGAAATGCGCGCTCCAGCCGCCAGCGAACCAGCGGGTATCGAGCGGCGCGCCGAAACGATAGCGCGCACCGAATCCCGCCAGCACGCCCAGCACGCGCTCCATTGTCTGGCGGTCTTCGCGCAAAACCCAATCGCCGTCTTTGCTCATGATGGCAAGACGATGGAGCACCACGGCCTGGCCAGAGCTAATAATCGCACGCAGGCGACCGCGATTGAACTGCTCGGTCAGTTCCAGATAGATGTTCGACATACACGCGAGGTTAATCCGACTCGTCTTCCTCCACCGGTTCAGCACGGCGGACTTCTGGCTCTTCGCGAGCAGGACGTCCCCGAGCGATGACACTTTTCTGTCCTTTGTAAATTTCTTTGAAGATATCCGCGATCATCGGCGCAGCCGTGGAGCCGCCGTGCACTTTGCTGCCGACCTCGCCTTCGTAAAGGGCGGCGAACGCATATTGCGGCTGGTCGGCTGGTAGAAATCCTCCGAACCATGCTGCCGTGCGCTCTTTGTTTTTCGGTCCCCATTGCGCGGTGCCGGTTTTTCCGGCGACTTCAACATTGTCGAGACTCGCCTGATGAGCGGTGCCCCCCGCTCCATTCACGACGTCAACCATTCCAGTGCGCAATTCATCCAGCGTCTGGGATGAGAGATTGAGTGTTCTCTTGGCGCGCACCTGATACGCGGTCACAATTTCGTTATCGAATGTCTGCACTTGTTGGACGAGCCGGGTTTGATAAAACGTGCCGCCGGTCGCGACGATCCCCATGGCTTGCGCCATTTGCAGCGGAGTGACTTGGACGTCGCCCTGACCAATCGACAGGTTTGCGATGTCGCCATTTAGCAATCTGCGCCCGTGGGTTGCTTTCATGTATTCATCGTTCGGGACACGGCCTTCCGCCTCGCCGCGCAGCGGAATGCCGCACTTCGCCCCAAAGCCCAGTTTTAACGCCCAATCAACGATCGGTTCCGCGCCGGTCTTTATTCCAACCTGATAAAACCATGTGTCGCACGATTCGGTCAGCGCCTGGACGAAATTCAAAGCGCCGCGAGCGCCTTTCTTCCAATTGTGGAAAGTGACGTTGCCAATCTGAATTGCCGGGACGCAATCAAATCGATCATCTGGACTCACGGCGGCGCTTTCGAGCGCGGCGATGCCGACCGCAATTTTAAAGGTCGACCCTGGCGGATAAGACGAACGATAGGCGCGTGGCAACAACGGAATGTCAGGATCATCCTGCAAGGCTTTAAGTTGTTCGGCCGAGATCGAAGGGACAAACAGATTCGGGTCGTAAGTCGGCCACGAGGCGAGCGCGAGAATGTCGCCATTGTTTGGATCGACAATCACGATCGCGCCGCGTTTTGCCTTTGCTTCCAGTGCCTTTTCCGCCAGTTCCTGCAGGTGGAGATCAAGAGTCGTGACGACGTTGTAACCAGGCTCGGGCGGGGTGATCAATTTCTCAGAAGTTTTCCGGCCATCTTTGTCGAAGGTGAGTTTGTACTCGCCATGCTTGCCTGTGAGCATTTCGTTGAACGTTTGCTCGAGTCCCTCGCGTCCCTCGGTTTCGGGCCAGAGCGTTTCGTGGTTATCGACGATGCCATCGGGATTGCGCCCGGTCTTCCCAGTGTAGCCGATCACCTGGCCCGCGAGTTTTCCATTTGGATAAACACGCACATAAATCGGCCGCACGATCATGCCAGACGGTAAATCGTCCTTAACCTCTTCGTACTCCGACTGGCTGAGATTCTGTGCGATCTCCAACGGCATGATTCCACGATTGCGATAGTGCCGAAGGATCGCCTGGTCTGAGATCCGAAGCGTACGGCCGATTAGTTTCTCGGCCTTGTCGAGCTTTTCCCGGACAAAGCTGAGAGCCTGCGCGTCCGAAAAATCAAGCGGGGTGGGGAAGTTGATCGCTAGGTTGTAGCTGAGCCGATTTTGGGCGAGCGGCACACCGTTGCGGTCCGTGATCTGGCCGCGTGGCGAGGGAACATCAAGGATGTACGTGCGTGCCAGTTTTTGCGTCTCGAAGGTAGGGACGATTGTTTCCTCTTCGCTTGCCGGAGTGGCGCTCGGGACTGCAGACGGCGCCAGCATTTGGGCAGACGCCGCAAGCGGAACGACGAAGAGAAGTGTGACGAACCGCAGATTACGCAGATTTTCACAGATTTCAGAGCGACTCATTGAGAACAAATCTGCGGTAATCTGCGTAATCTGTGGACAAATCAATGTCTTTGGAGAAAGCGATGCACTTCTTCAGCCATCTTTCGACCAATCCCGTCCGTGGACGCAATTTCCTCCACCGTTGCTTTGCGCAGCTGATTCACGGAGCCGAACTTGCGCAACAGCAAATTCTTCCGGTTCTGGCTTACACCGGGGCAATCATCGAGAAGGCTCTCGCCGATCCGCTTTTTCATGAGCAGTTGATGATAAGCGTTGGCGAAACGATGTGCTTCGTCGCGGATGCGCTGAAGCAAGCGCAAGGCGCCAGAATCCATCGGAAGTTGCAGCGGCACCGCCCGGTCCAACCGGTAAATTTCTTCGTGTTCTTTCGCCAGGCCGATGATCGGAAGATCATGCAAACCCAGTCGCTGCAGCTCGCGACACGCCGCGGAAAGTTGGCCTTTTCCTCCATCGACAATGATCAGGTCAGGTAAACGAACGTACGATTGCGGATTGGTCTCGCTTTGAAGCCGGTCAGCGGCCTCGAATGCGTTTTCCTGCGAAAATTCCGCCGCGTCGGGATTCGCGGCGCGCGTTTCCAGCAAAATCCGCGAATACCGTCGCCGCACTACCTCGGCCATGCTGGCGAAATCATCCTGCCCTTCCACCGTGCGCACGCGATAGCGCCGGTAATTATCCTTGTCTGGCACGCCGTTTCGGAAACGAACCATCGACGCAACGACATGGGTGGTGGAAATGTTCGAGATATCGAAGCATTCCATCACGCGCGGCGCGCGGGGGAGTTGCAACGCATCCGCCAGCATCCGAACGTCCGCCATCGGATCGATTGCGCTTGGCAAACTGCCACGGGCAAAGCGGCGGATCGGCTTCGTCGTACTGCGCAAATCTTCAACCATGTTGCGCAGTTCGGCTGCCTTTTCGAAATTCATTTTCTCCGCCGCCTTGCGCATCTCCTCTTCCAACGCGGCGATCATCTCCCGCGAATGTCCCTCAAGAAATTCGCACACGTGGACGACGCGCTCGCGGTATTGCTCGGCACCAATCTCGCTCAAACGCATCGGCACTTGATAAGTGGCCGATTTTAATTCGCGTTCGGTGGGCGAGCCGCGGCCAAAGGTGAGCACACCGAATTTTTTGCGCATGAAATTGAGTGTCTGCCGCAGCGCGCCCGAATGTGGATACGGACCGAAATAGCGTGCGCTGTCGTCTTTCTTGAATCGCGCCAGCCGGAAACGCGGCCATTCTTCCGACATGTCGACCTTGACGAGAAGAAACCGTTTATCGTCACGGAAGGAAACGTTGTAACGCGGCCGATATTCCTTGATCAATTTGCCTTCGAGCAACAGCGACTCTGCATCACTGCGCACCGTGTGCGTCTCAAAATCCCAAACGGCGTCGAGCATGGCGCGTGTCTTCAAATCGGCTTGGGAGATTTTCGATGGGAGAAAATATGAACTGACGCGTTTGCGCAGATCGCGCGCTTTGCCCACGTAGATCACGCGGTGAAAACGGTCGCGCATCAAGTAAACACCGGGTTTATGCGGCACTTCGTGCACTTTCTTCTGCAAATCCGGTTTCTCTTTTGTTGATGCAGCCATTGTTCGAGCGGCAATGTACGCGCCGCTCGCAAGATCGACAACGGGTGGATCGAGGGAGTCTTTTGCTCGATATTAATTTGAGGCGGCGAAGCCGCTAGATCAGTAACGTCGCGACGGAGCGCGCGATCCGCCTTAACAGCGCGCGGTTACAAAACGCGGCGTTGCGGCGTCGCCGATTGAATCATCATCAACTCGGTAACGTTCTCGGGCGTGAGCAAACCGACCAGGCGTTTCATGCTGTCAAGCACTGGCACAGCGGGGCAGTTGCATTCCTGCATGATGCGGAACGCCTCTTCGAAGCGCGTTCCTGTGGTGACTGTGGGAATGTTGCGCCGCATTACATCACCCACGCGAAGCGCCGGATCATTCTTCCGCAACGCCGCGATCAGATCGTGGCGTGTGAGCACACCAGCGACATTTCCCGTTTCATCCACCACTGGAAAATCATGCTGGGAGGTTGCGAGGAGAGCGTCCACCGCTTCTTGCAGCGTGGCATTTTCCGGAAGCGTGCGAAACTCGCGCACCATCGCGCTGGAGACTGGAAACCTCCGCGAGACATCTTTCATTTGTGCAAGGGCCGCCTCTTGCGAAGCGCCGATGTAGACGAAAAGCGCGATAAAGATCAGGAACGGGTTCCAGATCAGTCCAATGAATCCGAAAACGAACGCAAAGCCCTGGCCAACGGTGGCAGCTATCTGCGTGGCGCGCGCATAACTCAGCCGGGTGGCGAGTAGCGCGCGCAAAACGCGGCCACCGTCCATTGGAAATGCGGGCAGCAAATTGAAAAGAAGCAGCAAGATGTTGATTGTCAGCAACTGCGCAATAAGACCGCTGCCTTCCAGTGTTGACGGATTCAAAAATGCCTGCGAGCCGCCCACCACGAACAAACCGAGCGCGATTACCACATTGACCATCGGCCCGGCCAGCGCGATCACCAATTCCTGCGTCGGTTTTTCCGGCATTCGTTCGAGCCGCGCGACTCCGCCGATTGGGAGCAAGGTGATGTCCGGCGTGTTGATTCCGAAGGCCTTGGCCGCGAATGCGTGCCCGAATTCGTGCAGCACCACGCAAAGGAAGAGCAGCAGAACAAATATTACACGACTCGCCGCCACTGCCGAGCCGCCTTCCGCATAGTAGCCGAAAGCAAGCCACGCAATCAGCAGCAAAAACGTAACGTGAATCCGCAATTGGATGCCGGCGATGCGGAAGATTGGGAGAGACCAGCCCATGACAATTAATCTGCTCTGGTATTGGATCGCGCGCCAGCGCTATCGAGGCCGTTGGTCACAGAAGAGTGCGACAAAAGAGAATCAAGAAACGACGATCGTTTTGCGTTTTCTAAGAGAAAACCTTCGCTAACTTCGCTTCGTTCTGTTTGTTTGTCCCCGACACTGAAAGAGAAATGGAAATCTTCGATGTCGCGATTGTCGGCGCCGGTCCTGCTGGATCGGCGTGCGCGGCATTTTGCGCGCTCGCCGGTTTGCGACCGCTCGTTCTTGAACGAGAAAAATTTCCCCGGGAAAAAGTTTGCGGCGATTGTTTGAATCCAGCGGCCTGGCCGGTCCTGCAACGACTCGGAATCGCGGAGCGTGTCCGCCAACTGCCGCATGCAATTCTCAATACGGTCGAGTTCATCGCGATCGGTGGACGAAAAGTTGCTGTCCATCTTCCGTCGGGCGAAGAGGGGGAGGTCTCAATCAAGCGCAGCTTGCTTGACGGGCTGTTGTTATCGCGGGCGCGGGGACTCGGCACGCGAATTTATGAAGAGACAACGGTAACGGCATTGACAGCAGGGGCGAACGGCTCGGATTGGAAAATTGAAACAGACCGAGGATCGGTTTTTGTCTCGCAAACGCTGGTCGGCGCCGATGGTCGCAATTCGACCGTCGCGCGTCTTTGCAATCTGCTTCCACCGCCTGCGCGTGAACGCGTCGCCTTGCAGGCGCACATTCCGCTGCCATCGAATTTTGGCGACCGTGTCGTCCTGCAATTCCTTCCTGAGGGCTATTCCGGCCAGGCCCCGGTAAATCGGGATGAATTGAATTTGTGCCTGGTGAGCAAACCTTCCAACATATCTGCGCTCCGTCGTTGGGCCGGGCAGCGGTTCGGTCTTCAGCAAGATCATCCCTGGCGCACGATCACTCCGCTCACCCGCGTGGCTCTAGCGCCCGCGTGCGATAAATTGTTTCTGGTCGGCGACGCGGCGCGCGTGGTGGAGCCGTTTACCGGCGAAGGAATTTATTACGCGCTTCGATCAGGAGAACTGGCGGCGCAGGCCATCGTGAAAATCATTGGTGGAAATTACGATGCCGATCCAGCGAGTGATTACGCGAAAGCGCACGCTGCCATGTATCGCGGCCGGTTGTGGGTAAACCAAATGTCCCGCGCAGCGGTATTGTCTCCGCGACTTTCATCGCTCTTGGTACATTTCGCCCGGATTCGACCAGGAGTTCTGCGGTTGCTCACGCGGAAAATCGTTTCGTGAAGCCGTCGAAGCGTTACATCGTTAAATCGTGAATCCGGTTTAACGCCTCAACGCTTAAACGAATCACGTCGGCGAGAGCCATTGTCGCGCCGCTTTTACCGTGTTGGACATTAACATTGCGATTGTCATCGGCCCGACGCCGCCTGGCACCGGCGTAATGGCGTTCGCCTTTCTTGACACTTCGTCAAAGGCCACATCACCCACGAGTCGATAACCGTGTTCGCTTACTGCGTCCTCCACGCGATTGATGCCAACATCGATAACGACCGCGCCGTCACGGACGTGGTCCGCTTTTACGAAGTTCGGTTGACCGATCGCCGCGATTAAAATATCCGCCGACTGCGTAATCTTTTCGAGGTCGCGACTGCGCGAATGCACGACCGTGACTGTAGCGTTCCCGTTTTTGTTTTTCTGCATGAGAAGCAAGGCGAGCGGTTTGCCCACGATCATGCTCCGGCCAAGAATCACGACGTGTGCGCCGGCGATGTCGATCTTGCTTTCAATAAGCAAACGCTGCACGCCAAGCGGAGTGCATGAGACAAATCCGCTGGGATCGTCGATCACGAGCTTCGCAACATTCGCCGGGTGAAAACCGTCCACGTCTTTGCGCGGATCGAGTGAGCGCACGATCCCAGCTTCGTCGATCTGCTTAGGCTGCGGCGATTGCACCAGAATTCCGTGAATGCTCGGGTCACGATTCAATTCTTCGACGCGAGCGAGCAGTTCCGTTTGGGTTGTCGATCCCGGCAGCTCCAGTTTCACCGAATGCAAACCGAGATCGCGGCACATTTTGTCTTTCGAGCGCACGTAAGCGCGCGAGGCCGGATTATCTCCCACGAGAATGACCGCGAGCCCTGGCATAAGCCCTTTTGATTTTAATTCCGCAATGCCGCGGCGAAGATCGGCGTAGACTCTTTGGGCAATGGCGCGGCCGTCGATCAGGTTCGGCATAACGCAATTTTCCTTCTGTTGAGCCTGGCGAAAACTAGCTTGAGAGGTCCCTGGCTTCGCTCGGGATGACACCGCGCGACTGCGCGTCCATCGATTAGTTTCGCCATGCGCTGAACGTAAATGAGTCAGCGTCGTTCAACCAGCGCCATCATGGCGTTCTGCAAACGCAAACGCTCGGCTTCAAACTCATCTTCTGTGCTTGTCGATCTCACCCGATGCGGTTGGCCGATCATCACACGCACTTTACTGAAAGGGCGTGGAATAATGAATCGATCCCAGCTTTTGATCCGCCAACAGGTCGAATATTCCATGTTGACGGGCAAAACAGCCGCTCCGGATTTTTGCGCGAGAAAAATAATGCCGGCGCCAAGTTCGTAGGCAGGACCGCGCGGGCCATCGGGCGTGATGACAACGTCGTGACCAGATGCGAGCACATCCGTGAGCTGGAGGATCGCACGCGCACCCAATCGCGAGCTCGAGCCGCGCACAACGTCGAAACCGAACCGCTTGATTGCATCGGCCAGCAATTCGCCGTCGCGACTGGCACTAATCAAAGCGGCGCCGTGGCGGTTGAAAAAAAAACGCCGGAGCACGAATGGAAATAACAACAATCGATTATGCCAGAGAGCGCCGATGTAATTTTCAGCGATCGGTTTTCCAACAATGCATGCGCGATCTTCGATTTCATAGCGCAGCGTGCGCGCCCAGAGCTGCAACAAGCGGAACCCGAACGCGATCAGCCAACGCGCGGGTCGACCTTCGATCTTCAATGTTTGCGCATAGGTTTTGGCATGTCACGGCCCCAGCGGTACGCGCTCGGGTTGGGCAAGCCGATTTGATCAAGAATGCGCCAAACGACCGTATCAACGACGGCAGTAACAGAACCTGGCCTGCTATAGAAAGAGGGGATCGCTGGCAGAACAATTGCTCCCGCCTCGAGTAACGTCACGACATTGCGCCCGTGAATTAAGTTCCATGGCGTCTCGCGCGGAACGAGGATCAATTTCCGCCGTTCCTTCAAGAAAACGTCAGCCGCGCGCAGCAAAGCGCTGTCGCTAGATCCGGACGCAATCCGCCCAAGCGTGGCCATTGAGCAGGGGGCGATGACCATCGCGTCAAAACGTGCCGAGCCACTGACGAATGGAACATCAAGATCGCTCTCGGAATGTTGAGCGATTGCTTTTGGAATTTTGAGGGCACCGACTTCTTGCTTGGCCACCTGTTTGGCATGCGCGCTCATAACGAGATGAATTTCGTGCGCGGCAGAATCAATCTGCTCGAGCAACCTTTGCAGATAAATCGTCCCGCTGGCGCCGGTCGCGGCGATTACAAGTTTCATCGTAAAAATTAACCTGAGTTTGAATTTAATCCGGTATCGGAGCAATAAGATACGGTATGGTCAAAAAACTCTTACACACCCGTTATCGCGTGAAGGATCTGGAAAAAACGGTCTCGTTCTATAAAGATGTCCTCGGGCTCAAGGAGCTGCACCGTCAGACATCCGGTCGCGGCTCGCAGCTCGTTTTCCTGAAAGCCCCCGAGAGCGAACAGGAGATTGAGATTTGCAAATTCGATAAGAGCGGGCCGGTCGTGGTTGGTCCTGACCTCACGCATCTGGCATTTGAAGTGGACGACTTGGAAAAGTTCGCGCGAGAAGCGGCTGCGAAAGGTTATCCGTTGTCGGACGGGCCGCATGCAAGTAGCAGCGGCAAAATTGCGTTCATCGACGCGCCGGAAGGTTACGAGATCGAATTGATCGAGCGCGCGACGAAGTCATAGCTGGAAAAATGCCGCGGCGACGCACTTGCGCCGATCAAAATTCTATCGCTAAGTTCCCGCCGATGAAGTCGCGCAATTGGATCTTGTTCCTTTGCGCATTCATCTTAGTGTCGGCGCTGAGCGCGTGGGGTCAAGATGTCGTTGACTCCGAGGCGGTGCGGCCCAGCGGAATCTCGCCCGGGCCCGTTCGGAAGGCGCACGCGGTTACGGCGAAAGATAAAGAAGATGGCGATGTCTCGCCTAGTCCTGCTCCGAAGGCGCACGCGGTTACAGCGAAGGATAAAGAAGATGCCGACGTTTCGCCCACTCCTGCTCGAAAGAAGCAGACTGAGAAATCGACTCATGCTCGCTCACATCGGGCGCATGCAAAGCCCAAGGAAACACCAGAATCAACTCCAGCGCCGACAGAGTTCACTCCTGAAGGAATACCAAAGACCGGCGCAGCCTCGGTGATTGTCGTGGATGCGCATAACGGCCAGACGTTATACGAAAAAAACCCGGACCAGCTGCGAGCGGCGGCCAGCACGCAAAAATTACTTACCGCTCTAATTATAGCCGAGCGCGGTTTCTTGGATCAGCCCGTTACAGTCCAACAAATCGATACAATGGCTGAGCCGGTGAAGCTGAATATTAAACCGGGCGACACGTATCAGCGGATCGATCTATTGCGAGCATTGCTGGTGAAAAGCCCTAACGACGTGGCGCGATGTCTGGCGCGGGATAATGCGGGCAGTGTGGAAGCATTTGCCGAGGTCATGAACCGGCGTGCGCACGAACTGGGAGCTGTGAATTCGCACTTCGTCAATCCAAACGGTTTGCCCGTGCCTGGCCAGTACTCAACTGCGCGCGACCTTTCGATGATCGCGCGCACGGCTTATGCCAATCCAACGATCAGATCAATTGTTTGCCTTCCGCAGCTTGTTTTCCGCTACGCGAACGGCCGCACACGTGAACTGGAAAACACGAACAAGGTTCTAAAACGTCTTCCTTACTGCAACGGGATGAAAACGGGTTACACTGAGGCTGCCGGACATTGCTTGATCTGCAGCGGCTCGCGGGCAGGCCGCGACATTATTGTTGTCGTGCTCGGCGACAGCAAGGCCGGAGTGTGGCGCGACGCGTCTGCGCTGCTTTCCTGGGGTCTTTGGATGTAGTTCCGCGGCGGCGGGACGCCCATGCGCGATCTTTTTGCAGAGCAATTGGAGGCGCTCCGTGCACGCTCGCTGGATCGGCATCTTCGCGAAATCAGCAGCGCGCAGGGACCGGAAATCGAAGTCGCCGGGAGGCGGCTCATCAATTTTTCGTCGAACGATTATCTCGGTCTCGTCAACGATTCTCGACTGCGCGAGGCAGCAATCGCCGCGATCGGCGAATTCGGCGTTGGCGCTGGCGCTTCTAGATTAATTAGCGGGACGCAATCACCACACGTGCGTTTGGAAAGTGCGCTTGCGAAATGGAAAGGTACCGAAGCCGCGCTCTGTTTCAGCAGCGGATACACCACTGCGCTCGGCACGATCCCGGCCTTGGTCACTAAGAATGACGTGGTCTTGCTCGACAAGCTCTGCCACGCCTCACTGATCGATGGCGCAAAATTGAGTGGCGCGATTCTGCGCATATTTCCGCATAATCATCTGGGCAAACTGGAGAGTCATCTGGAATGGGCCCAGCGCGAACACGCAGGCAAACGCATTCTCATCGTGACCGAATCTATCTTTTCCATGGATGGTGATCGCGCGCCCTTGCGCGAATTAGTTGAGTTAAAAAAACGTTTCGGTGCGCTCTTAATGCTCGATGAAGCGCATGCCGTCGGTGTGATCGGTCGAAATGGGCGCGGGCGGGCTGCAGAAGAGAACTTGAACCACGATGTCGATGTTCAGATGGGAACTCTGAGCAAGGCGCTCGGCGCCAGTGGAGGCTACATCTGCGGTTCGCGCATTCTCATTGAATGGCTGGTCAATCGCGGTCGCTCGTTTATATATTCTACAGCGCAGTCTCCGGCAATCGCCGCCGCGGCGCTTGCCGCGGTAGATTTTCTCTCTTCGGCCGAAGGCGAGGAGCGCAGACTTTTGCTTTGGAAACAAATTAACTTGATGCGCGAGCTTCTTCCCGTGAATGCAATGAACAAGAAGCGCGGCGATGCCAGTAGCGCGATTTTCCCGTGGATCGCGGGCGATGAGCAAGCAGCTCTCGAGTTATCCCGGGCGTTGCAAAAGGAAAGATTTCTTGTTCCGGCGATTCGTTATCCCACCGTCGCGAGAGGGGCCGCGCGATTGCGCATAACCGTGACTGCCTCCCACGAAGAAAATCAAATTCGATCCCTTTGCCAGGCGATCAAGCGGCTAGGCGCCTGAACCCTGTAGAGGCGGGCGTGTCGCCCGCAGAGCACTTTTTTACTCCGCCAGAAACCGTCCCAAAATCGGTTTCAGCTTTTCGACCGTTGCGGCTGGCCAAAGCGTGCGGTCCGTGACCAGCGCTGAATCCAAGGCGAAATGCTCCGGCCAATTTGGCTCCGTCGGAATACGCGGGATTACATCGACGAGTAATTTCTTCGCCGTTTCCGCATTCGCTATTACATGACCGAGGACCGTCTGGGCAGAGACCGCTTCTTCCTCCACTTTCCAGCAGTCGTAATCTGTAATCATTGCCATGGCCGCGAACGCGATTTCTGCTTCGCGGGCCAATTTCGCTTCTGGAAGATTCGTCATCCCGATCACGTCGAAACCGTTCTGCCGATTGAAGTCCGATTCCGCCCGCGTGGAAAACGCCGGGCCATCGATGTTCACGTACGTGCCGCCATTGTGGACCGTTACGTCGAGAGATCTCGCTGATTCGGCCAGCAAATTTCGCAGCTTCGTGCTGATCGGCTCCGCGAATGCGATATGCGCGGCAATCCCCTCACCGAAAAACGTATGCGCGGCGCGGTGACTTGTGCGGTCATAAAATTGCGAAGGCAACACAACATCGCGCGGCGCATATTTTTCCTGTAAACTACCGACGGCTCCCACCGAGATGATCCAGCGAACGTTGAGTGAACGGAGCGCATAGATATTGGCCCGGTGATTGATTTCATGCGGCAGAATCCGATGACCGCGGCCGTGTCGCGGCAGAAAATAAACCTGCCGCCCGTTCATTTTGCCGCCGACAAGCGCGTCCGACGGCTGCCCGAACGGGGTGTCGATATTGTGTTCGGTCGCATAGCGCAGCTCTTGCATTTGATAGAGGCCGCTGCCACCGATGATCCCGATTGCTGGAATGTCATCTTTCATCCCGACACGCCGGATTTAATCCGAAAAATCGACAAGATGGGAAGCGGATAATCTCCCCGTGGCGAAGGCGACTTGCGGGTGTATTATTTTCGCCCGTCCATGCCGAAATTTTTTATCAAGACTTACGGTTGCCAGATGAACGAACGAGACTCGGAACAAGTCGCACACTCGTTATTGGCGCGCGGATACGAGCGGGTCGCACACGAAGCGGAGGCCGACGTTGTGCTCTTGAACACGTGCAGCGTGCGCGACATGGCCGATCAAAAGGCGCTGGGCAAAATGGGAATGCTCGGCCGCATTGCAAAAGAACGACCTCACGTCGTGTTCGGTTTCCTTGGCTGCATGGCACAGGCGCGCGGCGAATCTCTTCTCAGGGATTTGCCTCACGTCGATCTTGTCGTCGGGACACAGAAATTGCATCGCGTCGCAGATTACGTGGAAGAATTAGTTGCAAGTAAGGCGGCGCGCCCGGCGGTCGCGCCCTACCACCGAGTTCATCGCGCGATGGATGATTTGCGTTTTTCGATTGTAGATGTCGCTGAAGAGCCCGGCTCGCAATCGACCATTCGCAATCAGCAACTCGTGCCCCGGCAGGCGACTGCTTTCGTTTCGGTGATGCAAGGATGCAATATGCATTGCACCTTTTGCATCGTCCCGCAGACGCGCGGAGCGGAGCGTAGCCGTTCCATCGACGAGGTTGTACGTGAGGTGCGCGGTCTGGTTGCGCGCGGGGTGAAAGAAGTCACTCTGCTTGGACAAATCGTGAATTTGTACGGCCGTCACGAGTTCCCGAAGCGAGATGGCAAAAGTCCTTTTGTTCAGTTGCTCGAAGCCGTCCATGAAGTCGAGGGTCTCAAGCGCCTCCGTTTCACTTCGCCGCATCCGATCGGATTCCGCGACGATTTGATCGACGCGATCCCGCGGCTGTCGAAACTGGCCGAGCACGTTCATCTGCCGTTGCAATCCGGTTCGAACAAGATCCTGAGAGCGATGCACCGCGCTTACACCGCTGAGAGATATGTCGATCTTGTCCGGTGCATCCGGCAGGCGCGGGATGGCATCGCGATCACAACTGATATTATCGTCGGATTTCCGGGTGAGACGGCGAGCGACTACAAACAAACGCGGGACCTCGTGGAGGAAATCCAGTTCGACAATGCGTTCGTCTTTCGCTACTCGTCGCGGCGCGGCACTCCCGCTGCGGCAATGCCCGACCAAATCGACGAGCGCATTAAGGAACAGCGGAATCAGGATTTGCTCCGGATCGTGAACAAATCAGCGCGCCGCGCAGGAGAGCGGCTGGTCGGCCATAACGTGGAAGTCCTTTGTGAAGGGCCAAGCAAAACGAACCCAGCGCGCTTAATGGGCCGCACGCGCACGAACAAGATCGTCGTCTTCGAAGGGCACGAGGAACTTGGCGGGGAACTTGTCGATGTACGGGTGCAACAAGCCAATGGATTCAGCTTGTATGGCACACCAGTCCTGCCAACCTGACGCGCGGCCACCAATACGATCGCGCATGATTTACCATCTGTCTTTGCAAACTGCGGGAATCATCGCCGGTGCGTTCCTAATTTTGATCAGTTTGCCCGGGCTGGCAAAACCGGATCTCATCGTTGTCGCGCAGCGTTTTCCGCGTTCTAATGTCGCCGGAGTCGTTCTGCTGACTATCTGTTTTATCTGGACATTTTGGCTGGTCGCCACGATCCAGATGGGCGAATTCTCAGCTTTCCGGCGGCCGCTCCTCATTGCCCTGCCGATCGGTTACGGGCTCGCCCTGCGTTTCGTCGAAGAATTTCTCGCAGTTCGCGCGCTTGGAATTCTTTGCTTGCTGGCCGCCGAACCGCTGCTCGATGCGGCCTTTTTGCGTTACGAAACGAGCCGGTTGTTCGTAACCGTGTTCGCTTATCTATTGATCATTGCCGGTCTGTTTTGGGTTGCCGTCCCGTACGTGCTTCGCGATCAAATCAACTGGAGCACGCGCAGCGTTTTCCGCTGGCGTTTCCTGCATGCAATCGCGTTCATTTATGGCGGCGTGATTCTCACATTCGCGTTGACGCGATATTAAACTGTAGTCGCCGCCGTGTCGGCGGCTCGGGTCAAAGTTTGCCGCTGAGGACAGCGGCCTTTACAGAAAGATATGAACCGGATTCTGGTGATCCGCGGCGGTGCGATTGGTGATTTTATTCTGACTTTGCCAGCACTGAAGGCATTGCGTGAGGCATATCCCCACGCTCACCTTGAGATCCTCGGTTACAAACATATTGCAGTGCTGGCAGAAAATCGGTTTTACGCTCAAGCAGTCCGGTCGATCGAATACGGACCGCTTTCGAGCTTCTTTGCGAAAGACTCAAAATTGTCTGCAGAACTCGCAGATTATTTCGCGAGTTTTGACTTGATCATTAGCTATCTTTACGACCCGGATGGAATCTTTGAGAACAACCTGCGCCGATGCGGCGTAGAAAATCTAATCCACGGACCGGCGAAGGTCGGCCATCATGACCATGCCGCGCGCCAGCTTGCGCGACCTCTCGAGGAATTGGGGCTTCGAGTTGATAATCTCGCTGCGAGAATCTTTCCGTCACAAGCCGACGTAATTGCGGTCGAGAAATTTCTGGGTCAGTCCCCCAAGCCGATCGTTGTCTTTCATCCCGCCAGCGGAAGTGAAAGGAAAAATTGGCCGTTGGAGAATTGGATCGATCTCGGGAATCATTTGCTTGGCTCGGATGATTTTCACGGATCGTTCATCTTGGCATCTGGCGAAGCCGACGAAGATCGGGTGAGGCAACTGCAAACCGTTTGGAGAAACGATCACGTCCAGGTTGCGAGAAATCTGCCGTTACCGCAGTTGGCGGCGCTGTTCGGACATGCGATGTTCGTCGGACACGATAGCGGAATCTCGCACCTTGCCGCGGCTGCGGGCGCAAAATGCGTCTTGCTCTTCGGTCCGACCGATCCGGCTGTCTGGGCGCCGATGAATAAAAATGTAAAAGTCCTCTCTGCAGCGAGCGGGAGGCTTACCGACCTGGGAATCGTCGAGGTCGAGGCGGCTGTAGCCACGGCGCTCTCTGCCGCCGTGAATCGATGCAATAAAACGCCTCGACAGAGCGAGGCGACGACAGCGGCCGCTTAACCGTTAAGAGCTGATGCGCATCGGCATCAGGACATAGAGAAACGGCGTCTGAATCTTCAAAACGCCCGGGCTCATCTCGTCGATGAGATCGAGAAAGACTTCGTCCTCGGCCAGGGCGCGCAGCGGAGCCATGAGAAATTCCGGATTAAACGCGATGGAAAAATCGCGTCCTTTGTACTGGACGGGCAGCGATTCCTTTGCTTCGCCGACTTCCGGCGTGTTGGCTGTGATGTCGATGTTGTTCTTGCTGAATTTCAGCTTGATCGAATTTGATTTGTCGCTCGCCAGCAGCGAAACGCGGCGCAATGAATTTAAGAATGTTTCGCGCTCGAGTTTTATTCGCTCCTTTGCTTCAGCCGGAATGACCTGGCGATAGTTTGGATAATTGCCTTCGATCAATTTCGAGACAAGCAGCGTCTTGTTCAGATCGAATGCGATCTGGCCGCTGCCCATGCTCACTTTCACCTCGCCGTCATCGGTAAGCAGGCGTTGCAATTCAGTGACAGCTTTCGTGGGAATAATAATGTCGGTTTCATGGCTGCGCGGGAATTCCAGTTCGATTTCGGCCATGGCAAGTCGCCGGCCATCCGTTGCCACCAGCGTGAGCTTGTTATCCTTGAAACTGAAAAGGACTCCGTTAAGTACGTAACGGGTCTCGTCCGTCGATATGGCATACGAAGTTTTGCGTAACCCGTCTCGCAAATCTTTTTGTCGAATCGTGACGACTTTCGCATCCTCAAATTTCGGCAGCGGCGGAAACTCTTCCTCAGGCAATCCCAGAATTTTGAAAAAGCTTTGTCCGCTCCGGATCGACGCGGCGTTCTTTCCATCGACATCGATCTGAATTTCGCTGGAGGGCAGTTCTCGAACGATATTGAAAAGACGACGTGCCGGGAGCGTGGTCGCGCCCGCCTTTTCCACTTGCGCTTCGCAACTGCCGCGCACTCCGACATCAAGATCGGTTGTGGTTAGGTGAACTTCGCTGCCGTTGGCCTGCAACAGGACGTTGGAAAGAATAGGCAGAGTCGTTCGTGTGCTGACTACGTTTTGGACCTGTTGCAGGCCCTCAAGCAGGTTTTCTTTCGTAACACTGAATTTCATGATGCAAAGGAGCGCTTAAGATGTAAGGCTTTCGATTTTATTCGGCAACCGCAATCTCGTGCCGCAACAGCCTCGAAAGCTTTCGGGGCTGGCGGCACAGACTGTTGGCCGCATCGAATCTGTCCTGCGGCGGAGAAGTCTATGTTCCGCGCGAGCATCAACGCTGTAGCGAACTGTCGATAAAGGAGATTGTCTGACGAAGGTTGTCCTGCTCGGTCATGCGCTTCTTTACCAGTTTGCAAGCATGCAGGACGGTGCCGTGATCGCGTCCGCCAAATGCGTCTCCAATTTCGTTAAGAGACGCCTTGGTAAGCTCCCGCGCCAGATACATCGCAACCTGTCGTGGAAAGGCAATGCTCGCGGGACGCCGTTTGCTGGTCATATCCGCCACGCGCACATCAAAGTGTTCGGCCACGCGCCGCTGAATTTGCTCGATCGTAATGGAATGCCGCCCTTCTTCCTGCAAAATATCCTTCAGCAGATGCTCGACGACTTCCTGCGTGAGCTCCTTTCCGCTAAGTGAAGCAAACGATGCCACGCGCATGAGCGCACCCTCCAGACGACGCACATTTGTGCGAATGCGACTGGCGAGAAATTGAAAAATATCATCGTGTAATTTGATCTGCATCGTGCGCGCTTTTTTCCGCAAGATCGCCAGGCGCGTCTCGATGTCCGGTGGCTGAAGCTCGGCGGTAAGTCCCCACTCAAAGCGGGAAACCAGGCGGTGCTCCAGGTTGGCGATCTCGGAAGCAGGCCGGTCGCTGGAGAGCACGATCTGTTTATGTCCATCAAAAAGTGTATTGAACGTATGGAAAAATTCTTCCTGCGAGCGCTCCTTGCCTCCGAGAAATTGGATGTCATCGATCAAAAGAAGGTCGGCCTGACGATATCGCTTCCGAAACTTGACCAGATTGCTGTGCTGGATCGCGTCGATGAACTCGTTGATGAAAAGTTCGCTGGAGAGATACATCACCTTCATGTTTTTTTTCTTCGCCCAGACGTACTGACCGATGGCCTGCATCAAATGCGTCTTCCCGAGACCGACGCCCCCGTAAACAAAGAGCGGGTTGTAAGTGCGCGCCGGCGACTGCGCGACCGCGAGACTGGCGGCATGCGCGATTTCGTTGTTCGGGCCAACCACAAAAGATTCGAAAGTGTTTCGTGGGTTGAGCCCGAGTACGCTTGCGCCTGTTTTCGTGTCGCCTTGTGACTCTGGCAAAATCTCTTTTAAGATGACGGCATCCTCCAGAGGTACTTGCCCCGAGGTTCCAGAGGGAGAGGAAAACCTCACGGCGCGTGGGGCGCCAAATGCGGTGACGATGGCGGCCTGCAATGCCGTCATATAGTTACTCTCGATCCAGAACTGATAGATGTTATTTGGGACACGAAGAGTGAGCGATTTATCACTGGCTTCGACTAACTCGGTGGCAGAAAACCAACGTTTGAAACTATCCGGGCTGACCTGTGGCTTGAGCGCAGCGGATAATCGCTGCCACAGCTGCGCACATTTCTTGTCCATAGCAACTTGTTAACAGTGTTACACAATCGCCACAGAGGCTGATAACGGGAAAAAACGCCCTGCGAACCCGAGGAGATATTGGACTGATCCCCGGCACAATTTCCCAAGGGAATGCTGGGGGAAAAAGCCCAAAATGCGTAAATACGAGGGGAAATTGAACTTCGCACAGTTTAATGGCGAACGAGTTGCGGCGAGATAGCCACGCGCATGAGCTCGTTTGTTTTTGGGGGGCGGGGTGTCGTTCATTCTCGCTGCTAAAAGTTTCTCGGAAATGTTCACAACTTATTCACATCGGCTCCCTTTCTGCCCTGCCAGCGGGCTTGAGATTAGAAATCGCGGCTAAAATCGACAAGAAAAAACTGAAATTTATTTTTCGTTGAACCAAAAAAATTTCTTGACTGAAAAAGAGAAACGCGCCTGTCCCTAGGGACAGCAAGATTTGTCCTCTTTACGTGCAGTCGGCTCCCGCTATTTTTGCCGGCTCATTCACCGCTCAGCTTGCCGATCTATTTGCTCGCATTCCTGAGCGCCCATTCTCGAGTTGACCGAATTGGCTCGTGGGCGCAATTTTGCCGCCGCCAGAGTGCTGTAGGCATGCTCTGCGAATCGCAAATGCAGGCAACGCAAACGAAAATGACGAACTGGACAGCGAACGGCATCGTCAATTTCAACCGGTGCCGGGCAATCCGGCAAATTCTTCCGACCAGCTTGATCGCCTTCTTTCTCACTGTGTCGTATGCATATGCGGTCGACGAGCTCTTGCCGCCGTTCGGCTTTCGTTGGAACGACTCTATGGCGCGCGTGGAAGCGGTGTTGCACGGCGCGAAAGCCAAAATTGTGTCGCGTGAAAAAAAAGACAACCGGGAGATCTGGACAGTGGAAGGGCTCGTTCACCCCGGATTGAGGCGCACCCTCTTTAGTTTTAAGCAGAGGGTGCTGGTTGCAGTGGAGCTACAATATGAATATCCCGACTGGTCGATCGAACGTTACAACCAGCGGATGGGAGAGATTCGTAAATACTTCGACGAGAAGTACGGAACAGGAAAACTAGTCTCGCGTTCTCGCGATACCGATACGGACGTCATCCAGACGCTAGTTGGCTATCAATGGATGGTCGGCGCGACGATGCTTGAGCTTTTTTACTTCTCGGCCCAACACGACGCGCTCCTTTACCGCACGATTTCGGTTGATTACAAAGCGCTCTAGCCGCCACGCCATGGCTATGAGCATCACCCCGCGCATTTCACCGTAGCCGCCTCGCGGTGTCGAAGTGCTCTCACCAGCAGGGCGACACAGTGCCCCTGACTACGACTACCGCGCGTTTGCGCCGGTAGGCGCAGCGCTGAGAAACCATTCCACCCCACGGCGTCGCCCACCCGCCTTCGCAAAGGCTATGGCGTGGCAGGGCAGGTCGACGGCTACAACGTCGTCTCGATGGCGAGCGACCGTCGGTCTTCCGCACGAACGCGCTGGCCGCGTCTCGTTTGCTTCTGCATTCGTTTTAACCGGCTCAATAAAGCTGCCTTCGCAGCCGAATTCATGCGATCAATAAAGAGAATTCCGTTAAGATGATCGACTTCGTGTTGAATCGCGCGCGCGAGCAAGCCGCTCGCTTCGATTTCGATTCTGCCGGCTTCCAAAGTTTGTGCGCGCGCGAGTATTGATTTTGCTCGCTCGATTTCGCCGGTAATTTCCGGGAAGCTCAAACAACCTTCCGTTCCAGCTTCGGTTGCGCCGCCCATTTCGATCTCCGGATTAATCAAGACGAGCGGCATCGACGTCGCCGGATCGGCATCTTTCCCGTTCAGCTTCAGCGTGCTTGGCCGATCTTCGACTTGCGAAACGTCGAGCACGGTGAGCTGCAAAGCTTCACCGATTTGCTGTGCCGCCAGGCCGACGCCATAGGCAGCATGCATGGTCTCGATCATGTTGGCGATCAGATCCCGAATGTGATCGTTGATCTTCTCGATCCGTTTGCCTTTCGCCCGTAGGATCGGGTCGCCGTACTGGAGGATCGGCAATATCATTTCTCTTCGCGAGTAAACGCCGGCAAATTTCTCACGCCCGCCAGCTTCAACGCATCCATGACTTTGATGATCGTGCCGAAGGAGGCTTTTTTATCCGCCTGCAGTGCGAGCGTGGACTTGCGGGCCTCGGGCAAGTCGCGGACCGCGCCCTCCAGTTGGTCCGCGCCCATGGCTCGTCCATCCAGTTTGATTTCATCATCTTGATCGATACTTACGATCGCGTGTTCCAATTCAGCGGGCAGCTTCTTCGCAGTCTTGGATTCCGGCAGATTAATTTGCACCTCTGGCTGATCTTTCTTAAACGTCGTTGAGACGACAAAAAAGATCAGCAGGATGATCAGAATATCGACGAGCGAAACGATGATAATGAGGGGCGCTCGCCGTTTTCGCACCGCGAAGTTCATGGTCTGAAATCCGCTGCGCGTTTTACGCGACCGGCGTCGGAATCGGTATGTGCGCGGCGGACGGCGCTTTTGCTGGCTCGAATTCGCGCGAGGATCGCCCGTAATAGCATTTGTTGATTAACTCGACGACTAACGTTTCCATCTCCACCGACATCACTTCTACTTTTCTCGAAAAATAGCTGAACCCGATCAGCGTCGGCACGGCGATCGAAAGCCCGAAAACGGTTGCATTCAGCGCTTCGGCGATGCCGAGCGCGATCTGACGGGTATCCGATGCGCCCGAGCTCAATCCTAGATGGGAAAAAACATGCACCAGTCCCGAAACCGCGCCGATCAAACCGAGCAGCGGTGCAATGCCTACGATGACTTCGAGAACGATGAGACCTTTTTCAAGGCGCACCATCTCGTGACGCGCACGCGTTTGAACCACTTCCACGTTTTCCGAACGCGGCCCGCGCAAATATTGCAGCGCGACACGCGTGATCCGCGCCAGCGACGACGGATCAACATGCACAATCCGCGCCAGCCGCTCCACGCTCCCTCCGGGAACGAGGCGTTCGATCTCGTTCTCGATCATCCGTGGCATCACGTTTTTCTCTCGCAAGGCGACGCCGCGCAAAATCATCGTCGTCACGGACACAATCGAGCATGCGAGCAGCGGCCACATGAACAGCCCGCCCCTCGTGAAAAACCCGACGACCTTATCTACGACTCCCGGCGTTTCGGCAATTATCCAGGCGGCAATCATAAATTTGGATAAATAGTGAAACTGAATGCCTCGAACTCCAGGCCCTCTGGCGGCAGAGTGTTCGCGATTTCCTCAGGAATCGGCGGAAGTTGGGCTTCCAGGACCGATTGCAAGCAAACGTTGGCGAAAGCCTCGTTCGAGCTGTTCTCGGTGACCTTAAGATTCTTCACCGCTCCGTTCCGGTCGACGTAAAATCGAAGCCGCAAGGTGCCAATGTTAATCAAGTCACGCTTCTGATCCACATAAGTATACCAGCGCGATCCGACTGAATCCGTCACTATCTTTTGGTAGCGTCCCAAAGGTGTCCCTAGCGCGTTGACCGAACTAATCCCGCGATTTGTGATCCTTCCCGAGACGCGCGTTCGATCTTTCAAAGCGCGATATGCGGATCGCATCGATGCCGGTGCAGTGGAAGGCTCCTCCGCCGGAGTGGGCCTTGCAGTTAACAATGCAAATTGCTCAGCTGCGGTGAGCGGAGCCGGTTGCGGGGCTGCCGACGGCGTCGGATTTTCTTGCGGCATCACACTTGGCTGCGGTTGCGCCCCGTCCATTTGAAGCGAGTGCGGATGTGTTTCTAGATCCACAAACGGCCGATCCTTGCCCGTTTGCGACGGCAATGGCGCTTCGCCAGTGGCGGGAAGCTCGCTCGCCGCGATGGAATTGGCGTTCGATTCAAATGTTTTCTCCTTCGGTGGCTGCGCAGCTGCCTTCGATTCGTCTGTCTCCATAAAGGCGGAGTTCTTGGGAACCAACGGTGCCTGCGGAAGATCAACAAAGGTCAGTTGAACCGGCTGCTCCTCGATTGGAGCTGCCGGGGAGAAAACTCCGCCCCACACAGCAAGCAGGTAAGCGACCACTAAGTGAATGAAAATTGCCGCAAGCAGCGCCCACAATACCTTTCGCGCATCGTGTTCGTGATCGAGCATTCCGCCGCCCGGTTGAGCGAACATGATATTAGCCGTCGTCATGAAAGCGGTCTATTAACAAATGTAGCAGAGATTCGGGCTCAGAGTTTCCTCAGCTTAGAACCTGGACATTATCTCACCCGACAAGCGCTGACAAATTGCGCCGGGCCTTCGGTGGGTTCGATGAATGACCCCTCGTCTTCTGATTGCGCAATGGACAGGCGCGATTGACCCATTCGACTGCGCTAAGGGGCAGGCTCTCAATTCCCGCTTCCCCGAAGCCAGGGCCTTCCGTTGTCATTCCGAACCCGGAAAGCTTTTTCGTTCAAGAGTCTCTGGCTGCTCCTGACTCCATGAGGCCATTCGCGCATCTCTCCTCTTCTCATTCCGGGGGCCCCGAACTTCGAAAGGCCCGCAGTGACCGGGCGAGCAGGCGCTTTCGGAGTCGAGGAATCTCTTACTGTTCCTGGACTTCCGTGAAGCCACTCGGGTATCTCTTCCCTTGTCATTCCGAGCGGAGCGATGCGCAGGCGAGGAATCTCTCGCTGCTGCCGACTTCCGTAAAGCTGTCCGCGCATGATGAAACAAGTATTGCTGCGCGTAACCGCCGTGTTCGCCAAAATAGGTTTCGGAAAATTCGCGGAGCTGCAGAGTCGTGACCTTTTTCTTCCGCGGAAAATATTGTTGTTTCAAAGTCCTCTCGATCCAGACGTCGATTGGAAAAGCGCGCAGGCGTTCGTAAGCAAAGAGCATTACACAGTTAGCAATCTTCGCGCCCACGCCGGGCAACGCGCACAGTTTTTCTCTGAGATCGGCATCGGGGAGAGCCGACCATGCTTCCAGGTTCGCCTTGCCTGAGCTGACGAGTCGCGCAGTCATTAGGAGGTTCCTGGCGCGATAGCCTAGTGCGCATTTGCGCAAATCATCCTCTGAAGCTCGGGCAATTCGCTGCGCCCGCGGAAACGTGTAAACCACCTGGTCACCGACCCGTCGTTGATCGCCAAAGCGGCGCCGAAGCGCTAGCGAAATCTGACGAATGTGCGCCACCTGTTTCATCGACGAACAGATGAACGTGGCCAGACATTCCCATTTCGGCTGACGAATGATTCGCAAGCCACGACAAAATTTTCGCGATGTGTTCATGACCGCATCCCCCGGGAACGACGCACAGATTTCTGCAAGTGGATGATCAAGCGCGAAGTATCGCGCGACGATTTCGGGAAGCGGTCGCCGCGGCGACCTGGCTGGCGCCCCACCATCACGAACTTTTAGAACATTTCCATTCTGCTCGATGTAAACGGCGAAATCGCCGATCGTCCCTGCAAATCCTTTGCCGGTCTTTTGCCAATGAAAGACCTGGCCGGAGTCGAGGCTCATCGCCAGATCGAAGCTCGGGGCGGGAATTTCGATCACGCTCGTGAATGTAATGACGAATGACAAATGTCTAATGACGAAAGAATGACGAAGCACGAATGAAGGAATGGTTTGCCTCGGTCTCCAAGGCAGTTTCGGGTTTTGTTATTCGGATTTGTTTCGTCATTCGCCATTCGGATTTCGTCATTTTCCCGCATTCGACATTCGGCATTCGTCATCGATAAATAGCATCGACATGGACAGCCGACTTGCGGTCGATAGCACGGTTTTGCTTCTCTATTTCGTCCTTATCATCTCCATCGGCCTCTACATGGGCCGCAAGGAGGAAAATCTCAAGGACTTCGCGCTCGGCGGGCGTCGCATTCCATGGTGGGCGGTGCTCGCTTCATTGGTGGCGGCTGAAACAAGTGCCGGCACATTTTTCGGAACGCCCGGGGAAGGCTTCAGTCACCGCGATTACACCTACCTGCAACTCGCCTTCGGCACGATCATCGGACGCGTTCTCGTGAGCTATATTTTCATCAAACCGTATTACGACTACAAAGTTTTCTCGATCTACGAGTACCTGACCGCGCGCTTTGGGATTGCGAGTAAGAATGCGGCTTCCGCTGTTTTCATGATCACCCGTCTGCTCGCTTCCGGAGCGCGGTTATATGTGGCAGCCATCGCACTCGCTCTTGCCTACGAAATGATCAGCGGCACTCGACCTAACCAAACTCAAACTCTGTGGATTTATCTCGGTGCCACGATTGCCATCGTCATTCTCACGGCGATTTACACCACGTTCGGTGGTATCAAGGCCGTCATCTGGACCGATTTGATTCAAGCCTCGATCATGATTGGGAGCGCGTTAATTGCGCTTGCTTTGCTTTACTTCGCAATTCCAGGCGGCTGGCACGAGATCGTGCAACGCCACGGCGCATTTCAAGTCTCGGATCTCATCACAACCGGTCTCGATCCGGCCAAACATGGCTGGGACCAGGTGAAGAGCATGTTCGAGACGGAGTACACAATCTTTGCCGGGTTGATTGGGGCAGCGTTCATCACGATGGGAACACACGGCACGGATCAGGACATGGTGCAGCGAATGTTGACTGCGCCCGACATACGCCGGAGCCGTCGCTCTCTTATTTGCTCCGCGCTCGCCGACATCCCGATCGCGCTTACGTTTCTCAGCATCGGACTACTGCTCTGGGTTTACTATCAAGCCCACCCCGATCCGACGCTGTCCAAGACTCCGAACGAAACATTCTGCCACTTCATTCTCTATCAAATGCCAGTTGGACTTCGCGGATTGCTCCTCGCCGGGATCTTCGCCACCGCCATGGGATCGCTCAGCACCGCGTTGAACGCGCTCGCGACGAGTTTCACGCGCGATTGGTACGGGCCTTACCTCAACCCCGAAGCCACGGACGCACAAAGCTTGAGCGCCGTGCGTTGGGCCACTGTGTGGTTTTCTGTCCTGATGATCATCGTTGCATCGACGACGGCCTATCTTGTCATCGTGCATCCCAATGTCCGAATCATCCCGATCGTGCTCGGGATTTTCGGCTACACCTACGGCTCACTTCTCGGTGTGTTTTTCGCGGGAATGCTAACCAGGACGCGCGGGAACGATCGCGGCAACATCATTGCCATGATCGTGGGCTTTACCGTCGTCGCCATCCTGAGCGGATTGCCTAACAACATCGCGGGGATTTTCGGAACAACCGCTTTTCCGCAGCCGACCTGGCTTCCGGTGATGGCATTTCCGTGGTGGATTTGTTTCGGAACAATCGTCACGTTTTTTGTGGCGATTTTGTTCCGGACTGGCCGTGAAGATCGCCCAAGTGTGGCCTAGCACGATATTGAAACGGGTATTGACCGCGCGGGTATCACTGAAATACTTGAGTTGTTAACGGCAGTCTGTAATCAACCTTCAACTACGCAATTCTATGCCTCACGTCGTGACCGATAAATGCACCGGATGCAAGTTCACCGACTGTGTGGAGGTGTGTCCCGTCGCCTGCTTCTACGAAATGGAGAACCAGGTAGTCATTCACCCGGAGGATTGCATTGATTGCATGGCCTGCGTGGACGTATGCCCTGTGCACGCCATTTACGAGGAGCAGGACCTTCCGCCCGAATTCGCGAAAGATGTCGAGTTCAACGGGGTTCAATCCAGGCAGCTGAAGGACTCGGGCGCGCCGGCAATCACAGTCCGCAAGGATCCTTTGCCCAGCGCCGCGGAGCGAAAAAAGGCCCTGGGTTATTGAGCGACGAGCCCGCGCGAACTTTGACCGCCGAGGTAATCCGTCCTCCCTCATTTCTTTTTCCCAGCTAGCTTGATCTTCACAGAGCTAGCATCTAATTCTCGGTCAACTATGCCAGCTCCCCCCGTGATTGCTGACCTTGTGGAGCGGTTTGAACAACAAGGCGACGCGTACAAGTCCGGTCGATACAACGAGGCCCAGCTTCGCAAAGAGTTTGTCGATCCGATGTTCAAAGCGCTCGGCTGGGACATGGAAAACATCAGCGGTTACGCCGAGGCCTATAAGGACGTCATACACGAGGATGCGATTAAGATCGGCGGCGCAACCAAAGCGCCGGACTATTGCTTCCGTATCGGCGGGACACGGAAATTTTTCCTCGAAGCAAAGAAACCTTCCGTCGATATCAAGACCGACGCGGACCCAGCTTACCAACTGCGTCGTTACGCTTGGTCGGCCAAGCTTCCGCTCAGCATCCTGACCGATTTCGAAGAGTTCGCGGTTTACGATTGCCGCGTCGAGCCGCGCTTGGGCGACAAAGCTTCAGTCGCGCGGGTGCTGTATCTGAATTTTCGGGAGTACGTATCGCGTTGGGACGACATCGCGAAAATTTTTGCGCGCGAAGCGATCCTCAAAGGCTCCTTCGACAAATTCGCCGAATCAACGAAGGCCAAACGCGGAACCGCGGAAGTTGATGATGCATTCTTGAGCGAGATTGAGAATTGGCGCTCCGATCTGGCGCGCAATCTGGCGCTGCGCAATCCCAAGCTCTCGCAGCGCGATCTTAATTTTTCCGTGCAGCGCACCATCGACCGCATCGTTTTCCTGCGCATCTGCGAGGACCGTCGCATTGAAGTGTATGGGCGATTGCAAGCGTTGCTAAATGGCGAACACACTTATCGCAGACTGTACCAACTCTTCCGCGAAGCCGACCAGCGTTACAACTCCGGTCTGTTTTATTTTCAGAAGGAAAAAGATCGCGTAGAGCCTCCCGACGATCTCACACCCGAACTCGAGATCGACGACGCCGCGCTCAAGGGAATCATTCGGCGTCTCTATTATCCCGATAGCCCGTACGAATTTTCTGTTCTGCCAGCCGACATTCTCGGCCAGGTTTACGAACAGTTTCTCGGCAAAGTCATTCGGCTCACTG
>Ga0209156_10000575_pt1 | contig 31187 bp, 25 predicted proteins | sample GraSoiAngelo_124_FD_185881 | JGI IMG/M metagenome (GOLD analysis project Ga0209156, IMG submission 185881) | Grasslands soil microbial communities from the Angelo Coastal Reserve, California, USA - 14_0927_05_20cm (SPAdes) (version 2) | ecosystem: Environmental > Terrestrial > Soil > Grasslands... | reverse complement strand
CGGGAGAGGAGGGGTCGACGGAAGAGGAGTCGGGAGCGCAGGGGTCGGGAGCGCAGGGGTCGGGAGGGCAGGGGTCGGGGGCGCAGGAGTCGGGAGCGCCGGAGTCGGGAGCGCCGTAGTCGGAAGCGCCGGAGTCGGAAGCGCAGGGCTCGGAACCGGAGCGCCAGCGAGAGGCGCGCCCGGAGAAAGAGGGTTCGGGATCGACGGGACGCCGACCGGGAGCGTCGGGCCGCCTGGAGTGCCGACGTCGCTCGTACCGACCGTCGAACTCACGCCGCCCACAGTCGTGCTGCCCCCGAGGAGCGTCGAGGCGTCTGGAACAGTGATGCCACCGGTGCCGACCGTCGCGCTCGCGGCGCCTCCCGTCCCGACGCCGACGCTGACCGCGGCCCCGCTGAACTGTAGCGCGTCCACGCGGGCGAGATCCGCGGCGACCGAGGCCGCCGCCTCGCGGCCGCTGCGCGGCGCGTCGCGCGGGATGACGGTGAACTGAGCGTAGAGGCCCGCTGCCGCGGCCGGCGTGATCCGTTCGGGCGCCGCCAGCGACCCCGAGCCCTCCACGGTGATGCGCTCGAGCGCCCCGACCCGCACGGAAGCTCCGACGGGCCGGCCCGCCGGGTCAAGCCGCGTCACTTCCACCGAGCCCCGGAGGATCGTCACGGTCGAGCGGGCTCCGGCCCGCGTCGGCGACACCTCGGCGATGACCACCGTGCCGCGGATCACGGCCAGGGCGTTCGGCAGCCGGATCTCGACGGCCTCACCCGGCTTCATCCTGTCCTTGCTGACCGCGACCGCGATCCCTCCGCTGGCGAGGCCGATCCTCGAGACGGCCGGGGCCTCGGTGATCGTCAAGACGGAACGCTCCCGCGCGGTGACGGTGGCTTTGCCGCCCAGCAGGACGCGGAGGAACGAGCGCTCGCCTGTCGTGATCCGGTCGTGAAGGAACACGTCGTCCCGGAGCTTGAGCGACAGAGGTTGCTGGGAGACTCCGCGCGCGACCGTCGCCGCGCCCACGACCGTGGCCACCGTGCCGACGCGCGCCGGCTGGGCCCACGCGACGGTCGCGCAGGCGGCAATCGCAAGGAGCAGACCCGGGACCGCTGGCTTAGGCATCGCTGGTGATCTGGTACGGGCCGCCGCCTAGTGCCGGACCAACGCCCACCCGAGGTTGTGGAGATCCCCGTTGAGGTCGGCGCGGCGCCGGTCCGCCTGGCGCCTCTCGGCGCCCGCGCGTACGTGCCCGGGCTGACGACGCTGCCCCAGCCGACGGTCGAAGATCACGTCCATGGTCTCTCCGAATAGATGCCGGAGATACTTGTACCGGGCCGATTCCGCGCGCGAGACAACGATGATCACACCCGCCACGAGTGCCCCCTAACCACGCCCTCGGACTCGGCCATTGCGCTCGGAGGGCCCCGACACAGCCGGCGCGAGACTGCGCCGAAACCCCGAATCATCCGCACTAGGTCGCGATGACCATGAGGTAGGTCATTCCCCCCTTTTCCGGAATGAGGGGAATCCTGTCAAATGAGAGAGGGAAAAGCCCGACATCGGGCCCCTGGTATAGTTTTGGCCATGCCGCGGCACGATCTGGCGATCCTCGGTGGCACGGTCGTCGTCCCGTACCTGGGCAGCCTCCGGTGCGACATCGGCGTGCGCGGCGGGCGCATCGCCGCGCTGGCCGACGCGATCGCTCCCAGCGAAGGCGCCGAGGTTCTGGACGCCCGCGGCCGGCTGGTGCTTCCGGGCGCGGTGGACTCGCACTTCCACATCGGCATCTACCGCGATCTTGCCCACGACGCCGAGAGCGAGACGCGCTCTGCGCTCGCCGGCGGCGTGACGACCGTCATCAGCTACTTCCGGACGGGCCAGCACTACCTGAACAAGACCGGCTCGTACCGCACGATCTTTCCCGAGGTCGTGGCGGCGACCGAGGGCCATGCGCACAGCGACTTCGGCTACCACATCGGCGTCATGACCAGCGCGCAGCTCGACGAGGTCGACTGGCTGGTCGGTGAGCAGGGGGTGGGCTCGTTCAAGTACTACATGTTCTACAAGGGGTTGAACCTCACGTCGGACTCGACGCGCGGCACCGACTACACGATGTCCGACGTCTACGACCTCGGCCACCTGTATCGCCTGATGGAGCGCGTGGCCGCGGCGTCGCGGACGCACGGCTCCCGCGGGCGCGTCTCGCTCTCCCTCCATTGCGAGCAGGCCGAGTTGATCCGCGTCTTCATCGAGGACGTGAGGCGCGCGGGCCTGGGCGGCCTCGAGGGCTACCATCGCTCCCGGCCGCCCCTGACGGAGCGCCTCTCGATCGCCGAGGCGATGGTGCTGGCGGACGCGACGCGCTGCCCGGTGAACCTCCTCCATCTGTCGAGTGCCGAGGCCGTCGCAGCGGGCACGCAGGGTCGGCGCGAGTTCCCGTCCCTCGACATCCGGCTGGAGACGACGGTCCACCACCTGGCGCTCACCCACGCCACTGCCCACGGCATCCTCGGCAAAGTGAACCCGCCTATCCGGACGGACGCCGACCGCGAGGCGCTCTGGCAGGCTCTACTCGACGGGCGCATCGACACGGTCGTTAGCGATCACGCCTGTTGCTCCGAGGAGGACAAGCAGCGCGACCTCTGGGCGGCGCTGCCCGGCTTCGGCGGCACGGCGCTCCTCTACCCGTACCTCATCTCCGAGGGGCCCAAGCGCGGGCTCCCGCTCACGCGCGTCGTGGAGCTGGCGAGCGCGAACCCGGCGCGCGCCTTCGGCCTCTACCCGAAGAAGGGCGCGATCGCGGTCGGCGCCGACGCCGACCTCGTCGTGCTCGATCCCGAGCGCGAGCAGGTCGTCACGCCCGAGTTGCTCCAGTCGGCGCAGGACTTCACGCCGTTCGCGGGCCTCTCCGTGCGGGGCTGGCCGACTCACACGGTGCTCCGCGGCCAGGTGGTGTGGGAGCAGGGCAAGGTGCGGGGCCGACCGTCGGGCCAATACCTTCGCCGGCCGGTTGGCTGAGCGCCGCGGGCCTCAGGGCTCGAGGAGTCTCAGGAGGCCCGAGCTGTCGAGGGTGCCGAGCCCCTTCTGGCTGGCCTCGGCGTAGAGCCGCGAGGCCTGGCGCGCCACCTCGGCACGCGCGCCGGCGCTTTCCGCGAGGGCAAGCGCGAGCGTCAGGTCCTTGAGCGCCAGGTCGACGAAGAAGCCGGGCGAGTAGTCGCGGGCGGCGAGCGCGGCGCGCTTGCGCTCGAGGATGAAGCTCCCGCCCGAGCTCTTGCCGAGGACGTCGGCCACGGTGGCGCGCGGCACGCCGAGGCGGTCGGCGAGGGCCATCGCCTCGCAGAGGACGGCCTGGCCCGTGAGCGCCACGTAGTTGTTCAGGAGCTTCAGCACGTTGCCGCGGCCGAGCTCGCCCAGCGCGAACAGGTTGGTGCCGATGGCGCCGAGGACCGACTTCCACGGGGCGACGTCCTGCTCGGAGGCGCCGATCATCACGGCAAGGGTGCCGGCCCGCGCGCCGCTCACGCTGCCGCTCACCGGCGCGTCGATCAGCCGCACGCCGCGGTCGGCGGCGAGCGCGGCGAGACGCCGCGTGCTGTCGGGGCTCACCGTCGAAAGGTCGAAGACCAGGTCGCCCGGCTGCGCGCCGGCCAGCAGGCCCGGCGCGCCGGGAGCGCCGAGCACCACCGCCTCGACGACGCGCTCGTTCGGCAGCGAGAGGAGCGTCATTCGCACAACGCCCGCGAGCGAGGGCAGGTCGGCGGCGCGCGTCGCACCCAGGCGCTCGAGCTCGGACGTCGCCTCGGGCCGCGCGTCGTAGACCGTCATCCGGTGGCCGGCCTTCACGACATTGGCGGCCATGGGGAAGCCCATGTTACCGGTGCCGACGAAGCCGACGTGCATGGGAGAAGGGGCTGGACTCGAGGGGCCGGGCTAGGCTTTCTTCTTGGCGGCGCCGGAATGGGCCGGGCAGACCTTGTGGTACCACGTGGTGCCGAGCTTCACGTGGTTGCCGTTCTTCCGGATCCTCAGCTTGCACTTCGGGCACGTGCCCATCGACGAGCTCCTTTGCGATTCTGTTTCGGCGCTCGGCTATTATAGCAAGGCCGTTCCAGGAGGAAGCCGGTGACCGATTGCGTCTTCTGCCGCATCATCGCGCGCCAGCACGCGGCGGATATCGAGTACGAGGACGATGCGGTGCTCGCCTTCAAGGACATCTACCCGAAGGCGCCCGTGCACCTGCTCATCGTCCCGAAGCGTCACATCGCGTCGGTCATGGCGCTCGCGCCCGGAGACGCGGAAGTCGTGGGCCGCTGCGTCCTCGCGGCGAAGAGTCTCGGCGAGGCCAAGGGCTTCGCCGAGCGCGGGTACCGCCTGCGGCTGAACTGCGGGCCGGAGGGTGGGCAGGTCGTCTACCACCTCCACGTGCACTTCCTCGCGGGCACCCGTCCGAGCGGTGTCTAGCCACTTCATCGACTATCAGCTCTTCGGCGACCAGTTCTCGACGCCCGAGATCCGCGCCGTGTTCGACGAGCGCAGCATGCTGCAGCTCTGGCTCGACGTCGAGGCCGCGCTCGCGGCCGCCCAGGCGGACCTGCACCTGATCCCGCGGGAGGACGCCGAGGCGATCGCGCGCGCCGCGCGCGTCGAGAACCTCGACCTTCCGGCGATCAAGCGCGACCTCGTCGTGACGGCGCACCCGCTCGTGCCCGTCGTGCGCGAGCTCGCGCGGGTCGCCGGCGCCGCCGGGCGCTGGGTGCACTGGGGCGCCACGACCCAGGACGTGATCGACACGGGGATGGTGCTGCAGCTGAAAGCGGCCCACGCGATCCTCCGGCGCGACCTCGTGACCCTTACGCGGGAGCTCGCCGTCCTGGCCGAGAAGCACCGCGACACGGTCATGGCGGGGCGCACGCACGCCCAGCAGGCGCTGCCCATCACATTCGGGTTCAAGGTGGCGACGTGGGTGGCCGAGTGCCTGCGCCAGGTCGAGCGGCTCGATGAGGTCGCGCCGCGCCTGTTCGTCGGTGAGCTCGCCGGGGCCGTCGGCACGCTCGCCGGCTTCGGTCCCCACGGCGTTGCCGTCCAGCGGCGCGCCCTCGAGTGTCTCGGCCTCGGCGTGCCGCTCATCGCGTGGCACGCCTCGCGCGACGTGATCACCGAGTTCGTGACGCTCCTGGCGCTCCTCGGCGGGACGCTCGCGCGCATCGCCAACGAGGTGGTCCAGCTTCAGCGCACGGAGATCATGGAGCTCGAGGAGCCCTTCGCGCACGGCAAGGTGGGGAGCTCGACGATGCCCCACAAGCGCAACCCCGCACACGCCGAGCGGATCGTCGCGATCGCGCGGCTCCTGCGTGGCTCGGCGGCGACCGCGCTGGAGACGACCGTCGCGGCCCACGAGCGCGACATGAGCGTGGGCCGCGCCGAGTGGGTGCTGGTGCCGGAGGCCGCGTGCCTCTCGGTGGCGGCCCTGCACTGGTCGCTCGTCGTCGCACGCGGGCTTTCCGTCAACGCCGAGCGGATGCGCGAGAACCTCGGTAGGCTCGGGGGGCTGCTCCTCTCGGAGGCCGTCATGCTGAAGCTCGGTGAGACGCTCGGCCGGAACACCGCGCACGACCTCGTGTACGAGGCCGCGATGGCCGCGGTCGAGGGTAAGGGGAGTTTTCGCGAGCGCCTGCTCGCCGATCCGCGGGTGGCCGCAGCGCTCAGTGCGGCGGAGCTCGACGGGCTGCTCGAGCCGACCGCGTACACGGGGCTCGCGGGCGCCTTTGTGGACCGCGTGGTGCGAGCGGCGAAGACGCTCGCGAGCTAGATGGGCGCCCCCGCCTCCGCGGGCTTGGGCTCGAGCGGCAAGCCGGCATTGGCCCAGCTGCCGAGACCACCCTTCAGGATCCGCACGCGCTCGAAGCCCAGCTGTCTCAGGAGGTGCGCCACCCGGGCGCTCGTCGCCTCGTCGGGTCAGGTGCAGTAGGCGACGACGATCCGCTCCCGCTCGACCTCGAGCTGCGCCGTCCTGCTCTCGAGCGACGCCTCGGTGACGTGCTTCGAGCCCGGGATCCGCACCGGGCTCCGCGCGTACGTGGCCTCGTCGCGGACGTCCAGGAGGATAGGCCGCTCGGTGGCGCCCTCGAGCAGCCGAAGAACCTCCGACGGCCGGAGGCGGAAGCGGTTACGGCGCCAGCGGAGGGAGAGCATGACGCCGTAGCCCGCGAGGCTCGTCGCGATCACCGCGGTGGCCACGCTCGCCCAGGGGAAGGGCCGCGCCGGCGGGTTCCTGGCCTCGGCGAGCATTCGGCGGACGTCGGGAAGCTCGGGCAAGAGGCGGTTCGCCTCGGCAAAGTGTTGCTCGGCACGTGCGTAGCTTCCGGCGAAGAAGTCGCCGAGCCCCGCGTGCCACGCGATGTTGAAGCGGCTCGGCTCGTCGACGGGGGCGGCGGTGCCTTTGAGGAAGTCGCGGACGGCGGTGGACGGGATCACGAAGTTGAAGCCCTGGACGGTGTCGCCCTCGTCACCCTCGCCCATCGTGACGAACGTGAGCACGCCGAGCACCGTGCCCGCCGACGTCACCGCCGGCCCGCCGCTGTTGCCCCACGCGGCCGGCGCGTCGGTCTGGATCACCGGCTGGTTGGCGCGGTCCTGCTTAAAGCCCGAGATGGCACCGTTCGTCACCGAGGCTTCCATCTTGGCCGAGGCGTTCAAGAGCTCGTGGCTCAGCACGGCGCCTGGGAAGCCCAGGATGTGGATCCTGTCGCCGATCTGTGCGTTGCCTATGTCGGCGAGCGCAAGCGTCGGCATGTCGGCCGCCTCGAGCTTGAGGAGCGCCAGATCGCGGCCCGACATCTCTTTGGCCGCCACCGGCGGGGTGTACTTGACGACGACCGCGGGCAGCCGCGTGCCGTTCGAGAGGATCACGGAGATCGACGGCTGGAGTTTCACCCTCGCGCGTGCGGCAGCCACCCCAAGCACCTGCGGGTCGAGCTCACCGCACGCCTCGCGCGCCGCCCGTCGGGCGAGTGGCTCCTCCATGGAGCGACGGGGCAGGTGGGCGGACGAGACGATGTGAGCGTTCGTCAGGAGCCAGCCGCTCGGCGCAATGAACCAGCCCGTGCCGGTTTCGCGCAGCGGTTTGAGCGAGACACGCTGCTCGCGGCCACCCCCGCAACTCAGGGTGACCTCGGCTGCGACCTCCGTGATAACGAGGGCGACCGCCGGCTTTGTGCGCAGAAGGGCCTCCTGCAACGACAGCTCGGCCGCGGGGAGGCTCATCGGCGTGAGGAGGGCGACGAGGAGGACGAACCAGGCGAGCACGGCTTGCATCGGGCGGATTATACCGATAAAAAGAAGGCTCCAGAGGTTGCCCTCTGGAGCCTTGGTCATCCCTGGATTTGCTTTCCTTACTTCAGGATTTTGATGGCGGCTTCGGCCTTTGCCTTCGCCTCCGCCATGTTACCGGCCTTGCACGAAGCCTCGGCCTCACGGATCAGCTTCGAGGCTTCGCTGCTGCGCGGGGCTTGCGTGTCCTGGCCGCGAAGAGCGTCCTGACTACGCGGAGCCTGAGTGTCCTGACCGCGCGGCGCCTGCACGTCCTGCTTGCCACGCGGGGCCTGAGTGTCCTGACCACGCGGCGCCTGCACGTCCTGCTTGCCACGCGGAGCCTGGGTATCCTGACCGCGCGGAGCCTGAGTATCCTGACCACGCGGCGCCTGCACGTCCTGCTTGCCACGCGGAGCCTGGGTATCCTGACCGCGCGGAGCCTGAGTGTCCTGGCCGCGCGGCGCCTGCACGTCCTGCTTGCCACGCGGGGCCTGAGTGTCCTGGCCACGCGGGGCCTGAGTGTCCTGGCCACGCGGGGCCTGAGTGTCCTGGCCACGCGGCGCCTGAGTGTCCTGACCACGCGGCGCCTGAGTGTCCTGACCGCGCGGGGCCTGGGTGTCCTGACCGCGCGGAGCCTGAGTGTCCTGACCACGCGGGGCCTGAGTGTCCTGACCGCGCGGGGCCTGGGTATCCTGACCACGCGGAGCCTGGGTATCCTGACCGCGCGGCGCCTGGGTGTCTTGACCGCGGGCTCCAGCGAGTGAGCGCGGAGCCTGAACGTCCTGACTACGCGGCGCCTGGGTGTCTTGACCGCGCGCTCCGGCGAGCGAGCGCGGAGCCTGAACGTCCTGGCTACGCGGCGCCTGGGTGTCTTGACCGCGCGCCCCAGCGAGCGAGCGCGGAGCCTGAACATCCTGGGCCTTGGCGACCTTGCTGAACATGTCCTTGGCCTGCGCAACCTCTGCGGGGCAGGACGACTGGGCGTCCGCCACGGGGGCCAGCACGCCGAACATCGCGACGCTCATGATCACTGCCAGAAATCTCTTTATCATTCTCCCGTTCCCCTCGGTTTGTTGAAGTGCTCTGCTACCTGGGCGCTTCCACATGTCTCTGAATCCGCCCTCCGCTGACCCCCTTTCGCCGTCGGATGTTCGCTCGAAGCTGAGTCCTGGAAGTCCTGTGGGCGGATACCAGCAAGGCCACTGCCAACATCGGGATAGACATATAATCTACACAATATCAGTCTGTTACACAAGGGGCACTACCGCGCGCGGCGGCGATGTGCCCGAGGTTCGGACGACTGCCGGTCCGGCATTCTGCCCGTCGAGCGCTGACCGCGGGCGACCCCTATGATACGCTCGCTGGCACTTATGTCCCCTCTGGCGCGCCATGCGCCCACGCTGCTCGTCCTCCTGCTGGCGAGCGCGTGCAGCCTCGCCGGCGGCCTCACGCCGGGAGCCGCGCAGTCATCCGAGAGCCCATCGCCATCCCTCAAGGTCCTCAGCAACGGCGTGCGCGTCCTGGTGCAGGAATTCGAGGCGAGCGAGGTCGTCGCCATCCAGCTCTGGGTCCGCACCGGTGGCCGCGACGAGGCGTCCTCCGAGCTCGGGCTCGCGCACTACCTCGAGCACATGCTCTTCAAGGGCACCGCACTCAGGGCGCCGGGCTTCGTCGAGCGCGAGGTGGAAGGGGTCGGCGGCGGGATCAACGCGGGAACGTCGCTCGACTACACCTACTATCACACCGTCCTCCCGGCCCGGCGCGCCGTGGCAGGCATCGAGATGCTCGCCGACATCAGCGTGAACTCGACGCTCGACCCGACCGCGCTCGACCTCGAGAAGCGCGTCGTGCTGGAGGAGATGCGCCTCACCGAGGACAACCCGCGGCGCCTCATGTTCCGTCAGATCTACGAGGTGCTCTTCGCGGGTCATCCCTACGGACGGCCGGTGATCGGCACGCCCGAGCTCGTGCGCGGTCTGACGCGCGACACCCTGGTGGCGTTTTATCGCCGTCACTACGTGCCCGAGGCGTTCGTGCTCGTCGTCGTGGGACCGGTGAAGACCGCCGACGTTCTGACGGTCGCCGAGCGGACGCTCGGCCGACTCCCGCGAAGCGGCTTCCAGCGTCTGCCCCTCGCGCCCCCTGGGGAGTTCCGTCCGAAGCGCCTCGACGTCGAGCGCCCGGGAACGCACGCGTACCTGGGCCTGGCGTGGCTCGGCCCGAAGCTCGATCACGCGGACACACCGGCGGTCGATCTCCTCGTGTCCATCCTCGGTCAGTCGCGGACCTCGCGGCTCACGCAGTCACTCCGGGAGCGGCTCGCCCTCGTGAGCTCGATCGAGACGGACTACACGGCGCTCGAGGCGGCGGGCGTCGTCTCGGTGGTGGCCCAGCTCACGCCTGCCAATCTGCCCCGCGTCGAGGCCGAGGTTCTCGAGGAGATCCGAAGGCTCCGGGAGCGGGGGGTCTCTCCGGCGGAGCTCCGGCGCGCCGTGACAGCGGCGGAGGCGGGCAATGCGTTCTCCGTCGAGACCGCCGAGGGACGGGCGCGCACGTACGGCCGCGCCGAAACGGTGTGGCGACTCCCGGAGGAGCTCGCGTACGTGGATCGTCTCCGCTCGGTTACGCCCGAGCAGATCCGGGCGGCGGCGCGCCGCTACCTCGATCCCGAGCGCTACGGCCGCCTGGCCTTCGTCCCGCCGGCGAAATGAGCGACGCGCGCCGGTCTCAGGCCACCCACGGTGCACGCCGGCCTCGCGGACCCCGCTACAAAATGAGCGACGCGCGCCGGTCTCAGGCCACCCACGGTGCACGCCGGCCTCGCGGGCCGCGGTACAAATGACGGGGGTACCCCTGCGCGTCGCCGTCACCGTCGTCGCGCTCGCGCTGGCGGTCGCTCCCGCCGCCGCGGAACCCTCCGTGAGTCGCCGCGTCCTCGAGAACGGCCTGACGGTGCTGGTGCGCGAGAACTCCGCGGCGCCGGTCGTCGCCGTGTCGCTCCAGGTGCGCGCCGGCTCGCGGTTCGAGACTCGGGAGCGGGCAGGACTCACGAACCTCTTACTGCGGACGATGACCCGCGGGGCGGGCAAGCGCTCCGCCGTGCAGCTCGCCGAGGCGGCGGAGGAGCTCGGCGGAAGTCTCGAGGCCGCGGGCGAGGTCGAGACGGCCGAGCTCCGTGGCCAGGCGCTGGCGCGCCACTGGGAGGAGCTGCTCGGTCTCGTTGCCGAGGTGGCGCTTGATCCAACCCTCCCGGCCGAGGAGATCGAGCGCGAGCGCCGTCTGGTGCTGAGCCAGATCCAGACACGCGCGGACACGCCATTCCCGCTGAGCTTCGACAGCATGCTGGCCGACCTCTACGCCGGCCACCCGTACGCCTGGCCGAGCGTCGGCACGCGGGAGAGCGTGCAGCGGCTCGGACGTCCGGAGCTCGTCGCGCACCACGGCGAGGTCTTCCGGCCCGAGCGTATCGTCATCGCCGTCAGCGGCCAGGCGCCCCGCGAGCGCGTGGTCAAGGTCATCGAGAGCCTGTTCGCCCGGCTCAGGCACTCGGGCTCGGCGGCGGCCGCGCCGCCCGCGGTGGCGGCGCCGACCGGCGGGAGGCGAGTGCTCGAGCGGCCGGCGCAACAGGCGCAGGTCCTCGTCGGCTATCTCGGCCCGGGCCTCGGGGACCCCGACTATCCGGCGGTCCGGGTGCTCGGCGCGGTGCTCGGCGGCGGCATGGCCGGGCGGCTCTTCGTGGAGCTCAGGGACAAGCGGGGCCTCGCGTACTCGCTCGGCGCGCTCACCGCCTACCGGACCGGGCCGGCCTTCCTCGTCGCCTATCTGGGCACGGCGCGTCAAAACGCCACCGCCGCCGAGGCGGCGGTGCTCGACGAGCTCGAGCGGATCCGCACGACGCCGGTCAGCGTGGAGGAGCTTCTTCGCGCCAAGGCCTACGTGCTCGGGCGCGTCGCGCTCGATCGGCGGACGAACGCCCGCCAGGCGTGGTACCTCGCGTTCTTCGAGGCCGTCGGCGCGGGCTCCGACTTCCCCGAGCGTTACGCGAAAGCGATCGAGGCAGTGACACCGGCGGAGGTGTCGGCGGCCGCTCAGCGCTACCTGGTTCACCCGACCATCGTCGTCCTCACGCCGCCGCGCTGATGCTGCCGCTCAAGGACGACGTCCCGAGCCGGACCTTCCCGCTGGTCACCGTGGCGCTCATCGCGCTCAACGCGGCCGTCTTCCTCTACCAGGCCTCGCTCGCCATGGGCCCCGAGCCCGGCGCGGGGCGTGCCGCGCAGGCGTTCGTCGCCGAGTTCGGCGTGACTCCGTGCCGCCTCACCGGGCGCTGCCCCCTCGTGGACGAGTTCCCGTCGCCGGCCGTCACGGTCTTCACCGCGATGTTCCTGCACGGGGGGCTCTTCCACATCGCCGGCAACATGCTCTATCTGTGGATCTTCGGGGACAACGTCGAGGACACGCTCGGCCACGGGCGCTTCCTGGTCTTCTACCTGCTGTCCGGTGTCGCCGCGGCGGGTCTGCAGACGCTCGTCGCCCCCCAGTCATCCATCCCGATGATCGGTGCGAGCGGCGCCATCTCGGGGGTGCTCGGGGCGTACCTGATCCTCTTTCCCTACGCCCGGGTGCTCGTGCTGCTGGTGTTCGGCTTCTTCGCGCGCCTGGTCTACGTCCCGGCAGTGATCGTGCTCGGCTTCTGGATCGTGGTCCAGTTCGTCAACGGGCTCGTCACCATCGGCGCCGTGGCAGCCGCCGGCGCCGAGACAGGAGGCACGGCGTGGTTCGCTCACATCGGGGGATTCCTGTCAGGAATCGTGCTGCTGTTTCTGCTGCGACCGCGGCGGAGTGCTCGCCTATAATAAATGGCATGACGAAGCCTCCGGCACGCGTGCGGATCGATCGCCTGCTCGTCGACCGCGGGCTGGTCGACAGCCGCGAGCAGGCGGCCCGCCACATCCTGGCGGGCGAGGTGCACGTGGACGGCAAGCGAGTGGACAAGGCGGGCGCGCTCGTCGCGCCCGGTGCGGAGGTCGAGCTCGAGGGGCGCTCGCCCTACGTGAGCCGCGGCGGCGAGAAGCTGGCCCACGCGCTCGACGCGTTCCGGGTGAAGGTGTCCGGGCGCGTGTGTGTCGACGTCGGCGCCTCGACGGGTGGCTTCACGGACTGCCTCCTGCAGCGCGGCGCCGCGCGCGTCTTCGCGGTGGACGTCGGCACGGCCCAGCTCGACGCGAAGCTCCGCAAGGACCCCCGCGTCGTCGTCATGGAGCAGACGAACGCGCGCGCGCTCGACCCCCGGATCTTCGGCGAGCAGCCGACTCTCGCGACGATCGATGTGGCCTTCATCTCGCTCGAGAAGGTCCTGCCGGCGGTGTTCGGTGTGCTCGCGCCGCGTGGGGAGGTGGTGGCTCTCGTGAAGCCGCAGTTCGAAGTCGGGCGGGAGCACGTCGGCAAGGGCGGCGTCGTGCGCGATCCGGCGCTGCACCGCACGGCGGTCCAGCGTCTGGCCCGGTACTCGGTTCTCCGCGGCTGGCACGTGCTCGGTTGCACGGCGTCGCCCCTCCGCGGGCCGAAGGGCAACCGCGAGTTCTTCCTGCACTGTTCGTCGCACGGACGCACCGCGAGCGATCTCGAGTCCATGATCGACAAGAGCGTCGAGGCGCTCGCGTGAAGCGCGTCGGCATCGTCGCGAAGCCAGGCGCCTCGGAGGCCCGCGGCGTGGTGGCGGAGCTGCTCGCGTGGCTCGCCGCGCGCGGGCTCGGCGCCGTCCTCGAGAAGGAGACCGCGGCCCTTGTGCCCGCGGCCACGGTGCCCTCGGTCGGCAAGGCCGAGCTCCCGGCCCAGGTCGACCTCCTGGTCGTGCTCGGCGGCGACGGCACCCTGCTCTCGATGGCGCGCGCAGTGGGCGACCTCGGCGTGCCGCTGCTCGGGGTGAACCTCGGCGGGCTCGGCTTCCTCACCGCGACGACGCTCGACGAGATGTTCCCCGCGCTCGAGGCCGTGCTCGCGAGCCGGATGGCCGTGGACGAGCGGATGATGCTGACCGTCCGCGTCCTCCGGGGCGGCCAGCGGCTCTGCGAGTACCCCGCGCTGAACGACGTCGTCATCACCAAGGCCGCGATGAGCCGGATCATCGACCTCGCCGTGTCGATCGAGGGCCAGCACGCCACCGCGTACCGCGCCGACGGCCTGATCATCGCGACGCCGACGGGCTCGACCGCCTACGGGCTCTCGGCGGGCGGTCCCATTCTCTTCCCGACGATGGACGCGCTCGTGCTGACGCCGATCTGCTCTCACACGCTGACGAACCGGCCGATCGTGATCCCCGGCAACCACCGCGTCGAGGTCACCCTCCTGGCCGACCAGGAGGTGATGGCCACGGTGGACGGCCAGATCGGCGTGAATCTGAAGATGGGCGACACCGTGGAGGTCGTGAAGGCGGCGGCCCGGATCCGGCTGGTCCGCTTCCCGCAGAAGGGGTTCTTCTCCGTGCTCCGGACGAAGCTGAAGTGGGGAGAGCGGTAGCGGCGTATCGCTTTGGATACCGCTTGAGCGGTCCGGACGTCTGACCTAGCATCGATTCCGATGCTGCGCGAGCTGCGCATCCGGAACTTTGCCGTCATCGAGTCCGTCACCGTCGCCTTCGGCCCCGGCCTCAACGTGCTCACCGGCGAGACCGGCGCCGGCAAGTCCATGCTCATCGACGCGATCCTGCTGGTGCGGGGCGCCCGCGCCCAGACCGACGTGATCCGGACCGACGCCGAGACGGCCACCGTGGAAGCGATCTTCGACGTCGAGCCGCGCGGTCCGGTGGCGAACGTCCTGGACGAGGCGGGGCTCACCCTCGAAGACGGCCAGCTCGTCGTACGGCGCGAGCTCGCGCGCGGGGGCCGCCATCGCGCGTTCGTCAACGACTCCGCCGTCACCGTGGCCCTGCTCGAGCGGCTCGGCGATTACCTGGTCGAGGTTCACGGCCAGCACGAGCACCAGCGGCTCCTCGACCCCGCCCGGCAGCTCGAGCTGCTCGATCGGTTCGCCGACGCCGAGGACCTGCGCGAGCGTGTGGCCTCGCTCGTCGGGAAGTACCGGGCGGCGCGTGACGCGGTCGAGCGCACGCGCGCGGCGGCGCGTGACCGGGCGCAGCGCGAGGACCTGCTGCGCTTCCAGCTCTCGGAGCTCGACGGCGCCCGCCTCCGGCCCGGCGAGGAGGACGAGCTGCGCCAGGAGCGGCGCCGGGCTCAGCACGCGGAGCGGCTCCTGGCGGGTCTCGTCGAGGCGGCGTCGCTCCTGGTGGACGACGAGGCCTCGGCGGCGGCGCGCGTGCACCGCGCGGCGCGGCTCCTCACCGACCTCGGCCGCCTCGACCCCGCGTTCACGGGGCCCGTGGAGGCGCTCGACGCGGCCGCCGTCCAGGTCGACGAGGCGCTCGCGGGGATCCGCGCGCTCCGCGACGCGGTGAGGCTCGACCCCGGGCGGCTCGAGGCGATCGACGAGCGCCTGGACGTCCTCACGCGTCTCAGGCGCAAGTACGGCGACACGGAGGCGGCGATGCTCGCGTTCCGCGACGAGGTCGCCGCCGAGCTCGATCGCCTCGCGCGGCACGAGGAGATCCTGGCCGAGCAGGAGCGCCTGCTGGCCGAGCTCCAGGCCGAGCTCGCCGAGGCCGCCGGCGCGCTTTCGGACCGGCGCCGCGCGGCGGGCGAGCGCCTCGGGCCGCAGGCCGAGCGCGAGCTGCGCGCGCTCGGAATGGAGCGCGCGGTCTTCCGAATCGCGCTCGAGTGCTGTGTCCTGGAAGATGTCTCGCCGCGCGGCCTCGACCGCGCGGAGTTCCGGCTCTCGACGAACCCGGGCGAGGAGCTGCGCCCGCTGGCGCGCGTGGCCTCCGGCGGTGAGCTCTCGCGCACGATGCTCGCCCTCAAGACGGTGCTCGCCCGGGCGGACCGCGTGCCCACGATGGTCTTCGACGAGGTGGACGCGGGCATCGGCGGCCGGGTCGCGGCGGTGGTGGCCCAGAAGCTGACCGCCGCCGCGGAGGGCCGGCAGGTGCTCTGCGTGACCCACCTGGCGCCCATCGCCGCGCGTGCCCATCGTCACGTGCAGGTCGCGAAGAGCGTGCGGGGGGGCCGCACGCGCGTCGCCGCCGACCTCCTCACGGGCGCGGCGCGCGTCGAGGAGATCGCGCGGATGCTGGGCGGCGAGCGGGTCACGGACACCGCGCGCGGCCACGCGCGCGAGCTGCTCGGTGATGCGGGCTGAGCCGCGGCCCGGGAGGCGGCACGGGGCCGGCGAGGCCCCGGTTCGGCCCGCGGCGAAATCGCCCGTGGATACTCGCGTGTGCCATAATCAATCGAGATGATCGACACCCTGCTGAGAACGATTTTCGGCACCAAGCACGAACGCGACGTCAAGCGGATGATGCCGGCCGTGCACGCGATCAACGCGCTCGAGCCCGTGGTGCAGGCGCTCGACGACGCCGGGCTCCGAGCGAAGTCGGACGAGTTCCGGCAGCGCATCGCCGACGGCGAGCCGCTCGACGAGCTCCAGGCCGAGGCGTTTGCCGTCTGCCGCCAGGCCGCGCGCCGGACCGTCCGGATGCGCCACTTCGACGTGCAGCTCATCGGCGGCATGGTGCTCCACGAGGGCAAGATCGCCGAGATGGCGACAGGCGAGGGCAAGACGCTCGTGGCGACGCTGCCCGCGTACCTCAACGGGCTCACCGGGCGCGGGGTCCACATCGTCACTGTCAACGACTACCTCGCCAAGCGCGACGCGCAGTGGATGGGGCCCATCTTCCACGCCCTCGGGCTCTCGGTCGGCGTGATCCAGCACGAGGCCTCGTTCCTCTACGATCCAACCTACGCGACCTCGGACACCCGGCTGACCTCGCTCCGGTCCTGCACGCGCCGGGAAGCCTACGGGGCCGACATCACCTACGGGACGAACAACGAATTCGGCTTCGACTACCTCCGCGACAACATGCGCTTCGCGCTCGACGAGCTGGTCCAGCGGGAGCTCCACTACGCGATCGTGGACGAGGTGGACTCGATCCTGATCGATGAGGCCAGGACCCCGCTGATCATCTCCGGGCCGGCGGACGAATCCACGGACCTGTACTACAAGATCGACCGCATCATTCCCAAGCTGAAGCGCGCCGCGACGATCGTCGAGGGGAAGCTGTCCGAGATCGAGGAGCAGAAGGACGGCGACTTCATCGTGGACGAGAAGGCGCGCGCCGTGGCGCTGACCGAGCAGGGGATCGCGACCTGCGAGCGGCTCCTCAACGTCGACAACCTCTACGACCCGCAGCACATCACCGTCCTCCACCACATCCAGCAGGCGCTCCGCGCCCACGCGCTGTTCAGGCGCGATGTGGACTACATGGTCAAGGACGGGCAGGTGGTCATCGTCGACGAGTTCACCGGGCGCCTCATGCCGGGCCGCCGCTGGTCCGACGGCCTCCACCAGGCGGTCGAGGCCAAGGAAGGCGTCAGGATCGAGCGCGAGAACCAGACGCTCGCGACGATCACCTTCCAGAACTACTTCCGCATGTACGAGAAGCTCGCCGGCATGACCGGCACGGCCGAGACGGAGGCCGAGGAGTTCGCCAAGATCTACAGGCTCGACGTCACGGTGATCCCGACGAACCGCGCGCTCATCCGGGTGAACCAGCCCGACGTCGTCTACAAGACCGAGCGTGAGAAGTTCAACGCCGTCGTCGAGGACATCATGGAGCGGAACCAGAAGGGGCAGCCCGTCCTCGTCGGGACGGTGTCGATCGAGAAGTCCGAGCAGCTCTCGAAGCTCCTCAAGAAGCGCGGCGTGCGCCACGAGGTGCTGAACGCCAAGTACCACGAGCGCGAGGCCGAGATCGTCGCCCAGGCGGGCCGCGAGGGCGCCGTGACGATCGCCACGAACATGGCCGGCCGCGGCACCGACATCCTGCTCGGCGGCAATCCCGACTTTCTCGCGAAGGAGGTCCTCCGCAAGAAGGGGCTCGAGCCGGCGACGGCGGCGGCGGCGGATCGGCAGGCGGCGCTCGAGGAGGCGCTGCGGATCACCGAGCCCGAGCACGAGCGGGTGGTGGCGCTCGGCGGCCTCCACATCGTGGGGACCGAGCGTCACGAGGCGCGGCGCGTGGACAACCAGCTCCGCGGGCGCTCCGGCCGGCAGGGGGACCCGGGCTCCTCGCGCTTCTACCTCTCCCTCGAGGACGACCTGCTCCGGATCTTCGGCTCGCAGCGCATTCAGGGCATCATGGAGCGCCTCGGCATGCAGGAGGGCGAGCCCATCGAGCACAAGCTCGTGACCCGGGCGATCGCGACGGCCCAGAAGCGCGTCGAGACGCACCACTACGAGATCCGCAAGCACCTGCTCGAGTACGACGACGTGATGAACAAGCAGCGCGAGATCATCTACGGGATGCGCCGGCAGATCCTCGACGGCGAGAGCCAGGCGGACACGATCGCGGAGTGGATCGACGACGTCGCGGTGGCCACGCTGGACGCCTACGCGACGCACAACGCGCACCCCGAGGACTGGGATCTCGCCGCGCTCGGCGAGGCCCTCCACCGGCAGTTCGACGTCCGCGTGCCGCCCGCGCGCTTCACAGAGGTCGCCTCCCGCGAGGGGCTCGACGAGGTCGTGGCCGCGGCGGTGCGCGACCGCTACGCCGCGCGCGAGCGCGAGCTCGGGCCGGACCTGCTGCGGGCGCTCGAGCGCCACGAGATGATGATCGTCATCGACCAGCAGTGGAAGGACCACCTGCTGTCGATCGACCACCTCAAGGAAGGGATCGGCCTCCGCGGCTACGGCCAGCGTGACCCGCTCACCGAGTACAAGAAGGAGGCATTCGATCTCTTCCAGGACATGGTCGAGCGGGTGAAGGCGGCCGTCGTGGAGCGCCTCTTCAAGGTCCAGCTGGTCCGCGACGCGCCGATGGAGCTCCCCGCCGTGACGGCCTGGGCCGACGCGCGGGAGTCCCGCGGCGAGCTCCCGCAGGGGCTCGGCCGCGCCGCCGCCCCGGCCCCGAGGCCGCAGGCCCCGGTGCGCACCCCGGGGGGCGAGAAGGTCGGCCGCAACGACCCCTGTCCGTGCGGGTCGGGCAAGAAGTACAAGAAGTGTTGTTATCTGAAGGGCTAACGAGCGCCCGCTGAGGCTCAAGGTCTGGGGCCAATGAGGCCCCAGCGCCCCCACCGCTAGTACAATATTCTTTGGTCTAAAGCCCCGTCCGTGCTAGAAAAATCCCATGCGCCTGGAATCCATCACGCTGCACGGGTTCAAGTCGTTCGGGGAAAAGACCGTCGTGAAGGTCCTGCCCGGCATCACGGGCATCGTCGGCCCGAACGGCTGCGGCAAGTGTCTACAAGGTGGCACGCCAGTGCTCCTTGCGGACGGCCGCCTGGTCCCGATTCGGACGATCGTCGAAGAAGGACTCAGCCGCGCGTCAACCGTGCACACGCTCGACGACGGCGTCGCCGCGCTCGACGCGGGCCAGGGGCCGGACGTGCTCTCGCTCGACCCGGTCACGCTGAGGCTCGAGCGCCGGGCCATCGAGGCGTTCATCAAGCGGACGACGCCCCCGTTCTTGTTGAAGGTCCGCACGCGGTCGGGTCGAGAGATCACCACGACGCACTACCATCCGTTCTTCAGCCTCGATGGCGGCGGACTCAAAGTGCTTACCGCGGAAACCCTGACCGCAGGCGTCAGGATCGCGGTGCCGCGGAGCCTGCCCGTGAAGGTCGGTGTCCAGGAGTCGCTGGCCGACGCGGTGCTCGCCTCGTTCACGCTGAAGGATCGGGTCTACGTCCCGCACTCCGGGAGCCTGGAAGCGTGGCTACGAGACGCACGCCGAAAGGCTGGCGGCTGGCGCCGCCTCGCCGCCAGCATCGGAATCGAACCCCACCATCTGACCAATACTCAGCAGGGGCAGCCCGTCAGGATCGGCGTCGTCGGACGCGTGGCACGCCTGTATTCGCTGGTGGGAGTCTCGGTCGACTCGCTCGCGTCGTCGCATCGAGGCAAGCGGATCCGGCTCCCGGCCGAGGTCGATGGCCGGTTCGCTCGGTTCCTCGGATACCTGATCGCGGAGGGACGAACGACGAAGGTCAATCAGGTCTGCTTCGTCAACAGCGACCAGGCCGTCGTCGCCGAGTACGCACGGCTCGTCCGCGATCTGTTCGGCGTCGAGCCCAGAGCGTTGAGGTACAAGCCGAAGGCCATCGACGTTCTGGTCTTCTCCCGTCCGCTCTGCCTCCTGCTGGAGCGCGTCTTCGGCATCGCGATCGAGGGTGGATCGGCCGCCAAGGCCGTGCCACGGCAGATCCTCACCGCTTCCGACGATGTGGTCGGCGAGTTCCTGTCCGGCCTCTTCGAGGGCGACGCCTATCTGCACGAGGCGATGTCGAAGGGCCGCGCGATGCCGTACCTCGAGTACGTCACCGCCAGCCGGACGCTGGCGGAGGATGTCTGCACGCTGCTGCTCAGGCTCGGTCTCTTCGCCCTGCTGCGGCCGAAGCGGAAGTTTGTCGCCAACACGCGCGCGCGCCGGCGGCGGACCTACTACTCGGTCTACGTCTACGGCGTCGACCAGATGCGGCGGCTGGCCGCCCACGTCCGGTTCGTGGGCGCGAAGCGGGAGCGGCTGGACGCTGCGGTCGCCCTCAACGTGGCGGCGAACCCGAACCTCGACGTCATCCCGGGAGCGACGGCCCTGGTCAGGGAAGCCGTCCTGGCCAGCGGACTCAAGGTCAAGGCGCATCGAACAACGAGTCCCCGCCTCGCCGCCTACGTGGAGGGGCGGTGCGAACCCACGCGAGCGGGGCTCGCCGAGGTCGCCGACCTGATCGAGGCTCATGGCGCGAGCCCGGATCGAGCGAAGCCCGTCGTCCGCCGCCTTCGGGCCCTGGCCGAGTCGGACGTCCACTGGGACGAGGTCGTTTCGGTCGAGCGTGTGGCGCCGCCCGAGCCCTGGGTGTACGACCTCACCGTGGCGGAGACTCACAATTTCGTCGCGGCCAACGTCATCGTCCACAACAGCAACATCTCCGAAGCCGTCCGCTGGGCGCTCGGCGAGCAGAGCGCCAAGTCGCTCCGCGGCCAGCGGATGGAGGACCTGATCTTCCACGGCTCGGCGTCGCGCAAGCCCGTGGGGCTCGGCGAGGTCGAGCTCATGTTCTCGAACGACGGCGCGCTCAGCGTGCCGTGGACCGAGGTGGCCGTGAGCCGCCGCCTCTATCGAACGGGCGAGAGCGAGTACTTCCTGAACCGCAACCTGGCGCGCCTGCGCGACATCCTCGACCTCTTCGCCGGCACCGGCGCCAATCCGCGCGCCTACTCGGTGATGGACCAGGACAAGCTGAACCACGTCCTCACCGCCAAGCCCCACGAGCGCCGGGTCTTCATCGAGGAGGCGGCGGGCATCGCCCGGTACAAGCAGCAGCGGAACGAGACGCAAGGCAAGCTCGACGCGGCCCGCCAGAACCTGGTGCGCGTGCGGGACGTCATGGACGAGGTGAAGCGGCAACTCGGCTCGCTCGAGCGTCAGGCCAAGAAGGCGCAACAGTACAAGGGACTCCAGGCGGAGAAGCGCGAGCTGGCGCTGGCGCTCGCCGCCGCCGAGTGGATGGCGCGCGTCACCGAGGCCGAGCGCCTCGCCGCTGAGATCAGCCACCTGCGCGACGCGGAGCAGACGCTGCGGACGCGAAGCGCGGGCCTCGCGGCGCGCGAGGCTCAGCAACGCGAGCTGCTGCAAGCGAGCGACCACCGACTCGCCGACCTGCGGCAGTCCGTCCAGAAGGTCCAGGGGGAGCTCGAACGGCTCCTCGAGCGCCGCGAGCAGATGGGCGTGCAGCTGCACGAGCTCGCGGAGGAGGCGGTGCGTCTCGACGAGGAGCTCCGGGTCGTCGGCGAGCGGCGCCTCGCCCTGCTGGCCGAGCGCGAGGCCGGCCACGTCGCGCTGGCGGAGGCGACGCGCCTGGCCGAGGAGCGCGCCCGTGCCGCGGACGCGTTGGCGGCGCGGCTCGAGCACCAACGCGCGACGCTCACCGCCGAGCGAGACCGCGCCGAGGCGCTCAGGCTCGAGCAGGCGCGCCTGGCCGCTGAGCGCGTGGATCTCATACGGCAGGCCGGCGAGCTGCGCGAGCGGGAGGTGCAGCTCCGGCGCCGCGCCGAGCGCCTTGCGGGGGAGCTCTCTCAGGTGGAAGCCGAGGCCGAAGGGCTCCAGGTCCAGCGCGCGCGCTACGTGGAGGCGCGCGACGTGGCGCAGGCCGAGCTCGGCTCGCTCGGGAGCGAGCGCCAGCGGCTCGCCGCGCTCCTCGAGGGCGCCGAACGGCGGCTCGCCGAGGCCGAGGGTGGGCTCGCCAATGCTCGGGTGACGCTGGCAGCCCGCCGCTCGAGCGTCGAGGCGCTGGCCGAGCTCGAGCGCCAGCGGGAGGGCTACGGCGCCGGCGTCCGCGCGGTGTTCGGCCAGGGCGGCGCCGAGAGTCTCTCGGGCGTGATCGGCACGGTCGCGGACCTCCTGGAGGTTCCGCCGGGAATGGAGCGCGCGCTCGAGGCGGTCCTGGGCGAGCGGCTCCAGTGGGTGGTGGTGGAGCGCTTCACCGACGCCCGCGCGGCGGTCGCGTACCTTCAGGAACGGTCGCTCGGCGCCGCCACGTTTCTGCCGCTTGAGCACCTGCCGTCGCCTGCCGCCACACCGCCCGACGAGTCGGGCGTGCGCTGGATCGCGCGGAGCGTCGCGGCGCCGACCCCGAGCCTGGTGCATTACCTCCTCGGCCAGGTGGCGATCGTCGAGCACCTCGACCAGGCGGAAGCGCTCTGGCGCCGCAACGGCGTGGTGGCGACCTACGTCACGCCCGCGGGCGAGGTCTTGGGCCCGACGGGCCGGCTCCACGGGGGCGGCGCGACCCCCGCGTCGGACATGCAGCACTCGCTGCTCGCGCGCAAGCGCCAGCTCCGCGAGCTCGAGGTCGAGGTGCGCCGGCTCGCGACGGCGGTCGAGCAGACGCAGGTGACCGTGGCCGAGCTCGGTGCCGAGGTGACGGGGGCCCGCGAGGGCATCGCGGGGCTCGACCAGACCGTGAGCGCGCGCCAGGCAGAGCGCCTCGCGAGCGAGAAGGATCTCGAGCAGGCGGCGCGCGAGCACGAGCGGGTGCAGCGCCATCTCGAGACGGTGCGCGTGGAGTCGCGCCAGGTGGCGCTCGAGACGGAGGAAACCGCCCGGACGCTCGGCGAGATCGAGCGGCGCGTGCTGCTCGCGCGCGAGGCCGAAGAGGCCCACGAGGCCTCCATGGCTCGGAGCCGTCAGGCGATCGACGGCGCCCAGGCGGAGGAGGGGGTCCTCGTCGGCGAGTTGACGGCTTGCCGGGTGGAGGCCGCCGGGGCGACGGAACGCGTGGACGCGCTCGGTCGCGAGCTCCAGCGCTTTGCCGACATGGAGCGCGACCTCGCCGAGCGGCTCGCGCAGGCCCGCGAGCGGCAGGGGCAGCTGAAGGGCCGGCGCACCTGGCTCGCCGAGGAGCGTGAGCGCACGGACGTCGGCGCGCGCGAGGTCGCGGTCGAGCGCGACCGAATCGAGGGTGAGACGCGCCTCGCCGCCGAGGCGCACGAGCAGCTCACCCAAGGCCTCAGGGCCATCGAGGGCGAGAGCCGCGGGGTCGAGGGCGAGGTCGGGCGGCTGATCGCGCGGATCCACGAGCTCGACCTCGCGGCGACGGAGTGCCGCGTGCGCCGCGAGGAGCTCGGGCAGGAGGCGTGGCGCGTCTACGGCGTGGACGAGGCCGGGCTCCGCGCCGGCCACGAGCCGTCGCGTGACCTCACGGGTGTCCGCGAGCGCGTCGCGGAGCTGGAGGAGCGGCTCGCCGCCATCGGGCCCGTGAACCTCGTCGCCGACGACGAGTACCGCGAGCTCGACGAGCGCCTCACATTCCTCTGCACGCAGCACGACGATCTCGTGGCGTCGATCAAGGACCTCGACAAGGCGTTGCGCGGCATGACCCGGAGCGCGCAGGAGCGCTTCGCCCAAGCCTTCGAGGAGATCAATCGCCACTTCCAGAAGATCTTCGAGCGGTTGTTCGAGGGCGGCCGCGCCGAGCTCCGGCTGGTGGAGGCGGAAGAGGGCGGTGACCCGCTGGACACCGGCGTCGATCTGATGGCGCAGCCGCGCGGCAAGCGGCTCCAGTCGGTCACGCTTCTGTCGGGCGGTGAGCGCGCGCTGACGGGGCTCGCCCTCCTCTTCGCGATCTTCTACTTCAGGCCGAGCCCGTTCTGCGTGCTCGACGAGGTGGACGCGCCGCTCGACGACGCCAACATCCACCGGTTCCTCCGGGTGCTGCGCGAGCTGACCAGCCAGACGCAGTTCCTCGTCATCACCCACAACCGGAAGACCATGGAGGCCGCCGACGTGCTGTATGGCGTCACCATGGAGGAGCCCGGCCTGTCGAAGCTCGTCTCTGTCAATCTGAACGCTCAGTAAGTAGGTGAAGTCTCAGGCGAAATGAGCTAGACTCGGCGGCGGCAGGATTATGTCGTCCGTCGGCGCTCATCTCCGCGAGCTCCGTACCCAGCGCGGGGTCTCCCTCGAGGAGATCTCCCGTTCCACCAGGGTTCTGACCCAATATCTGGAAGCGCTCGAGACCGACCGGTACGAGGCGCTCCCGGCTCCCGTCTTCACCAAGGGCTTCATCCGCGCCTACTGCCAGGCGCTGGGGGTGCCCCCGGACGAATCGCTGGCGATCTACGAGGGGCGGCCCGGCGGCGGGACCGATGTGAAGCCCGCTGCGCACGAGCCGCGCCCGGCGGCCCAACCGGCCCCCGTCTCGGAGGCCGCCGCCAAGCGACGCGAGGCGGCCGAGAACAGGACCCGCGGCGCCGTGCTCGCCGGTTTCGTGCTGCTCGTGGTGCTCGGCGTCGCGCTGTTCGCGGTCACGCTCTGGCTGCACCCCACCCCGGCGCCTCTCGAGGGTGGGCGCGTCGCGGAGCCGCAGGCGGCGCCTCCCGTCCCGGCGCCGCCACCGGTCGAGGCGCCACGGCCCGTCCCGGCGCCCGCCGCGTCGGCGCCGCCTCAGGGAGCCCCGAGCGTCGAGGCACGGGCCGAGATCGTCGGCGTCACGTCGCCCTACCGCCTCATCGCGCGGACCTCGGAAGCCACGTGGATGCGGGTACGCACGGAGGACGGGCGCACGAGCGAGGAGACCATCCCCGCGGGGGAGACCCGGGAGTGGGTCTCCAACCGTCCGTTCGTCCTGACGATCGGCAACGCGGGTGGCGTCGCGCTCGAACTGAACGGGCGCAGCGTGCCACGGCTCGGCCCGAGCGGCGCGGTGATCGAGCGACTCGTCCTGCCCTCGGACGCCCGGTGACGTTCCTCGCCGGCCTCGGCGCGCGCCTTCGCGAGGGTCTCCGCCGGTCGCAGGAGTACTTGGCGAGCGGGCTGGGTGCGGTCCTCGACCCGGAGCGCCCGATCGACGAGGCGCTCTACACTGAGCTCGAGGAGCTCTTGATCGCGGCCGATCTGGGCGCCATGCTTGCGGGCGACTTCACGAACCGGGCGCGCGAGGAAGCGATGTTCGGAACGCTCACGCGCGCGAACCAGCTCCGCCCGCTCTTCCGCCGCTTCCTGCTCGACACGCTCGCTGGGGCCGCCCAGCCGCTCCACCTCGACTACCGGCCCGCCGTCGTTCTCATGCTCGGCGTGAACGGCTCGGGGAAGACGACGACGGCCGCCAAGCTCGCCGCCGCGCTCAAGGGCTCGGGCAAGCACGTGCTGCTCGCGGCGGCCGACACGTTCCGCGCCGCGGCGATCGAGCAGCTCCAGCGCTGGGGCGAGCGCGTCGGCGTCGAGGTGATCCACCAGGCCGCCGGCTCCGATCCCGCGGCGGTCGTCTTCGACGCGGTGAAGGCCGCGGCCGCGCGGGGCGCCGACACGCTCATCGTGGACACGGCGGGGCGCCTGCACACCAAGACGAACCTCATGGACGAGCTCGTGAAGCTCAAGCGGGTCATCGAGCGGCAGATGCCGGGCGCGCCTCACGAGGCGCTGATGGTCCTGGACGCGCCTACGGGCCAGAACGGCTTCGCCCAAGCGCGCATGTTCCACGAGGCGATCGGGCTCACGGGGGTCGCCCTGACGAAGCTCGACGGCACGGCGAAGGGCGGGATCGTGGTCCGGATCGTCCGCGAGCTCAAGATCCCGATCAAGCTGGTCGGCGTCGGCGAGGGCGTCGAGGATCTGCAGGCCTTCGAGCCCGAGGCCTTCGTCGACGCGCTCGTGCCCGGGGAATGAAGCCCCGCGTGCCGACGGCAGGCCACGCCCCGATGACGCCGGCCTCGCGGCCCTCGCTACAATGAAGCCCCGCGTGCCGACCAGGCCACGCCCCGATGACGCCGGCCTCGCGGCCCTGGCTACAATGACCGCCGTGGACGAGCGCTTCATGCGGCGCGCCCTCGACCTGGCCGAGCGCGGCCGTGGCCTCACGTCACCGAACCCGATGGTTGGCGCGGTCGTCGTCGCGGGGGCGGGCGCGATCGTGGGTGAGGGGGCCCACCTCCGGGCGGGAGGCCCGCACGCCGAGGTCGAGGCGCTCGCGGCCGCGGGCCCCCGGGCTCGGGGCGCGACCCTCTATGTCACGCTCGAGCCCTGCGCCCACGCGGGGCGCACAGGGCCGTGCGCGCCCGCCCTCGTGGAGGCGGGGATCGCCCGCCTGGTGGCGGCGATCGGTGATCCGAACCCGCTCGTGGCCGGGCGCGGCTTCGCGCTCCTCGAGCGCGCGGGAATCGAGGTCGTGCGGGGCGTGCTCGCCGAGGAGGCCCTGCGCCAGAACCGCGTGTTCCTCACCGCCGTGACCGAGCGGCGGCCCCACGTCACACTCAAGGCGGCGATGACCCTCGACGGGAAGATCGCCGACGCCGCGGGCGCCTCGCGCTGGATCACGGGTGAGCCCGCGCGGGCCCACGCCCACCGGCTGCGCAGCGAGTCTGACGCGATCGTCGTCGGCGTCGCGACGGTCTTGCGCGACGACCCCGAGCTCACGGTGCGGCTCGACCGCCCGTGGCCTCGCGAGCCTTACCGGGTCGTGCTCGACACGGGCGGTCGGACGCCTCCCGGCGCCCGGCTGATCCGAGCGGGCGACCCCCGGCGCGCCCTCATCGTGGTGGGCGAGGGGGCGCCTGCCGACCGGGCCGGGCGCCTCGCGACCGGCGGCGCGACGGTGGTCCGCTGCCCAACGCGCGACGGGCGCGTGGACCCGGGCGCGTGCCTTGCCGAGCTCTACGCGCGCGAGGTGCGCAGCGTCCTCGTCGAGGGTGGCGGCGAGGTCAACGCCGCGTTCCTCGACGCGGGGCTCGTGGACCGCGTGGCCGTGCTGGTCGCGCCGCTCCTCGTCGGCGGGCGGGCCGCGCCCTCGGCGGTCGGCGGCGCCGGACGCGAGCTCAAGAGCGCCGTCCGCCTCGCCGCGCTCGCCGTCACCCCGCTGGGCGACGACCTCCTGATCGAGGCGGACGTGCTCCGCGAGGCGCCCCGCGCGTAGATGTTCACGGGGATCGTCGAGGAGCTCGGGACGGTCGCGACGGCGGCCCGCGGCGGGCGTGTGGCCCGGCTCGAGGTCCGGGCGCGGGCGACCCTCGAGGAGACGGCGGTCGGCGGGAGCCTCGCGGTCAACGGGGCGTGCCTGACGATCGTCGAGCGGCGCCCCGACGGCTTCGTCTTCGAGCTCGGCCCCGAGACGCTCGACCGCACGACGCTCGGCCATCTGCGCGCGGGCGATCCGGTCAACCTCGAACGCCCGCTCCGGTTGGGCGGCGCCCTCGGTGGTCACCTAGTCCTCGGCCACGTGGACGGAGTCGGAACCGTGGAGGAGACAACGCGTGTAGAATCGACCACGCGGGTGCGCGTGGCGCTGCCCGGCCGGGAGCTCGCGCCGCTCCTGATCCCCCAGGGGTCGGTGGCGGTGGACGGAGTGAGCCTCACGGTCGCCGCGCTGGGCGACCGGACATTCGAGGTGATGCTCATCCCGCACACGCTCGCCGTGACCTCGCTCGGACGGCTGGCGCCGGGGCAGGCGGTGAACATCGAGGCCGACGTGATCGGCAAGTACCTGGTACGATCGCTGGCCCTCAGGGGGACGACATGACCGCGTTTTCGAGAGTCGAGGAGGCCATCGAGGAGCTGCGCCAGGGGCGCGTCCTGGTCGTGGTCGACGACGAGGATCGCGAGAACGAGGGCGACCTCGTCATGGCCGCCGAGAAGGCGACGCCGGAGGCGGTCAATTTCATGGCCAAGTTCGGGCGGGGCCTCATCTGCGCCCCGATGACGGGCGAGCGCCTGGACGAGCTGAAGATCTCGATGATGGTCTCGGACAACACGGCGCCGATGGGCACCGCGTTCACGGTCACCGTGGATGCGCGGCGCGGCGTCACGACGGGCACCTCGGCCTACGACCGCGCGGTCACGATCCGCACGCTCGTCGATCCGCAGATGACGGCGGAGGACCTCACGCGCCCGGGGCACATCCTGCCGCTCCGGGCGATGCCGGGCGGCGTCCTGCGCCGCGCGGGGCACACCGAGGCCGCGGTGGACCTGGCGCGGCTCGCGGGCTGCACGCCCGCGGGCGTGATCTGCGAGGTGCTCGACGAGGACGGGGGCATGGCGCGCCTGCCGCAGCTGGTGGAGCTCGCGCAGGCGCACGGGCTCAAGATGATCACGATCAAGGACCTCATCGAGTACCGGATCATGAAGGAGAAGTTGGTCCGGCGGATCGCGACCCACAAGCTGCCGACCGACTTCGGCGACTTCACCGCGATCGCCTACGACACCACCGTAGACTCGCGCGTGCCCGTGGCGCTCGTGATGGGGCAGGTGGCGGGCGACGAGCCGGTGCTGGTGCGCGTCCACTCCGAGTGTCTGATCGGTGACGTGTTCCATTCGCGCCGCTGCGACTGTGGGCCGCAGCTCGAGAAGGCGCTGGCGATCATCCAGGCCGAGGGGCGGGGCGTGTTCGTCTACATGCGCCAGGAGGGGCGCGGGATCGGTCTCGTGAACAAGATGCGCGCGTACGAGCTCCAGGATCTCGGCAAGGACACCGTCGAGGCGAACCAGGCGCTCGGCTTCAAGGCTGACCTCCGCGACTACGGCATCGGGGCCCAGATCCTCGTGGACCTCGGGGTGAGGAAGCTCCGGCTCCTCACCAACAACCCGAAGAAGATCGTCGGCCTCGAGGGCTACGGTCTGCACATCGCCGAGCGCGTGCCGATCGAGGTCCCCGCCAACGAGACGAACCGGAAGTACCTGAGCACGAAGCGCGACAAGCTCGGGCATCTGCTCTCGTCGCTCCCCGACTGAGATGGCCGGCCGCGCGCCGAAGTCACGCCGCCCGCGCGCGGTGCGGCGCTCCCACCGTTTCGCGATCGTCGCCGCCCGGTTCAACGAGCGCATCACCCAGCGCCTCGTGGACGGCGCCCGGGCGGCGTTCGGCGCGGCGGGCCTCGGCGTCGACCGGGTGGAGGTTCACTGGGTGCCCGGCTCCTTCGAGCTCCCCCAGGCGGCGGCGCTCCTGGCCGCGACGCGGCGCTACGCCGGTATCGTCTGCGTCGGCGTGGTCATCCGGGGCCAGACTCCGCACTTCGAGCACATCGCGCGCGAGGCGGCCGCCGGGATCCGCGAGGTCGCCCTTGCGACCGGCGTGCCCGCGACCTTCGGCGTGGTCACGGCATTCAGCGAGGAGCAGGCGTGGGAGCGGGCGGGCGGCGCGGTAGGCAACCGCGGCGGCGAGGCTGCGGAGGCCGCGCTCGCCATGGCGGAGTGGATCGAGGACGTGCGCCGGCATGGGGCGGGTCGGCGGCGAGCGTACCGCGTGGAGGCCCCGCGCGCCGAGCCCCGGCCTCGGGCGCGTGGACCCCGCTAGCATGGGCAAGCGTCGGAAAGCCCGGGAGATCGCCCTGCAGTTCCTCTATGAGCTGGACCTGAACACCGAGGACGACCCGACGGCCCGAGAGCGTGACTTCTGGGCACGGCATCCGCTCGTGGCGGACGGACGTGCCTTCGCCGAGGCCCTCGTCCGTGGCACCAAGGGCAACCAGTCGAAGATCGACCAGATGATCGCCCAGTGCGCGGAGCACTGGGACCTCGACCGCATGGCCGTCGTGGACCGGAACATCCTGCGCCTCGCGGTGTACGAGCTCCTGTGGGGCGCCGAGGTGCCGCCGAAGGTGGCGATCAACGAGGCGATCGAGATCGCGAAAAAGTTCGGTACCAAGGAGTCGAGCCGCTTCATCAACGGCGTCCTGGACAGGATCCATCGCGACCTGCGCCCCACGGTGTGACCGGGCACCCGTGCGGTACGCCGTCCTCTCGGACATCCACGGAAACCTCGAAGCGCTCGAGGCGGTGCTGGCTCACGCCCGAGCGGAGGCCGACGCCGTGCTCTGTCTCGGCGACGTCGTGGGCTACGGCGCCGATCCGGTCGCGTGCGTCGAGCTGGTCGCGGAGCGCGCGGTGACGACCGTCGCCGGCAACCACGAGCACGCGGTGGCGGGCCTGCTCGACCTCGACTGGTTCAACCCGTACGCGCGCGTCGCGGCGGAGTGGACGCGGGAGCGCTTGGACCGCGACCACGTGGGCTACCTGGCGGGGCTGCCGCTCAGGGCCGAGGTGGCCGACGCGACGCTCGTCCACGCCTCGCCACGACACCCTGAGGAATGGGACTACCTGATCTCGGCCGAGGACGGCCTCGAGGCCTTCGCGGCCTTCTCGACGCGCCTGTGCTTCGTCGGGCACTCCCACGTGCCGGGGATCTGGTCGCTCGGCTCCTCCGGGCCCGAGTACCGGCCCGGCCCGGGCGACGTGACGTTCGAGCACGGTCGCCGCTACCTGGCGAACGTCGGAAGCGTCGGCCAGCCGCGTGACCATGACCCGCGCGCGGCCTACGGGCTCTGGGACGTCGAGCGCGGCCGGCTCGTGATCCGGCGCGTGCCCTACGAGATCGTGCGCGCCCAGCGCAAGATCGTCACGGGGGGACTGCCCCGCATGCTGTCGGATCGCCTCTCGAGGGGCGCCTGATCGGGACCGAGGCGCTGCGGGAGCATCTGGCGCTGGCGGCCCTCTTGTCCGCGAGCGCGCTCGGCCTGGCGCTTGCGTTCCCGCGCACCGACTGGAGCGGGGTGGCGTGGGTGCTCGTGGCGCCCGTCATCGTGGTGGCGCTCACCCGCGGGCCCGGCGGCGCCTTCGGCTGGGGCTGGCTCTTCGGCGGAATCTTCTTCCTGATCCTCCTGCGATGGCTCGGCTTCACCTTCGAGGTCTACAGCGCCATCCCGTGGCCCCTCACGTGGGGGCCCATCCTCCTGCTCGCCGCGTACTGCGGCCTCTACGTCGGTCTCTTCGCCGCGGCCGTCTCGTGGCTCGGCCGGCGCCGCTCACCGACACTGGCGCTCCTGGTAGCGCCGTTCCTCTGGGTGGCGGGCGAGTGGGTGCGGGGACGCCTCATGGGCGGCTTTCCGTGGGGCGCCCTCGGCTACTCGCAGTATCTGCGCCTACCCGTCATCCAGATCGCCGAGCTCGGCGGCGTGCACGCGGTGTCGTTCGTTCTCCTGGCGGTGAACGCGGCGGTCGCGGGATGCCTGGTCCAGGGCTGGCGCCGAGCGCTCGCGGGGGTGGGCGTCGCGGCGGCGCTGGTCGGCGCGACGCTCGGCTTCGGGATGATCCGGCTCGCCGAGCCTCCGGCTCCTGGCCAGGTGCGGGTCGCGGTGATCCAGCCGTCCATCGCCCAGCCGCTCAAAGGCGATCCCGACTACGCCGCGGCCACGCTCGGCATCGTCACGTCGCTCACCCGCGGGGTCGGCGCCGAGCGCCCGGACCTGATCGTCTGGCCCGAGACCTCGCTGCCCGCGGTGCTACGGCGGGA
>Ga0209156_10000574_pt1 | contig 31213 bp, 31 predicted proteins | sample GraSoiAngelo_124_FD_185881 | JGI IMG/M metagenome (GOLD analysis project Ga0209156, IMG submission 185881) | Grasslands soil microbial communities from the Angelo Coastal Reserve, California, USA - 14_0927_05_20cm (SPAdes) (version 2) | ecosystem: Environmental > Terrestrial > Soil > Grasslands... | reverse complement strand
AGGGTGGTCCACGCGAACCAGGCGAAGACGCCTGCGAGGTAGAGCATGAAGGCCGTCGAGTAGACGCGGATTTCCGACAGTCCGAACGCGCCGACGTAGAGGCGCATGCGCGCCAGCGCGGACGCCATCACCACCGCGAGCAACAGGAGCAGCACGATCGCGAGCTGCCGGAACGTCCGCTGGTGCTCGCGGGACTCGTTGCGCAGCACCCAGTCCGCGCCGGTGAGCAGGGGGAGTACCAGCCCGCTGGCGGTCACGAGCTCGAAGAAGCCCCGCCGCGCGTACTCCGCGTACGTGAGACCCGTTGCTGCGGCGATCAGCTCCACACCTCCGAACAAGTAGCGCAGCTGGATGACGACGAAGAACAGGAACAGCAGATTGACCAGACCGAGGGCCGTGGCGACCGGAATGATGCCGAGCGACAGCTTCGAGTCGCCATCCGTCAGCGTCTGTGATGGAGCCGTGCGGAGCAAGGCGCCTCGCAGGTACCCCGTGCTGAGCGTCGCGAAGATCCCGAACAGGACGATGTGCTTCAGTACAGCGTCGAAGTCGATCGCGAACACGTCGGCGACGACGTCATGGAACACGGCGTCCGCCGAGCTGAACAAGCCACCGAAGACGACGAGCAACGGGAACGCCAGCGCGCCACCGAGCGCGACGGCGCGTACCTGCCGCAGCCGGCCCCCGCGGGAAAGCTCGCTCCAGGTCACGTCACGGCTGACCAGCGGAAACACACCGAGCCACGCACTCACGGCGGCGTCGCAGCCGGCCCGCACGTAGTGCCAGGCCTGGCGACCGCGCAGCCCGACTCCCTGGATGCTCGGGAAGGCGACCGCGAGGACGATCACCAGGCCGATCGTGTCGAATGCGTGGAGCGTCCTCGAGTCGCGCGCGACGAAGTTCGAGGCGATGAGGAGCGCAGCCGCCGCGAGCCACGGGGCGTCGGAGCTGGCCGCCACGCGGTGGCGACGCACCAGCCACGCCGCGGCCGCGACGAGCCCGGTGGTGCACAGGAGGGCATTGAGCCCCCAGGGCACGGCGCGCAACAGCGCGTCGCCCGCGACCCCAACGCCCGCGCCCGCGGCGAGGATCTCGAGGCCGAGCCGGGTCCTGGGGCTGACGGCGCTCATCCCGCCGCCGCGTCCGGCAGGCCGCCGAAGCGGCGCTCCCGCGCGTGAAACTCGGCCACGGCCGCGGCGAGCTGCGCCGCGCCGAAGTCAGGCCACATCGTTTCGCTGAAGTACAGCTCCGCGTAGGCGCACTCCCACAGCAGGAAGTCGGACAGGCGCTGCTCGCCGCCCGTGCGGATCAGGAGGTCGACGTCCGGCAGAATGACCCCCGCGTCGATCGCCCAGCGCGAGGAGTAGTCGACCGCGAGTCGCAGGTGCAGCCGCGCGCCGCGCGCCGTGGCGCGCTCGGCCGCGTCGATGGCGGCGACGAGCGGCAGGGGCAGGCGGTCACGCCGCCCGATCAGCTCGAGCCGCACGTCGTTCTCCACGAGCCGCGGCGTTTCGGTGCGGAGGTAGCGGGCGAAGAGGCGCATCAGTGCCGCGACTTCGGCGGGGGGGCGCTTCCAGTTGTCGGCGGAGAAGGCATACAGCGTGAGCGCGGCAACGCCTGCGTCCGGGGCCGCCTCGACGGTGCGGCGCACGGCCTCGGCGCCGGCGCGGTGGCCGGCGACGCGGGGGAGGCCGCGGCGCCGGGCCCAGCGCCCGTTGCCGTCCATCACGATCGCGACGTGGAGAGAAGAGCTTTGCGGCATAAAGTCCGTCCTCAAAAAAAACCGCCTCATCCCTGACGGGTGGCGTGAATCAGCGCTTCCATGTGATCCAGGTAGCGCTCCAGCGCGCGCCGTCCGGCCGCGGTGAGCCGATATTCCGTCTTCGGGATCCGCCCCTCGAACGACTTGGTGCACGTGACGTACTGCGCCTCCTCGAGCCGGCGCGCGTGCACGCTCAAGTTGCCGTCCGTGGTCTTGAGCAGCGCCTTGAGCTGGTTGAAGCTGAGCGAATCGTTCACCGCGAGCGCGCTCACGATGCCGAGGCGCACCCGCTCGTGGACGAGCCGGTCGAGCTCGGCGGCGCGCAATCCACCGCGCTCGCTCTTGAGCCCGTGCTCGACCGCCTCGGTCTTCCTCGCCGCTCCCTGCTTAGCCACCGTACCTCCAAGCAATGATCATGCCGAACACGATGTGCAGGCCGCCGAACCCCGCGGCCATGAGCCAGCTCCCCCACGCCGCCGGGCCGAACAGCGCCATGGCCCCGACGAGCATGAAGCAGATCCCCATCACGGGGACGACCCGGACCGAGAACGCGCCCCCCGTGACGAACCCGGTCCCGTACAAGAGCAGCCAGGTGCCGGGCAGCGCGTGCCACAAGCCGGCACGGTACAGCGCCACCGTTAGCAAGCCGCCGACGACCATGGGCGGCAGGAAGCTCAGGCCGAAGCGGCGCCCCGGCCCGGAGAGGATGGGGTCGTGCACGGCGTAGGCCTTCCGGACCATCGCCGACCCGCCGATCACGAGCGCCACGATGGCCTCGCCCAGCCAGGTAGCGAGCCACAGCTCGGGCGTGGGCTGGCGGGCCGCGAGGAGCGCGGCGGCGAGCGCCGTGGCTCCGACCGCCACCTGGCCCCAGCCCGGGACCGCGGTAAACGATCCCGCGCGCTCCATCGTCTGCCGGATGAAGCGGAGGTTGTCGAGCGCACGGTCGTGCAGCGGCCGAGGAGCGACCATGACACTCATACAATGTCGCGTCGCCCGGCCGTTGTCAAGTACTTTGTAATACAAAGTAAAGCCGGAAGATAGCTTTGACCCGGTGCGCGTCTACATCTCCGTCGACATGGAAGGGATCGCCGGGGTCGTCCACGAGTCCCAGACCGACCCCGCGAGCCCCGCGTTCGCCCCCGAGTACGCGCGGTTCCGCCGCCTCATGACGGCGGAGGCGAACGCCGCCGTCGAAGGCGCGCTCGCCGCGGGCGCCACCAGGGTGGTCGTGAACGACAGCCACTGGTTCATGCGCAATCTGCTCGCCGAGGAGCTGCACCAGGCGGCCGAGCTCGTGTCGGGAGACCCCAAGCCCCGCTCCATGGTGCAGGCAATCGACGCGGGTTTCGACGCGGCGCTGTTCATCGGCTACCACGCTCGGGCCGGCACCCGCAATGCGATTCTCGACCACACCTACGCCGATCGCATTCACGAGGTGCGGTTGAACGGGAAGCCGGTAGGGGAGCTGGGCCTCAACGCGGGCGTAGCGGGCATGCACGGCGTGCCGGTCGCCCTCGTGAGCGGCGACTCCGCGCTCGCCGCCGAGGCGAAGGACCTCCTGGGGGACGGCGTCGCAACGGTGATCGTGAAACAAGCCGTGAGCCGCCACGCGGCGAAGAGCGTCGCGCCCGCGGTCGCGTGCCGCATGATCCGCGAGGAAGTGCCGCGGGCGCTCGAGCGCACCCACGCGCCGTTCACGCTCCGGGCGCCGGTGACGCTCGAGGTGGACTTCGCGATGACGATCCACGCGGACATGGCGGAGCTTTGCCCGGGGGCTACGCGCACCGCCGGTCGCACGGTCGCGTTTACCCATCCGGATTACGGGGAAGTGTTCCGCGCGTGGCGGGCGCTGCTGAATCTGTCGGCAGTCGTGTGAGGGAGACGGCACCGAATCCCGCCTGATGCGGCGGCGCACCACCGCGGCGCAGTCCAGTGCATCACGCGTCCCGAACCAGAGCGGCTGCTCGTTGGTAAAACGGTCAACAGCCGCCCTCGGATGCCGATATGCGCCGCATGGTCCAATGCCCCCATACCGTCCCCGTGCTCGCGTACGCTGCCCTCCTGGCCGTCGTGTTGGTCGGGTGCTCGGAGTCCCCGGTCAAGCCGGACCTGAGTGAACGGGCAGCGTCCACACCGCGCCTGTCTCCGCAGTCCGGAGGACTGTCCTGTACGGAGCCCGACGCCAGGCTCAGCTCGGGGGCGCCCTTCAGAGTCTGTGTCGACCCAACCAAATGGAACCGGGACCTCGTGGTGTTCATTCCCGGGTACGACGATCCCGCACGGCCTCCGAGCTTGCCGCGCGATCTCTCTCCGACCGCGGCGGAGTTGCTGTTCAGCAGACTCGGCTACGGCTATGTGACCACCGGCTTTCGCGCCACCGGACTGATTGAGCCCGATACCTGGATCGGAGGGGATCTGCTCGAGCTGGTGGCGACTGCCAAGACTCTGGTCTCCAACACCACCGGCCGCACCACCCGGTACGTGTACCAGACCGGGGGCTCGCAAGGCGGCCTAGGCACGGTGATGGCCGTCGAGCGGTACCCCAACACGTTCAGCGGTGGGTTGGCGGCGTGCGGCCCCATCGGCGACTACCGGAAACAGATTGCCTACGTCGCCGACTTCCGGGCGGTGTTCGATTACTTCTTCGCGGGCGTGATCGCGGGCTGGCCGGTGTGGAAGCAAAGCCTACCGGCGGACCCCGGATACATCGATCCCGACACCTGGGGAACGGCGGAAACACGCAGCGCGGCCGCGCTCGCCGAGCCGACCAATAGGGACAGGATCAATCAAGTTTTGAACGTGACACACGCGCCGATCGACCCGAGCGATCCGGAGTCCCCCACGGGAACGGCGCAGGGGCTCCTGTGGTACAGCTTCCGTGGAACGACAGACGTCATGGCGAAGCTCGGGGGGATGCCGTTCGGAAATCTCGATCGCCAGTACACCGGCTCGCTCGACGATGCGGCACTGAACGCCGGGGTCGGGCGGTTTCAATTCACGGCGGACCCGGCGCGCGTTGCCAAGCTGCAGACCTCGGCGCGATTGCGGCGGCCCCTGGTGACGATCCACACCACGGGCGACCCGATCGTCCCGATATGGCACGAGTCGCTGTACCGCCGCCGGCTGGATTTCTTCGGCCGCTTGCTCGACACACCCATCACCGTCAGCCGCTATGGGCACTGCAACTTCACCGACGCCGAGGTGCTGGCGGCCTTCGCCGTGCTGGTCCTCAAGACGACTGGTCAGGACCTCCTCGTCTCGAGCAGCCTCCTCCCGCAGCAACAGGCCCGGGCGGACTTCCTGCACCTCGCCCGGCAGCACGGAGCCGATCCGACGTTGGCGCCGTGACCTACGGCGCCAGCAGCACGAGACCGTAGTCCCCGACGATCCGGAACCCCAGCGCGAGGTACGCGGTGCGCGCCGCGGCGTTCGCCGGGTCGGCGAACAGCACGGCGCGCTCGACCCCCTGCTTCCGCGCCGCGAGGAGCGCGCCGGCCACGACGGAGCGGGCGTAGCCGCGGCCTCGGAGCTCGGGCGGCGTCCACACGCCGCCGATCTGCACGACATCCGGGAGCATGGCGTTGAACACCGAATAGGAAACCGGGGCGGCGCCGGCGAGGAGCAGCCAGTCCGTTTCCCGCTCGTGCTGCAGCCGCACGTCGTCCGTGCTCGCCTGGCGAAGGTCCGGGCCATCCGTGGCCCCGAGAGCCTCGACGGCGAACCGCACGCGCCAGTCGACCAGCAGCTCGAGCTCGCCTGCCACAGGATGCCGACAGCGAAGGGCCCCGCTGGCCAGCTCCGGCGGGACCACCAGGCGAGCGAGGTCGAGCACGTACAGCTCATCGCGACTGTTCTTGGCGGTGGGCGCTGCGTCAAGCGCGAGCGCCTCGCGCGCGGCGACGACCTGGCGCCAAGGCCCCGAGAAGCCGGTCACCGTGCGGCCGGAGCGCCGCACCGCCTCGCGCGCCACGGCTGCGGCGTGGCTCCCCTCCGGCGCCTGGACCAGCACCATGCCGTTCCAGCAGTGCGCCGCGACGCCCGTGATCCGTCCGCCTTCCAGCGCGGCGACGTAGGTGGCTTGCATCGGCTGGCCCCGGTCGGTGAGCCCGGCGGAGCGCACGTTGGAACGGAGAAACATGGAGCTGTCGGCGTGGCGCGCGAGGAACGCGTCGAGAGCGGCCTCGTCGCCGGGGCGGAGCAGCCGGAGCTCGGACACCGCGTCAGTCCGTCGGGGGCGGGGGCGGGGGGCGCCGCAGCCGGAGAATCTTGAGCGACAGGCTGCGCGCCAGGATCCCGATCCCCGGCGGGTCACCCGCCCGCCGCGGCACCGCGCGGTAGATCAGTATCACGAGAATCCACGTGAGCCAGCTGGACCGCTCGCTCCACGACAGTCCCGCGAACATCAGCCACGGCTGGGTGTAGGCGGCCGTCCACGGCGGCCACTCGCCCTGGGCGAGCGCGATGGGGCGGGCGATCACGCGATTCGACCGATACCCGTGCGCGCTCGGGCTGGAGAGGTTCCACACGCACGTCACCTTGCCCCACCCGTGATTGTCGCTCGCGCCCACGACCAGCAGGTCGTGCGCCTCGGCGAGCCGGAGGACCCGCGCGCGGGCGGCCGCGGGGAAGCTGATCCCTCTGGGGGCGCAGTTCACGATCTCGAAGCCGTCCGCGCCGGCCGCTACGAAACCGTCCAGGTCGCCCCAGTGTTGACGCCAGTATTCGGAGAGCGACGCCAGGCCGATCGCGCCCTGCCGGTGCAGCGCGGCGAACAAGCCGAGCATCGCGCGCGTGTCGCGACCGTACACCGCGCGGTCGATGGGTGCCACGGCGCCGAGCGCCACGATGTGCTGGTCGTACACGCTCCACTCGACTCCGGGCAGGAGGCGGATCGGCTGGTCGACCCCGCCGTTAAACACCACGTTGTGATCGGTGACGTACGACGCCCCGAATCCCTGGACCGCATGCCAGGCGGCGAGGTCCGCGAGGGTCCAGCCGCGGCGGCCGTCGTGCGATAGGGCCGTGTGCGCGTGGTAGTCGAGGACCGTGAGCGTCGAGTCCGCGGCGACGAGCCGTCGACCCCGCCGTTGAACACCACGTTGTGATCGGTGACGTACGACGCCCCGAATCCCTGGACCGCATGCCAGGCGGCGAGGTCGGCGAGGGTCCAGCCGCGGCGGCCGTCGTGCGATAGGGCCGTGTGCGCGTGGTAGTCGAGGACCGTGAGCGTCGAGTCCGCGGCGACGAGCCGGGGGACGGGGCGCGGCAGCAGGACTGCCGCACCGCCGAGCAGGATCACCGCGAGCGGGGCCAGCACCGCCGCCACGAGCCGCCGCCGCGGCGAGCCGGGACGCAGCAACCCCCACAGCGCGAGCGCCGGGACCCAGATGACCAGGAAGGCTATCGCCCGCTCGCGGCTCAGGAACGTGAGCGCGTCCAGCACGTTCGAGACGGGTGCGAGCAGTGTATAGAGCATGGGACGGACGAGGTCCACGTCGGCCGGGGGCGCGCCGGTCACGGCATCCACCAGCGGCGGCGACGGTCTGAGCGCGGAAACGAGGAGGAGCGCGATGAGCGCGAGCGCGATCGGGTGGCGACGCAGCAGATTCACTCGTACAATCTTGGGTATGAGAGTGCCGGGCGCTACAGTCGCGCGCCTGTTCGCGTGTGGTCTCGCCGGCGCCGCGCTCGCCTGCAGAGAGGCACCGCGCGCGAGCCCCCGCCCCGCGGACGCGGGCACGTTGGTGACCGTATACGTTCCCCCCAAAGCGGCCGACCGCCTGGCCGCCCGGCTGCAAGCGGTCGCCGCCCGGCGCCAATGGGCCCTCTCGATTCGCACGGACAGCGCGGCGCTATCCGACGCCGATCTCGCGATCGTAGACAGCGCGGGGACCCTGGTGAGCCGTCTGCGGGCGGGGTCGCCCGCGGCGGCGCAGGCCCGTCAGATGGCGGAGGCGGTGTTGCCATGATGCCCGGAGCGTTCGCGGCGATTCCCGACGTCGTGCTCGGGCCCCTGGCGGGCCGACCCGACGCGGACTGGCACCGCGCCCCGCCGGGCAAATGGACCCCGGCCCAGATCGTCCAGCACCTCGCCATCTCCATCGACGGGAGCGGTCGCGCGTTCGAGCAGCGCCGCGCCAAGCCCCCGATGCGGCGCCGGCCGCGACCCGTGCGACAACGGCTTGCCCAATTTGTGTATCTCGATATCGGATGGATTCCCTCCGGCCGTCCCGCCCCGGCCGCAACCGAACCTGCCGAGCGGCCGGATGCCGGCGCGGTGGAGCGGCAGCTGCGGGACGGCGTGGCGCGCTTCCTCGCCCTCGCGCACGAGCTCCTGCCGGCCCGCCGGAACGATCTCTTCGTGAAGCATCCCGCGTTCGGCGATCTCACCCTGCCCGAATGGCTGCAGTTTCACATCCGCCACTGCGCGCATCACGCGAAACAGATTCGCGCGCGGCTCGGGTCGTGAGCCGCAAGGACAAGCGAAAGCTCACCGTCCGCGTCCCCAACCCGAAGGCGCCGGTGAAGGGGCGGCTCAAGACGCCGCCGCACAAGGTGCACAAGTCAGCGAAACAGTATCGCAGACGGGAGAAGCATCCGGACCGACTGGCGGAGGACGACTGACTGAGACGGGAGGGGGACGAGGGGAGGGGCGAGGGTCAGCGCTTCGGGGGTTTGAGTACCACGCAACATGACCCGGCCTCCGGGGGCCGGAGCTCGGCCCGCGTGCCGCGTGTCCCGGCAGCCGCCAGCACGCCGCGCAGCAGGGCCAGGTTCATCCCGCAGACCAGCGGCCGGCACTCGTTGGCGAGGGCGTCGAACGGGCAATTCCGGAGCCGCACCTCGCCGTTGACGCGGGCGGGCTCGTAGCCGCATTCAGCGAGCACGGCGAGCGTATTGGTGAACAGGCGATCTGTCCCGGCTTTCACGGCGGTGCGGTGGCGCGCGTCGGCGCCGAGTCTGCGGCCTTCGGCGCGGGCCGCGCGCTCGAGCGCACCGCGAGCGGCGGGCCTCATTGCCGTCAGCGCGCGAGCCAAGACGCGACCGGCGAGCTCGTAGCGGCGCTCGGGGAGCGTGAGGTCGAGCTGCCGCGCGGAGCGGTGGTACAGCTTGGCCGGCCGGCCCGCACCCGGCCCCCGGCGGGCCGTCAGCCGGCGGTAGCTCGCGTCGAGCAACCCTTGCTGGACGAGCTTATCGAGGTGGAACGCGGCGAGCGCTCGCGAGATCCGCAGCGCGCGGGCCGCCTCGTCGCGCCCCACTTCGGAGCGCCGCTCGGCGACGTAGAGATAAAGTCCCCTCCTGATCGGTTCGTCGAGCAGCGCGATGGCTGCGATCTGGCGCTCGAGATCGGTGGCGGGCACGTCAAGAATTTACACCGCGCGGACCCGCGATCCAATTGCTCTAACAGCAACGTATATTGCGCATAGAGGACGCGCCGAGGCCCGATGCCCGACTATACCTATCTCCTCGTCGGCGGCGGCATGACCGCCGATGCGGCGGCCCAGGCCCTCCACGAGGCGGACCCGGCGGGCTCGGTCGCCCTGGTCGGCGCCGAGCCGCATCCTCCCTACGACCGCCCGCCGCTCTCGAAGGCCCTGTGGAAGGGCGAGCCCGAAGACAAGATCTGGCGCAAGACGGCGGCGACCGGCGCCGTGCTCCACGTCGGGCGGCGGATCACGGCGATCGATCCGCGGGCGCACACCGCGACGGACGACCGGGGGACGCGGTACCGGTTCAAGAAGCTCCTCCTCGCCACCGGCGGCGCCCCGCGGCGGCTGCCGCTCGAGTCCGACCAGATCATCTATTTCCGCACCCTCGACGATTACCGGCGCCTGCGCGCGCTCGCGAGCCAGAGCGTGCGCTTCGCCGTGATCGGCGGCGGGTTCATCGGCAGCGAGGTCGCCGCCGCGCTGCGGATGCAGCAGCGCGACGTCACGATGCTCGTGCCTGAGGCGGGGCTCGGCGCGCGCGTGTTCCCCGCGGACCTCGCAGCGTTCCTGGTGGACTACTACCGCGGGAAGGGCGTCACCATGCGCATGGGAGAAGGGATGGCGGGGCTCGACCGGCGCGCCGGCTCATGCGTCGTGCGCACGACCGTGGGGAGCGAGGTCGTGGCGGAGGTGCTGGTCGCAGGGCTCGGCATCCAGCCGGGAGTGGAGCTCGCGGAGCAAGCCGGGTTGCGCGTGGACAACGGGATCCTGGTAAACGAGGCGTGCCGCACCAGCCAGCCCGACATCTACGCCGCGGGCGACGTCGCGAACTTCGAAAATCGGGCGCTGGGCGCGCGGCTGCGCGTGGAGCACGAAGACAACGCCAATACGATGGGGCGCACCGCGGGCCTCAACATGGCGGGCCGGGCGACTCCCTATCACCACCTGCCGTTTTTCTACTCCGACCTGTTCGAGCTCGGCTATGAAGCGGTGGGTGACGTCGACGCCCGTCTGGAGACCGTTGCCGACTGGAAGGAGCGGTTCCGCGAAGGCGTGGTCTACTACTTGAAGGAAGGGCGGGTGCGCGGGGTGCTCCTCTGGAACACCTGGGGCCAGGTGGACCACGCGCGGGCGCTCATCGCCGAGCCGGGCCCGTTCACACCGCAGGACCTGAAAGGCCGGCTTCCCCTCTAGACCCGCCGGCTCCGGCGGCACCTGGCGGTTTCGGTAGCGCAACAGTAAGCTGCGACGCTTCGAGCGCGACCGGACACACGCGATGCGATGGATTGCCCTGCGGCTCGGCCTCCGGGCCAAGATATTCATCGCGGCCACGCTGTCGGTGGTGGGCGTGCTGGGCGTCACGCTGGGGCTCACGTCGCTCGTGGCGCACCGCACGGCGGACGAAGCGATCCGCCACGCCCTCGCCGGCGTGCGGCACGGGGTCCAGGCGTTCCTCACGGGCCGGACCACGGCGCTCGCGGGGATGAGCGCCCTGAGTGCGGAGGTCCCGCAATTCCGCGAGCGGCTGCTCAATGCCTCCGAGCGAAGCAACGTGCTCGACCAGGCCGAAGCGTACCGCCGGCTGCTGGGAGCGGCGTGGGTGCTCGTCACGAACGAGCGCGGCATCCTGGTCGCCCGCACCGACTACCCAACCCAGTTCGACGTCAACTTCTCGCGCGGCGCCCTGATCGCGAACGCCCTGTCGGGCGAGCCGGCGAACGGCGCGTGGCTGGACGAAGAGCGGCGCCGGCTGTTCATGGCCGTGGCCGTGCCGCTCCGCGCCTCGCCGACCGAGTCCCCGCGGGGCGCGCTCGTGGCCGCCTACGCGATCGACGACGCGCTCGCCGAGCAGATCAAGCAGGCCACCACGACCGACGTCGTGTTCTTCGCGCTCGACACGCTCCACCGGGCCTACATCGTCGGCACGACGCTGCCCCGGGGCGTGATCGAGCCGGTGCTGGCGGCGGACACCCAGGCCATCGCGGCACTGCCGCGCGATTCCGCCGGGACGGAGTTGACTGCCGACGTGGATGGGGAACGGCTGCTTGGTCTCGCGAGCCCGATCCGCTCCGCCGGTGGCGACGCGTTCGGCGGGTTCGTGGCGTTCCGCTCGCACGATCGCGAGCTCGGAGCGTTCCGGGCGCTGCAGCGCACCATCGGGTTCGCGGTCGTGCTGGGGTTGCTGCTCGCGCTCGCCTCGGCCTACGTGCTGGCGCGGCAGATCGCGGGCCCGATCCGGCGGCTGGCGCTCGCCACGCGCCGGGTGCAGGACGGAGACTACAGCGTGGAAATCGACGTCGCCGCCGGCGACGAGATCGGCATGCTGTCGCAGGCGTTCCAGAGCCTGGTCGCGGACCTGAAGGAAAAGGCGAAGCTGGTGGAGTACATGATGGCCACGTCGGGAGCCGCGCCCACGGAGCCGGTCCGGTCCGCTCGACCGTCCTCCGCACCCCGGGACGCGCTGCGGCCCGGAACGGTGTTCGCCAACCGGTACGAGGTGAAAGAGGTCCTCGGGATGGGGGGGATGGGGGTGGTGTATCGCGCATTCGACCGTGAGCTGCGGGAGGCGGTCGCGATCAAGACGCTCCGTCCCGAAGCGCTCACCGGCGATGGTGTGGCGCTGGAGCGCTTCAAGCAGGAGATCCGCCTCGCGCGCAAGATCGCGCACCGCAACGTGGTGCGGACGTACGATCTGGGCGAAGTGAACGGGCTGTACTACCTCACGATGGAATACGTGGAGGGGACGTCGCTGAAGCAGCTCATCGCCACCCGCGGCCCGCTGCCGGTGCCCGTCACCCTGACGATCGGCAAGCAGCTGTGCCGCGCGCTCGAGGTCGCGCACGAGCAGGGGGTGATCCACCGGGACATCAAGCCCCAGAACCTGGTGGTCGAGCCGAGCGGCGTGCTCAAGGTGATGGACTTCGGCATCGCGCGGCTCGCGAGCCGCACCACGGACCCGGGCCTGACGAAAGAGGGGATGTCGATCGGCACGCCGGACTACATGTCGCCCGAGCAGCTCTCGGGGAAGGAGCTGGACGCGCGAAGCGACCTCTACTCGGCGGGTGTGGTGCTGTTCGAGTGTCTCACGCGCCGCTTGCCGTTCGAGGCGGCCACGACATACGCGGTGATCGCGAAACAGCTCGAGGGGGCGCCGCCCGATCCGCGAACCCTCAATCAGGACGTGCCCGAAGCGCTTGCGCACGTGATTCTGCGAGCAATGGCAAAGGAGCCGGTAGACCGATACCAGACCGCGGCGGAGATGCACGACGCGCTTGCGGCGATCGGATGACCATTCGCCCCACCATGCACGCGCTGCGCGTCGTGGTCATCACGCTGTTCACCACCGGTCGGCTCGCGGCCCAGCAGGCCGCCCCCGTTCCACGGCCGTACCGTCCAGGGATCGACGTGCTGGATTACGCGCTGTCGGTGGATCTGCCGGACAGTGGCAACCGCATCGAGGGGCGCGCCGTGCTCACCGTTCGGCGAACCGCCCGGACCGACACGCTGGTGCTCGACCTCCTGAGCCTGAGAGTGGACAGCGTATTGGTCGACGAGCGAGCGACACGATTCCGCCGCGACAGCGGTACCATCCGCATACCGTTGCCGGCCGCGTCGTCCGACACGTTCACTGTAGCCGTCCGCTACGGTGGCCCGGTCACCGACGGTCTCATCATCCGGAATGACACGGCCTGGGGTTGGACGGCCTTCGCGGACAATTGGCCTAACCGTGGGCGTCACTGGATTCCCAGTGTCGATCATCCGAGCGACAAGGCAACCGTGAGCTGGACCGTGCGCGCCCCGAGCCGCCTGAAGGTCATCGCCAACGGCGCCCGTCTCGGCGAGGATCCGGTCGGCGGTTCCAACCCGCCGAGGACCGTCACCCGTTGGCGGATGAACGAGCCGATCCCGGTCTATCTCATGGTCATCGCGGCCGCTCCGCTCTACGAATACGACCTGGGCGAGACCGCGTGCGGTGTGACGCTGGTCGGTCGTTGCGTCCACCAATGGGTATATGTGGAGCCGCGGTTGGCGGATTTCCTTCCGGGCCCATTCCGGAGCGCGGCAGACATCGTGTCCTATTTCGGATCATTGGTGGGCCCGTTCCCCTACGAACGCCTGGCCCATCTGGAATCGTCGACCCGGTTCGGCGGCATGGAGAACGCGACCGCGATCTTCTACGCCGAGCAGCCGTTTCGGAAGCGGACCATGACCGATGGGGTGGTGGCCCACGAGACGGCTCACCAATGGTTCGGCGACGCCGTGACGGAGTCCGAATGGTCGCATCTGTGGCTGTCCGAAGGCTTCGCGACGTACCTGGCGGCGCTGTGGACGCGGAAGTCGGCCGGCGACTCGGCTTTTCGCGCGGAGATGGAGGAGATGCGGCGCGCCGTGCTCTCGAGTCGCGTCGTCGCCGAGCGGCCGGTGATCGACACGGCGGAACAGAACCTGATGGCGTTGCTCAACGAGAACAGCTATCAGAAGGGCGGCTTCGTATTGCACATGCTGCGAGCCGCGCTCGGCGACTCGGCGTTCTTCCGTGGCCTTCACCGTTACTACGACAGGTATCGGAACGGGAACGCGCTCAGTGACGATTTTCGCCGCGAGCTGGAAGCTGCATCCGGAACACCGCTCGGGTGGTTCTTCGACCAGTGGCTCCGCCGGCCCGGCTTCCCCGAGCTCACCACGTCGTGGACCTACGATGCAGCGGCGAAGCGCGTCACCCTTTCCATCACCCAGGCCGCGCGATTCGGCAGTTATCGTTTCCCGCTGACCGTCGATATCAGAACGGCGGCTGGCGGTCGGGTCCGGACCCGCGTCGCCGTCAGCGCCCAGACAACCACCCGGGTCACCCTCGACCCGCCGCTCGATGCGGCACCGGCGGAGCTCGTGTTTGATCCGGACGTAGAGTTGCTCGCGAGAATCGTCTTGCGGTAGGTCGTCCTAAATCCCGCCAAACCAGGGATATCCCTGATCTTCCCAGTACCCTCCCGGCCTCGTGTTCGTGAACGTCATCGAGACCAAGTACTTGGTCAACTTGTATCCGAGCTTCGTCGGCGAGTACAACCTCAGCGGTGCGCCGTGCGCCGCCGGCAGCGGGTTGTCGTTCATCCCGTACGCGAGAATCGTCTGTGGGTGCATGGCGCTCGCCATGTCCCACCCGTTCGAGTAGTCGGCATCGAACGACACGAAATTGATATAGCGCGCCGTCTGGAGCGGGCGGCATCGCTCGACGATGGCCGACACGGGAGCGCCGTGCCAGCTCGCGATCGCCGACCACCCCTCGACGCAGTGATGCTTGACCGTGTACGACAGGCGCGGCAGCTGCATCAGGTCGTCGAGCGACAGCTCGAGGGGCCGCGCCACCAATCCGTCCACCCGCAGCCGCCAGGCGGCCGGGTCTTCGAGCATCGGCGTCATCGTCGAGATGAAGTAGCTCGGCAACATCGCGCTGCGCTCGGCGGTGCTGTACGTCCGGGCGAGGCGAGTGGGCGAGAACAGGATCTTCTCGCCGACCCAGTCGTTCACGCGACTGATGTCGAGCAGCCCGGGCCGCAGCAGGCGCCCGCCGTCCCATCCGCACGCGGCGACCAGCGAGGCGAGCCCCCCGGCCACGCCCAGCTTCACGAATGCGCGCCTGTCGACCTCGTGCAACTTGGCGTCTTGGCGTCTTGGCGTCTGTCTCTTAGTCATGACTGGGAAATCGTCCCCGGTACCACCCGGTGAGCATGGCGCGCAGCGAGGCGGGATCCACGGCGAACACGAGGATGACGTGCATGACGGTGAATCCGACGAAGATCCACACGATCCAGAAGTGCCAGTACCGCGCCGCCTGAAATCCGCCGAACAGCGCCGTCAGCCAGCTCAGCTGGGTCGGCTTGTAGATCGCGAAGCCGGTGAGCACCGCCAGCGCGCCCAACGCAATCACCCCCGTGTACGCGAGCTTCTGGAGCGGGTTGTGCTTGCCCTGCGGCGGATGCTCCCGGCGGAGATGGAGATAGTACTTCGCCATTTCGAGCGCGCCGCGAACGTCCCGCGGCCGGAACAACAGGGCGTGCCACTCGCCGCTCCGTACGAGGTACCCGAGGTACAGGAGACCGAAAGCGACGAGCGGCCATGCCAGTGCGAAGTGCCAGTTGAGCGCGCCCGCGAGCCAGCCGCCGAGCCGGCTCCAGTGCGGGAACTGTGCGCCGTCGAACGGGCTCACGAAGTACGGCCCGCCCCGGTTTCCGAACCGGGCGTAGGCCTCATAGATCTGGAGGCCGCTGGCGATCAGGCCGGCGAGCACGATCACGGTCGCCCAGTGAGTGAGCCGGACGATCCAATGGTGTCGGCGGGCGAACGGGCGCGGGCTCTGCTGGTCGGTCATGGTCGTTGCACGCTACGGGCGAACGTCCTCTCGCGTAAGGGGCGATTAGCGGATTCTCACGAGGGTCCAATGGCTTCCCACGCCGCCCCGACCGGCCTTAGCTTGCAGGCCGGATGACGCAACCACAACCGAGCGGTCCGGCCCTCCCCGATCGGATCAAAGGGCTCGCCGCCGTTGCCGCCAACCTGTCGTGGAGCTGGAACCGTAACGCGCGGGCCCTGTTTCGCTTGCTCGATGCGGCGCTGTGGCGCCGCACCCAGCACAACCCCATCGAGCTGCTGCGACGGGTCGATCCCGCGCGACTCGCCGCGTGCGCCGCGGACGCCGTGTTCCTGAGCCTGTACGACGCCGTCGCGGCCGCCGCCGCGCACGACGCGACGCCCGGCGGTACGTGGTTCGCCACGTCGTATCCGCAGCTCGCTAAGCGGCCGGTCGCGTACTTCTGCGCCGAGTTCGGGCTGCACGCCTCGGTCCCCATCTATTCCGGTGGCCTCGGCGTCCTTGCCGGGGACCAGTGCAAGGCGGCGTCGGACCTCGGTGTCCCGCTCGTCGGCGTCGGCCTGTTCTATACCAGGGGCTACTCCGACCAGCGGCTGCGACTCGACGGATGGCAGGAAGACGCCGAGGAGCGATTCGACGTGGCCGCGACGCCGCTCGAGCGGGTGCGCGGGCCGAAGGGCGATCCTTGCCTCGCCACGGTGCGGCTGTCCGGGCGGCACGTGAGCGTCGGCGCCTGGCGCGTCATGGTGGGTCGTGTCCCGATCTTTCTTCTGGATACGGACCTCGCACAGAACGACCCGGCGGACCGTGGATTGTCTCATCGGCTCTACGCCGGCGGGCCCGATCTGCGACTGCGGCAGGAGTGGATCCTCGGCGTCGGGGGGGTGCGAGTGCTGCGGGCTCTGGGATACGACCCCGCCGTCTGGCACGCGAACGAAGGACACGCCGCGTTCATGCTGGTGGAGCGGGTACGTGAGCTCGTGACCCGCGGCACCCCGTTCGCGGACGCCGTCCGCAAGGTGCGTGCGACGAGCGCGTTCACCACCCACACGCCGGTGCCCGCCGGGCATGATACGTTCTCGATCGAGCAGGTGGAGCAGTGCGTCGGTCCGGTGTGGCAGGAGATGGGAGTCGGCCGCGACGCGTTCATCCGCCTCGGCCACCATCCGGTGGTCGATCACGATCGCTTTCACATGCCCGTCGCGGCCATCCGGCTCTCGGCGCGGGTCAACGCGGTGTCGCGCCGCCACGGGGAAGAGTCCCGCCGCATCTGGGCCCCCCTCTGGCCCGACCGCGACGTCGCGCGCGTGCCGATCGGGCACGTCACCAACGGTGTCCACGTCGCCACCTGGATGGCGAATCGGATCCTGACCTTGTTCGACTCGCATTTCGGGCCGGATTGGCTCGCGCAAGTGGACGATCCCCGGTTCTGGGACAAGGTCCTCGACGTGGACGGGACCGCCCTGTGGGCGGTGCACAACCAGCTCAAGACCCATCTGATGCGGAGCATCCGGGAGCAGGCGCGGCGGCGCTGGGCGGACCAGTGGAAGGAAGCCCTGCACCTCGTGGGCGCGGGGATCCTGCTCGATCCGGAAGCCCTGACGATCGGCTTCGGCCGCCGGTTCGCGACCTACAAGCGGGCCGACCTGCTGTTTCGTGACCCCGACCGGCTGCAACGGCTTCTGGTCAACCCCTGGCGCCCGGTGCAGATCGTGTTCTCCGGCAAGGCGCATCCCGGCGACGAGCCCGGGAAGCAGGTCCTCCAGCGCGTGTATGCCCACACCCGCGAGGCCCGGTTCGAGGGGCGGATCGCCTTCATCGAAGACTACGACATGCATCTGGCGCACAGCCTGGTGCAGGGTGTGGACCTCTGGCTCAATGTGCCGCGCCCGCCGCTCGAGGCGTGCGGCACGAGCGGCATGAAGGCGGCCTTGAACGGCGTGCCGCAGCTGAGCACGCTGGACGGGTGGTGGGCCGAGGGTTACGATGGGCCGAACGGCTGGGCCATTCCCCCGGCGCCGGCGGGTCAGGACGCCGATGCGGCCGACGCCGAGCAGCTGTACCGCCTGCTGGAAACCGAGGTGGTGCCGCTGTTCTACGACCGTGATGCACAGGGTCTCCCGCGGGGCTGGGTAGAGAAGATGCGACACGCGCTGCGCACCGCGGGCGCGCGGTTCACCGCCCAGCGCATGGTGCGGGAATACGTCACCGAGTACTACCTCCCCGCGATGCGGGGGGAGCAGCCGGCGGACGATCCGCCGACGGGCTGATCAGAGAGCCAGTGGAGGCGCCCATGGGCGCGACAACACCAGCCCCGAAGTCCCGGCGGCGGAGCCCCGCGCAGCCACGCCGGGCGGCGGCCGCCGCGGCGCCGCGGCCCCAGATCGATCCGGCCGAGCGGATCGGCGTCACCCATCTGACGGCCGAGTACTGGCCGTTTGCCCGCACCGGTGGGCTGGGCGAGGCCGTGAGCGGTCTGGCGAGCTGCCAGGCGGCTGCCGGCATGCCCACGACGGTGATCATGCCGCTGTATCAGATCGTGCGCGAGACCACGCCGTCGCTCGAGCGGACGGGGCATCCGCTCACGGTCACCCTCGGCGGCCACACGGAGCGGGGTTGGCTGTACGAGGCCCGACTCCCGAGCCCCGGTCCCCGCGTGTTTTTCATCGAGCATCCCGATTTCTTCGACCGGGCGGGGATCTACGGGGATAACGGCGGAGACTATCCGGACAACGCCCGGCGGTTCGCGTTCTTCAGTCTGGCCGCGCTGACGGCCCTTCCCGAGATCGCTCCGGAGACACAGGTGCTGCACGCGCACGACTGGCACACCGCGTTGGCGCCGGTGTACCTGCGGACCGCGTTCGCCAGCGAGCCGTTCCACGAGCGGCTCGCGGTCGTGACGTCGGTGCACAACGCCGGCTTTCAGGGACACTTCCCGCCCGAGACCCTGGCGGAGTTGGGTCTTCCCGCCGAGCTGTACAACGCCGACGTGTTCGAGTGGTACGGCCGGATGAATGCGCTCAAGGGCGGGATGGCTCACTCCGACGTCGTCGTGACCGTCAGCCCCTCCCACGCAGAGGAGCTGCGCACGGCGGAAGGCGGGTTTGGGCTGCACGACAGGTTCACCGAGCTCGGCGACCGGCTGGTGGGGATCCTGAACGGCATCGATCCGGATCTGTGGAACCCGGAGACCGACCCGGAGCTCACGGGGAATTATTCGAGTGAGGATCTCTCCGGGAAGCGGCGGTGCAAGACGGCGCTGCAGCGGGCCTACGGCCTGGCGCAGCGGGGACACACGCCGCTCTTCGGGATGAGCGCGCGCATGGTGGCCCAGAAGGGACTCGACCTGGTGCTCGGCGCCGATCTCCTGGGGACGTCGGACGCGCAGTTCATCTTTCTGGGAGCCGGGGAGCATCGGTACCACGAGGCGTTGGGGAACATCGCCGCCGCGGCGCCCGATCGTGTCGCGGTCGAGTTCATGTTCACCGATCGCCTCGAGCACCGGCTGCTGGCCGGCGCCGACGCGCTGCTCATGCCGTCGCTGTACGAGCCGTGCGGCCTGACGCAGATGCGCGCGCAGCACTACGGTGCGGTCCCCGTCGCCCGCCGGGTGGGCGGGCTCAAGGACAGCATCATCGACGGGGTGAGTGGGTTCCTGTTCGACGAGTACTCACCGGCGGCGCTCGCCCGGGCGGTGCGCCGGGCGGTGGAATGCTACGCCGACCGGACCGCGTGGCGGAAGCTGGTGCGGGGGGCGATGGCTCAGCAGTTCGGCTGGCACCGCTCCGCCGAGCAGTATCTCGCCTTGTACGCCCGCGCGCTCGCAGTGCGGTCGGCCTCCACTTGAGCGGGAACGCGGTGGAGTTCGTCCTCGCGCTCCACAGTCATCTCCCGTACGTCCTCAATCACGGCCGCTGGCCCCACGGCAGCGACTGGCTGTGCGAGGCCGCGCTCGACACGTATCTCCCCCTCCTGGAGCGGCTCGAGGAGCTGGCCGCCGAGGGGACGCCGACGCCGCTGACGATCGGCTTCACGCCGGTGCTGGCGAACCAGCTGGCGAGCCCGGCCTTCGCACGTGAAATGGAGACGTTCTTCACACAGCGCCTGGCCGCTTGCGACGAGGCCCCGGCGGCGCTCACCGCGTCCGGCGATGGGGCGCTCGTGCCGCTCGTGGATTTCTGGAGGTCACGGCTCAGCCGCCTGCAGGCGCTGTTCCGGCGCATCGACGCAGATCTCGTTTCCGCCTTTCGCCGCTTCCAGGAGCAGGGCCGCCTCGAGATCATCGGATCCGCGGCCACGCACGGCTATCTGCCGCTGCTCGGCCGGGACGAAAGCATCCGGCTCCAGCTCGCGGTCGGCCGGGAGGAGCACCGGCGCCTGTTCGGAGTCGCACCGGTGGGATGCTGGTTGCCGGAGTGCGCCTATCGGCCGCGCGGCAAATGGCGGGGGAAAAAGGTGCGCCGCGGCATCGAGCAATACCTGGCGGACGCGGGGTTTCGCTACTTCTTCACCGATGCGCATCTCGCGCACGCGGGCAGCCCGCTCGGCGCCTACGGCGAGATCCCCCTGGGCGCGGAGCGGTTCGACGCGGAGCGGCACGACCCCGGGTCTCCGGCGGCAGGCCGTATGCGGGCGGCGCGCTCGCCCTATCGGGCGTACCGGGTGTCCGGTCGCGGTGTGCGCCCGAGCGTCGCGGCGCTGGTGCGCGACCCCCGCTCCTCCATGCAGATCTGGAGCCGGCACCAGGGCTACCCGGGCGACGAATGGTACCTCGAGTTCCACAAGATCCGCTGGCCGGGCGGCCTCAAGCTGTGGCGCGTCAGCGGCGCGAACGTAGACCTGGGCGGGAAACGCGCCTACGAGCCGCCGGTGGCGCACGAGCGGGCGAGGGGGCATGCCTCCCATTTCGTTCATCTGCTCCAGACCCTCGCGCAGCAGGCCGACAGGGGCGGGATTATCGTGGCGCCGTTCGATACCGAGTTGTTCGGGCACTGGTGGTTCGAGGGGGCGGACTTCCTGGCCGCGACGTACCGCGCGCTGCGCGACTCCGGTAAGGACGGCGTCCGTGCGGTGACCGCGTCGCAGCACCTCGAGGCGCATGCCCCCGGCACGGCGTTGCAGCTGGCGGAGGGCTCCTGGGGAGCGAACGGCGACCACAGCATGTGGCTGAACGACCGGACGGCCTGGACGTGGGAGCGACTGTGGCGCCTGGAGGACGCCTTCTGGGACGTGGCGCCGGCGGTGCTCGCCTCCCCCTCCGCACGCCCCGTGCTGGCGCAAGCGGCCCGCGAGCTGCTGCTGGCGCAGGCTTCCGACTGGCAGTTCATCATCTCGACGGGGGCGGTCGTTGATTATGCGGAGCGTCGCTTCACGCTGCACTGTGACGATGCGGAACGACTGATCAAGGCGCTCTCCGGCGGGGAGCTCGAGGGCGCGGGTCGCTTGGCGGCCGAGCTCGCACGCCGCGACGACCTGTTCCCCGATGTGCTGGCCCAGGTGGAGGAGGCGCTCCAGGGTTGAAGCGGTCGATCGTGATCCACGGGCATTTCTATCAGCCGCCGCGCGACGACCCGTGGACCGGGGCCATTCCCGTCGAGCCGAACGCCGCGCCAGACCACGACTGGAACGAGCGCATCGAGCGGGAATGCTACGCCCCCGTGGCTCCGTCGCTCGCGGCCATGAGCTTCGATTTCGGGACCACGCTGCTCGAGTGGATGGAGCGGCACGCGCCCGGGACGCATGCGGCCGTCGTCGCCGCCAGTCGCTCGGGTGGCGCGGTCGCCATGCCGTACCATCATCCCATCCTGCCGTTGAGCCCCCGCCGCGACAAACTCACAGAGGTGCGGTGGGGCATCGCCGACTTCAAGCGCCGGTTCGGGCGCGACCCCGAGGGCATGTGGCTGCCCGAAACGGCCGTAGACGACGAGACGCTCGACGTGGTGGCCGGCGAGGGCATCCGCTTCACGATCCTCGCGCCGCATCAGGTGGAGCGCGCGCCGGCGGGCGGGCTCCCCGGCTGGTATCGCACCAGCGGCGGCCGCCGAATCGCCGTCTTCATCTATAATGGCGCGATCTCGCACGACGTCGCGTTCGGGCCGCTGGTACGTGACGCCGACGCGTGGATCGAGCGGCTTACGGCCGGGTCGAACCAGCTGGTGGCGGTGGCGACCGACGGGGAGACCTACGGTCATCATCACAAGCACGGCGACGCCGTCCTTGCCCGCGTGCTCGAAACCCTGAGACGGCGCGGCGACGTCCGGGTCGAGAGCTTTGGCACTTTTCTCGCCCGGCAAGAGCCGGAGGAGGACGTCCGGCTCGTCGCGCCCAGCTCGTGGAGCTGCCCCCACGGGGTGGAGCGCTGGCGCGCCGAGTGCGGCTGTCGCGCCGCGCCGGAGCGCGGGCTGCATCAGCGCTGGCGCGCGCCCCTGCGCGCGGCGCTCGAGTGGCTTGCGGCCGAGCTGCGGGCGCCGTACGAGCGCGACGGCCGGCCCCTGCCGCACGAGCTCGAGCGTCACGCGCTGCGGATGTTCACCTCATGCGGCTGGTTTTTCGACGACATCGCAGGCATCGAGTCGGTGATCGTGCTGCGCTCGGCGGCGCGGGCGATCGAGCTGTCCGGCCCCCCCTCCGAGGCGGCGCGCCTCGAGGCGGGCCTGCTCGAGCGCCTCGCGCTGGCGCCGAGCAACGACCCCGCCGTGGGGTCGGGGCGGGAGCTCTACCTCACGCGGGTGAAGCGGTGAACCCGGTCGGCTTCGTGTTCGGCGTCCACCTGCACCAGCCGGTGGGGAACTTCGACCACGTGTTCCAGGAGCATCTGCGGGACGTCTACCGGCCGCTCGTCGAGCGGCTGGCGGAGCGCCGCTTCTTCCCGTTCACGCTGCACCTCTCGGGCCCGCTGCTCGAGTGGCTCGAAGCACATGACGCGGCCTACCTCGACCTGATCGGGCGCCTGGCGGCGGAGGGTCACGTCGAGCTCTTGCTCGCGGGGTTCTACGAGCCGGTGCTCGCGTCCCTGCTGCCCGCCGATCGGGTCGAGCAGGTGGCGTGGATGCGCGAGGCGATCGAACGTCGCTTCGGCGTGACGGCCAAGGGGCTGTGGCTCACCGAGCGGGTGTGGGAGCCCGATCTGGCGGCGCATCTGGCCGACGCCGGCGTGCGCTACGTCGTCCTCGACGACCGCCACTTCCTCGTGAGTGGCTTCGAGCGGGACCAGCTGCACGCTCCCTTCTGGACCGAGAGTGGCGGCAAGCGAGTCGCGCTCTTTCCCATCGATGAGCGGCTCCGCTATCTCATCCCCTTCAGGCCGCCGGCGGAGATCGGCGCGTACCTCCGCGACTTGCGGACCGCGGGCCGCCCGCTCGCCGTGTTCGTGGACGACGGTGAGAAGTTCGGCGGCTGGCCCGGCACCAAGGATTGGGTGTACACGCGAGGCTGGCTGGCGCAGTTCCTCGATTGCGTAGAGGCGCTCGTCACTGCGGGGGAGGTTCGCCTCACGACGCCCGGCGCGGCCCTCGACACGGTGCGCAGCGGGGGCCTCGCCTATCTCCCCACGGCGTCGTACCGAGAGATGGAAGCATGGGCGCTGCCGCCGGCGGCCGCCCGTCGCCTGGCCGTGCTCGAGCAGGAGCTGGGCGAGGCCCGCATCGCTGGGCCGGACGGCGCGCTCGTGCGCGGGGCGCACTGGCGCAACTTCCTGGTGAAGTACCCCGAGGCGAATCGCATGCACAAGAAAATGCTGGCGCTGTCGGCCCTGTGCCGCGAGCGCGGGGACCCGCCCGCGGCGCGGCGCGCCATTGGCCGCGCCCAGTGCAACGACGCCTACTGGCACGGCGTGTTCGGCGGATTGTACCTGCCCCACCTGCGGGCCGCGATCTGGCGGAACCTGGCACTCGCCGAGGGCGAGCTGCGCCGCGGCGGAAAATGCTGGCGCTGTCGGCCCTGTGCCGCGAGCGCGGGGACCCGCCCGCGGCGCGGCGCGCCATTGGCCGCGCCCAGTGCAACGACGCCTACTGGCACGGCGTGTTCGGCGGATTGTACCTGCCGCACCTGCGGGCCGCGATCTGGCGGAACCTGGCACTCGCCGAGGGCGAGCTGCGCCGTGGCGAGGGGCTCGCCGTCGAGCGGCTCGATCTCGACGGCGACGGAGCCGAGGAGCTGTGGATCCACTCGGGCGTCTTCTCGGCGCTCGTCAGCCCGCACCGCGGCGGCGTGGTCGAGGAATACACGATGTTCGAGCGGGGGATCAACTATGCGGACGTGCTGACCCGGAGACGCGAGTCGTACCACGAGCCGGCCCCTGGTCGCGCGGGCCACGGGGACGCGGCCCCCACCGCGGACGGCACGCCGAGTATCCACGAGCTCGAGCAAATGGTCCGGCTGCCGCGCCTGCCGCCGATCGACCCTTGCGACCGCGCGCTGCTCGTGGACCGGGTACTCAGGGGTGACGTGACGTTGGATGGCTATGCAGGTGGAGCCTTCGAGTCGGTCGCCTGCTGGTCACGCACCGCTTTCCACGTGACCCTGGAGCAGTCGGCCCATGCGGTGGAAGTGGTCCTTCACCCAAACCCGGGCACCTCGCCGCCGGCCGCGGGGCTCCTCGAGAAACGCATCAGGCTCGACCAGGCCGGGGAGCTGACGGTGCGCTACCGCTGGGATCCCGCGGCGTTCCCGCCGGATGCCTTGTTCTGTCCTGAAATCTCGGTCTCGTCCCAAGTAGAGCTCGATCTCACGCCGGCGGCCGACGTGTGGACGTTTCCCATCGCGACCATGTCCCGCTCCGAGCGCGGCTTCGAGGAAACGGTACAGGGCCACTCGTTCACGCCGCGCTGGCCGGTACGTACCGGGGAATCGCGGCTCACCGTGCGGGTGCGCCCGTCAGCTTAGGCTCTTCTACAGAATTGAGCGGAGCCCGCAGGAGAATCCCGGGAGCACGTCCTCGCCGTCGAGCGTGCCGGTCTCGGCCACGTGCGTCTCGGTCCCATCCCCTCTGTACACACGAGCCACTTAGGCTCTTCTACAGAATTGAGCGGAGCCCGCAGGAGAATCCCGGGAGCACGTCCTCGCCGTCGAGCGTGCCGGTCTCGGCCACGTGCGTCTCGGTCCCATCCCCTCTGTACACACGAGCCACGTGCCGCTCAGGGTCGATGACCCAGACGAGACGCGCGCCCCCTTCGAGCCAATCGCCGACCTTGGCGAGCGTTTCGCCGGGTCGGTTGTCGGGCGAGAGAACTTCGACGACGAGGTCCGGGCCGAGGGCGGGGAAGCCACGGCTTTGAGGGTCGGGGAGTCGTTCCCGGCCTATGAACGCCACATCAGGGGCGCGCACGGTGTCCGGATCGCTCGCGACCTTGAATCCCGTGTCGCCGCTAACGACCTGGCCCGCTTCTGTCCCCTCCACGTGTTTCGACAGGAGGAATGCGAGCTTCATGGACACGCGCCCATGCCGGTACTCGGCGGGCTCCCGCACGACGAGGACGCCTCGAACGAGCTCCACGCGCTTGTCGGGGATGCTTGTGTGGAGCAGCTCCTCGGCGGTCATGAGGACCGGTGGCATACTACGAACGTAGACGCGGTCAGTGGACATAGCAACGGAATCTCGCGTTCACGATTCAATGGTCCATCAAACCGCGTTGTCGCAATTTTTGGGTACGTGCTGCGGAAATCCGATGCGTTCGAGGGACGTTCCTCACGTATCGTTGGAGCGTGTCGGCCTACCAAGAGTTGGACGCATTCAAGGCCTGCCATCAACTCACGTTGGCGGTGCATCGGCTCGCCGAGAAGCTTGAAGAGCGGGATGCAACGCTCGCCGGGCACCTGTGGGCCGCAGGCTTGTGCGCCTCGAGTCGCATCGCGCGCGGGTCCGGGTTCCGGAATCGTCGCATGTTCGCGGCGTGCGTGGATCGGACGCTCGCCGCGCTCTCGGAGATCGCGTATTACCTCGAGATGGGGTACGCGATGGGCCTGATCTCCAAAGAAGAGCGTCAGGAGCTCGAGAGTCTCAGCGGGCGCGCTTTGTTTTACTCCATGAAGCTGGTCCTAACCGAGCCTCCATCCTAGAGACCCGCTATCCGGGTTTCTACTCCACGTGCTCGAGTCGGTACCAGACTTCCCCGCGCACGAGCTGGCGGGCGCCGATCGTGCGACGCCCAATTTCCTGCAACGGCACGGTGGGATGCACCTTCGCGAAGACATCGTCGAGTGGCCGGTCCGCGTCGGCAAGCGAGTTGTACTCGTTGACTGTCACGTAGTCGTAGGTCTGCTCCGTCCCGAACGGGAAGCGTACGGCGTAAAGGGTCCACGAGCGCAACTTGCCAGTGCGGATGCGCTCCCGGTGGACAGGCTTCCAGAGCTCCCGCTCCAGACGGAGGTAGTCGTCTTCCTTGTCCGGTGCCACTTTCATGAAGTCGATCTCCGTCACAATCGGGGTGGGCTGGCCCTGTTGCGTGAAGGCAGCGGAGACTGCCGTGCCAGCGACGAAGGCCGTCGGCACGAGGGCTGGGATTAACAGGCGACGGAGATTCATGGCCGCTCCAGGGTGAGAGTAGAGGCGCGCGCGTTAGGCGGCTGGACGCCCAAGCGCCAACCTGACCTGACTCAGGTGATGTTCGTTATGAGCGGCGACCTTATCGAATTCATCCCGCAACGTGCGTACGCCGTCTACGCTATGCACGAACTCGAGATGGCCGCTGCGCTCATACTGCAGGCCGGCATAATAGATGATTGCGTTGCGAACCGATTCATATACGCGCCGGGAGATATCGAGCGGCACGCGCGAATAGTCGAGACCCCGAGCCCATGCATCCTGATCCATCACCCACAGCACCGGACGAGGCTCACTAAGCACTCGACGGATGCGATCAAAGAACACGGTCTCGCTATCGGAGAGATGGTGCAGGATATAGCCGACCGACCACTTGCCTGGCGCGTAGGTGCGCGCCAGGTCCCCACGGTCGAGCGAGAAGCACTTCAGCGTCTCGTCCCGAGTCCGTTCAAGCTCTTGAATAAGGTCCATGCGCCCCATGCCTTATCATACGGCGCGGTTCCGCTCGCGCCAGCGAGGCCCTGGTTAGAAATGAGGTTGCAAGACGTAGCGCACACCGAGTGCAGATGCATACAGCCCCACGCCGAATACGGCATGTGTTCCAAGGCTCTTCAGTCTGGCCTGCGCTGGATTGGGTGTTCTGGATGCAGCAATGCCGAGGCCGAACGACGGCTGCATGATGAACAACGGGAACACTACGGTGCCGATGCCGTAGAGCAGTGCCGGCAGCAAGGTCGGTCGCGTAAGCCAGTCGGCTGATGAAAGAACCACAAACAGAACCGCGAACACGACACCGATAGTGTAGTGGGCAATCCAGCCAGCCGTGCACTCAAAGGATTTCTGTGCTGCGGCGGCAATACTCGCATGCCGAAAGGTGCCCTCCGGCATGTGGCGAAGCCAGCGTCCGAGCAAGCAGTAGCTGAGCGATGGAATACTGAATGCGCGCTTTAGAAATAGATTCCAAAGGTCTATGCCAATCGTTGCGCCAATACCGACAACAATGGCACGAAGGATGACGTGTGCCTCAATGCTCACGATCTGCCTCGACATGCAATGTTAGACGGCAGAGCGCTACTCAGCTTACCGCTTTCTTCACGAGCGCGTCGATCCTTGCCTCTTCGGTGGCAGTCAACTTCTTCAGCGCGAAGGCGGTCGGCCACAGGGCGCCTTCGTCGAGGTTCGCCTTGTCGCTGAAGCCTAACGTCGCGTACCTCGTGTTGAACTTCTGCGCGCTTTGGAAGAAGCAGACGACCTTGTCGTCCTTGGCATACGCGGGCATCCCGTACCAGAGTTTCGGCGAGAGGGCTGGCGCGCTGGCTCTAATGATAGCATGGAGCCGCTTGCCCAAGGCGCGATCCGGTTCCCGCATCGCGGCGATCTTCGCGAGCACGGCGCTTTCCCCGTCCGCCTTGTCCGCCTTCAGCTCTTGGATGCGCTCCTTCATCGCGAGCCGTTCCTCGTCCGTGAATCCCTTGAACTTCTTGCCGATCGCGGTGCTGCTCTTGGCGGCCTTCTGCGTTTCCTTCTTTGGACTCATAGAACCATCCTCATACAACCTTAGGTTGGAACCTCGCCGTAGCTCGAATGCGGACCCGCGCTATCATAATAGGCGCCGCCTAACGGATCGCGCTTAAGCTGCGGGCGCAATGCCCAGGGGCGCAAGGTCGTTGGAGCGGCTGATTGAGCTCGTGGGTGAGGAAACGTAATTCTTCCCTACTTGCGAGCGCCCGCCAGCTTCAAGCGCTTGTTAGGCGGGGGTCCCGTTAGGGAAGTGGTCCTGCGTTGCGCAAGTAGCTGGCGCTGCCACCGTCGAGAATGTCGGGCTTTGTAATAAACCGGACGCGCGTCGGGAATCCCAGCTGCTGATCGTACTCGACGATGACATCGTCCAGTAATTCATTCTGATTTGCCGCGCGGATGCTGGTGAAGACCTGCTCCACCGTTACGAAGCGGCCCCGCTGGGCAGGCGGGACTTCCGCGCCAGTGTCCAACAGAACAACCCGGGTCATCTGGCCGCCGAGGACCTCAACCCGGGCCCATTGCGTGATCAAGGGTTCGCAAAAGCACGAGCGCCTGATCTCGAAGGTGTAGTCCTGGAACCCGCGAGCCGCCCAGCGAGCCTCGGCATCGGCAAGCGCGCGGAGCTCCGCTGGCGAGAGGGGGGACTCGCATGCCGTGAGAGAGGCTGCGAGGACAACCAGGGCACTTACCGTGAAGAAGCGGTTCATGTGGTCAGGACGCGGTTACAAGGAGATACCCAGGCGGAGGCTGGGAGGGTCACATTCGGGCGCGAGCTCGCGCCGATGCTACCGTGCGAGCATGCCGAGGGTCGCTAACCAGTCCTCGACCAAGCCTGGCCATGCCGTGATTCCGAGATTGGTCCGCCGCAGACCAAATGCGTGCCCGCCTTCGGCGTACAAGTGCAATTCAGCTGGTACACCGACGTCTCTGAGAGCTTCATAGTACGCGAGCGAATTCCGCACAGTATCTACGCTGTCATTCTGCGCCTGCAGTATGAACGTCGGCGGCGTCTCGTGCTTTACGCGAATCTGTGGATTCAGCGCCCGCCGCGCGGGGTCATACAGGTGTCCGGGATAGACCAACACGGCGAAATCTGGTCTGGCACTCACGACGTCCGCAGTATCTACCGAGGCATAGAGTCGCCGGTCATAGTTCGTGCTCAGCGCGGCGACGAGATGGCCGCCTGCGGAGAATCCAAGAACACCGATCTTGTGTGGGTCAATGTGCCATTCGACGGCGTGATACCGCACGAGCCGAATGGTCCGCACGGCGTCCTCCAGCGGCGCAGAGGATTTGGTGTCCCGATCACAGCCGCATTGCTGATCCCATGTCGGGCCGACATTGGGGACCCGGTATTTGAGAAGGACGCAAGTTATCCCCCTCGCTGTGAGCCAGTCGCAGACTTCCGTGCCTTCAAGATCGATGGCAAGGATCTGATAGCCGCCACCCGGAAAAACAATGACGGCGGCGCCGGTGTTGTGTTCGGGTGGCGAATAGACGGTGAGGGTTGGTTGCGAGACGTTTTGTATGTAGGTCCAGGGTCGATCAGCCACCAAATGGTCGTTGGGGCGCGTCGTCTTGGTCTCGGGGCCTGCTGGCGTGTGACGATGGAGAACGCTGGTCGGCCAAATCGGTAGTTGCCTATGCCCCGGCGTTGGCTGCCAAGCCGACGTTTGTGCGCTGAGACGACCACAAAGGTCGACGACACAGAACGCTACGAGGGCTGCTCTCATCGCGTATTCAAGCTGCCGCCTAACGCATCGCGCTTAAGCTGCGGGCGCAATAGCCCCTGGCGCAAGGCGGTGGAGCGGTTGATCGAGCTGGTGGGCGAGGCAACAGAATTCTTCCCTACTTGTGTCCGCCCGGCAGCTTCAAGCGCTTGTTAGGCGGTAGCCTTCTACGTAGCCGTGCTCACTGCAGAACACGCACAGGCACTAGGCGCATCTCCTTGGTCCCGTCGCCCAGCTGGCCGAACTCGTTCCTGCCCCAGCAGAAGGCCGACCCGTCGGTTGTCACCCCGCAGGTGGACCACGCTCCCGCGCTTACCTCGGCGAAGGTGAGCCCACCGTGAACAGCCGTAGGGCTCGAGCGGGCGTCAAAGAAGGAGTTGGGATCCCCTAACTCCCCATAGGAGTTGTCGCCCCAGCAATAGGCGGCCCCGCTGGTTGTCACACCGCAGGTGTGTTCAATTCCTGTGCTGACCTGGGCGAAGCTGAGTCCGCCGAGCACAGGCTCCGGGCTCATCCGGTCGGTCATTGTCCCGTCGCCCAGCTTGAAGTGGTCGTTCTCGCCCCAGCAATATGCGGCACCGCCTGTGATCACCCCGCAAGTGTCCTCGAACCCAGCGGCGACTTGGACGAAACCGAGGCCCCCGAGGACGAGCACCGGGCTCGTGTGGTCGGTCGTGGTCCCGTCGCCCAGCTGACCGAACTCGTTGCTGCCCCAGCAGCCGGCGGCCCTTTCGGGCGTCACGCCGCAGGTGCTGTTGAATCCAGTGCCGACTTGGTCGAAGGTGAGCGTACCGAGGACGGGTACAGGGCGCGACTGGCTATTCAAACTGCCATCGCCTAGCTCGCCGCGAACGTTCAACCCCCAACAGTAAGCGGCCCCACTGGTTATCACACCGCAGGTGTGCTCGGCTCCTGCGCTGACCTGGGCGAAGCTCAGTCCGCCGAGAACGGGCTCCGGGCTCATGTGGTCGGTCGTCGTCCCGTCGCCGAGCTCGCCGTTGCCGTTGAAACCCCAACAGGAGGCGGCCCCACTAATCGTCACTGCACAGGTGTGTGACCATCCCGTGCTTACCCAGGCGACGTGGAGCCCACCAAGGACGAGCACTGGGCTTGTATGATCGGTCGTGGTCCCGTCGCCCAACTGGCCGTTGCTGTTTCTGCCCCAACAATAGGCGGCTCCGCTGGTCGTCACGCCGCAGGTCTGCAAGTATCCAACGCTCAGCTGTGAGAACGTGAGCCCGACCGCAAACTGCGCGCTCGTCGCCTCAGCAGCGCCGCTCATGGAGGCAACGAGTGTATACCCGGTGCCCGGCCGGTCCACGCGGAGATCTGCGAACGTTGCGATGCCACCTGCGGCGTTCACACTGATCGTCCCGAACAACGCCGCGGCGTTGGGATTCGCCCCCAGGGCCATCGTCACCGCGTTCGTGGCGGTCGGCACGATATCTCCAAACGCGTCAAGGATCGTGACCTCGATGGCGGGGGTGATCGGCTGCGCCCCTTCCGTTCGCGTGGGTTGCACGGTGAACGCGAGCCGCGTTGCGGGATGTGCTTGGGTGGGGCCCTCTCCGTCGCCGCAGCCGAGGGCGACCGTGACGGTTACGAGCGCGGAAATTATGGCTGGGGGAAAGGGCAGACGTGCCATCGGGTCTCTAACGCGGACGCTGGGCGGGCAGGTAAGAGTTGCCGCGTCAGTGCAGCCGGTGGAGCTCAAACCCGAGCCCACCCCACCACCGGACGTTCGAGTCTCCGGCTGGTCTTGCCGGGTGCTGCCCCAAGGGTCGGCTTGGTCACGCGCACTCCTGGGAGAGCGGGTGTAATCGCTCTGCCGTCTAACGGATCGCGCTTAAGCTGCGGGCG
>Ga0209156_10000573_pt1 | contig 31215 bp, 24 predicted proteins | sample GraSoiAngelo_124_FD_185881 | JGI IMG/M metagenome (GOLD analysis project Ga0209156, IMG submission 185881) | Grasslands soil microbial communities from the Angelo Coastal Reserve, California, USA - 14_0927_05_20cm (SPAdes) (version 2) | ecosystem: Environmental > Terrestrial > Soil > Grasslands... | reverse complement strand
CTTATGCGACGGTGCTGGCTTTGATGGTGGCGCCGCGGGAAGCGAGCGAGAATCTCCAGCGCCTGGCCCGCGATGGGCGCGAAGGCGATTTTGGATTTTACGAGGCAGTCGATTATACGCCATCACGTCTGCCGCCGGATGAGAGCAGCGCCACCGTTCGTTCCTACATGGCGCATCATCAGGGGATGAGTCTGCTCGCGCTCGTTTCGTCGCTGCGCGAATTGCCAATGCAGCGCCGCTTCATGTCGCGCCCATTGCTGAAGACCGCTGATTTGTTGTTGCAGGAGCGGCTTCCGAAAACGGAGGCCAGCGTTTTGCCGGAAGACCTTGAGCTGGAAGAAACGCGACTGCGTTTCGGCGAGGGCGAAGATGTCATGCGGGTTTTCAAAGGTCCCACTTCGCGCACGCCAGAGATTCATCTTCTTTCCAATGGCCGCTACCACGTCGCCATCAGCAATGCCGGCGGCGGTTACAGTCGCTGGAAAGGTCTCGCCATCACCCGCTGGCGCGAGGATGCGACCTGCGATTGCTGGGGCGCGTTTCTTTATCTGCGCGACGTGACAACGGGAGAATTCTGGTCGGCCGCTTATCAACCAACGCTGCGCGCGACAAAAAATTACGAAGCTATTTTCACCCAGGCCCGGGCGGAATTTCGCCAGCGCCATGGGAGTCTCGAATTGCATACCGAATTGAGCGTTTCGCCCGAAGACGACGTTGAGCTGCGTCGCGTTACCCTGACCAATCATTCCTCCGCTGCGCGTACAATCGAACTGACGAGTTACGCCGAAGTCGTGCTCGCCACCCAGGCTGCCGACCAGGTGCACCCGACCTTTAGCAATTTGTTTGTGCAGACTGAATTTGTGCCCGACTCCTCTGCCATTCTCTGCACCCGGCGCGCGCGCACGGCCGAGGAAAAACCACCCTGGCTGCTGCATTTGCTGGTCGGGCAGGGCGGCACACACGGCGAAATCTCCTGCGAAACCGACCGGGCCCGATTTGTCGGGCGGGACGGAAATCTGGCGAATCCGGCTGCGATGCAAAAGGTTGCGCCACTTTCGAACACCGCCGGTTCCGTGCTCGATCCCATCATCTCGCTCCGGCGCACCGTCACCCTGCAACCAGATGAAATTGCCATCCTCGATTTTGTCATCGGCGCGGCCGAAGACCGCGAAACCGCAAACGCTTTAGTGGAAAAATATCAACATTTCCGCATGGCCGATCGCGCCTTTGATCTGGCCTGGACCCACAGCCAGGTGACCCTGCGCCATCTCAACGCCACCGAAGCCGAAGCGCAACTTTACGCCCGGTTGGCTGGGGCGATCATTTATGCCGATCCCGCCCGTCGTGCGACCTCGGGCATTTTGCTGGAGAATCGCCGCGGCCAAAGCGCCCTCTGGGCCTACGGTATTTCCGGCGACACGCCGCTGGTTCTTTTGCGCGTCACCAACCTGGAGAAAATCGAACTCGTGCGCCAGCTCATTAAGGCGCATTCCTACTGGCGTGCGAAAGGGTTGACAGTCGAGCTGGTGATTTTAAACGAAGACGTTTCGGTTTATCGCCAGAATTTGCAGGATCAAATTACGTCGCTGATCGCAGCCGGCAGCGAAGCGCAAATGCTCGATAAACCCGGCGGCATTTTCGTTCGCCGTCTCGAGCAGATCCCGAATGACGATCGTGTTCTTCTCCAATCCGCCTCCCGCATTGTCCTCGATGACGAGCACGGCTCGCTCCTGGAACAACTCGAACAGCGCAGCGTGCTCGAGCCGCCTGTGCCGGCATTCACTCCGAGCCGCGCGCCCCGGGTCGAGACTCCTTCGCCGCCGCCGGCGCGTGACCTCATTTTTCGCAACGGCCTTGGCGGTTTCACTCCGGATGGCCACGAATACGTCATCACGCTCTCACCCGGCCAGGTCACGCCCGCGCCGTGGGTCAATGTGCTGGCCAATCCATCGTTCGGCACCGTCGTTTCGGAAAATGGTGGCGCTTACACCTGGTTTGAAAACGCCCACGAATTTCGACTCACCCCGTGGTTTAACGATCCGGTACGCGACCTCACCGGCGAGGCCTTTTACATTCGCGATGAAGAAACCGGCCAGATCTGGTCGCCCATGCCGGGGCCGGCCCGCGGCGCCAGCGCTTACGTCGTTCGTCACGGTTTTGGTTACACCGTTTTCGAACACACCGAGCACGGCATCGTTTCCGAGTTGTGGATTTGCGTGGCGATGGACGTGCCGGTGAAGCTCGCGGTTTGCAAACTACGCAACATCTCAGGCGGGCCGCGCCGTCTCTCCCTCACCGGCTATTGCGAATGGGTGCTGGGCGATTTGCGCCATAAGACGCTCCTCAACGTTCAGACCGATGTCGATCTCAAGAGTGGCGCGCTGCTGGCTCGCAATTTTTACAATACGGAATTCCCGGACCGGATCGTCTTCCTCGATGTCAACGAGCCGACACGCACGCTCACAGGTGACCGGAAGGAATTTCTCGGGCGCAACGGGACGCTGGCGCAACCGGCAGCACTAAAGCGGGCGCGACTTTCCGGAAAAGCGGGCGCCGGTTTGGATCCGTGCGGTGCGATGCAGGTCGCTTTCGATCTTGCCGATGGCCAGGAACGCGTAACCAGTTTCCGGCTCGGGGTTGGTCGCAGCATGGCCGAGGTGCACGATCTGATCTTTCGTTTTCGCCGGGCCGACGCCGGCCGTGTCGCGCTCTCCGGCGTACATGAATTTTGGAATCGCACTCTTGGCGCGATCAATGTCGACACACCAGATCCCGCCGTGAACACAATAGCCAACGGCTGGTTGTTGTACCAAACCCTTGGCTGCCGGTTCTGGGGCCGCACCGGCTTTTATCAATCCAGCGGTGCCTATGGATTCCGCGATCAATTGCAGGATGTGATGGCGCTGGTCCACGCCGAGCCGGCCCTGATCCGCGAGCATCTTCTCCGCGCCGCCGCACATCAGTTTCGCGAAGGCGATGTCCAGCATTGGTGGCACCCGCCGGTGGACCGTGGCGTGCGCACCCATTTTTCCGACGACTATCTCTGGCTGCCCTACGTCACGTGCCGCTACGTTTCTTGCACCGCGGACACGGGCGTGCTGGATGAACAAGCGCCCTTCCTCGACGCCCGTCCGGTTATGCCGGAAGAGGAATCATATTACGATTTGCCGAATCGCTCCCAGGAATCGGCCACGCTCTACCAGCATTGCGTGCGCGCGATCGAGCATGGATTGAAATTCGGCGAGCACGGTTTGCCCTTGATGGGCTCGGGTGATTGGAATGACGGGATGAACCTGGTGGGAAAAGAAGGCCGCGGCGAAAGTGTCTGGCTCGCCTTTTTTCTTTACGACGTGCTCAGGCAATTTGCTGAAATAGCGCGCGGGCGTGGGGACGCGAGTTTCGCGGAGCGTTGCCTGGCCCGGGCGAAGAAGTTGCAGGAAAACATCGAGAAAAATGCGTGGGACGGCCAGTGGTATCGGCGCGCCTATTTCGACAATGGCGAACCGCTCGGCTCGAAGACAAACCTCGAATGCCAGATCGATTCGCTTCCGCAAAGCTGGTCGGTGATCAGCGGCGCCGGCGATCCGCAACGCTCGCGTCAGGCTATGAACGCCGTCGATCAGCGCCTCATTCGTCGCGAATCAAAAGTCATTCAACTTTTCGATCCGCCCTTTGACAAATCGCCGCTCAATCCCGGCTACATCAAAGGCTACATTCCTGGTGTGCGCGAGAATGGCGGCCAGTACACTCACGGCGCGATTTGGACTGCGATGGCCTTCGCGCTCATGGGAGAGAACGAACGCGCGTGGGAGCTTTTCGCTTTGCTCAATCCCATACAGCATGGCGCGACCGCCGAACAAATCGCCACCTACAAAGTGGAACCTTACGTTATTGCCGCCGATGTCTATGCCGTCGCTCCGAACATTGGTCGCGGGGGTTGGACCTGGTACACCGGATCAGCCGGCTGGATGTACCGATTCCTCACAGAAACACTGCTCGGCGTCCATCTCGAGGGCAATCGCCTGCGAATCACTCCTCGTTTTCCGGCAGGCTGGACCAGCTACAAGGTTCATTATCGCCACCGGCAGACCGTTTATCACATCACGATCAACCGTCTGTCCGCAGACGGAACTGGTGAATTGTCCCTCGACGGTCAAACCTTGGCCGAAGAGACGATTCCCCTGACAGACGATCATATTGAGCACTTTGTCGAGCTCCGAGCACGATGAAAACGGTGTGTTGTATAGAGAAATCGCGTATAGAAAGGCACTCGCGGAACACAGATTAATAGCTATTTTCCGAGGGTAAATGCCGGCATAGCTCAGTTGGTAGAGCAGCTGATTTGTAATCAGCAGGTCGTCGGTTCGAATCCGTCTGCCGGCTTTGGCTATTAATGCTAAAAGGACAGAAGATCGTCGTCGTCATGCCCGCTTACAACGCGGCCCGGACTTTGCGCCAGACCTATGATGAAGTGATCGGGCACGACATCGTGGATGAAATCATCTTGGTCGATGACGCCAGCCGTGACGAGACCGCCGCCATTGCTCGGACCCTTGATCGCGTGCGCGTTGAAGTTCATCCGGAGAACCGCGGTTACGGCGGCAACCAGAAAACGTGCTACCGTCTCGCCCTCGCCGCCGGAGCTGACGTCGTCATCATGCTTCATCCCGATTACCAATACACCCCGACGCTGATTCCGGCGATGGCGTCCATGGTTACGAGTGGACTTTATCCTTGTGTGCTGGCGTCGAGGATTCTGGGCGGTGGAGCGCTGCGTGGCGGGATGCCCTGGTGGAAATACGTTTCCAATCGTTTACTTACCCTGGTCGAGAACATTCTGCTCGGCGCCAAGCTATCCGAGTATCATACGGGTTACCGGGCTTTCGGGCGAAACCTACTTGAAAAACTTCCACTGGAGAAGAATTCCGATGACTTCGTTTTTGATAATCAAATGCTGGCCCAGATCATTTGGTTTGGCCATCCAATTGGCGAAATTACCTGCCCTGCGAAATACATGCCCGAAGCTTCCTCAATTAACTTTCAACGAAGCGTCAGGTATGGGCTGGGATGCCTTAAGGTAGGGATTGAATTCGCCATCGCGCGGTGGCGCGGTGAGGGTTCTATTTTTCCGAGACTACCTTCCTCTTTGTAGTTGCGATTTTACCAAGCTTGAATCGTTACGGACATCATTTAGACGCTCACCTGATCCTCTAGCGCCAATCGGAGCAATCCCAGCCAAGCAGCGTTTCCAACCGGCCAATGTCGCTCTGCAAAATTTCCCACACCGCCGCTCGTTCCTCATCGCGAATTTTGCTCGCGTACGGAATATCGTGAGCTTCGACGGCGCGAAATCGTGGGGGTGCCAGATTCAGAAAGCGAAAAACCGCCTCAACCGTTTCACGCTGGCGCGCTCGAAAGGTTTCATACTTGACGATGAGGAATTGCTCTCGTGGAAATAACCGGAATGCGCGTTCCAATTGTTCGGCGTAACGACCACGGTCGACATAGGAAAATTTCCGTACCTGTTTCGGCGCGGACGCGGCGATGCGACCCGGCTCCGCTCCGACTGCATCCAGGAAATCAAATGGCTCGATTCCGCGCGTTCGTTGCATGTTCCATTGCGAGAAGGCGCGTTCAATCGGGTTACGCAAAATGACGATGAACTTCATTGCCGGGTTGTAATCTCGGATTCGAGGCAGGGCCGGCCGCCAATAAAGATAAATCGGAGTGTTCTCGCCCGCGATACTACCGACACGGGCCGGTCGGAACATCTCGTGCAGCGGCTCATAGGAGACATTGCCGCCGGCAAACAACTCGTCGTTGTCGAAAAAATGCAGCTCTTTCTTGACCGGGAGCGCGATCTGGGGATGGCGCTTTAAGTAGTAATTGAGCGCGGTCGTTCCCGATTTCTGCGCGCCCGCAACAAGGAAATCAAGTTTCTCGACCCGGCGTTTACCGAAACCGAACATGCCAGTCCGTCACGCCGTCACTTCAGATGTGCGATTGCCGGCGAAGTGGAGAAGCTCGAGAATTTCACTGCGCAACGAAAGGAAATCAGAGCTGCTGCGATCGCGCGGACGATCAAGCGCGATAGGAATTATTTGTTCGATAGTGCCGGGCCGCTGCGTCAGGATGATGATGCGGTCGCTCATGTAAATAGCTTCGTCGATGTCGTGAGTAACGAGCAACATGGTAGTGCGCCGGTTTTGCCAAAGGCGCAAAACTTCATCCTGCATACGCATCCGGGTAAAGGCGTCGAGGGCACCGAGTGGTTCATCGAGCAGAAGAACTTTGGGATGATTAATCAAGGCGCGAGCCAGAGCTACGCGCTGGGCCATTCCGCCAGAAAGGTGATGCGGATAAGCATCGGCGAAAGCTTCCAAGCCAACGAGGCGCATAAACTCTTTCACCTCGCTGCGTTTTTGCTGGAGCACGCCACGGGCGGCGAGCCCGGCCTCAATATTACGACGCACCGTCAGCCACGGAAAAAGATTGGGATCCTGAAAGACGAGGCCTCGTTCAGCACTGGGGCCTGAGATTGGTTCCTCGTCTACGAGCAACTCACCCGAATCGGGGAAATCGAGTCCGGCAATGAGACGGAGCAAAGTTGATTTTCCGCAGCCGCTCGGGCCGACCAAAGAAACCAACTCGCCGGCCTCAAGCGATATTGAGATCGTCTCCAGCACGGGTTGCCGCGTGAGTGGTTGATCGGGCGCGGGAAAACTCTTTCCTACGTCACGCAGCTGAAGAGAGGAGGCTACCATCGGATCATTCCCTTTTGCCACACGAGGACGCGGTCCCGCAGTTTGAAAAGCAAAGTCATGATTGTGGAAAAAAAACACGCCATGATGACGAGCGCCGCGTAAACTTTTCCATACTCGGCCCAGCCTTGCGCCCAGCTCACGTACCAGCCGAGACCGGATTTGACCCCGACACTTTCGGCAACCACGAGGGTGAGAAATGATGCGCCAAGTCCCATGAAAAGGCCGACGAAAATGCTCGGCAACGCCGCCGGAATGGCGATGCGGAAGACAAGATAACGCGCGTTGGCTCCCAAGGTGCGCGCGACGTCGAGATACGAAGCGCGCGTGTTGGAAATGCCAGATGCGGTCAACATTGTCACAGGAAACCAGACAGCGAGCGCGATGAGCCCTGCCGCCGAAATCAGGGCCGAGGGCGATATCACCATGGCAAGCGGAATCCAAGCCGTCGCCGGAATGGGGCCGACCACTTTGAGCAAAGGCATCCCCCAATAGCGGGCCGGCCCCGACCAGCCGATGCAAACTCCGGTGACCAATCCCGCCACGACGCCGAGCAGGTACCCGCTCAAAAGCAGGACGAGTGAGTGCCAGGTACTGTCGAACAACAGCCCGCGATCATTGATCATGCTTTGCACCACGCCGGCCGGGCTCGGAAAATAGGGGAGCGGCAACATGCGAAAACCCGACGTGATTACTTCCCAGACGCAAAGGAGCAGGACGCCGACAGTAAAGAGGGGACGAAAGCGACGCATTCGGGTTTGCAGCGCCGGCCACCAGCGTTGCATAACGGCAGCAACGATTGCGCCTGCGAAAAAAGAGCCGAGAACAATTGTGTAGGTGCGGCTTTCATTTGGGGGTTCGTTTTTTGCCACGAAAAGGTGAATGCCAAGCGCGAGAGCCGCCGTCACTGGAACGGTCAAGAGCGCGGCGGTGGGGTGTTTTTTTTCCTGCGCGCTAAGCGCGTACCTTTCCGTGCTCTCAGCGCGAACTTGATCCGATGGCACACTGCCAACGGTCACTTGGCTTTGGCGAGAGATTTTCTGGCCTTGCAGCATGACTCTTCGGTGTCGGACAAAATCAATTCCGCGAACAAGCGAATGTCTTGATCGGGTGGCACCTGACCGCCGGCCACCCGTTCCACCTCTAACTGATTGAGCCATTCATCTGAGACTCCATCCAGATGCGCAAAAGCGCGCTTCGCCAGCTCCGCAACGTTGGTCGAAGGGCTGAGCATGCCGGCTGTTTTCATTTCGGCGGCGGCCGATTTGACTGCTTCATCTGCGCCGGAAACGCTCGGCACATAGCGCAAATGCGAAATCGCAACCGTGTTTAACTCGGGATTGGAGGCAAGATACTTCTTCTCCACTGATAGGCGCGCGGCTGCTGCCGGATTTGCTTCGACCCATTTGGCCGCTTTCAATAATGCGCGCGTCGCTGCGGCGGCAGCTTTTGGATTCGCAGCGAGAAACTTCCCGCTCACGATGACGGCGCAGCAATATTCATCCTTATAAGGCGCGTCCTTTGCCTGATCCGCGACATTTTTCACTTTGCCCTGCGCCAGCAAAAGACTCCCGATCGGCTCCGAATCCGCCACCGCGTCCACTTCCCCCTTGTCTAGGGCCAGTCCGAGTTCGCCCGCCGGAAAAACACGCCAGGTAATTTCCTTGCCAGGATCAATGCCATTCGCGCCCAGAACGCGATTCGCAAAAATAAATGGCGGCGTTCCCATTCCCGGAACACCGATGCGCTTGCCGCGCAAATCCTGAATTTTGCTAATGCTGCTGTTCGCTCCCGCCTGCACCCGCAGACATCCGCGATGGATTCCGCCGGTAAACTTCACGTCAAGGCCCTGCTCGATCGGCTTGAGAAAATACATCACCAAGTGATGGGTGATGTCGAAACCGCCCAACGCCAGCACATCCTTGTAGTTGGCCCATTCACATTTAACCAAACTGACCTCGAGCCCTTCCTCTTTGAAAAACCCTTTTTCCACAGCGGTGAAGATCGGCGCTTCGCAAGTCAGCCCGATGTAGCCGACCCGCACTTTATTTGAGGCGGCCTCTTTTTTGCAGCTGGTAAGCGCAATAACAAGTGCGGCGACGCAAAGGAATTTATTCAATTGGGAGAGGATGGAGGTTGTTGCTACGAAAGTCGAACTACAACAACTGATATGGATCGACATCTACCGCAACCGCGACGTCCTCCGGCATTGGTAATTTGTCGAGCGTTTCACGAATCAGTCGACTCAAGCGCGTGATCGCGCTGCCTCGCAAGAGAATGTGAAAACGATATTGCCCTGAGAGTTTTTCCAACGGAGCGGGCGCGGCTTCGGCCACCATGAATTCTTCCGGCAACGCTTCACGCAGTTTCCGTCGCAGCGTTTCCGCGGAAAATTTCCCGCGCTCCTGATGCGCGGAATGGACGGTGATAAGCACCGCATGCTTGAATGGCGGAAAATCACAGCGCTCGCGAAATTCCAGTTCCTGTTCGACGTAGCCCGCAAAATCGTGATGGCGCGCAAACTGGATCGAGGGCGAAAAGGGTGTGTAGCTTTGCACGAAAACTTCTCCCGGCGTCTCGCCGCGCCCGGCGCGTCCGGCCACCTGCGTGAGTAACTGAAACGTGCGCTCGCCTGCGCGAAAGTCCGGAAGGTGCAGCGCCAGATCCGCATTGATAATTCCAACCAGGGTGACGTTTGGAAAATGCAGACCCTTCGCGATCATTTGCGTCCCGACCAGGATATCGATCTTGCCCGCCCGAAATGCCCGCAAGGTTTCGCGATAGGCTTCCTTGCGCGACATCGAGTCGGCGTCCATCCGCTTGACTACCGCGTTCGGAAAAATCTGCGCGACAGTTGATTCCACTTTCTCCGTCCCGAAACCGACGTAGATCAACGCGTCCTGGCCGCACTCCGGGCATTTCTTTGGCACCGCCGCAGTATGCCCGCAAAGGTGGCAATTTAGCCGTGACATCGAGCGATGAAAGGTGAGCGCGACGCTGCAATTCGGACAGTCGCGCGCCTTCCCGCACTTGCTGCAAAGCAACGAGGTGGAAAATCCGCGCCGATTGAGAAACAAAATTGTCTGTTCGCGTTTTGCGACCCGAGCTGAAATCGCGGTCCGTAATCTTTCCGAAAGAATCGGAGCGCGCTCGCTTCGCTGTTCCTGCCGCAGATCGATCACGCGAATCAGCGGCATCTGGCAATTGTCGACGCGCTGGGTCAGGGTCGCGAGCTCGTACTTTTTCGTGAGCGTGTTGTGATAGCTCTCTAGTGAGGGCGTCGCGCTCCCGAGCAGGACCACGGCCTTTTCGATCTTCGCTCGCACCACTGCGACGTCGCGGGCATGATAACGTGGCGCTTCTTCCTGCTTGTAGGAGGTCTCGTGTTCTTCATCGACCACGATGAGCCCGAGATTTTTCAGGGGCGCGAAGACGGCGCTGCGCGCGCCAATCACGATACGGGCGCGGCCGGAATGAACCTTGTGCCATTCATCGTGTCGTTCGCCTTCGGACAAGTGGCTGTGTAAAACCGCCACGTCGTCCTGCGATTCGGCGAAGCGGCTTTTGAAACGCTCGACCGTTTGCGGGGTGAGAGAAATTTCCGGCACCAGGACGATGGCAGTGCGATTTCGCGTCAGGGTTTCGCGGATTGCCTGCAAATAAATTTCCGTTTTCCCGCTGCCGGTGACGCCATGCAGCAAAATCGGTTTCGCTTTTTCCGCCGATGAAATGGCTCGTACGATCGTGGCGAAGGCTGCGGTTTGTTCTTCGTTGAGTAACAATTCCGGACCGGGAATGAATTGTTCGCCGGCGTGCGGATCGCGTGCGACGGCCCGCTCGCTGATTTTCAACAGACCACGTTTCACCAGTGCCTGAAGAGTCGAGACGTTGAGCGATAACCGACGCAAGATTTCTGCTGCCGGAAGAGCGGCGTTCGCTTTGGTCAGTTCTTTAAGCAGTTCCGCCTGCCGCGGGGCGCGGCGCCGCAGCGCCTCCATCATCTCGCTTGTTACAATTGATCCGATCTCCACGAATTGCTGTTTTTTCCAACCGACTTCGGCCCGTCGAATCACTTGCGGCAACAAACTGCGCATGACCGCTTCGATTGGGCAGCAGTAGTAGCTCGCGATCCAGCGGGCGAGCTGGAGCAGCGGTTCGCTTAAGGTCGGGCCTTCGCCAATGACCGCCTCGATCTCGCGAATTCCCTTGGCGTTTGTTTCCTCAAGCAAAGCCACCACCGTGGCCAGCGCTCGGCGATCACGAAATGGAACCCGCACTCGTGCCCCAATGCCGACCCGCGCACTCAACGATTCGGGAATGGCGTAGTCTAACTCCCGACGAATGGCGCGATCGATAATGACGCGCGCGAATTTACTGTGCATGGTTACGCGGCTTTGATGTTCCGGTTTCTGCTCAAGCTAATCATTTGTCTCGGCCTGGCGATTGCCGCTGGCCTGTTTCTTCTCGCCTTCCGTTCCGGTGACGTCATCTACACCGCTTACGAGTGGGTTAGTCCGGCGCGTTTTCATCAATTTGATAATCTCATTCGCACAGTCGCGGCCGAGCACGAGCTCGATCCGATGCTGGTGAAAGCAGTCGTCTGGCGCGAGAGCCGTTTTGATCCGCGGAAAATCGGCAGCGCCGGTGAACGTGGCCTGATGCAGGTGAGCGAGCGGGCCGCGCGGGAATGGGCGCGCGAAACTCAGGTCGCAAATTTTCACGCGGACGATTTGCTCGACGCGAAAACGAATCTTGAAGCCGGCGCCTGGTATTTGCACCGGGCTTTTCAACATTGGGAGCATCAAAAAAAGCCGGCCGTTTTCGCCCTAGCGGAATATAACGCCGGCGCCAGCCGGGCTCAGCGCTGGGCCAATAACGACCCCGAGGCGCCGATCTCTGACCGGGCTTTTCGCAACAACATCGATTTCCCCGGCACGCGTAACTACGTCACGAGCGTGTTGCAGCGCTACGAATTTTATCGGAAACGCGGCCGGATGTAGTGGATGACGGGGCCCTATTGCTGCGTCGTGCGCACACAAACCATTTTGCGGAGGGCAAATTTTACGCGGAAATTGCTGCTCTGCCAATCATGACGACCAAGGAACAAATTGCCGAAGCGCTTGAGGAAATCGCGACGCTGCTGGAACTCAAAGAAGAGAATCCATTCAAAATTCGCGCCTATCAAAATGCCGCCCGCTCGATCGAAGCTTTTGGCGCGAGTTTTTCCGATCTGCAAAATCAGGAGACGCTGGAAAAGATCCCGGGAATCGGGAAGGCGATTGCGGCAAAAATCAGTGAATTGGCGACCACCGGCGCCCTTAAATTTCTCGACGAACTTCGCGCGGAATTTCCGTCCGCTATTCTCGAATTGTTTTCCATTCCCGGTCTGGGCTCGAAGAAGATCAAGGCCCTCTACGAGCAGCTGAAAGTTAGCTCAATCGCGGATCTGCAAGCAGCCTGCGAATCGGGCCGGGTGGCGGAGTTGCCGGGCTTTGGGGAGACGACGCAGACAAAGATTTGCAACGCCATTGCTAATCGGGCCAAGCACGCCGGCTCGTTTCAATTCGGGGAGATTGCGGCTGAGGCCGAACAACTGCGACGCGATCTGGCCGCGCACAATGATGCGCTGCAAGTGAGCGTGGCGGGAAGTTTTCGCCGGCGCAAGGAAATCGTGCGCGATCTCGATTTCATCGTCGCCAGCAAATCTCCCGACGCGATCACGGAATTTTTTCGCGCTCATCCATTCGTGGAAGGCTTGATCGCGCGCGGTCCGACCAAGACGAGCGTGCGATTAAAATCGGGCATTCAATGCGATCTGCGTGTGGTGACGAATGCCGAATATCCCTTCGCTCTGAATTATTTTACCGGCAGCAAGGAACACAACATCGTGATGCGAAATCGCGCGCTCAGTCGCGGCTGGACCTTGAACGAATACCGGCTTGGACCCGCGCCGAATCTGGAAACCAGAGGCAGGGGCGATTCACCTCAGTCGTCCGTCAAATCCAACAAGAAAGCTGCGCGCGGGCGATCGCGATCAATTGCATCGGTCAAAATCCCGACCATTCGCGACGAAGCGGAATTGTATCGCGCGCTTGGGCTTGATTTCATTCCGCCGGAGCTGCGCGAAAATTGCGGCGAATTCGAAGCCGCGGAATCAGGGAAATTGCCGCGCCTGATCGAGCTGGAGAATTTGCGCGGTACCTTTCATTGCCATACCACCGCCAGCGACGGGCACAATTCGCTCGAGGAAATGGTCGCGGCTGCGCAGGAACTGGGGTTCGAATATATTGGCATCGCCGATCACAGTCGCAGCTCGGTGCAGGCGCATGGACTCGATGCGGCGCGGCTGAAGGTGCAGCGTGTGCAAATTCGGAAACTGCAAAGCACACTTTCTGATATTCGGGTTTTCAGCGGAATCGAATGCGACATTTTGCGGGACGGCTCGCTCGATTTCGACGACGAGATTTTGGCGGAACTCGATTTCGTTGTCGCTTCAGTGCATTCGACATTTAATCTAAGCGAAGCGGAAATGACCAAGCGCGTCATCCGCGCGATGTCGAATCCGTTCGTGACGATGCTGGCGCATCCCACCGGCCGTTTGCTCTTGAAACGCGAAGGTTACGCCATCGACATTCCAGCCGTGCTCGAAGCCGCCGCGGAGACCGGCACCTGGATCGAACTCAATGCCGCTCCGAAGCGGCTCGACCTCGACTGGCGGTGGTGGCCGCTGGCGAAGGAAAAAGGGGTGCGTTGTGTGATTAATCCCGATGCTCACCGCACGGTGCGCTTACAGGACCTGTGGTTTGGCATTGGCGCGGCCCGCAAAGGCTGGCTGACCAAAGAAGATGTCGTGAATTGTTTGCCGCTGGCGAAGATCGAACAGGAACTAAAACGAAAGCCCGACCGAAGTTCGTCATCCCGAGCGAAGTCGAGGGATCCCGCAGCGAACCTTTAAGATAACTCGATATCGGCAATCTGGGTGTAGCGGGCGACACCGCCAAGATTCGCATCGGCAAGCAAGGGACACAGACTGCGACCTATGTCGCCGGGATTTACGGCAAAACCGTAGCCAGTGGAACCAAGGTAGCAGTCATGATTGATTCGACCGGCAAACTCGGCACGGTCGTTTCCTCGGCCCGGTTCAAGAACCAGATCAAGCCGATGGATAAGGCGAGCGAAGCCATCCTGGCCCTTAAACCGGTTACATTTCGTTACGAAGAGGAGCTTGATCCAGATGGTATGCCGCAGTTCGGCCTCATCGCTGAGGAAGTAGAGAAAGTGAATCCTGATCTGGTTGTTCGTGATGAGGATGGAAAAGTCAGCACCGTACGCTATGAAGCAGTTAACGCCATGCTACTCAATGAGTTTCTCAAGGAGCACCGTAAAGTTGAGGAACAAGATCGCCGTTTGCAAAAGCAGGAAGCGACAATCGCCTCGCAGCAAAAGGAGTTTCAATCGGCTGTCGCGCAGCAGCGAAAGGAAATTCAACTTCTCAGAGCAAGCCTGGCAGAGCAGGCGGCCCAAATTCAGAAAGTGGGCGCGCAACTTGAAGTGAGCAAGGCAGTGCCGAAAAGCGTCTCCAACAATCAGTAAGCTTTAAGTCTCAAGGGATGACCGATACCGGAGTCACTCCACTGCTTCCCTCTGCGGCAAAAACATGGTCAGGCATTTGCCCGCGCCGCCGCGCAACCCCCGTCATTCCGAACGAATGTGAGGAACCTCGCAACCGAAGTTGTGAGCACACATTCTTCCACGCGCGAGCCTATACCGTGTGAGAGATCCTTCGGCGTCTCCGCCTCAGGATGACAGCGGGCAGAGTAATGGAGTGATGGAGTAGTTGAGTGATGAAACCTCCAATGGGATCAGGGCTGTTCTATCTACTTAAAACTTAACACTTTCCCTTTGGGGCAAAAACATGGTGAGGCATTTGCAGGCGCCGCCGGCTTTGAGGAACTCGCTCATCGGTAGCTGGTGACAGCGATAGCCACGATTCGTTAGCGTTTTAACAAGATTTGGGGCGCCTTCCGGCAGCACGATGTCCCGCTCCAGCACGACAGCGTTGCAGGAAAAACATTTCGCCTCCTCTTCTTCGACGTCGATCAGTTCCTGCACGTGCGCACGAATAGCGCGCTGTCCATATTCATCGAACGCCCCTGGAAACCAGGCCGCTCCGCCATCGGGCAGCGGACAAAAGCAAGTGTCGAGATGATAAAAACGCGGGTCGACCAGCTCGACCGAGATGACAAGACAGCCAAGCATTTCCGCGACCGCTCGATGCGATTGGATGTCGCTGCGGAATTTGTAACCGCAAAAAAGAGTGTCGCCGACAAAAAGCGCGTCGCCTTCGCCTTCAAAATACAAATTTTCCGGCAGCCGAAGAATTTCGTAACCGCGCTCTTCCATCCAACGCGCGAAATAAGGCGCTTCACCGGCCCGTTCCTGGTGACGAAAATTACTCGGAATAAATTTCTTGCCGACGGCGAGCCCGGCGTTAGCGGTAAACACCATGTCGGGCAATTTGGGTTGGGGCGGCACGAGTTCGATTTTGTTATCGAGGGACGCCAGCGTTTGATGCAAACCCTGCCATTGTGATTGCGCGAGTTCGGTTTCCGCGCCGCGCGCGCGACTCATCCAGGGATTGATTTCGTACTCGATGCCGTAGTAATCCGGCGGACAAAGCAGCAGTTCGCGCATGGAAACTTATGTGCGCGAAGTTTTCGCGAGCCCGCGCAATTGGCTCAAACATTCGGTCAATTCGCGCAGGAATGGCTCGATGTCGGTAACCAGGCCGAGCGCTTGAAAAGTCTGATCATCGGTTAATTTCGCCACCGCTGCAGGATTAATATCAACGACCAGCGTCTTCACACTCGCCGGCAGCAAATTCGCCGCCGCGACCGAGTGCAGCATCGTTCCCATTAACAGCGCCAGCGTCACGCCTTCGATCTTCTCGCGCATCGCGCGCTGCGCTGCGACTGCGTCCGTAATCACTTCCGGCAAGGGGCCGTCATCGCGCACCGAGCCGGTCAAAAGAAATTCGACTTTATGTTTCACGCACGCGCGCATGATCCCGCGAGTGAGCGTTCCATTTTTCACAGCGTTACTAATTCCACCGGCCGCGCGTACGAGGTTGATCGCGCGCATATGATTTTCGTGTCCGGCATCGGCACGCGCGTCCTGTTCGAGATTCATCCCAAGGGCAGTACCAAAGAGAGCACTCTCGATATCGTAAACCGCGAACGCATTTCCAGAGATGATGAGGTCAACGTATCCGCCTTCGATCATCCGCTCGAGATATTCGGCCGCGCCGGTGTGCACGACCGCCGCTCCGGCTACGATCAAAATTTTCCCTTTCGCTTTGCGCGTTGCTTCAAACTCGCGCGCGATTTCGCGAATGAGCGCGCCTTTCGGTCGCTCCGCCGAAATGTTCGCATTCAGAAATTGAAAAATATCGCGGCGCGATGTCGCCCGTTGCCGCGGGGCTACGCGCACGCCCTTGTGTCCAACCACGATTTCCATCCCTTTGCGAACATCGGCAAATCGCACGGTGCGCGCGATTTCCTGCTGCCGATCGAACATGATTGCACTGTCCAACATCGGCGCGCGGACTTCGAACTCTCTGCCGCCGATACGCACGAAGGTCTGCTGATTCGTTGTCACGTAAAAATCGGCCGGAAAAATTCCGTCGCTCGGCGCAGGCGCAAGTTGGGCGTCCCCTTTTTCGGCGACTTCAGCGCCATGTTGCCGCAAGCGCAGGATCAAATCATCGAGCGCTTCACTCGATTCCGCCGACACTTCAATTCGCGCGAAACTTTGGTCGGTACGCTTCTGTCCGATTTTAACCTGCGCGATCTTGAAATTCGCGCCCCGGGTCAAAATCTCATCGAGCACCTTCGGCAAAATTAAGGAATCGATGATGTGCCCGCGCAATTCGACTGTTTCGGAAAGCATCGGTGGAACTTAACCGAATGGTCTTGCTACGCCAGCGCGCGCCAAACTCTTGTCGAGGCGCTCGCCGCGGCGAGCGCCGAGCCTTGATAATCAGGCGTTTGGCACAGACGCCCCTACAACCCCTGTGCGCCCAGCGGACATCTTGTCTGCTGCTTCGATCAGCGGGTTTGAAATCCGCCGCGCGCACAGATTGGAAATCTATGTTCCACTGTCGCGATTCGCGTTTAGATTTCCTTGATGGAAAAACCGAACGTACGCGGACCCTCGCCCTCTCGCAAAGCACATCTCGCCCTGCGGGGAAAATTAAATCGCCCAGACAAACCGCCACCGCTCCTGCGGACCCCGATCAACTCTCGCGGAAGAAAACGTCACCGATGAGCCCGAACCTTATCGCAGTCGAAAACAAAATTGCGCGTGTCCTCTCGACCAAATCGGAATGTTTCATCACCCACCCAACCGAGCTCGCGGCTTTGAAATCGATGTCACCTGAGGAGATTGAAGAATTTGCGCTCGAGCATGGCTGGCGCGCGGTCTCGCGCCTTGGCGGGCGACAAATCGAATTCTACAACGATGCTGGGGCGCGCTTGGCTAACGAGGTTTAGAAAGCCCATCATCCCGAGTCCCGCAGCTGCGGGATCGAGGGATCCCGTGGAAGTTACCTTAAAGATTCCGCCTCGGGATTCCTCGGTCCGAGCCGGACTGGCATTTTCGCTCGGGATGACGGACCACGCTACGCTCCGTGCGGAATGACAGGCTAGTCCGAAAAAAATTCGCTCACCGGACTCGTCGCCGAAGCGCTCCAACGTTTCTCGCCGAGCCCAATCTCGCGCGCTTCGCGTCCGGCCTCGACCGCCATCTTAAAGGCGCGCGCCATTCGATTTGGGTCGGCTGCGATCGCGATCGCGGTATTCACCAGAACGGCGTCCGCGCCCATCTCCATCGCTTCTGCCGCCTGGCTCGGCGCACCCAGTCCGGCATCAACCACCACCGGGACCGTCGCTTGTTCGATGATGATTTCGATCTGAGCCCGCGTTTCGATTCCGCGATTGCTTCCGATTGGCGAACCGAGCGGCATCACCGTCGCAGTGCCTACATCCTGCAATCGTTTTGCCAAGACCGGGTCGGCATTGATGTAGGGCAGAACGGTGAATCCTTCCTTTACTAAAGTTTCCGCAGCGGCCAGCGTCTCGACCGGATCGGGCAACAAATAATGCGGATCGGGATGAATCTCGAGCTTGACCCAGGTTGGCAGTCCGGCGCTGGCGGCGAGCCGCGCAATTCGCACCGCGTCATTGGCATCACGCGCCCCGCTCGTGTTCGGCAAGAGGAGAAATTTTTTCGGATCGATGAAATCGAGAATGTTCGCAAACGGATCATGTTTGCCGGAAAGGTCCGCGCGCCGCAGCGCCACCGTCACGATCTCGGTGCCGCTGGTAACGAGCGCGTCGCGCATCGCTTCATTCGAGGAAAATTTTCCCGTGCCGACGAGCAACCGCGAAGTGAATTCGCGATCGGCGATTTTCAATTTCGATGGCTTGTCCGACATCACAGAAACATATTCGCAATCGTGCCGGCTGCGAATCGAGTTGTACGCGCCTGGGATTTGCAATAGCTTGATTGCATGTGCAGCGGCGTCATCCCGAGCGAAAGCGAGGGACCTCTCGATCGTTCGTTTAACTTAGGCGAGGTCCCTCGGCGTCTGCGCGCCTCGGGATGACAATATTTCACCTAAACCTCGAAGATTGCGTGCGCGGAATGGCGAGATTGCTAGCGGGATCGATCGATCTCGTCGTCACCTCTCCTCCCTACAATCTGGGCGTTCGTTACTCGAAATTTTCCGATCGAGCCGATCGCGCCGGTTATTTGCGCTGGTGCAAAACCTGGGCCGCGAAAGTCGCGCGCCTCCTCAAAGTCGATGGCTCATTTTTTCTCAACGTCGGGGCATCTCCCGCCAATCCGATGTTTCCCCACGAACTCGTTCTCGAGCTGCGCGATCTATTCGTCCTGCAAAATACGATTCATTGGATCAAGTCGATCAGCATCGAGGAAAAAAATGATGAAATCGTATCGCGCGGACACTTCAAACCCATCAATTCGCGACGTTTCCTGAACGATTGCCACGAATATCTGTTTCATCTTACGGCCGAGGGAAAAACACCACTCGACCGGCTCGCCCTTGGCGTTCCTTATCAGGACAAAACGAACATCGCGCGCTGGTCCCACACGTGTGGGCGTGACCGGCGTTGTCGCGGTAATACCTGGTTCATTCCCTACGAAACAATTCAGCGACGCGAAAAAGAGCGTCCGCACCCGGCGACCTTTCCGGTGGAACTGGCCGAGTGGTGTATCAAATTACACGGCGTCTCGCGCGTCCATACCATGCTCGATCCGTTTTTGGGAATCGGGAATTCCGCGGTCGCGGCCCAAAATTGCGGAGTCCCGAAATTCATCGGTTTCGAGATCGACGAATCGTATTTGGCGGAAGCAAAGCGAAGGATCGGGTAGCGCGTGCGTCTCGCGTGCTGCCAATGGCGTCCTCCCCATTGCGAACTTTTCTGGAGGCAAGACTCTATAACCAGCGATCGCGCAGAGAAAGATTGTTTCGGCGAGACGCCGAAACCAGCACGCGAGACGCGCGCGCTACCCAGACCGAAACTTTTCCAACGATTTCACCAGATTCCCCGGCAACGGCCGGACGCGATCGAAGATGCGCTCGGCAATTGGTTTCGCGGTTAAATAACCGGCGGCGAACATTTCCAACCGCGCGTCCAAATTATCGATGTAATGCAGTGTCATCGCTTCCGGGGTCTTGGGATAAACTGGCGAGCCAAATTGCATATCGCCATGATGCGACGCGATCAGATGCAGCAAATGCAACCGGCAATCTTCCGATGGTGGCACCAGAATTTCCCACGCTCGCCAGTTCTCTTCCGTCTGCAATTTGCGCCAGAGAGAATTGACCAGCTCGAGCCCAATCGAGATGTGTCCCATTAATTCGCCGCGCTCATCGAATCCCATGGTGAATCCATCTTCGGGAAGATGATTTTCCCAAAGCTTTCCTGAATCGTGGAAGAGAATACCGGCGAGAAGAAGATCGAGATTCAGTTGCGAATAGATCGGGGAGAGCGCAAGCGCGACGCGCATCATTTGCGCGGTGTGCTCGACCAATCCGCCGCGGCGGGCATGATGATAATTTCGCGCTGCGGCGGTGCGCCGAAAGCGTTCGCCAAAATCCTTTAGGAATAATTCGCAAATTCCGCGCAGCCGCGGATCGGAAATCGCCGTCACCGTTTGGGTGATGAAAGCGGAATCGGTCGATTGCTTGGCGCGAAGCTCGGCCGGCCCGGCAAGGAGATTCGCAATCTCATCCGAGGTAAGGGTTCGAGATTTCCAAGTCTTCGCTTCCAGTCCGAACTGCTGGTGCTGGGCAAATTCACCATCGATCTCGATGAAATCGCGATTCTGCAATGCGCTGCAGGACTTGTAGTCGGGGTGATTATCCCAAACCCGCAGCATCATTCGATCGCACGCATCGGCAATGCTGATTTCGCAATAAGGTTTTCCTTCGCGTGTTGCTCGGGCTGCTGCGCTCTCGACTTGTGCATGCACCCGTGCCGTCACAAATCCGTTCTGGGTGCGCCGGCGAACTTCGCTGATCGTCAGCAGCTCGATCATTCTCTGGCGCTCACGGTTTGGCCACGCCAATTACGCCGCAGGCGAGACGACCACCAGCATTGCCAGTCGGTTGCGTTTTCAAATCATCTGCTTTTTCGTGCACGATCACAGCGTGACCCACGATCGAATCAGCGCCGGAAAGTTTCATCACTTTATCGCTCCATTCCAAATGAGCCTTGCCGGAAGCGTCGGCTTCAATGTTGCCCAGATCGCCAGCGTGCCGATCGCTCGCGTCTGGCGCGCCGTGTTGCTTATGCGTCGGATTAAAATGGCCACCGGCGGAACTCCCATCGCCGGAAGAACAATCCCCGAACTCATGAATGTGGAAACCGTGTTTGCCCGGTGTTAATCCGGTGACGTCAGCCACAACTTTTACGGTCTCGCCAGATTGGGTGAAGGTGACGGAACCCGTGACGTTATTACCAGCGGTGGGGTGCAGAACCGCGATCGCCTTTGTTCGCTCCTGCGCGTTCGCCACGCAAACGCCGAGTCCAAGCGCGATCAAGCCGAGAAGAAATTTCATTTTCATCCCCCAACCTACGCGGCGAACCGCCAAAGTGAAACTGCGCTAATCGATCAACCGTTGCTGAATTCCCGCGTAGGCATCGACCCGTCGGTCACGCAGGAACGGCCAGTGGGTGCGATGTCGATTGATTACGCTCCAATCGATCTCGGCCATGACAATTTCTTCGCGATCGACTGAACCTTTGGCGATGATTTCTCCATCTGGTCCGCAAACGAAACTTTGTCCCCAGAATTCGATTCCGTCGCCGCCAGCCGGCGCTTCATGTCCGATTCGGTTGGCAACCGCTATGTAACATCCATTTGCGATGGCGTGGCTGCGCTGAATTGTTTCCCAGGCGGAGTGCTGCGCTTTGCCAAATTCTTTCTTCTCGCTCGGGTGCCAGCCAATCGCCGTCGGATAGAAAATGATTTCCGCTCCGCGCAATGCCGTTAGCCGGGCCGCTTCCGGATACCATTGGTCCCAGCAAACACAAACGCCGAGATTGCCGCGCGTCGTTTTCCAACTCTGAAAACCGAGATCACCTGGCGTGAAATAGAATTTCTCGTAGTAAGACGGATCATCCGGGATGTGCATCTTGCGGTATTTTCCGAGGATGTTGCCGTCGGCATCGATCACTACTGCGGTATTGTGATAAACCCCGGCGGCACGCTTTTCGAAAAGCGACGCCACAATGACAATGGATTTTTCGCGCGCGAGTTTTGTCAGCGCCTCGGTGGACGGTCCCGGGATGCTTTCAGCTAACGAGAAGTTGTCGTGGTTTTCCGATTGGCAGAAATACTGCGAGCGAAATAATTCCGGCAAACAGACGATCTGCGCGCCGTTTTTTGCGGCCACGCCGATCAATTCGAGCGCGTGGGCAAGATTGGTGTCTGGCTCGGGGCCGCATCGCATCTGAACGAGCGCAATTTGCGTTTTCTCTTTCATCGGATGATAGGCATCCTGCCTGTCCCGGAGGACATGCTTCCAGCATGTCGAAGACGACGGCAAGCTGGAAGCTCGCCGGCCAAGTCAGGCTGGAAGCCTAACCTCCATTTCACTTCACCGAATCAGCTGGCACGATCTTGATGCTTTCCACCGTCACGCGCTTCGTCGGCTTGCTGCGTTCACCGCTGCCACTCATGGTCACTTCGGCGTCGCCGATCTTTCCCAGGACATCGTCCCCTTTTATGAGCTTCCCGAACGCCGTGTACTGATGATCAAGCCGGCTCACATTCGCGAGGCAGATGAAAAATTGACTGCCGGCCGAATCGGGATCGCTCGAGCGCGCCATGGAAAGAACACCGCGCTCATGGCTGCGATCATTAAATTCCGCTTTGATTTTGTAGCCAGGATCGCCGGTTCCGTAGCGACTCTCCTTCGCCGGATCCTTTGTCAACGGATCGCCCCCCTGAATCATGAAACCTTTGACAATGCGGTGAAAGGCTGTGCCATCGTAAAATCCAGAGCGCGCCAGTTTCTTAAAATTCTCGACCGTGTTTGGCGCCACGTTCGGCCAGAATTCGGCGATCATTTCGCCCTCGCTGGTTTTAATCACTGCCACTTCGTTTGTTGAGTTCATCGGTTTCTTTTCTTCGGCGTTAACCGACGCGACCACAAGTGCGGCGGCGAGCAAATTAATCAAGATCGATTTCATGACGGAAAAGTGGCGCAAGTTTCCAAACTTGCGAAGTCAAACAAAGCAAGCTGGAACCTGCTTTACCCCTGGGCGTGGTATTCCTGGAGTGAACGAACGTGCACTTTGTTTTTTTGCAGCGATCGAATCCCGTAAACGCTGGCCTGTGCCGCCCGCAGTGTCGTCATGATCGGAATTTTTTGTGCGATGGCGGCGTTGCGAATCGTCACTTCATCTTCGCGCGGAATTTTCCCACTCGGGCTGTTAATGATAAAACTGATGTCGCCGTTTTTCACCCGATCGAGCACATTGGGACGGCCTTCGCGGATCTTGAACACCCGGGTCACCGGCACCCGCGCCACTTCCAGTGCGGTCGCCGTTCCGCTGGTGGCAATGATCCCGAAACCGAGCGTAACGAATTCGCGCACGACCGAAACGACGGAGGTTTTATCTGAATCCTTTACGCTGACGAAAACGTTGCCCGATTTCGGTAGGGGCGGCGGCGCCGCCATCTGCGATTTGGCGTAGGCGAGACCGAGGTCATGATCGATTCCCATAACCTCGCCGGTCGATTTCATTTCCGGTCCGAGGGAAATATCCTGGCCCTGGTAGCGCAGGAAGGGAAAGACCGCTTCTTTCACCGAAAAATGTTTTGGCACGATCTCTGTAGTGAAGCCGAGCTCGCGCAAGGTTTTTCCCGCCATCACTTTGGCCGCCAGTTTCGCGAGCGGAACGCCGATAGCTTTGCTCACAAACGGCACGGTGCGCGAGGCGCGTGGATTGACCTCGAGCACGTAAACGTCCTTGCCCTTGACCGCGAACTGCACATTCATCAAGCCGCGCACGTTCAACTCCCGCGCCATCGCCCTGGTGGCGGATGAAATTTCCGCTAGGACAGTCTTCGCTAGCGAGAAAGTAGGAATGACGCAGGCGCTGTCTCCGCTGTGAATGCCGGCCTGCTCAATGTGCTCCATGATCGCGCCGATCACGGTGGTCTCGCCGTCGCTGATGCAATCGACGTCCACTTCCATTGCGTCTTCGAGAAAGCGGTCGATGAGAATGGGACGGGTAGCGCGCACATGCTGTGCGCTTAGCTCCGCATTTTGCGAAGCTTCTCCTAAAGAGCCGGACAGAATGTCCAGCTCAGCGCGCGGAACGCGCGCGCTACCCAGATGAATCGCGGCCGCAACATAGCGCCGCAAATCAATCTCGTTATAAACCAGCTCCATCCCTCGGCCGCCGAGAACGAACGACGGCCTAACGAGAACTGGATAGCCAATGCGATTGGCGATCGTGACCGCTTCTTCCATCCTGACAGCAGAGCCGTTGGGGGTCTGGCGCAGACCAAGTTTATCGAGCATGACGGCAAAGAGCTTGCGGTCTTCCGCCATCTCGATGCTTTTCGGCTGGGTTCCGAGAATGGGGACGCCGGCGGCTTTCAATCCATCGGCGAGATTGAGCGGCGTTTGTCCGCCGAATTGCACCACCACGCCTTCCGGCTTTTCCTGGTCGTAAATATTGAGCACGTCTTCGAGTGTGAGCGGCTCAAAATAAAGTTTGTCGCTGGTATCGTAATCGGTCGAAACCGTTTCCGGATTGGAGTTAACCATGATGGTTTCGAAACCGAGCTCGCGCAGGGCGAAGGCGGCATGGACGCAGCAATAATCGAATTCGATGCCCTGGCCAACGCGGTTGGGCCCGCCACCGAGAATCATGATTTTGCGCTTACCGCTTTCGCGGCGCTCGTTCTCGCTTCCGTAGGTCGAGTAGTAATAGGGAGTATAGGCTTCAAATTCTGCCGCGCAGGTATCGACCAGGCGGTAGGTAGGGGTGATGTTTTGCGCGATTCGTTGCGAGCGGACGGTTTTTTCCGAAACACCATTCGCAATTGCGAGCTGCCTATCGGAAAAGCCGAGTTTTTTGGCGCGCAATAAATGGGGCACAGACATCTTGTCTGTGGGGCCGGCAGGCGTCCCGTCTGCGGCATCGTCCCACAGCTCCAAAATGAACTCCCCTTCGCCCAGCTTTGCTGCTACCGGATTTTCTTTGATGTAATCGCGATATCGTTCCAACTCCTCAAAATCGCGCACCATCCGATCATGGCTTTCCTCCATCCAAAAGTCGCCTTTTCGATGGAGCGCTTTGTTGATGGAGTGCGCCGAGAAACTCTTCCACGAATGCAATATTTCCGAGAGTGAATGACCCGATTTCGGTTGAACTAAGACGTGAACGTGATTTGGCATCACGACAAAAGCGTCAAGCCGGTAGCGTTCGCGATCGAAATGTCGCAGTGCGTTCGCGACGATTGCGGCGAGACGCTGGTTCCGTAGGTGGCATTCGCCGTGTCCGCGATCCAGCCATTTCTCAGGACCGTCGACAAATCGACGCTCGTATTCCTTTGCGGTTTTGTGATCCCAGGGACGGGGATGAAATTTTAGCCAAGTTTGCAGTTCGTCGTGCCATTCGGTGAGAAGGGTATTTGGAATAGAATCCGCCAGTCGGAACGTCACAAAGTAAGTCGCTCCTTCCTGTTCCCAGTGTGGCAAGTGCCGGCGCGCTATTTTGATGTCTCCGTGTTCATCTAAAGCACGGAAAACAGGCGTCTCGGCTGTTATGGCAGATGGGCCTCTGGCCTGTCGGTCAGTCTGGTTAACAGCCGAGACGGCTGTTTTCCCTGACAGCCGGAGACGGGTGTCTTCCTCAACAATTTGCTTCACATTTCGCAGGAACCACCGGTCAATTTTTGTTAGCTCGAAAATCTCCTCGATCGGCATCCCGCTCTTGAACGCCTGCGCCAGGTAAAAAATTCGCTCGGCGTTTGGCACGGCCAGCTTCAGGCGCAGCGTTTCTGCATCTACTTCCTTCTCGTTTCCGTCGCCGATCAAACCGAAACGTTTGATCTCCAAACTGCGCAGCGCTTTTTGCAGTGCTTCCTTAAAAGTACGGCCTATGGCCATCGCTTCACCCACGCTCTTCATTTGCGTGGTCAGAGTCGGATCGGCCTGGGGGAATTTTTCGAAAGTGAAGCGCGGGACTTTAACGACGCAATAATCGATCGTGGGCTCAAAACTGGCCGGCGTTTCGCGGGTGATGTCGTTTTTGATTTCGTCGAGGGTATAACCTACTGCCAGCTTGGCCGCGATCTTGGCAATCGGGAATCCGGTCGCTTTCGACGCCAGCGCGCTCGATCGTGAGACCCGTGGATTCATTTCGATCACGACCATGCGACCGTTCTCCGGATTAACTGCGAACTGGATGTTCGAGCCGCCGGTCTCGACTCCGATCTCGCGAATCACGGCGAAGGCAGCATCGCGCATCATTTGAAATTCCTTGTCAGTCAGTGTTTGCACTGGAGCGACCGTGATTGAATCTCCGGTGTGAACGCCCATCGGATCGAAGTTTTCGATCGAGCAAACGACGACGCAGTTATCCGCTCGATCGCGCATTACCTCCATCTCGAACTCTTTCCAACCAACTAACGACTCTTCGATTAACACTTCGTTGACCGGTGAGATAGCGAGTCCGCGTCCGGCAATTTCCGCCAGCTCTTCACGATTGTAGGCGATGCCGCCTCCGCTGCCGCCGAGAGTAAAGGCCGGCCGGATAATGAGCGGAAAACTACCGATCGCGTCGGCGATTTTATCGGCGTCCTCGGCCGAGTGCGCCACGCCGGAGCGCGGCACCTCCAGTCCGATTCGCAGCATGGCCTCTTTAAAGAGCTGGCGGTCTTCGCCTTTCGCAATGGCCTGGGCATTTGCGCCGATCAACTTTACATTGTGCCGGGCGAGCGCGCCGTTGCGGTTCAGCTCCATCGCGGCATTGAGCGCCGTCTGTCCGCCCATTGTCGGTAAAATAGCATCCGGCTTTTCCCGTTCGATGATCGCTTCGATCACCTCCGCCGTAATCGGTTCTATATAGGTACGGTCGGCGAACTCGGGGTCGGTCATGATCGTGGCGGGATTCGAGTTCACCAGCACTACCCGGTAGCCTTCCTCGCGCAACGCCTTGCACGCCTGCACCCCGGAATAATCAAATTCGCAGCCTTGCCCGATCACGATTGGACCGGAGCCGATGAGCAAGATTTTTTTGAGCTCGTTATTTCGCGGCATTGCGCGGCGGGAACTTTAGGTGAAAAGGCGAGCGCGTCACGAGAGAATCGTAATCCCGAGCAGGAGCCGCGGGAACCCTCGACTGCGCTCGGGGTGACGGAAAAACGCTATGCCGCCGCCATGCGCTGGCGATCGAGGTAAACCTTGCAGATCCCTTTGATCCGCGTCAGCACGTAATAGGTGGTTTGACTGCGCACCCGCACCAGTTCGGCGCCAATAATTCGGGTCACGAAATCGCTCGGTAGATCCAGAATTTCCTGCGGGGTTGCGCCTTCAAGTCCTTTGCAAAGAATCGCCGTCATTGCCCGGGTGAGGGTTTGTACCTCGGGCCCAAGCGTCATCCGAATGTGGGCCTTGCCATTTTCATCGACGTGCAAATAAACCCCGACGGTGTCCGCGCATTCTTCGTCCTTGCGGATGTCCTGCAAATCGAATTGCTCACCTTTCCGCGGCTCCTGTTTCGCGGCGTTATCGGCATAGGAGACGAGCGTCTCCCGTCGCTCGTCTTCCGGGAGCGATTCGAAAAGGTTGATGATATTATTCAGCTTGGGTGGGTACATCGGCTATCACAATTTACCTTGCCTTTACCCGCTGTCATTTTGTGATAGCGAGCGAGTCAGGCGGTCGGGCAATTTAGTCACGCCGTAATTATGATCGCGCCAGCGTGACGTTTAGGGTCGGGCCGGCGAGGAAACAAACGCCCTACCAACCGACAGGGTGACGCGCATTGAAGCCACGTGTGTCCCGGCCATCCGCATACCAGCGCGGTCCAACGTCGCCACCGTCGCGCAGATCGGTGGTATCGAGACGCAAGCCCGCGATAATGGCAAAAGTGTGCCCATTGCGCGAATAAATCGTGATCCAACGGCCACGACCGCGTCGCCCATAATGACGAAGGTCGCTCGAAGGCAAAGGCGCATCCAGCAGTCCCGCATAATGCAAAGCGAACGAAACGGCGCCGGAACAGTCGTAGCCGTAATCATTAAACGAGGCGTGGCCGCCGCCCCACACGTACGGCTTGCGTCGCAACGTATTCACGGCCCAAATCGCGTTTTTGATGTTGTCCGGCGCGTGTGACGGCGCGTAAGCGATTGCGTTGCGCAAAATGGCGCGGTCACCCGCCACCATCGGCCGGTTCGAGTTAATTTCCGGAAACGTATTTGTTCTTTCGAGATCGTCCTCGACCGACTCAGCCCGCGGCGCCAGCGCCGGTTGCGAACGCGGCGCGTAATAGGCGACACGAATGGGCTCGGCGCGCGGCCCAGTATCAGCGGTTTCGCGCAGCGAGAATGGCTGCAGGGGCACACCGAAAGACCCGCGTGTGTCGGTCCTGCCATCCTGCGCGTTTGCCATCTCGACTGCAACCGACCCGGCGAAAAATAGCACCGCGAGGCGCCGCGAGAATCTCGGGGTCACAGCCGACATGCTTTATCGTGAAGCTTGTCCCGCGCCAAGCTTTAGCGATTCCCATTGGTTGCTTTCGCCACAGATCAGACGTCAAGGCAATGCATTCCTGTGGAGGCAGCCGTGTCGGCCGCAGGCGATACGCCTGCCACCACAGAAACACAGGTTGCTGCGTGAACACACGCCGGCGATGAATCAATGCGGCCGCATTTCCAGTTGCGCGAAAAGAAATGAATACTGATCCGCCAGTTGTTTGATTCGCTCGCTCAAGGCTGTGCCGATTCCATGTCCGGAGCTGGTGCTGGTCCGCAGCAAAATCGGGTTGCTCGATTTGTTGGCTTCATCCAGCCGTGCCACCATTTTGCGCGAATGATAAGGCGCAACCCGCCCGTCGTTCGCCCCGGTCATGAACAAGATAGCGGGGTAGTTCGTGTCCTCGGCGACGTGATGATAAGGCGAGTAGGCATAGAGGGCTTTGAACTGGTCCGGGTCCTTAACTGTTCCGAATTCGGTAACATTGAACGCGCCGTTGGGAGCAAGTTCGACCCGTAGCATGTCGTAAATCCCGACCGCCGACACCACTGCTCGCACCAAATCCGGGTGTTGCGTGAACATTGCTCCCATCAGCAGGCCACCGTTACTGCCGCCGAGAATCGCCAGTCTTTCCGGACGCGTCCACTTCTCGTTAATTAAATATTGTGCGGCAGCCGCGAAATCATCGAAGACGTTTTGCTTCTTGGTCAGGTTTCCCGCCTTGTGCCACTCCTCGCCGAACTCGCCGCCGCCGCGGATATTCGCGACTACCCAAACGCCGCCGCGATCGAACCAGAGCCGCCGGGTAAAATCAAAGCCCGGCTGCATGCTGACGCCGTACCCGCCGTAACCGTAAAGCAGCGTCGGGTTATTCCCATCGAGTTTCGTTCCCTTTTTGCGAATGATGTTCAACGGAACCTTCGTGCTATCCTTTGAAGTCGCCATTTCGCGACTCACTTCGATGTCAGCAAATGAAACAGGTGAGCTATCGACCAACGCCGTCTTTTTCGGTGGAGCATTTCCCGTGAGGTGGAACCAGGCTGCTGGTTCGGTATAACTGATATCGCGAAAGAGAAGCGAGTCGTCTTCCAAGGATTCCATCTCGGTGACGGCGGAGATATTTGGAATGGGCACAATTGTCTCGCCCTTGCCGTCCAAGCCGAAGCGCCGAATTTGCGAAGGCCCGCCAAGTAGGTCGCCGACATAAATCGCGTCGGCCGTCGGTTCCATGAACTGAATTACCGCGTCGCTGGGCGGAACAATCACCGTCGCATTCGCGAGTTCCGGTTTATCCAGTGGCATCCGCAAAATTTTACCGCGTGGCGCATCGGCCCGCGAAAGCAGATAAAGCGCGCCATCGCGACCGATCCGCGCCGCTTTAATTTGGTCGCTGAACTGCGTTAGCTGCTTCCAATCTCCATCCGGCCCGAGCAGGTAATGCGCGAAATCACCGCCATCACCGTTCGCAACGGTAGCGAGAATATATTTTCCATCATGGGACGCTTCGAGTTTGATCTCAGCGATGCGGGGAAAGTCCCCGATCGAATAGGCGTCCTCGGAATCGGGCGTCCCGATTTTATGAAAATAAACCTGCTGATAAAAATTCAGGTCCGCATCTGGTCGTTCACCTTTGCGCGGAAACCGCGTGTAATAAATTCCGGCCCCGTCGGCGTTCCAAGCTGCGCTGCCACCGGCGGTGGGATATTGCACGTGCGCGATTGAATCCTTCAGCGGTTTGCCGGTCGCGGTCTCGTAAATGTGCAATGTTCCATCTTCGCTGCCGCCTTGCGAAATCGACATCGCGACATATTTGCCATCGTGTGATGGAACGAACCAATCGATCGCGGTCTTACCCGATGGATCGAGCTTGTTCGGATCGAGCACCGTTTTCTCAGATTTCAAATCCTCCGCCGAGCCCAGCGTTACCAACATTTGTTGTTGCTTCGGTGGTTGAAATTTGGAGGCGAACAAAGTGCCCGGCCGTGAAACAAGCCCGGAATAGCTCGGCGAAGTTTTCGCGTACCAATCGGTCAATTGTCTCTCGATCGCGGCGCGGTCCGGCAGCTTGTCGAGGTATTCGCGCGTCCGCCGATTCTGCGCGTCCGACCACGCTTTAACCGCCGGGTCATCATCCTGTTCCAGCCACTGATAATTGTCTTCAACCTTCACTCCCTGGTATTCATCCATTACCGGATTCTTCGGCGTCTGTGGCAACGGTCCTGCGCTACACAGATTCAGCAAAGGCACAACCCAAACCGCGCCGGCAATAACGAGCGAAAAGCGGATTCTCATTAAAGCAGAGAACGCGCACTCGCCATTGCGTTCAATGACAATCAGCCAGTTTGCTTCCTAGCTTAGCTTTCGGCGGATTCGGGAACGGCTTTTTCCGCCGCTTTAAATCCAATCTTCGAGTGTGTCCCGTCGCAAAACGGCTTAGTGGTGGACGCGCCGCAGCGACAAAGCGCCATCCGCTTCTCCACCGGGAACGCGTTTCCATCCGCATCTATCAGCTCCACTGCTCCCTTTACAATGTAAGGGCCGTTCTTGATCGTCTCGATAGTTACTTCAGCCATGATGGAAGCAATCTAAAGGAGAACTATGTCCGCCGTCCACTGTGCCAGGGGTTGGCCAACTAAACGCTCTCGGCTCCCACGATTTGTCATCCTGAGCGGAGTCGAAGATCTCTTGCCATTTTCGAGCGCACACTACCGAAAATAGTTAGAGATGTCTCGACTGTCCCTCGACATGACAAAGAGCGACCAATTACTCGCTACCGAATATGTTCTTCAACCACTCACCAAATTGGCGGAGCAAAAGTCCGAGTGCTGCGCCTGGATTCTCTTTGAGCACTTCCATGATGCGCGGACTTAAGTCCTGCTGCGGCGCGTCGGTCGTCCCCGACAAATGCACCGTTGTCCAAAGGTAGCCATCGTGTTGGTGTGGAAAAACTTCCTCCGGCTTCGGCAACCAGTCGAGCAAATGACGGGCAACTCCAAGTTCGATCGCACCGCTTAACGCTTTCTTTTCGACCTGAATCTCCCTTCTGCCCGAAATTTCCCCTTCTCTTCGATTGCGATGTTTTTGATTTTCGCCCTCGGATAATTCCACGTTAGCGCGAAGGAACAATCATTTAGCGTTAACCGCTCA
>Ga0209156_10000572_pt1 | contig 31226 bp, 29 predicted proteins | sample GraSoiAngelo_124_FD_185881 | JGI IMG/M metagenome (GOLD analysis project Ga0209156, IMG submission 185881) | Grasslands soil microbial communities from the Angelo Coastal Reserve, California, USA - 14_0927_05_20cm (SPAdes) (version 2) | ecosystem: Environmental > Terrestrial > Soil > Grasslands... | reverse complement strand
TTCAACAGCTTCTTCGGCAACCTCGAGAACCCGGTGATCCGTCCCGACGAGCGCGGTCCGCTGCCGTGGGACGCGCCCAGTCGCATGCTGGTGTGGGGCAGCTTCACAATGCCGCGCGGGTTCGCGATCTTCCCGGTGATTGACACGCGGACCGGATTCCCGTATTCGAACGTCGACGCCAATCGCAGTTTCGTCGGATCGAGAAACGCAGCCGGTCGCTATCCGACGTTCGTATCCGTCGACGCCCAGATCACGAAGAAGCTGCGCCTGTTCGGCCACAACGCGACGATCGGGCTGAAGGTGTTCAACATCACGGATCATTTCAATCCGCGCGACTATCAGGGCAACCTGGCGAGCGCGGCGTTCGGCGAGTTCGACAACAGCGTCGGGCGGACGTTCCGCGGAAAGTGGATCTTCGAGTTCTAGCACCCGCCGGGTTCGGGGTTCCGGGTTCTCGGTTCGCAGCGACGCATCATTATCTATATACGTCGTGGGGCGCCCAGCTCAGCCATTCGCAGACTGTTACTTCTCGACCCGCTGCGGGATGTCGTCCGCGCGCTGGCTCGCGCGAAACTGGACGATGCGAAAATCGGCGAGCCCGCGCTCGTAGAACGGATCTTCACGGACGATCGCTTCGATTTGCTGTCGGTTCCTGCCTACCGCCAGAATGATTCCACCATCTCGCGGGATCTTCCGGCCGGAGATCAGGAAATTACCGGCAGCGTAATATTTTTTCAGGAAGTCGACGTGCGCCGGCATACTGCGGTCGATTTCGGCGAGAGCGGCTTTGTAGATCAGTTCGATGACGAACATGATGACGCCAGCTTGCATCAGCGACTCGGCGGCGTAAACACCTTCCGTCGCTGAGCGCGATATTCTTACGCGATCACGTGGCCGCTTTCGAGACCGCGCCCGGTTCGGCACATCCGCTCGGTGTCGGTGTCTACCCCGACGGCGTCAACTTCGCGCTCTTCTCCGAAGCCGCAACGGAGGTCGTGCTGTTGCTCTTCGATTCCGCGACCGTGACCGAGCCGCTGCAGATCGTTCGGCTGGATCCCTTCGAGAACAAAACGTTTCATTTCTGGCATGTCTTCGTTCGCGAATGCGGCCCCGGGACGTTCTACGCGTTTCGGATCGACGGCCCGAGCGATCCGTCGGCGGGCCATCGCTTCAACGCGAACAAGGTTCTGATCAGCCCGTACGCACGCGGCATCAGCCGGGCGCTCTGGAACCGCGGAGACGCGATCAGTCCTCGCGACAACATCGCCGCCTCGATGCGCTGCGTCGTCGTCGATTCCGCTGCCTACGACTGGGAGGGCGACCACCCGCTGAAGCGGCCCATCCACGAATCGATCATCTATGAGATGCACGTCGGAGGGCTGACCCGATCGCCGAGCGCGGGCGTCGCCCGTCCGGGCACGTTCGCTGGCGTGATCGAGAAAATTCCCTACCTGCAGGCGCTCGGCGTGACGGCCGTGGAACTGCTGCCGGTTTTCGAATTCGACGACTCCGGCGTCGCGCTCAGTCCAGCAGGCGAAACGCTGCGGAACTACTGGGGCTACAGCACCATCGGGTTCTTCTGTCCGCACTCGGGCTATGCGGTCGACCAGAGCGGCCCTCTCCATCTCAACGAGTTTCGCGATCTCGTGAAGGCGCTGCACAGGGCCGGCATCGAAGTCATCCTCGACGTCGTCTTCAATCACACCGACGAAGGGAACGAGCTCGGGCCGACGCAGTCGTTCCGCGGCATCGACAACCGGACGTTCTATCTGCTCGATCCGCGGAACCCCGCCATCTATCTGAATTACAGCGGCTGCGGCAACACGTTCAACGCGAATCACCCGCTGCCGCAGAAATTCATCGTCGACTGCCTCCGGTTCTGGGTGGAGGAGATGCACGTCGACGGCTTCCGCTTCGACGAAGGGTCGATTCTCGCGCGCGGCGAGGATGGCGCGCCACTGGTGCACCCGCCGGTCATCTGGCAAATCGAGCTCGACGATGCGCTCGCGGACGCGAAGATGATCGCCGAGGCGTGGGACGCGGCCGGCCTGTACCAGGTCGGCCACTTTCCCGGCGATCGCTGGACCGAATGGAACGCCCGGTTTCGAGACGACGTGCGGCGATTCGTGAAGGGCGACGCGGGTCTGACCGCGGCGGTCGCGGCGCGTCTCGGCGGCAGCGCCGACATCTACGAGGCGCGGGGCCAGTCACCGGTCAACAGCATCAATTTCGTGACGGCGCACGACGGCTTCACGCTGAACGATCTCGTGTCGTACAACGAGAAACACAACGAAGCGAACGGCGAGGGCAACCGCGACGGGATCGACGAAAATTTCAGTTGGAACTGCGGCGCAGAAGGTCCCAGCGACGATCCATCGATTCGCGCGCTGCGCACGAGACAGATCAAGAACTTGTTTACGATCCTCCTGCTCTCGCGCGGCGTCCCGATGCTCGTCGGGGGCGACGAGATCCGGCGCACGCAGGGCGGCAACAATAACCCGTACAACCAGGACAACCCGACGGGTTGGTTCGACTGGACGCTGGTGGACACGAACCAGGACTTGCTGCGATTCGTGCGGCGGATGATCGCGTTCCGCACGGCGCATCCCGCCCTCTGGCAGCCGACGTTCTACACCGGCGCGATCTCCGAGGGCGGCATCGCCGATATCGCGTGGCACGGGACGATCCTCGACAGTCCCGGCTTCGACGATCCGCACGGGCGTGCGCTGGCGTGCACGATCGCCGGGCGCCGCGGAACATCCGATCTGCACGTGATGATGAATATGTTCTGGCAGCCGCTCGAATTCGAGCTGCCGGCGGCAAAATGGTGGGTGGCAATCGATACGTTCGCATCCAGTCCAGCCGACATGCCTGAACGCGGAGAACGGATCTTCATCGATCGTGGCAGCCGGATGGTCCAGGCGCGGAGCATCGTCGTATTGGCGGGCAATGATTAAATCTGTGCGAGGTCGCCATGAGTGACGCGAACGAAGTACCGCGCCGGGATCTGTCGAAGGGGATAGCCGCCAACACGCTTGCAGATGGCGGCACGCTGCTCGGACGTGTCGCCGACGATGACGTGTTGCTGGTGCGCTCGGGAACGGAACTGTTCGCCGTTGGCGCGCACTGCACCCATTATCACGGACCTCTGGCCGACGGGCTCGTGGTGGGCGACACCGTGCGGTGTCCGTGGCACCACGCCTGTTTCAGTCTGCGCACCGGCGACGCGGTGCGCGCGCCGGCGTTGGATTCGATCGCCTGCTGGCGCGTGGATCGTCAGGGCGACATGGTCTACGTGCGCGAGAAGTTGCCCGAGGCGCAGCGTGCGCCGGCCGCTCCCGCTGCCGCTCGTCAGACGCCGCCATCGGTGATCATTGTCGGCGGCGGGGCCGCGGGACTTGCGGCCGCCGACATGTTGAGGCGCGAGGCCTACGAAGGGCCGGTGGCGATGATCAGCGCTGACGAAGCGCCGCCGGTCGACCGTCCGAATCTGTCGAAGGACTATCTGGCCGGTCAGGCGCAGGAGGACTGGATTCCCTTGCGGTCGCCGGAGTTCTACACCGAACGGCGCATCGAGCTGCTGCTCGGATCCCGCGTGTCGGCGATCGATCCTCCGGCACGAACCGTTACGCTCGGCGACGGATCGAAGCGCGCCTTCGGAGCGCTCCTGATCGCGACCGGCGCTGACCCGGTGCGGCTGCCGATTCCCGGCGCGGACGGCGCCAACGTGCATTACCTCCGTTCATTCGCCGACAGCCGCGCGCTGGTGGCCAAAGCGGGGACGGCCAGGCACGTCGTCGTTGTCGGCGCGAGCTTCATCGGGCTCGAGGTCGCGGCGTCGCTGCGAACCCGCGGGATTGCCGTCGACGCGGTTGCGCCGGAAGCGACGCCGATGGAGCGCGTCATGGGTGCCGAGGTCGGCCGGTTCATTCAATCGCTGCACGAAGAAAAGGGAGTGGTCTTCCACCTCGGGCAGACGGTGAGGCGCGTCGATGGCCGAACCGTCACCCTCAGCAGCGGCGCCGCGCTGGACGCCGACTTCGTGGTGATGGGCGTCGGCGTGAGCCCCGTCATCGATCTCGCCGAGAAGGCGGGTCTCGCGGTGGATCGCGGCATCAGCGTCAACGAATTCCTCGAGACGAGCGCGCCCGGGATATTCGCCGCTGGCGACATCGCGCGATGGCCGGACCCGCACAGCGGCGATCGGATTCGCGTCGAACACTGGGTCGTGGCCGAGCGTCAAGGTCAGGTTGCCGCTCGCAACATCCTCGGCGTCCGCGAGCGATTCGACACTGTTCCGTTCTTCTGGAGCCAGCACTACGACGTCACGATCAACTACGTCGGCCACGCGGAACATTGGGACGCCGTTCGCGTCGACGGAAGTCTCGATTCTCGCGACTGCGCGGTCACCTACTCGCGCGCCGGGCGAAGGCTCGCGGTCGCGACCATTTTCCGCGATCGCGAGAGTCTTGCCGTCGAGGCCGAGATGGAGCGCGCCATCGTCTCGGCGCAAAGAACGTAACGTCAGACGGTCATTAGAAGAGACGGGGCGGCAAACACCGGCGGTCGCGCAGGAACATTCAACACCGGATGTGACATGGCGTGCGCCACAAGCGCGCGCATGTCTATGCCGTTGGTCGGACAACAGGCGGCGCCGATCACAAACGCCAACGAGACGGAAAACTGAACGTCGCCGAGGGTTTCCCCGAATCGTTGAATGATGCGTAATGCCGCCGCATCGTCGGCATGCGAGAGCAGGAGTCCCAATCGTCCGTCATCGAGCTCGCCGATGAGATCTGTCTCTCGAATCGTCAGACCGACGACTTCCGCGATATCAGTCAGAGCCGGCGCGCCGATGTCGACGGTCCACCCGACGTGCGCGCGAGTCGCCCGAATCGTCACGAGGGTGAGGTAATCCGTGTGGCGGAGCGCTTGACGAAGGGCCCACTGTAGGATGAACCCAAACCAGTTCACGGAGAGCACGATGTGCTGCCCCTTGACGATGGTCAGCGACGAAGTGCCCATGTCTATGACGGACTGACGGCTCGACGGGTCCAACTCTTCAGTCACCAGCGTCGCCTTTCATGACGAATTCGCGCGGACGCCGAATACAGCAGCGTCTGCAATCGCTGCGCCCTCGCCGAAGGGTCACATCGAAGACCACAATGTCATCGCGGAGCACAGGGATGGCAGCCCCGTCGCTCATCCGTTGTTGACGGCTGACGCCGGCCCTGACCGCTTCGCATGCGATCGACCGATCGGCGCTGTGGCTCGGTAGATCCGGGTCGAGGAGCCGCTATGCGTACCGCTGCCATCATCCTTACGGTCGCGATCGCGAGCGCCCTCGCGCAGTCATCCTCGTCGTATCGCATCGCGCACACTTACGTGCTTGGCGGCGACGGCGGCTGGGACTACATCGTCCCGGATCCGTCGACTCATCGATTGTTCATCGGCCGCCAGAATCGAGTGATGGTCGTCGACGAAGACAATGGGACGCTGCTCGGTGACGTCACAGGGATCAAAGGAGCCCATGGCACGGCCGTCGCCGCGGCGACTGGACATGGATTCGCGACTTCCGGGAACGATCAGTCAGTCGTCATGTTCGATCTGAAGACTCTCAAAACGCTCGCTCGTATCCCCGCCGCTGAGGACGCGGACGCGATCGTCTACGACAGTGTGTCGAACCGCGTGTTCACGTTCAACGGCGACGCGCACCGTCGACGGTCATCGACCCACGGGCGGGAACTCTGATCACGAACATCGCGCTCGGGCCTCAGGCGATGCGTTCGCCGCCAATGCCGACGGCACACTCACAGTGATTCACGAGGACACGCCCGACAAATACCGCGTCGTCCAGACAGTTCAAACGGCGCCCGCCGCGCGGAACATGGCCCTCGATCCGACCAATCACCGCGTGTTCCTCGTTTCCGGAAAGTTCGGACCGGCGACGGCGTCCGGCCGAGGAAGGGGACCAGTGCTGCCGGACACAATCACGTTGTTGATGGTCGTCGAGCGCGAGGCGACTGCTCGCGAATGACCCGCGGAGCTTGGGTACCTGGAGATTCCGTGCTACCCTGATGGTTCGGATTTTGCCGCGTACTGTGGTGTCTCCGGCGTGACGAGCCGCTTCTGACTCGCTCCTCCTGAAGTTCAGCCAGCTACGAGACGACATCCACCCGACATCGATCCCGATGGTCGGGAGCGTCGCGATTGCGACAAAGGAGTCCTGTCATGAGTCGGAAGTTGTATGTGGGAAACCTGCCGTACGAAGTCGGAGAGACCGAGCTCCACGAGCTGTTCGGACGCGCCGGAGCGGTCGAGTCGGTAAATGTCATGCGCGACCAGGCGACCGGCCGCGCGCGCGGTTTTGCATTCGTTGAGATGAGCACCGACGAGGAAGCTCAGAAGGCCATCCACGAGTTGAATGCCTTTCAACTCGGCGGGCGAAGTCTCACCGTCAACGAGGCCCGTCCGAAGCCGCAGAGCGGCGGTTACGGCGGCGGCCAGTCGCATCGCCGCCGGTCCGAGCCGCGTTGGTAACACTTGAGCGAATGGTTTCACGGCGCCGTCCGGAAGGCGGCGCCACCCGCTCGACACGCCGCCAAGCGTCCCGCCGATGCACACGGAATCGTGTCCACGGGCCGAATCGCCAAGCTGTTCGTCGGCCAGGGTCACGGGTTCATCCGCCTGACAGACGATCGCGAGGTGTTCTTTCATCGGAGTGACGTCGCCGAGGGCACCTCGTTCAACGATTTCGTCGTCGGCGATTCCGTCACGTTCGAGTTGTTCGAGGATGCCGTCAGCGGCGCACGCGCGCTCCGCGTGAGACACCGACGACGGCCGCGCTGAACCGGGGTATACTGACGTCTCCCGCTTTTCTGAGCCTTCGGCCGCCCCTGGCCTGAGCCCTCACCAAAGCCTCGGCTTGTGAGGGTGTCACATCATGGTCAAGCGTCCGGACGGAATGAATGCGTTCGAGTTCTCGGTGCTGTCGGCTCTTCGTGCGGCCCAATTGCACCGCGGCTGCACGCCGCGCGTGGCGGAATCACAGAAGGTCGCGGTCACCGCACAGCACGAAATCGCCGAACGGAAGGTGGTTCGGTCCGACGTCGATACTCGCCGTCTCGTGAATCCCGTCGACCTGGCCGCGCGATGACGGCGCCGACGGCGGCGGGGATGCCCGCGCGTCGAACCGCTCGTGATGTCCGTCACTCCTGAACGGGCGCGCGCGACGCGTGACGCTCGGGCGAGCGGGAGACCAGGCCGTAATACGCGCTGAACGGCAACGCCGCAGGCGGGATCTGACGGGGCAGGACGCGCATCCCCTCGCCGTCCACGACTTCACATTCCCGCGTGACGCGTTTGGTCGGGTTCGCCCGCATCTTCGCGACGGTGATGGCCAGCCGGAATTCGTCGCTCAGCTCGACCCAGTTCAACAGCAGGATGTTGTCGACGAGCGAGCTCATCGCGTACTCGCCTGCCATCGACGACATGCCCAGAATCTCAGGGTTCTCGTGATTGTAGACCGCCGCAATCTGGTGCTCTTTCATGAGCGCCACGAGCGCGTGGAAGAAATCGCGAAAGATTCGCTTCGACGATCCGAGCGTCGATCCGTACGTGGACAAGCTGTCGATGACGACACGCTTGGGCTTGAATTCCTCGACGACCCGCTCGATCTGGGCGAAGTGCCGATCGATCTCGATCTCCTGGGGCGAATCGTACTGGACCCTCACGACCCCGCGCGCGATATCCGGTTCGAGATCGATCCCGATCGTGCGGCCGTTGCGCATGATCTGCGCCGGCGTCTCGTCCAGGCTCAACATGAGGCTGTGCTCGCCGCGTCGAGCGCCCTCGGCGATGAACTGGAGCGCCATGACGCTCTTGCCGACGCCGGATACGCCGACCACGAGCGTCGTGCTTCCGAGGAAATAGCCGCCGTTCACGAGCTCGTCGAGGCCGGACACGCCCGTCGGCACCCGGGTCGTCGGGTCGTACGCGGCAGCCATCTCCCGGCTCATGCTGCGCGGCGCCTGCACCCGCTTGTATACTTCGAGGCCGTGGCCGTCGACGATGCGAAACGAATGACTGCCCATTTGAAAATGGTGGCCGCGCGATTTCGCGATCTCGATCGAGCGAATGGCGGCGCGTTGAACGTCCTCGATGCGGACGACGATGAGTGTGTCCGCGATGAATTCTTCGACCGGAGGCGTGGCATGGCGAACCCGCTCGAGTCCCGGCGATTCAACGGCGAGCATCGCCGTCAGGTTCTCGCGGTGCAGCCCCTGCACGAGCGTATGAAACATTTCACGCGCGCCACCGTTGTTGCCGTCGTGGCCATTCAGACCGTCGACCGGAAGCGGCGGCAGCGAATCGATGAACATTCGCCGCGCGCCGATGCGCGCCGCTTCGGCGAGCAACAGGCTGTCGGCCTGCTGAAGCTCCTGCTGCAGCACCGACCGCGTCGTGAAAATGACCTTGACCTTGCCCTGACGTTCGAGGTCCGGCAGGTCCCACCCGAACTGCGCAGCGTCGCGGATCACCTTGATCGGCGAAACCTCGAACAGCACGATGAGGCCCGGCTCGCCGAACTCGGTGGCGCCCCGGTAGATGAACTCGACCCCCAGCGTCGTCTTGCCACTGCCGGCCCGTCCTTCGACGACGATCACGTTGCCGCGTGGAATCCCGCCACCGAGAATCGCATCGAGTCCGACGACGCCGGTCTTGACCGGATCTGATTCCGCCATGAGCCCACCTTATGAGACGCTCGTGCGGCGGCGCGTGCGTCGAAGGACATCCGATTGGGTCGATTCAGCAAGCGACGCTTCCGCCTCTGACGCTTCTTTCATCGCATCGAGCAGGCTTTTGCGCCCGTCGGGAGTCGAGGCGATGTCGATCAACGATGTCAGCCACCCTGTCCCGGAGGTTTGGAGAACATACATCCGGGCAGCGTGCGTCGGGTTCTGGGAGCGCTTCAGGAAACCGGCATCGGTCAGCAAATCGAGCGACCTCGCCGTCTGATTGAGATCGTCCCCCACGTACGCGGCCAGCCGGTCGCTCGTCAGCAGGGCATGCGGATGGCGATGAAAAAACAGGAGAAGATCGAGATCGCACGGGTGCCGGAGGACCCCGATGCTGGTCAGCAGGTGTTGAAATCGAGGACCTTTGGCCATTGATACGCTGTAATTGCGCGAAAGATGGGATGTTACGCCCCTCTGGGCGCCAAATCAAATGCCCGGCCGCTCGATCGATTCAGTCGCGGCGCCCGGGCTTCGCGCGATCGATGGCGCTTGGCGTGGCGCGATTCACGGGGTACCATCGTTTCACGTGGCGCGCAGCCCATGGATTCAAGGGGTTTGCCCTCATCGCCCATCGCCCTCATCGTCGATCACGATGCAGATACCCGCCAGCTGTACTCGCAGGTTCTGACGCTCGCGCGGTTCGAGATCGACGAGGCCAGCGAGGGGCGCGAAGCGCTTGCGAAGGCCCTGTCGTCCCACCACGACGTGATCGTCACTGAGACACGATTACCCGGGATCGACGGGTATCAGCTCTGCGGTCTCCTGCGGCGGGATCCCGGCACGCGGACGATTCCGATCGTGGTCGTGACCGGGGGCGCGCATCCAAACGAGCTCGAGCGCGTGAAGCGTGCGGGCGCCAACGCGCTCCTGGTCAAGCCATGCCTTCCCGAGGCATTGCTGATGGCGATTCACCAGGCGATGGATGCCGCGGATCCTGATCTGTCGAACATGGCGGCTGTGGAGCGTGAAGCAGGCCTGCAACCGCCCGCCGGCCGCCGCGCGCTCACCAAGAACCGCGCCTATGCGCGCGGCCATACCAACGCTCCGCCCCACCCGCCGCCGACGCTGGTGTGTCCGACGTGCGACCAGCCGCTCGAGTACCAGCGGAGCTACGTCGGCGGCGTCAGCGCCAGCCATCCGGAGCAATGGGATCTGTTCGAGTGTCATGCGGGATGCGGCACCTTCCAGTACCGTCAACGAACACGGCAGCTTCGCCGTCTGTGACCTGTGAGCGGATGCGGCGCGACGATCCAGGCTTGTGGGCGCAAGACATCTGGCGGCCTCCGCTCGAAAAATATGGCAGCGTCACACGGCTCACCGTAGCGTTGTACGACGCCGAGGGACGTCTCGTCTGCGGACCGATCAATCGCACGTCACTGTTCGATCTGTTTGGCGAATCCGAACACGATCCCGGACTTTTCGCCGAGTGCGCGGCGCGGTGCCGCCGGGGCGCGAACGCCATCGTGGTCACGAACCGGTTCGCGCTGGCAGCCCTCGGGACCGCGCTCGTGCTGAACGGCGACACAGTCGGCGCAGCCGTGGCCGGCTACCGTCTTTCCGAATTTCCCCAGCCGATGGCGATCGAGCGGCTGGCGCGCGAGGCACGATTGCCGCAAGCGCCAGTCTGGGACGCCGTCCGCCATGAGACACCGGCTTCGCGGTCCCGCATCACCTCCGACGGCGAACTGCTGAAAGTGCTGGCCGAGACCGTGTTACGTGAGCACGATCGCTCACGCGAGCACGTCGATCTTTCAGCACGGTTGCAGGCGGCGAATGCGGCGAAGGACGAGTTCCTGGCGATGGTGTCGCACGAGCTGCGCGGACCGCTCAACGCCATCTTGGGCTGGACGCGGCTGCTGCGTACAGAACATCTGACGGAGAACGCGCGCGCACGCGCGCTCGACACCATCGAACGCAACGCCTGGACACAAACGCGGCTGGTCGAAGACCTCCTCGACGTCTCGCAGATCGTGGCCGGACAGCGCGAGGTGGAGCGGCAGCTCCTGGCGCTCGCGCCGATCATCGACCAGGCCGTCGCGAACCTGTCTCCGAGCGCCGACGCCAAACAGGTGCGGCTCGACGTCCAGCTGCAGGACGATGCCCTGGTCGCAGGCGATTCGCTTCAGTTGCAGAGAATTGCCACGAACCTGATCGCCAACGCCATCAAGTTCACGCCGCCCGGAGGCGACATCCGGGTGCGTCTGTCTCGCGACGATCGCCACGCGACCCTGATCGTCGGCGACTCCGGGTCAGGCATCAGACCGGAGTTCCTGCCGCACATCTTCGAACCCTTTCGCCAGCAGGACGCCTCCACGACGCGGGTGCACGGCGGGATCGGACTCGGGCTCACGATCGTGCGTCACCTCGTGGTGCTGCACGGAGGCTCGATTGGGGCCGAGAGCGCCGGCATCGGTCGCGGCGCGACGTTTACGGTCGTCCTTCCGCTGGCGGCTGACGCCACCGACGTCGAGCAGCGGCGCCCCGTCGCCGTCATCGGCAGACCGGTGGAGACCACGCCGCTTCCGAGGTTCAGTCGCGGCGTTCACGTTCTCGTCGTCGACGACGATCGTGATGCGCGCGAAGTGCTCCATGCCGTGCTGCAGCAGGCGGGCGCCGAGGTCACGACGGTTGCATCGGCGCGAGAGGCCCTTGCAAGCATCGACCAGGCGCGCCCCGATGTGCTCGTGAGCGATATCGGGCTACCGGACGAAGACGGGTACGCGCTCGTCCGCCAGTTGAGGATGCGCCGGGCGGAGAATGGGGGACGTACGCCGGCGGTCGCGGTGACGGCGTATGCCGCCGCCGCCGATCGCGAACGCGCCGCAGCGTCCGGCTACGATCGACACCTGTCGAAGCCGATCGACGCCCGGGAGTTGATTCGCGCAATCGAATCGCTCATCACGTCAAAGACTATGAACTTGTAACGCGAGCACGCGCCAATACTCGCTGAGTCGATGGGATGTCATCATCGGCTGCATCATCACCGACGTCGTGGCATTCTTCATCGTCGTCGCCTGCGGAGCGACGCTGTACACGCGGGGCGTTCGCGAAATCAAGGATGCCGCTGACGCCGCCGTGGCGCTGGCGCCGCTGGCGGGCCGCTTCGCATCGGTCCTGTTCGCGATCGGCCTGTTGAACGCCGCGCTGCTGTCCGCCGCGATTCTCCCGCTCGCCACGGCGTACAACGTCGCCGAGGGCCTCGGATTCGAATCCGGCCTCAACAAGAAATTCTCGGAAGCGCCGATCTTCTACTGGTTGTACACGTCGCTGGTCGTGGTGGGCGCCGGATTCGTTCTCATCCCGCGATTGCCGCTGATCAAAGTCATCATCGTTTCGCAGGTCGCGAACGGCGTGCTGATTCCGTTCGTGTTGTTTTTCATGCTGCGTCTGATCAATCGCGAAGATCTGATGGGGACGTACAGGAACTCACGCGTCGCTAACGTGATTGCCTGGAGCACGAGCGCGGTGATGATCGCGCTCACGATCGCGCTTGTATGGACGTCTATCGCTGGATAGCGCATATGTGCTCATCACGTTCGTCATCTTCCCTTTATGCCCATGCTCGACGTGCGTACGCGTCACGCGTGCGCGCGTTGAACCGGCGTATACTGACCGCTTCTGCTTTTCTGAGCGCTCGGCCACTCCTGACCAGGCTCTCACAAAGCCCTTGCCTGTGAGGATGTCCAGACTTGACGCGCATTCATCTTGTCAATCCGAGTGTGAAATCGTTCGGCGTCGCCGTGATTACGCCGCGCTGGCTCTACGTCCTCGCGGCGGCGACCGGCAGCCGCTGGGGCGATCCGGTCATCGTCGACGAAACGCTCGATCCGGTCGATCTCGACACGATTTGCGCGGGCGACGTCGTCGGCATCGGCATTCATACCGGCAACGCGCTCCGCGGTTACGAGATCGGACGCCAGGTGCGCCAGCGCGGCGCCTGGGTCGTCTTCGGCGGCATTCATGCCACGCTGTTTCCGGACGAAGCCGCGACTCACGGTCAGGCGCACGCGGTCGTGCGCGGCGACGGCGACGTCGTCTGGCCGCGCGTCATCGAGGAGTGCCTGGCTGGACAGCCGCGGCCGGTCTACGAAGGGGGCCTGGCGATCAGTTCGTGTCGGCGCGATGGGATCTGCTTCCGGAGCGGCGGTACATGTGGGCGTCGGTACAGACGCTGCGCGGCTGCCCGAAGCATTGCTCGTTCTGTTCCGTGTGGCGGACCGACGGACAGGAGCCGCGCCAGCGCGGCGTCGATCGCGTCGTCCGCGAGATCGTCGAGCTGCGCCGTCTCGGATTTCGATTCATCGCGCTCGCCGACGACAACTTCTATCCGGTCACGTTCGACGATCTGGCGCAGGCGCGGCGCCGAGCCGATTCCTCGCGGCTGCGCGAGCTCCAGGCGCTGCGCGACGAGCGCTTCGCGCTGATGGCGAGGCTCGCCGAGCTGCCGCACGATCTCGTCTTCTACACCCAGATTACGATGGAGGCCGCCGAAGACCCGGAATTCCTCGACGCGATGAAGCGCGCGAAGATTCGCGGCGCGCTCGTCGGCGTCGAGTCGGTGACCCGCGAAGGGCTCAAGGATGTCTACAAAGGCTTCAACCTGGCCGGCGACGAGCTCGTGGCGCGGCTGCGCGAGTTTCGCCGTCATGGCATCCACGTCCTCGGCTCGTTCATCTTCGGGCTCAACAGTGACACGAAGGACACGTTCGACGCGACGGTCGCGCTCGCGGAACGGGCCGATCTGACGTTCGCACAGTTCGTGCTGCTGACGCCGTTCCCCGGCACCGTCGATTTCGACAAGTGGGCTGCCGAGGAGACCCGCCGCGGGACGACGGTCGACGGCGTGCCGATTACACAGCATTGGCTCATTCCCGAAGGACGCCGGCCGAAACTGTACGCCGCGCATCCGACGATGTCGCTCGAGGAGATTCGAGTGGGCACCCAGCGCGCGTGGGATCGCTTTTACGGGTGGCGCCACGTCTGGGCGCGATCGAGCGTCGTCGAAACCGTTCGTGCCCGGATCGCCTTCGTACTCATCTCGAAGCTCTACCGACACATGTACGCGAACACGGGCATCGCGACCGACAGCGCGCGCGTCCAGCGATCGACGCAGTGGGCGCGATGGATCGGCGTTGCCTGCCGGCGGCTGTTCCTCGGGAGACCCATGCCCGATCTGGCCGTGCCCGGCGAGCCGCTCGAACCGGCAATCAACTGACGTCCATTGATCTCGCATTACGATCGGCTCGAGGATCGGGAGGGCGTATGCATTCCGCAAACGCTCTAACTTGGTACCCTAAACTTCCTGCAGGCTGACATTTGTCTTTCCCGCCGCAGCTATCGTGCAGGTTGCTGATGCCGTTCCGGTGCTCGCTTTATTGGGCAGTCAAAAAAACCGGTTGGACGACTGCTCCCCGAAAGTCGCATCGGTCTACCAACATCTAGCCTGAAGGACCAGGACGAATCACATCCGGTTTCAGACCTTCCACCGCTGACGGCAATCGATTGTCCTCTTTGGCATCGACATTGCGGAGACGAGGTGTTCGTCGCGTCTCCGCACGCACATGAATCAGTTCGTCAGAAACAAGCTCGGTAACGCAACGCGTGTTGTACGACGTCCGTTCTGCGCGTGCATGTGCGTCGCGCTCGTCGTGCTCGCATCGGTCAATTCCCAGGCGCAACCGAGATCCCAGGCAGGACGATCACGAGTTTCTTCGGTTTCAGGCGCCTCGCTGATCGAAGCGCCTGCGCCGGACGCCGCTGTCTTCAGACTGGGGAATGCCGCCAGACCTTTCGGCTGGTCCACGGTCATCGGAGACTTCGATACGGACGGCAAGCCGGACGTTGCCGTCGCGGACCACATCGGGCGCGACGCGAACGGCTACGCGTACCGCATCGAGTTCTCGATGTCGGGGCAGGCTCCCGGCGGCGTCACCTTCCAGTCCACACAGAGTGCGGTCACGATTCGCGCTGCCGATGTTGATGCCGATCGGGATCTCGACATCGTCGTCGGCCTGCCGATTTCAGGCCGGACCCTCGGCGTGTGGTTGAACGATGGGCACGGGCACTTCACGTCCGCCGATGTCGCGCAGTTTCCCGCAACGCTCGAGGCGGAACAGGCCGCCGCGATCGGACACTCGCTCGCCCGACTGGCGCCGTTCGAGCCGTCTCCTCGCCGGGCGGAAGACGGACTCGGGCGGATCTTCGATGTGGCGGCGTCCCCGAACGCCTCGCGCGGCACATCGTTCTCACGCATTCACGACCTCTCGTCTGCACCCGCGTCTTTTCGAATTGCCCCTCGCGCGCCTCCGATTCCCTCCGAAGCCTCATTGTCGTAACGCACGCGTGACACGCGCGGGTATCTGATCACCGCCGTTCTTTCGCGCGCGCATCCATCGCATTCGTCAATCATCGAGGCGGCGCCCTTGTCGGCGCGGCGCAATTTCGGAGTCGATCGTCCATGAAGGTTCGCCAATCGATCGTCGCGGCGATCGTTTCGAGCATCGCCGTCACGAGCATCGCTGGTCAGGGTGGATTTCGCACGCTGACGATCGAAGAAGCCGTCAACGAAGCGGTTCAGCGGAATCTTGGACTGCTCGCCGCGCGAGCGGATCTGTCGGTCGCCGAGGCCGCCCTTGTCACGGCACGGCTTCGACCGAATCCGGTGCTGTCGGGAAGTGCCGACGGCCTCGATTGGCTCGGGACAGGGTTCAGCGAGCTGAACAACGCCGGGCCGCCTCAGTACGCCGTCCGCGTCGACGTGCCGTTCGAACGCGCGAGCAAGCGGGAGCTTCGCACTCACGTCGCCGAGGAAACCAGGCGGGTCGCCGAGGCGCAAATCGCCGACGCGGTGCGGCGATTGATGCTGGAGGTTCTTCTCGCGAGCATCGACGTTCTCGAGGCCAAAGCCAAGCTTCGCCTGGCCGAGGACACCCTTCAATCATTCGAACGACTCGTTCAGCTGAACGAGCGGCGCCTCACCAGCGGCGCGATCCCGCAACTCGAGGTGTCGCGGTCGCGTGTGGCGATGCTGCAGTACCGCGGAAACGTCAGGAGCGCGCAGCTCGTCCTGACACAGGCGCGATTGAAGCTGCTGCCACTCCTTGGCAAGAAGCCCGACGAAGAGCCGATTGACATCGACGACCGGCTCGCGTTGCCGGCCTCGGCGATCGCTGCCGATTTGACCGTGCTGCAGCAATCTGCCCGATCGACGCGACCAGATCTTCTCGCGGCTCGACGCGAGCAGGCTCGCACGCAGGCCGATCTTCGACTTCAGCTCGCACAAGGCAAGGTCGACTACACGCTCGGGGCGGAGTACCGCCGTCAGCAGGGCGTGAATGGACGCGGCAACCTGCTGGGCCTCTTCTTCAGCGTTCCGCTTCCGCTGTTCAACCGCAATCAAGGTGAAATCGTTCGGGCCGAAGCGGAAGCCGGCAAGGCGACGCGATCGCTGACCGCGCTCGAAACCGACGTCGCCGGCCAGGTCGCCTCGGCGTACGCGGAGTTCACAGCGTCTCGGCAGCTTGTCGACGAGATCGAGCGCGATCTCCTCGAACCGACCGACCAGGGGCGCACGGGAACGGCGTACGTGTATCAGGCCGGCGCCATTTCGTTGCTTGACGTCCTCGACGCGCAGCGCGCCTACAACGACACGATGGAGACGTACTACTCGGCGCAAGCCGCGTATCGCCGGGCTCAGGCCCGGCTCACGCTGGCGATTGGAACGGAGACCGCTCAATGACCACACCACACAGACGGCGGCGGTTCGTGCGGGCTGCGATGCTGCTGCGAACTGCCGCCCTGACGTTCGTGATGCTTTCCGTCGCGATCGGCATCGCGGGATGCCGCGAGTCGACGCCCGCGGTCGACGCGTCGGCGGCGACATCGGATGGCCATGAGGCTGCGCACGCACCCGGCCACGTACACCTCGAAGAGCTGCAGCTCGAGCAGGTCCGGGTCGAAGAGCTCTCCAGCAAGCGTCCATCGGACTGCATCAAGCTCACGGGCACGGTCGAATTCAATGCGGATCGAATGGCGAAGCTGCTTCCGCCCGTTTCGGGTCATGTGCAGGACATGGCCGTCAACGTTGGCGACATCGTCCGCAGGCACGACGTGCTGTTCGTCCTCAACAGCCGCGACGTCGCCGCCGCGACTACGGACCATCTCGCGAGCCACAAGGATCTGGAGCTCGCGGAAAAAACGTTCGCGATGACGCAGGACCTGTTCGAGCACCAGGCCGCGTCCCGCATCGCGCTGGAGCAGGCCACGAGCGAGCTGGCGAAGGCGGGGGCGCGCGTGACGCAGACCGAAGAGGGCCTTCAGGTACTGGGGTTGGAGCCGCATCGCGAACACGAGCCGACGATCACGCAGTCGCGGATCCCTGTCCGCACACCGATCGACGGCACCGTCATCGAACGCAGCGTGACGAACGGTCAGTTCGTCGGACCCGAGAACGCATCGCTCGTCACGATCGCCGATCTCTCGAGCGTCTGGGTCCAGGGAGACATCTTCGAACGTGACCTGCGGCACCTCGCGATTGGCCAGTACGCGGACGTCACGACGGCTGCCTATCCGACCGATCGCTTCGGCGCCCGTGTGTCGCGCGTCGGGGCGGTGGTCGACAGCCAGACGCGCACCGCGAAGGTCCGGTTCCTCGTCGCCAACCCCGACGGCCGGCTGAAACCGGGAATGTTCGCCTCCATCGCCCTTTACTTGGCCGATTCCGGATCTTCGCTGACCGTGCCCGCCAAAGCGGTGTTCGTCGAAAACGGTCGAACGTTCGCGTACGTCAAGGTGGGGCCGCAGGAATTCGCGCGCAGGGAAATCGAGACCGTCCGGAGCGACCGTGATCGCCTCCGCGTGACGCACGGAATCGAAGCGGGCGAACACATCGTGAGCGACGGCGTGCTGTTGCTCCGGCAGCTCGAATCGGAATCGGAGAGCCAGTGATTCGCCGTCTCGTTTCGGTCGCGCTGCACCAGCCGCTCTACGTCGCCTTGTTGCTCGTCCTGTTCGTCGCGGCGGGCGTTGCGGCGTTCCGCTCGCTGCCGGTCGAAGCCTTTCCCGACGTCACCGACGTGCAGGTGACGGTCATCACGCTGTTTCCCGGACATGCCCCGGAAGAGGTCGAGAAACAGGTCACGATCCCGCTGGAAATCGCGTTGAGCGGATTGCCGAACGCCGTGCGCATGTTCTCGCACACGCAGTTCGGCCTCTCGTACATCATCCTGACGTTCAACGACAACGCGAACGATTACTTCGCGCGCCAGCAGGTGCTCGAGCGGCTGCAGGGCATCGATCTCCCGGGCGGCGTGCAGCCGGAGCTGGCGCCAATGTCGACGGCCATCGGCGAAATCTATCGGTATCGCGTCGCCGCGAAGGGTCTGAGTCCCGCGGAGCTGCGGAGCATCCAGGACTGGGTGGTCGCGCGCAATCTCAAGATGATCCCGGGCGTCGCCGACGTGGTCAGCTTCGGCGGCTTCATCAAGCAGTACGAGGTGACGGTCAATACCGCGCGCATGAAGTCCTACGGCGTCACGCTGCAGCAGGTCTTCACGGCGCTGGGGCGTGGCAACGCGAACGCAGGCGGCAGTTTTCTCGAACGAGGCGAACAGCAATATCTGATTCGCGGCATCGGGATGCTTCAGTCGAGCGACGACCTCGGCGACATCGTTGTGGCCGAGCACGGCGGCACGCCACTACTGATTCGCGATATCGCCGACGTCACGCTCAGCGCAGTGCCTCGTCAGGGCATCGTCGGCCAGGACGGCGACGACGAGATCGTGTCCGGCATCGTCCTGATGCGGAAAGGCGAGAACCCGTCGGACGTGCTCGCCGCCGTGAAGGATCGCGTGGCGGCCATGAACGCGTCCATCCTGCCGAAACCCGTTCGTATCGTGCCGTTCTACGACCGGACGAAGCTGATCGACACCACGCTGCACACCGTCTTCAAGAATCTGCTCGAGGGGGCGCTGCTGGTGACGATCGTGCTCTATCTGTTCCTGGGCAACTTCCGGGCGGCAGGCATCGTCGCGGTCGTCATTCCGCTGTCGCTGCTCGCGACGTTCATCGGCTTGAGGCTTCGCGCCATCCCGGCGAACCTGCTGTCGCTCGGCGCGATGGACTTCGGGATCATCGTCGACGGGGCGGTCATCGTGCTGGAGAACGTCTTCCGGCGTCTCACCGAACGCCGCGAACATCATCGCGCGCCGAAAGCCATCGTCCTCGACGCCGCCGTGGAAGTCGGACGCCCGACGCTGTACTCCATGCTCGTCATCATCATCGCTCACCTCCCGATCTTCACGCTGCAGCGCCACGAAGGGCGAATCTTCGCGCCGATGGCGTATACGGTTGTCTCGGCGCTGGTCGGGTCGCTGCTGTTCTCTCTCACGCTCGTCCCTCTTCTCTCGTTCTTCCTCCTTCGGAACCACGCGGAGGGCGGCGACAACGTCATCGTCCGCTTGTGCAAGCGGGCGTATCGGCCCGCACTGCGGTTCGCTCTCGAACGCCGCAGGATGGTTCTCGGCGCGGCCGTGGCCGCGCTCGCGGGCAGCCTTCTGCTCGTGCCGGCGTTGGGCACTGAATTCCTTCCGGAGCTCAATGAGGGCGCGCTCTGGATCAACGTCATGTTGCCGCCTGGCATCTCGGTGACCGAAACGTCGCGGCAGCTGGCGCGTATCCGCGGAATGCTTCGACGGTTTCCGGAGGTCGTCTCGGTCCTTTCGAAGGCTGGACGGCCGGAGGACGGCACCGACCCGAAGATGATCAACATGGCCGAATTCCTGGTGGACGTGCGGCCCGAGGCCGAATGGCCACGCGGCGTCACGAAGGACCGTCTGATCGAGCGCATGAACGCGTCGCTCCAAACGATTCCGGGCATCGAACCCAGCTTCTCGCAGCCCATACGCGACAACGTGCTCGAGAGCATCTCGCAGATCGACGGGCAGGTCGTCGTGAAGATCTTCGGCGACGACGTGGACGTGCTGAGAGGCGTCGCGAAGGATGCGCTGCGCGCGATCTCGGGTGTGCGCGGCGTCGCGCGCGCGTTCGTCGACCGTGCCGGCCAGGTGCCGCAGCTGCGGATCGCGATCGATCGCGGGCGAGCGGCGCGGTACGGCCTCAACGTCGCGGACGTCGAGGACGTCATCGAAACGGCGCTCGGCGGAAGGACCGCCACGCAGTTATGGGAAGGCGAGCGACGGTTCAACGTCGTCGTGCGTCTCGGTGAGGAGGAGCGCGGCGACCAGGAGGCCATCGCGAACGTGCTGATCGATACGCCGACCGGTTCGAGAATTCCGCTCTCGGAAGTCGCGAACGTGTCGGTCGGGAGCGGCAGCATGAACATCGCCCGGGAGGGCGGCAAGCGCGTCGCCGCGATCGGCGTATTCATTCAGGGCCGGGACATGGGCGGCGTTGTCGGCGACATGCAGGAGCGGGTCGCCACGAGCCTCCGCCTCCCGCCCGGCTACTTCGTCACGTGGGGCGGGGAGTTCGAAAACCAGCAGCGGGCGATGGCGCGGCTTCGGCTGATCGTCCCGATCAGCGTCCTCCTGATCTTCCTCTTGCTCTTCAACGCCTTTGGAGCGGTGAAGCATGCCGCGTTGATTCTGGTGAACGTCCCGTTCGCACTCATCGGCGGCATTCTCGCCCTGTACCTGACTGGCATTCATCTCAGTGTGTCAGCGGCGATTGGCTTCATCGCGCTCTTCGGCCAGGCGGTGCTCAACGGCGTCGTCATGGTCAGCTATTTCAATCAGCTGCGTCGAACGGGCATCGGGGCGTACAACGCCGCGTACGAAGGGTCGCTCGTGCGGCTCCGCACCGTATTGATGACCACGCTGCTGGCGATGCTGGGACTGACACCGATGGCGCTGTCCCACAGCATTGGCTCTGAAGTGCAGCGTCCGCTGGCGGTCGTCATCATCGGCGGCCTGTTCTCGGCTTCTGCGCTCACGCTGCTGGTCCTGCCGGCGCTGTACGTGATGTTCGAAGGCCGGCATCAGCACGTTCCGGAGGTAACCACGTGAGCCGATGGGTATGCGTGCCGTTGATCGTCGGACTTGCGCTCGGGGCCGCATGCGTGCATCGCGTGAGCAGTTACCCATACGCGTGGCGGCTCCGGGGTGCGGTCGTATCCGTGAACGGCACGATGTTCCAGGTACGCCACAAGAGCGGCGACATCGTCGATTTGCAGATTGACGATGAGACGTCGTTCGTGAAGAACGATCGCACCGATTCACGGCGCTCTTTGCTTGACGGGACTCGCGTCGTCGTCGATGTCGACACGATTCAGCGTGGAGTGTACCGCGCGCGGCTGGTGCGGATTTTCGGAGGAGGACGTCCGCAGTAGCGCGTTCAGGCGGCCGATAGTCGATCGGCCTTCAAGGCCGTTAGCTTTCTAAGGTTCGCTGCGTTGAGAGTCGTCCGAAAGGCTGACATTTGTCTTTCCGGCCGCAACGTTTTTCGCATCTGATGACCTGTTATCCCAACTTTCTACGCAGAATCGGTGGCATCGACATTGCGGAGCTCGGGGTTGAGAAATCGTTTCGAGACGCTCGGGTCGCGTCTCCACTGATGAATACCGTCGTCCGAAATACGCTCGGTGACGCGACACGCCTTCTGCGGCGTTCCCTGTATGTGTGCGCCGCGTTCGTGCTGCTCGCATCGGCGACGTCCCAGGCGGAAACCGGGCCGCTCATCGACCGTTCGCCAGCTTCCTCCTTACCAGATGCGGTGCGGACCGAACCGGCTCCGTCGGGACGCGTGGCATTCAGGTTGGGAAATGCAGCCAGACCGTTCAGCTGGTCGACTGCCATCGGCGATTTCAATACCGACGGCAAGCCGGACGTGGCCGTCGCGGACCGCATCGGGCGGCGGGCGGGCATTTACGCCTATCGCATCGAGCTCGCGATGTCGGGCCAGGCTGCGGAAGGCGTCACGTTCGAATCTGTACATGACGCGGTCACGATCAGCGTCTCGGACGTCGACCGCGACCGCGATCTTGACATCATCGTACGCCATCCCTTTTCCGGCGAGACGATTGCCGTCTGGTTGAACGACGGGCATGGGCATTTCACCCCCGCCGATGTCCTGAAGTTCCCCGCGGCGCTGCAGTCGCAACAGACAGTCGACATTACAGACGCGGTCATCGATCTCACGCCTTTCGAGTCATCACGGTGGCGAACGGACGACAGCCTTCCGGCTGCGTTCGGCGTCATGCCGTCAATCCCGCGGCCTGGCTCATTTCTCTCGCGCAGCCGCAGCCTCCAGTCTTCGTTCGCTTCCCGTCGAACGATTCCTCGCGCGCCTCCGAACCGTTCCCACGAGTCGCTGTCGTAAGCCCGCCGGACGTTTCCGGTCTCATCGCCGGTCGCCGTGCGTGGCTTGGTCAGGTTTTGGGCCACGGTTAGATCGCGCCTGGAAGTACGGCGCGACGGAGTCCGACATGATTCAGTCCATCATGATCAATTGGCGGTCGAGTTCAGTACGGTGGATCCCTTCAGTCGCCCAATTGACCGGTCCCAAACGGATCCGAGTGAGTTGGATGTTCTGGCAGCTGTTCTTGTACAGATAGGGTCGGTTTGTTCGACGTCGGGGAGCTGGAAGATCGCCTTGACGGCGAACTGCATCTCCGCGGGCTTTTCTGCTGAAGATGCCGGCGCTCTAGCCGCCGAAGTATCCGCTTCGGGCCCGCACGCTCGTCGCGGCACGCTGTTTCACTCGCACGTCGAGGCGTCGCCACTCGCGCGATCCTGCCGCTTCAATCGCCAACACGTACTGCTGGCGCAGCTCGTTGACGAGGCTGCCGGCGGCGGTCGTCGTTTCCTGAAACGTGCTGGCGAAGATGAAGCGGCCACCCGTCCATTCGGCCAGGTCGCGCAGGTCGGGGAAATGGGGCTGCGGCGATCGCGCAGTCGCCTCCATCATCGTGCGTTCGTCCGTGGCGGGGACCGCGGCGACGACGAACACCGGCACATCGATCGCGCTCGCGACGGCCGACACTTCGGACGCGCTCAGTTGACTGCTCGTGTCGATGCCGTCGGTAATCAGGACCAGGGCCTTGCGTGTTGCCGAACGCCCGGCAAGTTTGCGTGCGACCTCTGCTGTCGCGTCGAACAACGACGTCGTGCCGTAGGGCTCGAGATCGTCGAGGGCGTGCGCGAACGACGAGAGGTCCGTGCCGAAGGCGTGCCGTTGATGAAGCGACGAATCAAAAGTGAAGACTCCCAGCTCGTCGTCACCGGTGCGGAGCTGCGCGAGCAGCGTGTCGAAGGCGTGGCGAGCCATCTCCACTTTAGGTCCGAAGCTCATGCTGCCGCTCATGTCAACGAGGACGGCGAGACTGAGCGACGATCGATCGTCGGCGCGGACGGAGATGACCGGACGAAGCTCGCCGTTGTCCCGCACTTCGAAATCACGAGGCGTGAGACCCGCCACGGGCCGACCGCGCCGGTCGCGGACCGAAGCCTGGATCGTGACGAGATCGACCGAGCTCTTGAATGTCTGGTCGACGGATTGTGCTTGAATCCGCGCAGGCGACGAGCCCAATACGGCACAGATCGCCGTCGCGATTCCGAGTTGACGCACCACTCGCGGCATCGGATTCCTCAATCGTGATGTTGTGGGGGTAACGAAATCTTACCACAATTCGATGCAGATGCCGACATCAACTCGAAACGCCTGAGCCGATTCTGCGCTGTTTCTCACAGTCCCACTTCTTCCGGCGGCTCGAGGGCTTTGAATGCGCGGAACAGCAGGAGGTCGTACGCGATTTTCAGCGTGCCGGCGATGAAGAACGGCGCGTCGATCATCGAGGGGCGCGAGAACAGCAGCCCCGCGAAGAGCGGGCTCAACGCCGCACCGGTCGTGCGCGCTACGCCGGTGATCCCCGACGCCGCCGAGCGTTCTTCTGGAGCCACGACGGCCATCGTGTACGACTGTCTGGTTGGCACGTCCATCTGGCTGATGCTGAACCGGAGCAGCAGCATGAGCGCGGCGAGCGGCAATGTCGGCATCAGTGGTATGAGCATCAGCAGAATGTTCGAGGGCAGGTGCGTCACGACCATCGTATTGATGAGTCCAATTCGAGACGCGAGCCGCGATGCGACGAGCGCGGAAATACCTGCGAACACGTTTGCCGCGAAAAACAGTGTCCCGAGCGTCCTGGGATCGACGCCGAACCGCAGGTAAAACCAGTACGCGGCAAAACTCTGGATTACGAAGCCACCGCCGAACGAATCGAGCGCGAACAATCCCGACAGCTTCAACACGACACGATGCGATCGGTCGATGCCCGAGAACCGCGCGAACATCGATCGATCGCCGACCTGCCTGTCAGACGCGCCTGCTTCCACCGCCGGGGAGGCGGCGCTGAACATCAGGGCGAGCGCGACGCCGAGGAGCGCGTACAGGACGACGACGGCGCGATAGCTGTCGACGGGCGCCCATGATGTCTGCAGCGCGTGAGTCCAGGTGCCGGCGGCGAGCGCGCCAAACGCGGTCGCGAGCGAGCCCGCCAGCGTGTACCACGCGAACGCCTCCGTTCTGACCCGATTGGGCACGACCTGCGACAGCGCCGCCTGCTCGATCGGCAGAAACGGACCGACCTCCTGACCGCTCGGGCTGATGACCCCGATCGTTCCGGCGATCACCAGCAGCCACATCCGATTCGTGAAGGCGAACGCGACGCCCGCCGCTCCCATGAGGCCCGCGCCCACGATCAGCATTCGGCGCCGCCCGATCCTGTCGGCCTGAGTCGTGAGATACAGCGACACGAGCGTGTCGCCAAGCAGCGTTGACGTGAGCAGCAGGCCGGTCTCGGATTCGCTCAGGCCGAGCCCGACGAGATACAGCACGAGGACGACCGACAACGCTCCGTACGCGAACAGTCGAATGAAGCGTGTCGCAAACAACAGCCGCCCGTCGGAGCCGAGAGAGCGAAGCGCGGTCGTCACTCGTGAATTGTGTGTCACGGCGCGGTCCGTTCGGCGATGCTGACACAAAAATCAGGGGCGGGCATAGAATCGGAGCCGATGAAAGGCAAGGGAGACGCGATGTTGAAATCAACGCTCGCCGCGCTGTTGTCCTCCCTCGTTTGCGTCGCATTGTTCGCACGGCAGCCGCCACGCAGTCCCGCCGGGCAGGCCGCCGCCGCGGTCAACCCGACGGGCGAGTTGCGGCAGATCGTTCCGGGCCACTACGTCTACAGCTTCACCACCTACAACAGCGGGATCATCGTGACGAGCGAAGGCCTGGTGGTGCTCGACGCGTTGAATTCCGAGGCGACGGCGCGGGCGCAGCGGGAGGCGATGGCCAGTACCATTCGTCAACCGGTACGCGCTCTGGTGTCCTCGACGTTTCATGACAATTACTCGAAAGGCAACGTGGCCTACGCGGACGTGCTGAAGATCGGCCACGAAAACTATCGGACCGATCTGCTGGAATTGATGCGGCGCGGGAACGTATCGGCCGAGGAACAACGAGCCCGACTCCCGAATCAGACGTTTCGCGACCGCATGACGCTGTATCTCGGCGGCAAGGAAATTCAGATTCTCCACGTCGGCCGGGCGCACACGCGAGGCGACAGCATCGTGTTCGTTCCGCAGGATCGCATCGTCTACCTGAGCGAGCTGTATTTCGCGAATCAGTTCCTGTTCATCAACGACGGCTACGGCATCGACTGGCTGCGCGCGCTGGATACCGTTGAAGCGCTCGACGCCGACATCTTCGTGCCGGGGCATGGGCCGATCCCGCCGGACCCTCGGGAAACTCGACAAGGCCTCCGCCGCTTCCGACAGATGCTGGTGGACGTTCGAGACGCCGTTCAGAAGGAGATCGCGCGCGGCGCAACGGAGGATCAGGCGGTGGCGACGATCCGATGGCCTCAGTATGAAGGACTGCAGGGATACAGCGCTCAACGCGAAACGGCGGTGCGGCGGCTGTATCAGCAGCTGACCGGCAAGCTTCAATAGGAAGCCATCATCGCGCCTACCGGTGCGCGACGTGTCATGCCGATAAGCGGCGACCCGAAAATCGGCAAAGATGATCTCCGGTTTCGTATTATCCGGTTACGTATCATCCCGTCCGGTATCAGTGGAATCCGAGGAGAGGCAGACCGGAGAGTCATCCGGCCTGCCGCGTGTCTGTCGTCAGCGGGCGGTCGTGGGTGACGTCACGCCGATTGCGCCTACTTCCAGGGTTTTGTCATCGCAAATTTCTGCCCCATCAGATTGACGGCGGTGACGCTAACTTCCTTCGGTCGGACGACTCGCAGGCTGAACGGGGTTCCGTCGCGGCCGCCGAAGTCGCCGAGCGAGATCGTGCGCTTTTCGCCCGCTTCCATGCGGCTCACCAGCTTGGTGAACTCCGTCGCGCCGCCGACCGGCTTGATGGCCAAGCGGATGTCGAGCAGCGGCTGCGCCGCCTGATTCTCGATGACCATCACGATCGACGAGAGCTCCACGCTCATGAACGCGGCGGTTTCACCCGATGTGCCGACCGCGCCTGCCGCGTTGGTCGACGCGGACGAGCAGGCGGCGACGAGACAAGCTGCGAGAACGACGCCACTGAGGACGACCGTGCGGAATGCGGTGATCATGGCCCCTCCTTCCACCGAGACGCCGCGCACCGAGGTAATCTGCTGTCGAGATGTGAGGCGGAGTCTACGCCTGAACCCGCCGTGCCGCAAGAGCTCTGTGTAACATGAGCCGATGAAGCCCGAGCCGGCTCTCCCCAGGATCGTGCGCCGCCGATCGCGCGTGCACGGCTACGGGGTGTTTGCCGCCGAGCGGATCCGGAAGGACGCGCGAATCATCGATTACGCGGGTGAACTCATTCCGAACGACGCATCGGAGGCGCGCGAAGAACGGTATCTCGCCGAGGGCTGCATCTGGGTCTTCCGGGTGAACCGCGCCTGGAGCCGCGATGCGAACGTCGGCGGCAACATCGCGCGGTTCATCAACCACTCCTGCGCGCCGAACTGCTGGTTCGAGGTCGTCGACAAGACGATTTGGATCCGCGCCAGGCGCGACATCCGCCGAGGCGAAGAGCTCACCTACGATTATTCGATTGACGGCGAGCGGACGATTCCGTGCCGCTGCCGGCCTGGCTGTAGGAATAAAATCTAACGCCATGTTCATCGCAGCCGCGGCGGTCGCCGCGCTCGCCCTCGCGGCCGATCTGCCGACCGGGCAGGTCGTGCCCGACGTCGTGTGCGCCGCCGATTCAACTCAGAGCTACGCGCTGTATCTGCCGCGTGATTACAACGCTGACCGCGCATGGCCCGTGATCTTCGCGTTCGATCCAGGCGGCCGCGGCCGCATACCGGTCGAGCGGTATCAGGCCGCCGCCGCACGCTACGGCTTCATTGTCGCCGGATCCAACAACTCGCGTAACGGATCGGCGGAAAACGCCAGGGCCGTGGTCGCGATGACCGGCGACGTGCTGTCGCGGTTCCGCGCCGACGAGCATCGCCTGTACCTTGCGGGCATGTCGGGCGGCTCGCGGGTGGCGCTTGGAGTGGCGCTCGGCTCGCCCAAGGACCATGTAGCCGGCGTCATCGCGTCGAGCGCCGGCTATCCGGACGGCAAACTCCGGAAGACGCTGGCGTTCCCGATCTTCGCGACCGCCGGCGCCGAAGATTTCAATCATCTGGAGATGCGCCAGCTCGATCGCGCGTTGACCTCTCCGCACCGGCTGGCGGTTTTCGAAGGCGGGCACGTGTGGCTCTCGAGCGAGCTGGCGATCGACGCCGTCGAATGGATGGAGCTCCAGGCGATGAAATCGGGGTTGAAGCCGCGCGACGACCGCGAGATCGATCAGATTTTCGCAAAGCGCCAGGCGGCGGTCGACGCCGCGAAAGTGGACAAGGACACGTTTCTCGCGCTGCAGGCGATTGCCGACGATTTCGATCGGTTGAAGGATGTCCGCGCGATTGCTGTGCGCGCCGCCGAGCTGGGGCGCGACAAGAACGTCCGCGCGGCGCTGAAGCGCGACCGCGACGAAGACGATCGCGAAGAGTCGATGCTCGACGACATCAGGATGGCCGAGGCCAGGCTCGAAGCCGCCGATCGAGGCGACGCGCTAATGGAGCTGCGGCGGCGCTGGAAAGATCTTTCCGACACAGCCCACGCGCCAGACGATTCGGCGGCGCGCCGGCGTGCACGCCGCGTCCTCGCGGGGTTGTCCGGGGGCGTGACCACGACCGACCCGGACTACTTGAAAATCATCAATCAGTACAGGCTCGCGCGTTCCGGCAGGCCGTAGGCATCTTGAAGCGACGCGGTCGAGTAAGGATCATGCAGAACATCACGGCTTCATCCGCCGATAACCCCGGTGTCGTTGCACGGCCCCCGGTCCTTTATGGCGTTGCGTTCCTGGTCGTTCTCGTTTTTCGATGGCTTTGGCCGATGCCGATCTTCCCGGCTGCTGCTTTCTGGACTGGTCTTGCCATCGTTACGATCGGAATGGGAATCGCAATATGGGGAAGACGAACGATGCGGGCCGCGGGTACGAACATCAACCCTTCGCTCCCAGCCCTGGCCATCGTTCGGTCAGGTCCGTTTCGTTACTGCCGCAACCCTCTCTATCTCGCTTTGACGCTCCTCTTTGTCGGTCTCACCCTCGCGTTCAATACATGGTGGGGCATCGTCATACTCGTCCCGCTCGTCATCGTCATGCATGTCGGCGTCGTGCTGCGCGAGGAGCGGTACCTCGAACAGAAGTTTGGTGAGACCTATCGACAATATCGATCGAAGGTTCGACGGTATCTTTGACGTTCGCGACCGCTTACTTCTTTTTCATGCCTTTTCGAGCGCGCCGAGCTGCCCAATACTTCGTCATCCGTTCACTGACCGCCTTGCGCGCAGCCGGGGACATCCGGCGGCGCTTCCGGCCGGCTCCGCCGGTACGAGCGACGCCAGCAGGACGACCTCGCTTACGTCGCCGCCGACCCGCCCGTCGCGCGGCGCCACTCCCGGGAAAAGCGCCACGGATAGCGGCGATTTCGGCTTCGAGCTCCTGAATTCTGGCTGCCGCACCATGTTGTGCGAGCTGGCGAAGTTGATCGGTCGAAAGCGAATTCGGCAAATCGGCCTCCTTATGAACGTTGACGACCGTTTCGTCGGAGCCAAATGTAACACAGGCTTGCTTCATCTTTTACAGTCACTCTGCACCAAGATCTTACCGACTTAGCTACGGCGCTCAGACATAGGTCACTCATTTATCACTCGCGCGTAGGGCCCCATCCCCACGCGCTTGATCCGTGACGCCTCCCCGGCTTCGCGCTGCGCGCTCGCCGGTCGTCGGCGTGGCCGCAGGCGCTTGCGCATGGATAATGGTGCCGAGTGACTCTCGACCACCTGCGTCGTGCCGCCGTCGCGCGCAGCCTTTTCCCATCGACCACGCTGCAGCGGGCGCTCGACATACTCGGCTTCGTGCAGGCCGATCCCATTCGCGCGCCGGCGCGAGCGCAGGACCTCACGCTGCGTCATCGCGTGACGGGCTATCGCGCCGGCGATCTCGAGCGCGGATATGCCAGCCTCGACGTCCACGAGGACTTCTTCGTGAACTACGGCTTCGTGACCCGCGCGGTGCAGATCCTGATGCATCCGCGCGGTGGTCCGGCGCCCTGGACTGCGGCGCGCGGACGATACGTGCGCGCTCTGCTGGATTTTGTCCGCTCGCGCGGCGCGGTGCATCCACGCGAGGTCGACCGCCACTTCTCGCACGGGACGGTCACTAACTATTGGGGCGGCTCGTCGAACGCGACGACGCACCTGCTCGATGCGATGCACTACCGCGGATTGCTCCGCGTCGTCGGTCGGGAGGGCGGAATCCGGATCTATGCCGCGCACGAACACGACGCGGCGCCGCACGATCCTGCGACCCGACGTCGGCGCCTCGACGGGCTCGTGGACGTCGTCGTGCGGACGTACGCGCCGCTCCCGGCGGCCAGCCTGTCGATCCTGGTGAGAAGGCTGCGCTACGCCGTTCCGCAGTGGACCGGCGAGTTGGGAGGCGCGCTTCAACGCGCGAAGCGGCGGCTCGCCCATGCCCGCGTCGACGGCGCGGATTGGTACTGGCCGGCCGACGACGAACGATTCGCGAGTGACGGATCAGACGAGGTGGTCCGTTTGCTGGCGCCTTTCGATCCGGTCGTGTGGGACCGTCGCCGGTTCGAGATCCTCTGGGGCTGGGCCTATCGCTTCGAGGCGTACACGCCGGTGGCCAGGCGCAAGCTCGGTTACTACGCGCTGCCACTCCTGTGGCGCGACCGTGTCGTCGGCTGGGGAAACGTCTCGCTGAGGAACGGGGCGCTTCAATCGGACCTCGGCTACGTCGCGTCGTACCCGCCGCGGGATCGGGCGTTTGGTCGCGCGCTCGAGGAAGAGCGACATCGTCTGCGCCGCTTTCTCGGTCTCGACGCCTGACCCCGCGGCCTCGTCCGCCCGGTCGCTCCTGTTGACATCCCAAAGGCATGGTGCTACACCTTTGGCATGGCCAAAGGAACCGCGGGCGATCGGCGGGACGTCCTGCAGGGCACGCTCGATCTCATGGTCCTGAAGACGCTCGAGACGCTGGGCCCGCAGCACGGCTACGGGATCGCGCGGCGCATCGAGCAGATGAGCGAAGACGTGTTGAAGCTCAACGAGGGAACGGTGTACGCGTCGCTCATGCGGTTGTTGCAGCGGCGCTGGATTCAAGCGAGCTGGGGCGCCTCGGAGAACAACCGGAAAGCCCGGTTTTATGCGATCACCAGGTCCGGTCGACGCCAGCTCGCGCGCGAAACGGAGAACTGGAGCCGTATTGCCGGCGTGATGGCGCGCCTTCTCGGTACGGCGGAGCGGTCCTGACATGTGGTCCCGAATCGTCATCATCGCATCGCGGCTGCGTTTTGCCTTGTCCCGTCAACGCGTCGACGACCAGGTGCGTCGAGAATTCGAAGGGCACATCGACCTGCTGGTCGATCGCTACATCCGTGCAGGGATGACGCGGGAGGAGGCCGAGGCCGCGGCGCGGCGGCAGTTCGGGAACGCGCTTCTGGTTCGCGAGGAGATTTACGATCTGAACTCGGCGCTGCCTTTCCTCGACACGACGTGTCAGGATCTGCGCTACGGCCTGCGGCTTCTTCGGCAGAACCCGACGTTCTCGCTCGTCGCGATCCTGACGCTGACGCTCGGCATCGGCGCCAACGCTGCGATCTTCCAGCTCGTGAACGCGCTTCGTCTCCGCTCGCTTCCCGTGGAGAAGCCGTACGAGCTCGTGTCGATTGGAATCGATCAGCACGGCAAGGGACGCGTGGGCAGGGGCTATCCGGGGGGCCGGTCGATCTTCAACGAGCCGCTGTGGCAGGAGATCCGCTCGCGGCAGCAGGCGTTCTCGTCGCTGTTCGCCTGGGGCAAGGACGCGTGGGATCTCTCGACCGAAGGGGAA
>Ga0209156_10000571_pt1 | contig 31230 bp, 22 predicted proteins | sample GraSoiAngelo_124_FD_185881 | JGI IMG/M metagenome (GOLD analysis project Ga0209156, IMG submission 185881) | Grasslands soil microbial communities from the Angelo Coastal Reserve, California, USA - 14_0927_05_20cm (SPAdes) (version 2) | ecosystem: Environmental > Terrestrial > Soil > Grasslands... | reverse complement strand
TGCCTGGGCGTTCTGTAGTCTTGCAAAAGGCACATTTGTGTCGCGAGAATTTTTTTATTTCTAAATCCTGGGAGGGGTCCTCTCGCTGTCTGAAACGTTTCTGGGCGAGACTCCGGGCTTGTCGCGCAGAACGGGCTGATTGGCCGTTTTCTATAGTTGCCGTGTGGGGTCCGTCCAAGCGTGCGAAACCCTCCGCGTGGGACCCCCCTCCCGGTTCGTTGATCTGGGCTTATTCTGGGCGATCTCTTGTCTCTCATCGTTCGAAACAGTTTTCTGTCGCGAGGAGCAACTACTTTTGGGATTTTCTGGAGATGGTTCTCGCTGGTTGAAACCGAACTGGGTGAGTCTCGCGATTCAAGGCCTAAAATGGGCTGGTCGACTGTTTTCGTAGGTGCGAGTTATCGGGGTGAATCAGCGTGGAAAAGTCGCAGTTTCAATTCGCCTGCCTGGATCTAGGATCTGGGCTTGTTCTGAACTATTTCTTGGAGCGACTATCGTTCCCAAAGAGCAGTTCTGTGTCGTGAGGCTCAACGTTTTTGAGATTTCTGGGAGGGGTCTCTGCCAGTTGAACCCCGGTCTGGGCTCTGTTTCCGGTTTGTCGCGCAGATTCGGCGGGTCAGTGGTCTTGGTGATCGTGGAGGTCAGCGTGGAAACTGCGCGAGGTCAAACCGGCTGCTTGGAATCGTGATCAGGGCTGATTCCCGGCTTGTCTCGGGAATTGTCGGCTGTTTCTAGATGATCCTTTCTTGACTGTAGTGCGCGTTTTATACTTCTCCCGGGCGGAGCGCGGAGACGCCTTGGTGGACTGGCGGGTCGGTCTTGGAGTACAAGTGGGTCGTTCTCACGGTCACTACCGTCGGCATCTTCATGGCCGCGCTTGACTCCAGCATTATCGTCGTGGGTCTTCCCCAGGTGGTCAGTAGCCTCCAGACCAATCTGGTCGAAGGGGTCTGGTTCATCACCATCTACAGGCTGATGATAACAGTCCTGCTGGTCGGTATAGGCCGGATGGCTGACCTCTACGGACGGGTCCGGCTCTACAACCTGGGCTTCGCCATTTTCAGCCTCGGCTCGCTACTCTCCGGCCTCTCCATCACGGCTGAGATGCTTCTCGCCTTCCGGCTAATTCAGGGGGTTGGTGCCGCCTTCCTCTTCGTGAACAGCGTCGCAATCGTCACAGACGCCTTCGCAGGCAGCGAGCTTGGGAAAGGGATTGGGATAAACCAGGTCGCGATCAACGCCGGGACGATTACAGGCTACACTCTCAGCGGTGTCCTCATACAGCTCTTTACCTGGCGCTCCATATTCCTGATAAACGTCCCGATCGGCATCTTCGGCACCTACTGGTCAAGGAAGAGGCTGAAGGAGATCCATCTTCCTGCTCGTGGTGAGAAGTTCGATCTGCAGGGCGCCGTGACATTCTCCGCCTCTATCACATTGCTACTCCTCGGTCTGACTCTGGGGAGTATCACCGACCCCTTGTCACTCACGCTTACAGGACTGAGCTTTTTCCTCGTGATCATCTTTGCACTGGCCGAGCGGAGGGCCAGCTTTCCGGTACTAGACCTTTCATTGTTCAGAAACAGGATCTTTACCGCCGGCAATATTGCCAACCTTCTGAGCGGTCTCGCCTTTGCGGGGCTCGCCTTCGTAATGACCCTCTATTTCCAGCTGGTCAGGGGCTACGACCCCCTCCACGCCGGCATCTTCCTCATACCGCTCGACGCCACTCTCATCTTTATCGGCCCCATAAGCGGGTCGCTCTCGGACAGATGGGGGGCACGGGGTCTGAGCACAACGGGTCTCGTAGTGGCCGCGAGCGGCTTCTTATATCTCTCCGGGTTCACGGCGACTACGTCGTATCCCCCGATAGCATTGGGCCTAATCCTTGTCGGATTTGGCATCGGCCTGTTCCGCAGCCCTAACGCGAGCTCCGTCATGGGCTCGGTACCAGGCGCCAAGAGAGGCATCTCCTCTGGAGTAAGGAGTACAATAATTAACACGAGCATTGTTGCTAGCATCCCTCTCGTCCTATCGGTGATGACAGCCGATGTCCCGTACAACATCCTCGTCAACATAATCGGCAACCCGACCACCATCTCGGGTGGTCAAATAATCGGCAACTACGCCGCCGCGTTTCTTACAGGATTGCAGCACTCTCTCGTAATCTTCTCAGCTCTGATCCTCGTGTCAGCGGTCTTCTCATTCCTTCGAGGATCACGCCCTGTCTAGCCCGGCATTAGTTATGCGGGACCAAAGTCTACAGTTATTCCCTGAGGATTACTGTTTAGAGCCATTATGACCCAAGTTCCCGAGTAGGGAACTTGAAACTTCAGGGTATTCTGGTAGACCTGCTGTGTAGGGCCAAGAATGCAACCCGTCAGCCTATCTAGAGCGGAGCCAGGCTGGTTATAGGCGGAGACCCAGCCTTGGTAAGACAATGATGATAACACGCAGAAGCTCGCTGGTCCATTCGTGACAGTCACTCCTACCCAGAAGGCTTGACTGCTTGAGATTCCTGAAACTGTCAGCGTGTCGTACCCTGGTCGAGACTGGTTTCCTCCACGGATGTCATAGCTCCTCATCGTTGTTATCGAGGAGTGGGGCGGAGGAGTGTTGGGTAAGAAGGGTACACTGGTAAATACAACTCCGATTGAGAGGGCGACCACGACTGCGCCAAAGAGAATGGTGCGACGCTTCCAGAACCTTCTCGCCATCGCGCTCTCCTTAGCTCGTCTCATTCCGGAGATAAGAAGCGACGTGGGAAGGAGACTTGCTGTTTATTTTCGTGTGGATCGGCGTGTGAGAGCTTGCCTGGTTAAAACGCGTTCGGTCCGAATTGGGCTCTATGTGTCCGGGAGCCCCGGCCGGGGATTGAACCCGGGACCTGCGGCTTTCTCTTCGAGTGTACAAGGCCGCCGCTCCACCACTGAGCTACCGGGGCTGGTGAGTGGTGGCGGGTCGGGGCTAAGATAAGTTCTACTCACAAGGCCCTAGCTGTGGCTTTTCTGGTTCCGCATTCTATCCGCGGCTCTGACGAGGGCTTCTACTCCCGGGAGGTTCTGGCCGGAGAGGAGTGACAGCATTGCGCCTCCTGCGGTGCTGACATGTGTGAGCTTCTCGTCGATTCCGAGGATTGATGCCAGTCCTACCATGTGTCCCCCTCCGATAACAGTATAGCCGCTGCTCTTAGCCATGGATTCTAGGACCCGTCTTGTTCCCGCGTCAAACCCGTTTCTCTCGAAGACTCCAAGGGGTCCATTGGCGACAGCTGTGGCTGCGCCTTCAACCGTTTTGGAGTACTTGTCGATCGTCTTGACTCCAACGTCCAGGGCTGGTCCCTTAACTTGCTGCGAATCGATGTCGTGATCGACCCTCTTTCCGTGCGAATCCTCGTATGCGAGATCCACCGGGAGTTCTATCCTTTCATTGTACTTCGCCAACAGTCCCTTTGCGGTCTCGAGATGTCCCCCAAGTACTGCGATATCTCTCTCGTCGTCTGTCGAGATCTTCTTGTCCTTTGCTCTGAGGAAGAGCTTTGCTGGGACCCCTCCCAGCAAGATCTTGTCAGCTTTTCCACCGTCAAGGATATGCTTGATCACTGGTACCTTGTCTTCGACTTTTGCGCCGCCGAGGATGTACACGCAGGGTCTTTTCGGCTCAACGAGTAGTTTGGAGACCGCGGCCATCTCCTTCTGCATCAGTCGGCCTGCCGCGCTCGGCAATGCTTCCGCCAGGCCTACGATGCTCGGCTGAGAACGGTGGGCTGTAGCGAAGGCATCGTTGACGTTGAGGTCGAAGAGGGGGGCGAGAGTCTTGACAAAATGTGTCTTCAACAACTTCTCCGGCTTATCGTCAACATTCTCCTCGGCGCAGAATCTGAGATTGTCCAGGACCAAGACCTGGCCGGGCTCGACCTTGGCAATTCTCTGCCGGGCATGCGGACCCATCACATCTTCCACAAACTTCACATCTTGATTGCAGAATGATGCGAGCGCCTCCGCGTGCGGCTCCATGCTTGTGAAATCATCCTTTCCCGGCCTGCTCTGATGCGATCCTAGAACAACCTTCGCGTTCTCAAGCTTCGACAGTGTCTCGGATATCGCCCTAATTCTCGTATCATCAAGGATGAGATGTGTCGAAGGATCAAGTGGGACGTTGATGTCGACTCTGAGAAAGACGCGCTTGTTGGCCGTGTCGATATCATCAAGGGTCAAGAAGCCATGTTGGCCCATTCAGGTCTTCCTCGATCGGCTTGCATGATCTCTCGCGCGTTTAATGTTTCTGAGGTCAATGCTTTTAGCCAGTGAGGCGGCGCCGTCCCGTTTGCCGGGGTGGCTTAGCTTGGTCAGACCCTGTTTAGGGAACTACAGCGCCGGACTCATAATCCCGGATAGGATATCCGGAGGTCGCGGGTTCGACAAACCGGTCGAGTTCGAGACTCCCGCCCCCGGCACTTGGGCCTGGGTAAGCTCCGACTAGTCAGAGTCAGAAGATCTTTGAGTGAGAAAAGGTTCTTGTGGAGCGAGAAACGATTCTTGCAATCAGGCCTGTTCTCGAGGAAAATTTCAGCTTCTGCGGAGGATGTCTACATGCCCGTCCTTTCTTCCCACATAGGCCGTGTCCGCCATGCCTAGGAAGAGCCCGGTTTCAATCACGCCCGGAATCTTCTTGAGTTTCTCGTGCACAATTTCCGGACGGCGGAGGCTTCTGAAGTAGACATCTGCGATGAGGTTGCCGTTGTCTGTTATGACGGGTCCTACTTTGCCTGTGGTTTCTCTAAGACTGGTCTTGTCCGAGATTCTCCTGATTTTTTCGAGTGTGGAAGCGTATGCGAAGGGGGTTATCTCGACTGGTATTGGTTGGGGTCCGCCGAGTGTCTTGGCCAGTTTTTTCTCGTCTATTACGATGACCAGTCTTCTCGCCGTGGAGTCTACTATCTTTTCTCGTAGCAGTGCGGCCCCTCCGCCCTTGACCAGGTCGAGGGTTCGCCATTGTACCTGATCTGCGCCGTCGAGTGCTAGTTCCGGTTCGGTCTCCTCGTCTAGGCTTGCTGTCTTGAGGCCGAGTTTCTTTGCTGCGATCTCCATCTGGTAGGATGTTGGGATGAAGCTGATCCTAAGGTTCTCTTTCTTGATCCGTTCCGCGGCCAGTTCGAGTGCTCGGAGGATTGTGTTGCCGCTTCCCAGTCCAACCGTGGTGTGGTCTTTCAGTTCTCGGACGGCTTGTGCGGCGGCGCTCACCCGCGCCTTGTCGGTCCATGACATGTTCCGGTCTAGCCTTCGGTCTCTATTTGCTCTAGTCGTTCCATGGCTTTGAGGACTTCTTCCCGGATGGTTTCGAGCCGTTCTTCTGCCTTGTTCTTGGGCTTCTCTCGGGCAGGCCTTTCCTTGGCGGGAGTCGTGGGTGTTGTCTGTGCTGGGTCTGTCTTTGGCGTGGGTGGTGGCTGGGCTGTCTTTTCTTCAGGCGCGATGGTCGTTGTGGGTCTGATCTGGCTTATCTTCAGGTCGATCTCGAGCATTTTTTCATGGAAGCTCTTGAGGAGGTCTTCTTTGGCAGACTCTAGGTCGTACAGGTCAACCGTCTTCTTGTGAGTGTCTATTTCCCCGTCTACTCGTTTTAGGTCGGTCTTGTATCGTTGAAGGAGCTGGTTTTTCTCAGGCTCGTTGATCTGTCCCTTGGCCTCTGCCTCGTAGATTTTTGTTAGGGCGTCTCCGATGATGTCCCGTTCTAGGCTGGCCAATCGGAGTCGGTCGCGGGCGTTGGAGACATCGTTTCCACTGATAGTCTTCCTGAGAGTGTCGGGTACTGGGAATGCTTCTGTCTCTGAGTCTGCGACAGTCCCGTTATCGGCTACTTGGGCTGGTTTCTTTTTTCCGAATAGGAGTATTAGTGTGACTGGTGCGAAAGGAGCCTTCGGGCCCTTTCTCCGCAATAGAAGCATTCCTCTAGCGTTCTTGACGATTCCTGGTGTCTGGGCTTATTAATGGTTTAGCAACTGGGTAGGTCTTGTTACCTTATCTGGGGCTTAATTGTCCAACTATGGTTATCTACATTGCACGCGTTTGTCGGCCTCTGGGTTGAGTCGTTGTCTCTCGCGACCGAGTGTGAGAGTTGTGGCCGCCCGATGTCCTCGAACGCGGATCACGGTGTCCAGAATCCGGATAATCCCTACTGTATTCATTGTACAGACTTGAAGGGTAAGCTTCTACCTTTCGAGAAGATCTATGAGGACTTGGTTGCTCAGGCTATGCAGACTCGCTGGATGAACAAAGAGCAGGCGGAGAAGTTTGCATTGGATGAGATGGGGAAGTGGCCGGCCTGGAAGGACCGAGTCAGTGAGATCCCCAAGCCTGCGTAGATTCAGGTCCCACTCTTCTAAGGAGTACTATTGCGTCGATAGGCTGGGTTCGTGATTCGGGGAATTCATATCTTGTGGGTCGTGGAGCCCCGGACGAGATTTGAACTCGTGACCCTTGCCTATCTGGGTGAGGCTACCAAGGCAATGCTCTATGCTGCGGCCAACGCATCTACCAGGCTGAGCCACCGGGGCATTGCGTGCGTGCGGCTCTTGACGACCCGTTATATGACTTGCTAGGAGCAAGCGCATCCTTTTTTGAACGGAAGTTATGAGCCCAGAGGAGCCAGTTGTCAATGTCTGAACCGTCAGAAATGGTTTTGGGCGAGATCCCTGTGACCGCTAAGCTGAGTGTGGGCTCTGAACGCTTGAGGCTGTTCTTCACACAGAAGAGAATTATCGTGGCACACGTTGGGAAGAGGGGCGTTGGGTCCCCCGCGCTGGCTTCCTTTTTTGGCAGGTTGAGTGGTGCCTTAGAAGACGTTTTCAGGAGCGGCAAAGAGGCAGTCGCCGGGCGAGGACTTGGCGAGTCGAGTCCGGAAGAGATTCTAGCCGCTGATAGAGACAACTTCTTCGTCAACTACGGTGATGTTGTAAGCGTGGATCTTTCCCTCTTTCAATCGCTCTCTAGTGTGGTCATAGTGACGAAGGATGACAAGTTCCGATTCACGACCAGGGCTACCTCGAGGGTGCTTTTGGACTTGCTGCAGAAGACCCTGGGAGGGAAAGCTAAGGTAAGCTCACAATAGCCTCTCTTGTGCCTACTAATCTCTGTCTCTTCATGACAAGAGTCGATTCCGATATCCTTGTTTCTGGTCCGGTTGTTGCCTGTTAGGCTCCGCGGAAAAACGTCACGAGGAGGTAGAATAATCCTAGGTACAGGGCGAAGGCAAAAAATAGCCCTACCAGACCCTTGGTTGGTCTGAAGTCCCAAGCTTCAAAGTTTCGATCATATCCGGTTTTTTCGAGAACTAGTACGAAGGATAAGATTAGGATTGACCAGATGACCAACAAGACTGGCCCGAAGAGCAACGAGCCCCCGATGTAGTAAGCCCCTGCAAGTGTCACCAGTACGGTGAAGGGGCCGCCTATTACGAGCATCCAGATGGATGAGATTGTGAGAGCTTCTCTTAGAGTCCGAGCAAGTCTGTGCGCTCTGCTCGAAGGCCCATGTGCCCAAATGTTCAGGTCCATACCCCGCCATGGTTCTTGCTTCTCGTAATCACCCGTTTCGGTATCTGGCATTCCGTTCACTACCGTCATTTGGCCCACTAAAGCTTATCCCAAGAATATTCGAGGATGAGCGGGCCAACCATCTGGGTTAGGAAGACTCTGTTGGACAGCCGCTTCACTTTGTCTTTCTTCGAAGTTTTTTCGGCCGCTTAGAACCGCTTATCATTCGTCGCTCTATAATTGTTGTGCACACTAATATTCCGAGGGAAACCAGTATTGCTCCCAGGAAGATCTGGTCAAAGACTCCACCCGAGACGTCTATGAAGAGAATGTCTCCGTGGGCTATTGTGTTCAAGGGGGTTGATATCTTGGCATAAACGGTAGCGCCGGATAGATAGGTGAGACGAGTAGTTTCGGTGAACTCTGTTATGGTCTCGACGGCTGAGGAGTTGAAACCTCCTCTCTGCGGGCTCATCCATGTCTCACGCTGCGAGGCGAAGTCTCTAGACATGCTCCAGTCCTCCAATGGACTCTGGAGTCTTGACATATCGAATAGGACAATTCCATCTGTCTGGTTTTGGTATGTTGTTTTGGACGCGGCTTGGTCGTTCACGATGACCCTCATCGAATCGGTGCGAGAATTCTGGAAGTTGACGAATGGTGATAGGGCCGAGACCAAATATTTTTCTCCGAGTCTGTTGAACGATACATTGGCTACTTGCAGGTCCTCATCTAACCGAATCGTCTTCCAGGACAGGTCGTAGTGGGCTACGCCGTTTTTTGGCTGGAAGGGCTCGCGGACTTGGAACTCAGCTGTTGCGTTCAGCCACTGCGGGGCACAACTAGAGGTGCATGATGTGTTGGGGCTGTTAGAGGAAACATGGACCGATACCCGGGAAACGCTGGCGCTGCCAACTTTTTGCTGTACCGTTTTCTGTAGGATCGAGGCAAAGGCTGAAAGATCGCTGCCCGTGAGAGAAGAGTTCAGGTTCGGAGGAAAGATGGCAAGCTGCGTATAGGCTGAGAAGTTTTGAGAAGCATTGATAATCCATGTGACTTTGAAGGTGTCGCCGTCCAGCTGGAGGTCATAGTCTCCTCGAGAGGCTGGAGGGAAATTGAGTAGCATCAGTAGTATCGCCAGCGCAACTACAAACTGGAGATTGCGTCGCCTCACCGTCTCTCTCCCTCGTCTTGTGAGGTTCTCTCCTTGGATATTTACCTAGCTAGGGACTCGACGGTTCGACGACGATCTGTTTAACTGTCCGAGAGGAGATAGTGGTATATGAGCCAAAGGCAGGCCTCCGTGGTGCGCAGACTAGTACTCATCCTGCTATTGGTGTTTTCTGCCGCACTGCCTTACATGCAATTATCCAGTCCGGCCTTTGCCCAGGCCAACGACACAACTGTTCTCTATCTTTCCCCGGCCACCGTGTCATCCACCAAGCCCGCTCCGGGGTTCACGCCTAGTTTTTCTCTGAATGTGAACCTCAATCTTTCGTCAACGGATACTGTTGCCGGCTACGATATTTACATGAGCTACAATAATACGGTGCTTAACGCCACGGGGCTCCACCCAGGTAACCTCTTTCCTTCGGACCGGATCGTCAACGCCACGTACTGCGTTAACGATCTCGGGTATAACTGTACGGGGCTTGACAGTGTGAATGTTGTCCACTGGTCCGTTGCCTATCTTGACGGGGCACTGTCTGGGCCCCTGTACGGTCGCACGGTGTTTGCTGTGCAGTTTTCCGTTTTGACGATCGGGCATAGTGTCTTCCAATTCTTCAATGATACGATCTGGAGCGATATTCAACCCTCTTCCGGAGCCCCCGCACCAGTTCTGCATCTGTCAGATAATGGTGTGTACTCCAACGACGGTCTCCAGGCGTTCTTCAACGTTGCTCCCGCGATTCTGCTCGTCAATACGCCGGTTTATTTTGATGCTTCCACCAGCTTCAACCCAGAGAACTCTAGTGGGTCGTACCGCTCGGGCTTGACCTATCGCTGGGACTTTGGAGACGGCAATACAGAGGGTGGTGAGATAGTGTCGCACGTGTATGCTTCTGCCAGGACTTATAGGGCGAATCTTGTCGTCACCGACGCTTCAGGTGCCGCTTCCGCAATCTCTAGACTGGTGATGGTTGTCCCCGCTCTAGGAGGGCTTCGGATCTCCATCAAAGACATGAGTGGCAATGAAGTTCTCCAGACCACAACTCTCAAACTGTTCAATGGCTCCCTCTTGGTGACGACTCTCACGAGGCAAGCCGGAAATACTGATCCCTTTGTAGTGTCGGGGCTTTTGCCAGGTGTCTACCGCCTGGATTTTAGCGGCTCTGGAATCACTCCTCTTTCCAAACAAGAGAATGTGTTGGCGGGTTGGATGTCCACTGACATCGTGTATTTGACGGTTCAGACATTGACGCCGACCGGGAGTTCTGACCTCCTGGCCGACCTCATTGTCGGTGCGATCGTCGCGGTTGTTCTCGTTGGCGCCGTCTCCATCATTCATGGACGGTTGACGAGGCGTAGAAGTAGGCTCAGCTCGCAAAAAAACAGCTAGACTCGTTGTGAGGATTGGTCTTGGAGATGGAGCCCTCGAGTGATACCATGATCATCCCCAGCGAGATCCCCGCTATTGCGGAGTCGGTCTCAAGGAATCTCTTTCCTGAGTCATTTCGTTCGGACTAGGGTCTTACGAATAACGGTTTACCTTCGTTCTTGTATGATCGTTTCACAGAACAGGCTTCGCAGGTCCAAATCTTAACTGGTAGCTATTTCTAGTAGTTCTCGAACTATTCTTGGCTGCATATGCGCGTGGAACAGGTCCTGCTAAGAGATTGCATAATGGAGACGAGATGCCCGCCTCGGACTGTCATATTGTGGACGAAAGGTTGTCATGTGAATCTTCGTGTGGCTGAGGATGAATGAGTCAGGTAATCATTCCACCAAGTCAAAGCTACCCAGCACTAGGCATTTGGTCGTGTCTATTCGCAACCCTTAAGGGCTCGGCTTGAATATCTGATCATGGCAAGTTCAGAAATTTCCAATCCTTCTGGTGCAAGGTTGATGGTGTATAACTCCGACCATAGGCGTGTTGTAAGGGGCCCTTACCACATTCCCCTAGTGCTGATCATTTTTATTCTTGCAGCTCTAAGCTCCTCAGTTACTGTCCAGCAGATTCCACACGTCAACGCCCAGCCCTCTCCTAGTTTGACGATTCAGCCTGTCAGTCAACCCTTGGCGACTCCTGGTTCCGCCGTTGTGTTTCACGTGACTGTGCAGGGCATGCCTGCGAACTTTGCCGGGTGGGACCTCTATGTCATCGCCGACAATACTGTCCTTACTCCGACAGCAATCACTCTGTGTAACAATATCACCTGTAATACTCCATACTCTGATAGTGGCGGTACCAACTTTATGCCTTCGGGTACTGACGCGCAGTGTATCAACAATGTGAATTCGGGTGCGTTCAATAACTGTGGTGGTTTCGATGGGCCTGGTGTTGCTCATGACACGTTCGCCTCCTCCGGCTCTACTCTTGGAGGTCTTCTTCTCTTCGATGTGACCTTCAATGCGGTGGCTGGTCCTGGTGCTACGGTTGGATTTCCAGAGTCTGTGACATCGTCTACGTCTCAGAACCAGTTTTTCGACACGAGTGGAATTGGCATCTTCGGCGTTTCTGAGACTGGCGGAACCTATGGAACTCCAGGTCGTTCCACGACCACCAGTGTGACATGCAGCCCGGGAACAGTTCAGACTGGCACCGCCTCAACCTGCACTGCCACTGTTACAGATTCCGCTTCTGGAACTGCCTCCACGCCCACTGGGAGTGTTAGTCTTACTTCTAACTCGACGGGAACATTCAATCCGACAGTCGCGAGCTGCGCGCTAGTAGCGACCACGGCCGACACTGCGAGTTGTTCTGTCGACTATACTCCTAATATTACGGGTCATCACTTGATCACTGGCCTATACAACGGCGATGCGACTCACGCCACTAGCCAGGGTGCGTTCAACGTTGCCACAACCGCCCCCCCGCTCCACACTACGACCACAGCCGTTCAGTGCTCTCCAGCGTCGACGACCGTTGACACTGCCACTACTTGTACTGCCACTGTCACGGATACTTCTCCGACCCCGACTATTCCTGGGGGTACTGTCAGCTTCACTACGAATGGTTCTGGCACTTTCGCTGGTTCACCCGCCGGGACCTGTTTGCTGTCGGGTTCGGGCAGTTTCGCCTCATGCCAGGTTGGATATACTCCCAGCGCTGTGGGTTCTGGAACCCATGCGGTCACCGCAAGCTATCATGGCGATTCGAGTCATTCTTCTAGCAGTGGCCTCACGTCAGTGACTGTCTCCGGTCGTCCTGCCGCTACCCTAGGATCTGTGTACTTATCATCCAGTTCCGTAAGCGTTGGCCAAAAAATTGTCATTGCTGTAAACATAACAAACAGTGAGCCGACCGCACAAACGTTTACGACGAGGGTTAAGTGGGGAGCGATTACCGTGGCCGAGCAGAATGTGACATTGAACCCGGGTGAAGAGAGGACTGTTGCTTTGAGTTGGGATACATCCAGTTATAGTCCTGGGACAGCGAATGTGACGGTAGTCATTCCCCAGTCGGGGACTGTCCAGAACGCTGGACCGTTAACGCTCAACTCTCCAGGTCCATCTTTCCCGTTGGCTAGCATACTTCTGGCAGCCGGGATAGGTGCGGCGATTGTTGTAGTTGCAGCCATCATCTGGTTAGTGTGGAGGGGTAGGAAGGTTTAGGTTGGCACCATCGCCAACATTTTAGTCTAGGGTTGAGGAGGTTGTCTAGAGGATCATACATTTCCAGGCCCGAACATATCATTGCTGAGAGGAGGGGTCTTCATCGGTGTCCGCGGCTCACAAGCCTGGAAGGTTGTGTATGACTAGGGCGGCAAAGCGGTCTAATCGGCTGTCTTCTCGCAGAGTACTCTTGGTTGCCCCAATATTAGCGGTCGCGATTGTTGGGGCTATGCTGTATGCCATTATAACTAGTCCTCAAGGGATTGCAATGAATTCTCACACTTATCTGAGCATGGCCGTTGTTGACCGGAGTAACTACGTGAGGTATGTGATTCCTGACAAAGCAATCGGGATGCCGGGAGGCTATATGAGTACGATGAAATATCTGACAGATGGCGTTAACGGGAACTACCCGTTGTTCACGCAACCGTCTCTCTGTGGGAATGTAACTGGGACGGGTGATCTCTGCCTGATTAACATAAAGTCTAGGGTTGTGCGTAGCTACACCCTAGGAGACTTCTTCGACGTGTGGGGTGTGCCTCTCGGCCCCAACGAGACGCTCAGTCCCCGTTATTTGGCAAACGACACTTATTCTTGGACCATGTGTGTGTCTACTAGAGGGAACCAATACGTGGCCATCGACGACTGGGGAAACCATGTCTTAGCGGTGGGCGAAGTGATCCTCCTGACATACTCCACTTTGGGCTGTGGCTAGCCCTTGCAACCACAACATGCCGGATAATAGCGTACGAACATATTAGGGAGAATTTCCCGCTTGTGTGAGATCGGGATTTGTTGGGGGCTGTCTGCTCCCCCGTTGTCGATTTGGCGGTACGTTTCTATAGAATCCGTCGAGTAAGGCCCAGGGGCTTTCTTAAGAGGTAGGCCCGCCTGGCTTCTCCTAGTATTCCAGGGGAGGCGTCCTGTATCTCTGGAATGATAGAAGTATTCAGAGCTGGAAAAGGGTCGAAGGCAAGCTTTATACCGATTGCCTGGAAAAATCTGGGGGTTCGTATGACATTGTCTTATCGTAGCCTGTTGTTGCCGTTAGTCCTCTTGGTCGCGATTTCGTTGTCGGTTGCCTTGTTTACTCCGACTATCCAAAGAGTTCATGCTGCTCCTAGTTTGACGATTCAGCCTGTCAGTCAACCCTTGGCGACTCCTGGTTCCGCCGTTGTGTTTCACGTGACTGTGCAGGGCATGCCTGCGAACTTTGCCGGGTGGGACCTCTATGTCATCGCCGACAATACTGTCCTTACTCCGACAGCAATCACTCTGTGTAACAATATCACCTGTAATACTCCATACTCTGATAGTGGCGGTACCAACTTTATGCCTTCGGGTACTGACGCGCAGTGTATCAACAATGTGAATTCGGGTGCGTTCAATAACTGTGGTGGTTTCGATGGGCCTGGTGTTGCTCATGACACGTTCGCCTCCTCCGGCTCTACTCTTGGAGGTCTTCTTCTCTTCGATGTGACCTTCAATGCGGTGGCTGGTCCTGGTGCTACGGTTGGATTTCCAGAGTCTGTGACATCGTCTACGTCTCAGAACCAGTTTTTCGACACGAGTGGAATTGGCATCTTCGGCGTTTCTGAGACTGGCGGAACCTATGGAACTGTCGGGGTTCCTTTTGACTATTCTCTATCGAACAACGGTCCGGTTAGTGTTACCCAGGGTAGTTCTGGTACTGTGACGGTTACTGCGACTCTGACTGGTGGGACGGCTCAGCCTGTTACTCTGTCTTGTTCTGGTCTTCCCTCGGGTATTACCTGTGGCAGTTTCACTGTCAATCCTGTGACTCCGACTACGGCCGGGGCCACTAGTGTCTTGACGATCAATGTTGCCTCTTCTGTTGCTGTTGGCCCGCACAGTTTCGTGGTTACTGGTAGTCCTGTTGGTGCGACTGCTTCTGGAGCCACGACGACTGTGAGTGTGACCGTTACTGCTGTTCCGTTCGACTATTCGTTGTCGAATAATGGTCCTGTGAGTATTACGCAGGGCAGTTCTGGGACTGTCACCATCACAGCCACATTGCTCGCTGGTTCTGCTGAGCCTGTAACACTGTCCTGTGCGACTCCTCTTCCAGCCGGTGTCAGCTGCAGTTTTGCGACTAATCCTGTTACTCCTACCGGGTCGAGTCTCTTGACGATCTCTACTTCAGCGCTTACGCCTACTGGTGCTTTCACTCTCACGGTTAATGGTTCACCTTTGGGCGCCAGTACTGCTTCTACGACTGTGAGTGTGACTGTGACCCCTGCTCCTGACTTTACCATCGCTGCTAGTCCGACCAGTGTGTCTGCGACTGTGGGTGTTCCTGCTACCTCGACCATCACAATATCGCCGTTGAACGGATTCACGGGTGATGTGGCCCTCGTATCCGACAATGCGGCATGCACTGTCACCCCGACCACGGTAACAGGAGGCTCGGGCAACTCCGTACTCTCGTGCACTTTTGGTGCCGCAGGAACCGTAACGGTCACAGTAACAGCGACTAGCGCGTCACTCTCTCACTCTACAACCGTCACCTACACGGTGACTAGTCTCCCCGACTTTGCTATCTCCGCTAATCCGACTGCTGTGACAGTAACAGTCGGCTCTGCAGGCACTTCGACCATCACTATCTCGCCGTTGAACGGATTTGCAGGCGATGTCGCTCTCGCGTCAGACAATGCCGCCTGCACTCTAAATCCAGCTGCCGTAACCGGTGGTTCTGGAACCTCCACCCTGTCCTGCACCTTTACGGCTGCCGGCAGCGTAACTCTCACCGTAACCGGTACGAGTGGCAGTCTCTCCCACTCCGCAACCGTAGACTTTACCATCACTGCCCTTCCTGACTTCACCATCTCAGCCAGCCCGACCGCAGTGACCGCGTCCGTTGGATCGCCCGGCACTTCAACCATCACCATCGATCCTCTCAACGGGTTCGCGAGTGATGTCGGGCTGACCGCTGACAATGTAGCCTGTACGCTGACACCTACGACCGTGACGGGAGGCTCAGGCACTTCCATTCTCTCCTGCACCTTCAGTTCAGCAGGTTCTGTAGCAGTGACTGTCACCGGTACCAGCGGATCGCTGTCTCATTCTGCGACCGTCGACTTTACCGTGACTGCTGCCGCTGACTTTTCGATCGCTGCTAGCCCGACCAGCGTGTCTGCGACTGTCGGTGTCCCTGCAACTTCGACAATCACGATATCGCCGTTGAACGGCTTTGCTGGCGATGTTGCTCTGGTCTCCGATAATGGTGATTGTAGTCTTAGCCCGTCAACGGTGACTGGCGGCTCTGGCACTTCTACATTATCGTGCACCTTTACTTCTGCTGGTAGCGTGACAGTTACCGTGACGGGAACCAGTGGTAGCCTGTCTCACATAGCGACCGTCGACTTTACTGTGGGCGGTGCTCCTGACTTTACCATCACAGCCAGCCCGACTGCTGTAACGGTTGCAGTGAATTCACCCGGAACTTCGACCATCACTATCTCGCCACTGAACGGATTTACAGGCGATGTTGCTCTTGTATCGGACAATTCCGCTTGCACATTGTCTCTCGCAACAGTGACCGGTGGGTCTGGAACATCCAGCCTGTCGTGCACCTTTACGGCTGAGGGGAGTGTAACTGTCACTGTTACGGGTACGAGTGGGAGCCTGTCTCACTCTGCGACAGTCGACTATACCGTCACTGTTGTTCCGCCTCCGTTCGACTATTCCTTGACCAATAATGGGCCGATCAGTATTACCGCAGGCAGTTCAGGTACTGTCACTATCAGCGCGACGTTGATTGCAGGCACCGCGCAGCCTGTCGCATTGTCTTGCCTGACTCCTCTGCCCTCGGGCGTTACATGCACCTCGTTCAGTCCGTCAACCGTGACCCCTACTGGCTCGAGTATACTGACTATCACAGTCGATTCTGGTACGACAGTTGGTAGTGTGATTGTCGATGTGACTGGTACGCCTCTGGGCGCAACTACAACAGCGACCACTGTCAGCATAACCATCACTTCAGTAAGTCCACCGTTGGCCGTCGACTTCACCTTCTCGCCTTCCTCGCCGACCGTTGGCCAGTCCGTTAGCTTCACTTCGATCGTGAGCGGTGGGACAGCTCCCTTCATGTACGCGTGGGAGTTTGGAGATGGTGGCACCAGCACGGTAGCGAGTCCGAGCCACACATTCTCCACGGCAGGATCCTTTACCATGAAATTGACTGTAACGGATTCCTCGTCCCCAACACTGTCACAGACCGCGTCGCACGACGTCAGCGTGAGCCCAGTTACTGGCCAGAAGGACTTCACTATCTCGGCCAGCCCGACGTCGCTGACCGTGACAGGCGAGTCGCCTCTCTGTGAGGGCTCTAGTACCCTCTGCGACGACGAGGCATCAACGACCATCACCCTGACGAGCATCAACGGTTTCAATGGTACAGTTCGACTGGCGCGGTCGGTCAGCCCACGCAACGGGTTGCTGACAGTCTATTGCAGGCCAAGCGCCACCCAACTCAAGCCCGGTGCGACTGTTAACATCAGATGCTTCGTGGAGCCGGAGACTAATCCTGACACAACGACGACGTTCACCGTGACTATCGCAGGGAGGTCGGGGGCCATGGGCACTTCAGAGTTCCTATCACACTCGGTCACTATCACTGTCACCGTAACACATGCTCCCACACCCCCGGAGGATGACCAGGGTGACCCGCCATCAACACCAGCTTCTACCAGTACAGGTTCGACGGGGGTGACTACATCCGTAGGCGGACTAGTCGCTGCATCCGGGACCCACGGTGACTCCAGAGGTCATGCACATGGCCACGGGCATGCACACGGCCACGGCGGACACCACCACAGCCACGCCGCATAACTCCGCTCCGCATTCTCCCGGAAACACCTTTTTCTCGGACGATCAGCCCACTCGCAGAACCGTTCCAGAGCTGGCCCAACGCTCCCAGCGAGACCGTGCAATGCAGCGCGAATGCGCCCTATTCTTCGGACCATTGTCATTCTCCGAACAGGAAGTGCGAAATCTGGTGCGGGGAGTGGGATTCGAACCCACGAAGGCCTTCGCCACAGGGTCCTAAGCCTTGAACAGGCCTCAACTAATCCAACCACTCCGACTCCCATCGTAGCCTTCACAACTAACGGTTCTAGTCCATTCACTCCCCCAATCACTTTACCCAATATTGTAGCGGCAGAAGGCCATGCATGGCCAAGCGCTCGTCTGCTACACTCTAGCCATTGCCGGACATGAGAATGTCAAAGTCCCATACACGGGGATCTCGGCCACATTTCCAGCTCTGGTCCTTTCAAGTTGAATGCCAGGTCCTCTTTACCAAACAAGGGGAAGTTGCTGACCTTCACCGGCTTGGACTTGGACGACTAACTTAGGACGAGGGCTCTGGCCAATCTCTGATCTATTTTCTTACATCCGGTCAGGCAGAATCTCTCTGACAGACTCGCAGGTTGAAGTAGCTGTGGATTGTGCTAGGGGCCTAAGTTCTCTGTTAACGACCCACTCTCATCAACGGGTCTGGGACTCTTTGAACTATGGTAGTTCAGGAACGGACCAAAAATTTTTCGGGACCTCGTAATCTGGAATCCTGTAACGACCGCTGGAAGCACAAGACAATCTGAGACTCGAAGTCTGCAGCTTCAGTGACTGTGTTTACTCGTCTTCTGATCAAGCACGTTCATCGCTCGTCTCAACTGGGAGAATCTTCCTAAAGGTCGTTGTGGATTCTCGACTTGTCCGTATCACTGGGACGCAGTTGTATCTTCGACCGGAGACTGGTTCGAACGGGTCGATGATAAGAGCTTTTTCTTTCTTCGTCAAAGTTGGTTTGTGAGTCTGCGGATGGCAATCAATTCTGATCTTCGAGTTTGACTTGATGAGAGGGTTTACGTGAAATGGACGGTTCTCTGCTTTCAATTTTGTTTGGGTGAAATTTGGCTTCGCGTGCTCACTGAGCATGTGTTTCTTGTTCAATTGTGAGATCATCTCAGTGCTATTTGTCATGTCCAACGACTCTAGGCCTCTTCCAAATCCTTATTCTGTTCATCCATCCTCAAGCTACCTAGGAAGCTGAAACTAGATTGCTGGTTCCCAAGTGTCTCGGTATTTCTTTGGACGGTGGTGTTTGCAGTGGAAAGCTTCCAACAGTGACCTTGATTTTTCTTTCTGGTGTTGCTCGGCAGATGTCAACCCGATTCAGAAATCTGGGTAATTGTCCTGACCATTCTTTCTGCGGAAATTTGTTGATGATTAGCTAGTAGTTTCATGCGGCATGGCTGATAATTGACTTCTCTCTGAGAGAATTGGTTCAACTATCGACTTTCAACCCTTATCTTGTATTGCCAGGTTTTGCCCGTGACGTGGGTCTCGTTCGGTAATAACCGTTCTCGACTTTGGGTGACGCTTATCGGAGTCCGAGTTCATACTCACACTCCAGAAGCGGGCTCTGAACATCGGGCTTTTTTCAGAGTCAAATCTCCTCACTAAATTGCTCCAGAAAGGGACAGAAGTCCTTTCTCTGTACGGATTAGTGCCTACGTATCGCCAGAGTAGTAAATCAATATCTCGGGCTTAAGCTAGGTATCTATCGGTGGATCGTGCCGAGCAAGTTTTATATCTGCAGTTCTCATTACCACCCTTCAAGTCTCAAAGGCGTGTTTGAATGAGTCTGATGAATCGTAGAATGTTGCCGTCGGTAATCTTTGTAGTACTTTCACTGTCGTTTGCTGTGTTCACAGCGGGCATTCTGAGGGTTTATGCCGCACCCAGCTTCACGGTGGAAGCTAATCCCACCACTCTTGGTCCTTTGGCTGCTGGGTCTGGTCAGACAGCCGATTCCACAATTACTGTAACGGGTCACGACGGTTTTGTTGGCACGGTTTCCCTCTCGTTTCCTCCGTCAGGTCTGACCGAGAGTTCCACGATATCCTCATGCAGTCTGGACGCGTCTGTGACATCCTGTTCAGGGACGCTAACCGTGACAGCCGCCAGTATCCATGGTCCCTACTCCGTAGATGTGGTCGGTTCGTCCTCTGGGTACCCGGACAGCACGGCTACTGTGACGGTGCATGTAGCTGATTTCAGTGTCGGCGCGAATCCGAGCGTCGTGGGTCCTCAGAACCCCGGTGACACCGGAACAAGCACCATCACGGTGACGGCTCAGGATGAGTTTACTGGCGATGTGGGCCTCGTACTTACTACGTCGTCTTCGCACATTACAGCGAGTATCCTGCCTACTAGTTTGACCTTCACGTCTTCGGGTCCGACTTCTCAGACTGCTATGTTGAGTGTGAGCTTTGACCAGCTGGGAACCTACACTGTTCTTGTGAAAGGCCAGTCCACAGGCTATCTGGACCACTCTGTGCTTGTGACGGTAATCTCTCCGGCTACGGTCCTAGTAGTGCCCAGGTCTCAGCTTCTTACGAGTACCGGTGCTACGGTCGTCTATAACGTAAACGTCGTGAGCATGCCTCCCTTTGCCGGGTATGACATCATGGTCGTGACCAATCCTAACGTGCTCAGTCCGGACAGTATCGACACTTCGGCTAGTGCGCTTAACCCAGGAACCGCTTTTACTAACTGTGTTAACAACGGGTTCTATGCGAATGGGACTGCTATTCCACTCGGCAGCCCCGGCAATATCAACTGTGGTCCGGGTGATGGGCCGGGCGTGGCTCATTCTGGCTTTTCGAGCTCAGGCGAGTTTACTGGCGACGGCATGCTGTTCTCAATCAACTACAAGCCGCGCACTCTAGACTACACTATAAGTGCGAGTCCGAGCACCGTCACTTTTGCAGCAGGCCAAAGCGGAAGTAGCACTATCAATATTGCCCTAACAAGCCCGCCTTCGACCGCTGTTAGGTTGACGGAAGATGCTATATTTGATAGCAACGGCAATCCGGTCAGCCACAACAGTATCAACGGTAATTACGGATCTGTAGTCACCGTAGTCCTAAAGGCTAATCCGTCCAAAGGGCTCAGATCCACTGTCGACCCGAAGTTCACTATCTTTACGGGCAGCAGGACCACCGGATCTGCCACGCTGACACTGACCTCTGGAGCGGCTGGAACGTACAGTGTGGTAGTAACTGCCACACTCAGATATCTCAACTCAGACCTTAGACAGGTCATGGTGTCCCATGCGATCACGGTAAACGTGATCGTTACATAATCCACCTCCTGCCGCACAAGAGTATTTTTTCATCTCTTTCTTGTCTGGCGCTACGGTCGAGGCCGGTTGAGGCAGCTAGTAGGATGACGCTGGCGGTCAGAACCAGCGATGCGTCTCACGGAACTGTCAGCGCCTAACGCTGAGACACCTGTGGAGGCCCGTTGGAATATCGAATTTCCCTCAAGGCTGGATCCGACCCTGTTCTGAGGGTAAGCTCATCAACTTTCTTACACTGTCATTGTTACCGCACTTCGCTATGGTTTCCCGAACCACAGCACCCGTTGCATAGTCATCGACCACTGAAGTATAGCTTCATCATTGGCGCCGGCCCAAGTCTCAGCTTTGTCAACGAAGAGCAAAACGACCTACAATGCTGGGACCAAGATGAGTGCGGGTCAGATGCTTCCCAGGTTGTGACTGTTAGGTACTCAAAGATACGAGTTGGGTCCTTGGATCGGGGAATCCGTCACTCGTGAGCCTCGGGCACCTTGGAGAAAGCAGGGTGCTCAGAGTTGATTAGTCTGACGGCGAATATCAGCCTCAATAGTTGTCCGTCTCTTCGAGACTCTCGTAAACGCCAACAATATCCTCCTAGACATTGTCAGTACGAAGTGCTATGGTGGATCCAGGCCGATGGAGAATCCGTCCAGATGAGAGGCTATCGGGGCCATAATTGTTCACTGCACTCTCTATGGCTAAACACGACACTTTGAGCGAAAGAGAACGGACATCGATGGCAATGACTTGAGTCGATACTCCTCGTTAGGATTGCGGGAAAAGATCTTCAGGCAAGTTGATAGAAAAATTCCCCGATAACCTTTTCTAGAACGGGTTTCCTCCATCGAGCAATGTCCCGGTGAAACTATGCAATCTCAACTCCTCGCGCGTGTACTGGGCATCGTCTTGGTTTCGTTGATACTTCTCCCCATCATGCCAATGCATCTGATAATTTCTGTCCGGGCCGCGTCTAGCCCAACACTGCTCATCTCTCCCCTCAGCCAGCCACTGGCCTCTCCGGGTATAACTATCACTTTTCAGGTGAATGTGTCAAACGTTAGCCCTGCTAGTCCCGTAGCTGGATGGGCGATCTATGTTGAGACAAACAGTAACGTTCTCGATCCGGTAAGCATCGCTCTGGGTTCATTCCTGGCTGGAGCACAAGAATCGACCGAGTGCATCAACAATCTTTGCAATGTAGGCTCCCCTGCTGCAGATGACGGACCGGGCGTAGTCCATTCTGAGGCCTTCACCGGAGGGAGCGGCAGTTACGGTAATGGGACTCTCTTCACCATATCGTACAATGCGGTGGCTGGGCCCTACACTTTTGTGACCTTTCTCTCCCCAATGGCCAAGACACAACTGATCGACACCAACGGAATTCCCATATTCGTTACGACAGTGGACGGCGCATATGGAAACGTTCCCGCGCTTCCGGTGGCGAATTTCAACTATTCTCCACAGCAGCCTTTTGCAGGTGACAGGGTGACCTTCAACGCCACTTCAAGCTCAGCCCCTCTGGGGCAGAGCCTTGTCGATTACCTCTGGACGTTCACGGAGATTCCTACCACTGTGCCCCCGGTCAATACCCGCGGCGTTATCACCTCCCGTATCTTCGATGCGGGAAACTGGACTGCGACCCTCGTCGTGAAGGATGACCGCGGTATCTCTTCTCGTCCCACTACACTGTCCCTCGGTGTCGCCGTGAAGCCTTCAACCGATCTTTCACTCTCCGGCGGCCTATCAGTTTTCCCGATCGACAATATTCTCCCTGACACAATTGTCACCCTGAAGGTCTATGTGATCGATTTGGGAACGACCTTCGAGACCCGTTTCAACGTCTCGGTTAGCGTGGCGGGACAGACCTTCACGGCTCCTCCCTACGCGAACGTCCTGGCACCGAGACAACAGGCAAGTTTTACTTTTCTCTGGAACACTACTGGAGTCGCACCCGACTCTTACACGGTGCACGCTCATGTTGATTCGTTGGTTGGTGAGAACAATACTGCTAACAATGAGGGTTTCGCGACTCTGAGAGTAATCTATCCGTTCCAAGGGGCTCCGATACCTCTCCCCTTCCTCCAGTTGCTCGGTCTTACGTTGCTGGCCCTCGTGACCCTGGGCTTCGTGATCTCTTTCTTAAGACGAGTCCGGAATCGGAGGCTGATGGCGCAGCGAGATCTTCTCTAAGCTGATCCGGAAGGTGTTCACATCCCACATCTTCTCCTGGCAGTTGATAGACACTTCGGGGTATCGGAGAATATCTGAAGGTTGAGTGGGCACGATACAAGGGGATAATCTTTTAAGGGGTGTCCTCCTAGGTCCGACGTTAAGGAAAAAACAATGATCTCAAAGTCCGTAATCCAACTATTAGCAGTCTTCGTACTAACGCTCTCTGTAACGGTTCTTCCAACGCTGGTTCATGCAGACCTTCTTCCTAGCACTGGACTTACCCCGGCTACTCAGTGGGTCCCTTCGGGTCCCGCGTCCGACAAGATAGCCTATACCTTCTATGATAGTGACACGTCCGAGCTCAACGCGATATGCGCTGGCCAGGCGGCTGGTTGCACTCCATCAATCGACCTCACCGACGTACCCCTGCCCGGGGCTGATCTCGTCGCGGGTGGATGTACTACAAACTGTGCTGACACCGACCCGAGATTCTGGGTCACCACCGCAACCCAACAGCTCGGCATGTTGCAGCTCGACTTCAACCATGCTGCTACCATGTGGGGAGTCACTTTCTGCAACGGCCGCGACAATGTTATAGCTGGAGTGACTCAGTGCTTCGATGGTCTCGGTGGTACAGCGATTACTGCCAGCTGTCCAAACGTGCCCGCTCCTCATACAAATGACTGTACCTGGGCAGCCAGGAACATTCGACAGGGTATTGCAGCCCTCATAAACAAGGTTGCCTTCACTCTCGCCGATGTTGGCGCAATTGGGCCTAACGCTGCCGTCATGGACAACGCTCTGACTCCAGCCTCGACTGTTCTGCACTCTGGCTATCCAAACGACAACACGAACCCGTGTGCTAATCCGTCGAATCCGAGTGCCGGATTCAACACTGCTGGACCGTACTCTATAACTCTAGGCGACGCGGGAAGTCTGAGCAATTCGTTTCCGCCCGCCGGCTGCCAGAACGTTGCCCCAGGAGGCACTGCTGTTCCCATTGGTGGTGTCTGTAGCTGGGATGCTATTATCGGCTGCAGCGTACCCGCCATCTCCGCCTACCACTACTTCACGGACGCAACCGACTCATCTGGCTTCAATCTTCCGGCAGGTACACCCGCAGGGAATCCGGGACGCGACTTTTGCAATGCTGCCAACCACTTCATAGCTGCAGGCCTCGCAACAGGCAAGAACGCGGCATGCGAACTTACGGGCGAGTCTTCTCAGCTGACCAACCCTAGCGTTCCGGTCATATTCAAGGGCCGCGCCTCTCTGGGCAGACTACAGCTAAGCACCGGCCTTACTGCTGCGATCTGTGAGCTGATCAATCTCGGCTCAACCAGCTGTCCCTCCAGCTCATTCCAGCTAAGCGTCATAGGCCTCGGCACTGCTCACCAGCAAGTGTTCAGGACAGGATGCACGACGCTCGCTGCAGGACCATCATGCCACACCGTGGGTCCGAACACTCCGCAGAACGCTGGCGGTTCTTTCACACAGAGCTGGAACCTCTACGCGGGCGGCTTCTTCTTCCCAACCCCTACCCCTGATGCCCAGTGGGCTCTCTACGACAGCAGCTTCGCATCTGACTATTGTGGTGGTGCTCCTGGTGAGGAGGCTTCCAACTACGACTACATCTGCAACCCAACCCATGATCTCTGGGTTGAGCAGAGCCAGTTCTTGGCAACACCTGCTGCGGCTGAGGCTAGTCTACAGGTCGCGATGGACATCTATGGCAACCACACTTTCACAGTTCCAATGTGGACACCTTCTGTCCAGTACCCATATGTGAAGGGATGGACAGGAGTGAGCAACTCTGCCGGTATCGGCACCGCACAAGGAAACCCATGGAGCCTACTGAACGCTTGGAGCGCTAATCCAACACTTGCGGGCCCCACCATCAGATGGGGACAGAAGGACGCAACGGCAAGCCTCAACCCGTACACATTCAGCTCGGTCGTAGAAGCAGATGTTTTCGGCGAAGTCTATGACAGTCTACTCATCACAAACCCCGCTTCTCCCACGCAGATAATTGGCTGGATGACCAACTTCTATCGACTCGAAACCCACGCTACTCAGCCAGCCGAATGTCCCGCCACCTACACTAACGCGCGAGGCACCTTCGACGTAGGCGCCTGCGTGAAACTAATACTGAGAGGCGACATTCCATGGCACGATATGATCAGTGCTTGTGCAACCCCAACATCGACCTGCCTCGGATCCCACGTAGTAACGGCTAGTGATGTCAAGTTCAGTTTCGCCAGCTTCAATGCCACAGGAAGCCTAATCAGTCCAGGCACCGCTAACACCATTGACGTCGTCTACAACACAAACCAGCTGCCAGCCAGTGCTTACAGCCAATCTGGAGGAGCGAACGGTGGAGGCATATCTGAGACCCTCTTCCTCTACCTGCACAGTTTCAGCGCTTGGGCTCTCAATGACATCGTGGGTGTACCAATAATCCCCCAGCGGCTATGGGTGCTACAGACAGCCCCCGTTCAGTCAAACGGAGTATTCGCACCCTGCACCACCCTAGGCTCTAATGCCTCGCCAAATCCAAGCTGCACTGCTGATCCCGCCTTCCTCGGCGGCGTCAACTCTGACCCTGTAGCGACCAACCGGTTCATCGGCTCTGGTCCTTGGGTCTGTGCCAACGGTGACCTGACGGCGTCGGGAACAGTGATCGGCGGTGGATGCACTAGCTCCGGTACGCAGTCAATTCCATTCTTCGGATCCGCAACCCTCCGGCGTTTCAGCAAGGGCGCCAACGGGCTGGACCCGAACTTTGCCTATTTCAGAACCAACGCAAAGTTCCAGCAGTTCCAGTGGGCAGCTTATGTTCCTGCTACCAACTCCGTGGGTAACTCTGCTTCAGTGGCGGACATCATCAGCGCAGTCAACGCCTGCAAGGCGAGCGCTACTGCGGTTGGTGGAGTCGGCAACTACCAAGCTTGCGCGCATTGGAACACACCATCCGCTGGCTTAGGGCCATGTCTTGGCCCTGCTGGTACTCCATGTCTCGGAGTGGCGGCGGGCGGGCATGGAAGCCTCCCGGCTAATCCTGGTCCCATAACCACGCAGATACAGCAGTGGATCGGTAGAGGTGCATGGACGTTCGGCGCTTCATCCTACAGTGCGGTCACCGGAGCCGCGGCCATACCTCAGACGCTCTACGATGGTGGAAACTCTGAAGGTAGCTTCAGCATAGCCGCGAGTCCCACTACTGTCAGCACAACCACTACTACCGGTGCAGACGTAACAGTCTCAGTGTCGCTATCAGGAGGACCTGACAACAACTTCACCGGATCAGTACCCATAACCCTTGCAGCCGTCTCGTCAACTGGTGTAACCGTCGCATTCACAGGCCCGACAACCCTCACTCTGACTCCGTCAGCGCCAACAGCAAGCTCATCGATCCACATCACTTCATCAAATCCGCCTGGAACTTACACTGTGTTCGTCAAGGCCTCGTCTACCAACTTTCCATCAGTGACCGTCAAGATCACTGTAAACCAGACATAACCAACGGCAAGCCTAAAGAATAACCTCCCCTTTTTTGTTTCCCTGGTCTAGTCATGAGTCTGCGCGGATTCATTCTCAAACGAGTCGTCTACACTTTCGTCCTCGTGCTATTCGTTATCGTAATGAACTGGGTCATATTCCAGGCCGTCCCCGGTGTTCAGGGTGCCATAAGCGCCCTGCAGGGCAACCCGAGAAGCACGTCGAAACAGTACGAGTATTACGAGAATCTGTACGGTCTCAACAAACCACCACTCGAGCGTTTTCTTAACTATTTCTGGGGCATGCTCACATTCAACTTCGGGAACTCGTTCAACACCCAGCATCCGGTCATAGACGACATCGTCGGTTCGGGAAGGCTCTTCAACACTCTCCTCCTCTTGGGATCCTCCACCGTTCTTGGCATAGTAATAGGTGTCCTCTTGGGCGTAGTAGTTTCGTCACGCCGCGGCAGCGGCGTAGATACCGGATCTGTGACCGTTTCGTTGACCACCTTCTCCCTTCCGGTCTTCTGGATGGGTCTGACCTTTATCACCGTCTTCTCCTATATTTTGCACTGGTTCCCACCAGCGGGAGCTTATCCAACTACGTGGTTCTTGTACGGGACGCCACCCTTCCCACAGTACATCCTCATAAGACTCCAGTATCTATTCCTCCCGATGCTGGTCCTTACTCTCTTCCAGTATGGAGGATTCCTGCTCCTGACGAGGGCGACGATGCTGGAGACCCTGAGCGAAGATTACGTCACCACTGCGAGAGCGAAAGGTTTGAAGGAGCGGACTGTGCTTTTCAAGCACGCCTTCAAGAACGCCTCCCTCCCGATTGTCACAGCAAGCGCTCTTGGCTTCGGCACGGTTCTGGGAGGGGCAATACTCACTGAGACCGTGTTCAACTGGAACGGGCTGGGACTCTACCTCTACAATTCCATAGTCGGGAAGGACTTTCCGGTCATGCAAGCCATGTTCTATATCTTGGCTCTGAGCGTAATCATGGCCAACTTTGTGGCGGACCTGATCTACGGGATCATCGACCCCAGAGTAAGGTACGAATAGGTTCCTGGTCGTTTCCGTTGAGGAGGTCTACAGAGAGCGGTCTAAGGTTCAACCTGAAACGTTTCTACAATTTCGTCCGTCTCATGCTTTCCAACCGGATGGCCGCTGTCGGCTTGGCGATGCTTCTGATTTCAACGGGGGCTGCTCTTGCTGCTCCTATAGCGTATCCTCGCAATCCTCAGACTGTCTCGTCCGGAGGGTTCTTCGCGCAGCCTCAATGGATGTTGTCCTTTCCGGAAGGATACTACCTCAGTGGTAACCTCGTCGTGGTGAACGATCCTGTTTTCACCTCTTCATCTGCTCTGCAGGAATGGTCGTATGGGTACAGTACTGCACAGGATCCCTACCTTTCTATCTCTAGATCATCCATATCTCCCACCACTATATCCTCTGGATCGCTTCAGATATCCTCCAGCTCTAGCTCAGGCCTCAACGTCACTGTATCCAAGACATTCCACTATCCCTATCGAGGCGCACCCACAAAGTTCTTTCTCCCATCAGTATCCGTGGAAGCCCACGGCGCCTCACCTATTCAACCCTTACAGGTCAAATTGTTCATAAGCCGAGGGGCCGAGCGTAGTTTCACTCTTTGGTCGGCTAATCTGACACAGAGCGATGTGTGGATTCAACCATCATATATTCTCGACTCGGGCGTGCCAAGTTTGCAGGTGGCTGCCGGAGTTCGGGGTGGGCAGCTCCCTCTCACAGAGGTGATCTTCAGCAAAGTCGGCGACTATGAACTAGGTTTTTCGGTCAGCTTCCCGGGTCAGGGGAGCATTAACGTTTCAAACCTGGGGCTATCACTGTATGGAAGCGCCTTCGGTCTTCTGGGGGCGGACGCACACGGGGGAGATCTCTTTGCTGAACTATTGTGGGGAGCAAGGACGTCCCTATTCGTAGGCCTCATTGCCTCCTTCATAGGAATCGGGTTGGGTCTCGTGGTCGGGCTGGTGGCAGGCTACAAGACCGGTTACATCGACGAGGCCCTGATGCGCTTTACGGATATGATGCTGGTACTTCCAGCCTTGCCGCTGCTACTGGTACTCATCGCGGTTCTGGGGCCCAGCATTCTCAACATAATCATATTGATCGGATTCCTGGGTTGGATGGGGTTCGCCAGAGTAATTCGCTCCCAGGTTCTGAGCCTGAAGGAGAGGCCCTTCATAGAAGCCGCAAAAGCCGCAGGGGCCGGGACGAGGAGGATACTTGCAACACACATATTCCCAAACGTAGTCTCGCTGACTTATGTCAACTTGGCACTCGCCGTTCCCGCAGCGATCCTAACGGAGGCGGCCTTATCGTTCTTGGGTCTGGGTGATCCCCTGGCCATATCTTGGGGACAAATAATTAGCAACGCTCAGGCCGCCAACGCGCTGAATGACTGGTGGTGGATAATCCCACCGGGGATCGCGATAGCCTTCGTATCTCTCTCATTTGTCCTGATTGGCTACTCACTCGACGAGATTTTCAATCCGAGACTTCGAAGACGCCGCTAGCCCGAGTCCTCTGAGCCGCCACGCCCCCGCGTTGGAGCGGACTCTGTTCCGACAAGATCGACCCAGCATCTAGCACGCATTTCTTCCGTCCGGTCCCCAAACCTTAATTGTGCCGGGAAGATTCGATCTCTGGAGCCACTAGGGTTCCATGTCAACAGTGCTAGATGTCCAGCACCTCACCACTCACTATCGCACCCTCAGGGGATGGGTAAAAGCCGTAGAAGACGTGTCCTTCAGTATCGAGAAGGGTCTGGCTTTGGGTATCGCCGGCGAGTCCGGCTGCGGCAAGACGTCCATCGCACTCTCTCTTTTGAAAATACTTCCCAAGGGTGGAAAAATCCGGAAGGGCTCCATCATCTTTGATGGAGTCGACCTAGTCCCGCTCTCCGATGATGAGATGAGAAAGGTACGATGGAAGGGCATATCCATTGTCTTTCAAGGAGCGATGAACGCTCTCAACCCTGTCTTCAAAGTCGGAGATCAAATAGTCGAAGCCATCAGAACCCATGAGCCTGGTGTTGACAGGCAGACAGCTCTAGAACGGGCCCGCAATCTCCTGCAACTAGTCGGGGTCGATCCTGAACGAGTCGACAATTTTCCACACGAGTTCAGCGGTGGTATGCGCCAGAGGGCGCTCATCGCAATGGCGTTGGCCTGCAATCCTAAGCTTCTAGTCGCGGACGAGCCTGGCACCGCCCTAGACGTAATCGTCCAGGCTCAAACCTTGAAGCTGATGCGAGAACTCAAAGACCGTCTAAACCTCTCCATGGTCATGATCAGCCATGACCTATCAATAATCGCGGAGACGTGTGAGAAAGTGGCGATAATGTACGCTGGTCGGATCGTCGAGTACGGAAGCGCGGAGGACATTTTCAGAGAACCTCTCCATCCTTACACGCAAGGTCTGGTCAAGGCCTTTCCCAGCATCAAAGGGGAACGAATACGATTAACTTCTATCCCCGGATCTCCCCCTGACCTTCTGAACCCTCCCTCAGGGTGCAGGTTCAATCCACGTTGCCCGTACGTCATGGATGTCTGCAAGAAAGAGGTTCCACCGCTGGAAAAAGCGGGGAAGGGCGAACACTTGGTGGCCTGCCATCTCTACTAGGGGGATGAACGAGTTGAGCGGGGACGTTGTCGTTGAAGTAGTGAAGTTGAAGAAACACTTTCCTCTGAAGAAGGGTTTCTTTGAGACCTTCGTCTCAAGAGAGGAGATCACTGTCAAGGCCGTGGATGGTATTAGCTTCTCTGTCAAGAAGGGAGAGATTCTGGGACTGGCAGGTGAGAGTGGAAGCGGCAAGACAACGACAGGGCGTCTCCTCTTGCGTCTCGTTAAACCCACGGAGGGGTCGATCTTTTTCAGCGGAACGGATTTTTCCGAGTTCAGCAAGTCCGAGCAGAAACATCTCAAGGACCATATGGAGGCCAACGGGATAGACATTACAAAGCTCAAGGATTCCGAGATGAAGCCTTTACGTCGGGACCTGCAGATCATATTCCAGGATCCCTTCGAGTCTCTGGACCCGCGGATGACGATCAAGGAGATTGTGGCGGAGCCTCTCCGGGTTCAGAAGATTTGTAGAACCGAGGAGGAAATCGAGGAACGGGTGAAAGCTATCATGAGTGATGTGGAGGTTGTGCCTCCTGAGGAGTTCATGTACCGATATCCCCACGAGCTGAGCGGGGGGCAGCGCCAGAGGATCGCGGTAGCCCGAGCCTTCGTGTTGGACCCGAAGTTTGTCGTGGCCGACGAGCCTGTGTCGATGCTTGATGTTTCCATCAGGGCTGAGATTTTGAATCTGATGATCGACCTGGTGAAAAAGAAGGGCTCCTCAGTCGTCTTCATTACTCACGATTTAGCTGTAACCAAGCATGTCTGTGACCGGGTCGTGGTAATGTATCTGGGTAAGATGATGGAGATGGGCAGTTCCACAGCTCTGATCGACTCGCCTCTTCACCCGTACACCAGTGCGCTTGTCGCCGCCGTGCCTGTGCCTGATCCTAGTTATAAGAGGACCAATGTGATTCAGGGGGAGATCCCTAGTCCCGTCAATCCTCCTCCTGGGTGCAGGTTCAATACTCGATGCCCCTACGCCCATGAAAGATGCACTCTGGAAGAACCTGCTTTAGTGGAGGTGGAAAAGGATCATTACGTGGCCTGCCATCTCTACACTTGACGAGCCACGCATGGTTTACAAGCCTTGGAAAAAGGAACTTTAGTGATTCTTCCAAGTCGCTGTCTTGGCTGTCTCGCCCAGGATTCTTTTCAAGCTTGCCCCGGGCTCTTCAAGATCTACACCATTCGGCCTTGCTGAAAAATCCAGTAGCTAGGTCTCGCAGGTGGATGCCCGGATTGGCTTTGACCCGGGCCAACGCTTTGTAGTTTCTCCACGTTTGCCTCCTCAACGGTTATATTTGCGGGAAGAACAGCCCCATCGGGGAGTGCAGGAACAATACCCCGTCTGCGCGTCCTGAGCATGCTACCCGTCTCGGTGATGCTCATCTTCATCCTAATGCACT
>Ga0209156_10000570_pt1 | contig 31240 bp, 28 predicted proteins | sample GraSoiAngelo_124_FD_185881 | JGI IMG/M metagenome (GOLD analysis project Ga0209156, IMG submission 185881) | Grasslands soil microbial communities from the Angelo Coastal Reserve, California, USA - 14_0927_05_20cm (SPAdes) (version 2) | ecosystem: Environmental > Terrestrial > Soil > Grasslands... | reverse complement strand
AAAACGAACAGCCCTGGGCGTACTCAGGGTTGCGGTTTTCCTTTTCGCTTTCTTGCTTTCTTTTCTCTTTCTTCTTTTGAAGGAAGGGGGTTGGGGGTGGGTTTTCTTTCTTCTTTCTCTTTTCCTTTTAGCTCAGGCTCTTCTCAGGCCAAGGAGCAAAAGGAGACGCGAGGGCAATAGGAGACAAAGGAACGGTTGGGCGATGGTGAGTGCTCGAAAGCTGTTAGAACTCATGAGCCGGTCTGCTCACACAATTGACTTTGTTTAACGAACCTTGTTAATGTTGCGGACGGTCCGCTGCTTTCAGCGTGGCAACTCTTGAATTGGCGGGCTTACGCCACGGCGGTTCGGCTGTTCACTCAGTCGGAAGCCGTGGCGATTTTTTGGGTCTGCCGGGTTTGCCTGACACCGTGTAGCCGCGACGTTTCAGCGTCCGGCGAAGTAGGCTGTCAGCGTGCCGAAAATCTTTCGGCTCGACTCCCTCTATGCGGGCGAGTTCCTGTTTGAACTGCCTCAGGGAAAACTGGGTTTTCATTGCTTTCATTAAAAAGCGCAGTTCGTTTCTGCCGTCTACGCCTAGGACCGCGGCCACTGCCTTTTCAATATTGTCGTTGGGCCGAACATACCGATACCGTTTTCCATCCAGTGTATCAGCAACCTTGTGCAGCGTTTTGGGAAGACTGTCTTCGATGGGGCGGATGCAAGACCAAAATTCGAACAAATTTTCCGTTGCCTCGTCTCTTGCTTTACGCCTTGCGGCGCTGTTCTTCGCCTTTGCTTCCCGGTCGCAGGCGATAAGAGCGTCCCGTAAGCACGCGCCCGCGTTCCAATAACGCAACCAAAGGTTTAGCTGCTTCTCTAGTCGCGTCATCAGATTCTCGGCAGCTTCGCAATCGCTCTGCGCTTCGTATCTTCGTCAATGTGCGTGTAGTGCGCTGAAATTGCCTCCGACTCATGGCCGATAATGTCCATCACCACCGACGCGTTGATTCCGGCATTCTTCATCAGCGACGTTGCAGTGTGGCGCAGGCTGTGAAATGAAATCGGCGACAACTCGCGGTGACCGTCACGACCAGGCGCGTCGTCGGACCGGCGGTGAGCCTTCGGCATCGTCAGTCCAGTGTCGGCGAGTAATTCATAAAATTGGCGGGAGAGCGTCTTAACGCCGCCGCTCTTCTCCACGGATGCAAACGCTCGCGGGTGAAGAGGCTGGTCCGGATCGTCACCAGCCGGCAATTTCTCGATGTGAGCGCGAAGTGGTGGTGCGATTGGAATAATCATCGTGCGGCCCGTCTTGCGACTGACGAAACGAATCTCGTCACGATCGAGGTCAACATTCTGCCAAGTTAAGCGGGCAAGATCGCCAAGGCGCTGGCCGGTATAGAGGCCGAAATAAATCAAGCTTCGCCATTCGTCATTTGCGATTTTAAGAATGCGCTTGATCTCGGGAATCGTAAGGCCGCGCCGACGACTCGCGTCGCGCAGTTTGGCGGCCTTCACGCCGCCCGCTGGATTCTCATCGTGATACTTGCCGTCCTCTTTCGCGGTCTTAAAAACCATGCGCAGGAATTTGATCGCATGGTTCACGCTGCGCGGCGCAACGCGCTTCAATTCCGCTGCGCGGAAATCGAGAATGTCCTGCCGGTCAATCAGCGAGATTTGTTCGTCAGCGCGCTTCCCAAGCCAGCTCAGGAATCCACGCGCCTTATCATGGTAAAAACGGTGAGTGCTCGGCGCTGTCTCCGGCTTCTTGCGCGCCACCCACGCATCGAAGTATTCGCGCACGGTTGGAAACACGAGGCGCTGGCCGGTGATGTCACGATAAAGATCGGCAATGACCTTTTGGGTTTGCCGCGCAGTGACTCGGCCGCGCGTCGCAGATTCCCACTTGTCCGCAATCTGCTGTGCTCTCTTTCGGTTTGTCTCCTTCGTGCTCCGTTGGACTCGCCTGCTGTTGGGGAGTGTAAGGCAGGCAAACCAAAATTTTGTGCCTTCTCGTTGTCGTATGCTGGCCATACTGACAACAATACTGACAACATCCGTGCATGTCCAGAGATGTTTTAGGTTGTCCGTTTACGAGGGAAATGGCGGTTTCGCTTAGGTGTCTTGGGCAAACAGGGGTTCAACTCCCCTCGCCTCCATGTGAATGGTAAAAACAGCTCTCAAAACCGCAAGCTGACAACGGGCTGAGGGCACGTTCGCCCTTTTTGATGTGAGCGTGAGAAAATCTGGCGAAGGTGATAAGGCTACTGACCCGCCAATGCAGTCTCTAACTAACCCTGCGCGTACTCAAGGCGTGAACTTGTAGACGCATCCGTCGTCATTTTCGCCTCCATGAACGGTGGCACCGTAAAAGTTTCCGAACTGATCGACGACCATCCCGTTATAGGCAAAGGCGCCATCTGGAGGTCCTTGGAAGAGGTGAACTACAGTCTCGGTCCACTGACCGCCGCCAATGGGACTTAACTCAAAGATGGTGCCGCGGCCCAAGCCACCCTCGCTCGTAGTTCCATAGAGATTGCCAGCCACGTCAAAGACAAGATTGCTGATGGGGCTATTGCCGTCCGTTCCGCCTTGGAAGCTATAGATTACATTCTCCTCCCATTCGCCAACTGGCCGCGGTGACAGCTTGTAAACAGCGCCAATACCGTTGGTCCCACCGTAATACGTGGTTCCATAAATATTTCCTGAAGCATCGAAAAGCAGCGCACCATACGGAAAACTTCCGTCCGGTTGGCCTTGGAAGGAATAAAGCGCCCTGAAATCCCATTCTCCAACTCCTGTCTTGGCGAGCTCGAAAACCACCCCGCTACCATAAGTGCCGCCGGCAGTCGCCGCGCCGTAGAGCCGGCCACGGCGCAAAACCATCCTTCCAGCGGAGCCTGTGGCGCCGTCCGCGCCGCCTGTGAAAGTGTGAATTACGCTGAAGGCCCAATCTCCATGTGGTGCCCCATGAATTTTGTAAATCGTGCCCAAGCCGTACGCGCCACCGGTCGGAGTCATTCCATAAACATTGCCGCTCTGATCTACTGTGACCCTTGCGCCGGGCCCGGAGCCATCATTTCCGCCCGTGAATGCATGGATCACTGTCTGGGACCAGGTCTGTCCGGATTTGGTCAGCTTGTAAACTACTCCGCATCCGCCTTCACAATTACCGGATCCACCAGTAACTGCCGTGCCGTATAGGCTCCCTTCGCGATCGAGTGTGACCCCTTTGTACGGCTCACCTCCATCGGCACCACCCGTGAAGCTGTAGAGCACGGTATGCACCCACCCATCAGGTGTGGGTCTCAACTGAAAAACCGTGCCACCTCCAAAATCCCCTCCGAGAACTGTGGTGCCATAAATGTTACCCGCGCTGTCGGTCTCTAAATCAGTGTCGGCGTATTCGCCCTCATCTTCTTCACAGCTAAAGATGACGTCCGTCGTCGCCGCGGAAATCGTGGCCAGCGAGAGAAAAAAAATCGCAGTCCCAGCAACGGCGCCGATGCGAACAGTCGGAGATGTCATGCAGATTATTCCAACTGGCGCTGGTCGCCGCGTCAAGAACCTTTTTTGTTTCCACGACACATCTGCAGACGTCCCGGTGATAACACACAAGGCGGGATCTTTTAGCAATCGCCGCAACGAAACACTGTCGTCACCGCGCGCTGGACTTCAGCCATTCGCTCCAAAGTTTTGGTCGGCCATTGGGATTAGCGCGCGCGTAATCGTAAAATTCGCGGACAAATGCAGCCCGGTCTGCCATGTACGGCGCCTTCCAGTTTCCGCGCTGAGCTGGTTGAAGCACATCATAGCCATTACTGAGAACCTTTTGCCGACGGACAATGTCTTCGAGTGACACACGAGTTGCGTTTCGCAGCATGTCGTAAAGTACCATGAACGTCGTCGTTCGCCCAAGCCCCGCTTCGCAGTGGAAATGGGTCCAGGCATTCTCCGGAAGCTCACGGACAGCAAGAACAAAGCGATCCACTTCTTGATCGAGTGGACGCGCGTGGTCCGTGACCGTGACACGTACGTAATGCGTGCCAGCACCTTCGACAACATCCCGCTCCGTGCTTGCGCGTTCGACAGTCACCCGTTGCGGCGTGACAGAATTGCCGTTGCCGTGTTTGACCGGGTGCCCAGGTCGAACATCAATTTCGCTGCCGGGCTTAAACGACTGAACCCGCGCGGCTTCCTCGCTCTCGATCTCTTCCTGACTCCGCCCGACATTCGCCCAATCGTGTGACGCATACCAGCTTACGGGCATGTCGTTCACAAATATGTGTGTTTCCTGCCGCAAATCGAACACGGTGACCGGACCGCGAGTTCGGGCGAGCACAAGCTTTAAACCTTCAGGAGTGAACTCGCCGCTGCCGGAAGCCCGCAGATCGCTCAACCCAGTCGTGGCAAGCGTTTCACCTTTGCTTTCGTTAAGCGGATCGTTAGTCGTGCGGAAGTTTCTTGGCAAAGCGTTCGCCAGCTTTAGGTCAATGTCCCAGATCAAAACCGGCGGATCGGGGGAACGCGGCGGCTGATTGTTTTGCGCGAGCGCGGCTGCCGAAAGAGCAGCGGGCACAAGAACAAATCCGAATATAAGCGGCCGCCTGCTAGTCGGATGAGCAAAGCGGTTCATCAAAGTCGGGCCTGATTTTTAGGCGAACGTTCGGACGCCGGCAAGGCAATATTGCCAACACATATTCAAAACTCGCAATTCGCGCGGCCTGACTTAATTCTGAAATGATGCGCGACGCGCTCACTCCAATGATGCAGCAGTACCGGCGCGTGCGGGGGAGCATCCCGGCCGATACGCTCCTGCTCTTTCGCCTCGGGGACTTCTACGAACTGTTTTTTGAAGACGCAAAGGAAGCAGCCGTGCTGCTGAACGTCGCGTTAACCAAGCGAAACGGGGTGCCGATGTGCGGCATGCCGTATCACGCAGCGCAAACCTACATCGCAAAACTAATCAAGGCCGGGCGCCGCGTCGCAATCTGTGACCAAACCAGCGAACCGCAACCGGGGAAGATTGTTTCACGCGACATTACTCAGATTGTTAGTGCGGGCACAGTAAGCGACCTCGACTTGCTCGAATCCAAACGTGCAAATTATCTCGGCGCAGTCCACGCCGACTCGGGTGTATTCGGCTTTGCGTACGCCGATCTCAGCACCGGTGAATTCCGGATCACTCAATTGCAAGACAGGCAATCGCTGCTCGACGAAATAGCGCGTGTTTCGCCTTCGGAACTTCTCGTCAGCGACGAGCAACAGCAGCAGTTTAAGGAAATTGAGAATGCGCTTGGCTACGACAGCTACGCGTTTTTGCCAGAACAGGCAGTCTTTACTTTGTGCGAGCACTTCAAAGTCAAATCGCTGGATGGATTTGGCTGCGCGCAAATGTTGCAGGCTGTAGCGGCTGCGGGCGCGATCGTTCATTATTTGAAACATCAGCTTCGGCGCAAGATTGATCATCTCGCCTCGCTACGCAGCGATGCGCCTGCGGATTACGTCCTGCTCGACGCCGCCACGCAGAGCAATCTCGAACTCGTGGAACCGCGTACTGCGCGTGATACGACCCTGCTCGCAGTGCTTGATCGCACGGGCACGCCAATGGGCGGCCGCAAACTGCGGGCTTGGATTTTGCAACCGCTCCGCAATTTGCCCGAACTGCAACGCCGTCACCAGATGATCGCCGATTTACTGCAGGAACCGGACCTGCTCGCGGCTATTCGCGGAGAGTTGAAATCGATTCGCGACATCGAACGCGCCACGGGGCGCTTGAGCCAGGCTTCAGGCAACGCCCGCGACCTGCTCGGATTGAAAACTTCGCTCCAAGAAATCCCCAAATTGAAAGGCGAACTACAAAAGCTGATTGAGCGAATAAGTTTTGGGAAAACGCCTATCATTGCGGAGGAAGACGGCGGGCCCAATGCCAGTCCGGCTCGGACCGGTCGCGCCCTACCAGTTGAATTGCACGACAACATCCACGAAATGCCGGAACTGGCGGAGAAGCTAGAAAAGGCGCTCGTCGATGATCCACCGCTGGCGCTAAAAGAGGGGGGGATTTTCGGTGACGGGTACAATTGCGACCTAGACGAGCTGCGGCGAGCATCGCGCGACGGGAAAAATTGGATCAGTCAATTGCAGGAGCGCGAGATTGCAGCCACCGGAATCAAGTCGCTCAAAGTCCGTTACAACTCCGTGTTCGGCTATTTCATCGAGATCACAAAATCGAACCTCGCGAACGCGCCTGCGCATTACGAGCGCAAGCAAACTACCGTCGGCGGCGAACGCTTCGTTACTCCTGAGCTTAAGAAAATGGAGGCGACAATCCTTGGCGCAGACGAACGCGCCCGCCAACTCGAGTACCAGCTCTTTCAGAAACTGCGCGAGGAGACTTTGCGTGAACTCGGTCCGATCCAGCAAACGGCAGAGGCAATCGCCGTTCTCGACGCCATCTGCGCGCTGACCGAAACGGCTCGGCTATTTCGTTATTGCAGGCCGGCACTGAACGAAACCCTAAGGCTCGTGATCAAGGACGGTCGGCATCCCGTCCTCGATCAAACTTTGGTAGAAGAGAAGTTCGTGCCGAATGACACGTCGCTCGATGGCGAAAATCTGCGGCTCGCCATCATCACGGGACCGAACATGGCTGGGAAATCAACTTACATTCGCCAGGTCGCATTGATTGTGCTGATGGCACAGATAGGCAGCTTCGTACCGGCGGAAAGCGCAGAAATTGGTCTGGTTGATCGAATTTTCACGCGCGTCGGCGCGAATGACGATCTCGCGCGAGGTCAGTCAACATTCATGGTGGAGATGAACGAGACGTCAAACATCGTCAATAACGCGACTGAACGTAGCCTTGTGATTCTAGATGAGATCGGTCGCGGCACGTCCACCTTTGATGGGCTTTCGATTGCCTGGAGCGTCGCCGAGTTCCTGCACGACAAAATCAAAGCGCGCACATTGTTCGCGACGCACTACCACGAACTGACAAAACTGTCGGAGGATCGTCCCGGCGTGTGCAATTTCAATGTCGCGGTGCGCGAATGGAACGAGCAAATCATTTTCCTGCGCAAGATTCTCCCCGGCGGAGCGGACAAAAGTTACGGCATCCAGGTCGCGCGTCTCGCCGGATTGCCAAAAGAAATTCTCGACAGAGCTAAGGAGATTCTCGCGAAGTTGGAAAAACCAGATGGCGTAATTGAATCACCGCTGCCCGGAAAATCGCGACGAAAAGGAAAGCCAGCCGCAAGCGCCGATAAGCCGCAGATGGACTTGCTGTAAGGCCACACAGGTGGGCCATGCGGATTATCCCGCCGCGGCCAACGCTTATTTCCGATTCCTTACGTGCGGGAGCCAGACTGGCGCGCCATGGGGAATGACGTGTCGCCAGCGACTATCGAAGCGCCAGAGACCAGCCTCCCGTGCTAATTCGAATGCACCGCAGAATTCGTTGTCGGTTATGCCGCGGTTAATTTCGACGAAGCGAGGTTCGGTTTCGGCTTTGTGCGCCGGATAATATTGGTCCATCACGTTGACATAGGTATCGCGCGACAGATTCGCGGCGACCCAACGCATGATCTCTCGCGTGTCGTCGAGAAGGCTGGGCATGACCAGATGGCGCACGAGGACGCCGCGCAATGCCAGACCGTTCTCATCCACTTGTAATTCGCCGACTTGTGAGTGCATCGCTGTGATTACGGAGCGCGCGGCTTCTGCGTAATCGCTGGCGACGAGATATTTTCGGCAATGCTCGGCGTCCCAGAGTTTGAAATCCGGCATGTAGATGTCCACGACGCCGTCCATGCATTGAATACTTTCCAAGCTGTCATAGGCCGAAGTGTTATACACGAGCGGTAGACGCAATCCGCGCTCGACCGCGATCACGAGCGCCTCGAGAATTTGCGGCACCACGTGCTCGGGGGTGACAAAGTTGACGTTGTGGCAACCGATCTCCTGGAGATCGAGCATCATTTGCGCGAGCTCCGCCGCCGTAACTTCGGCGCCTTCACCGAACTGGCTGGTCTCGAAATTTTGGCAGAAAACGCAGCGCAGATTGCACCAGCCGAAAAAGATCGTGCCCGAGCCGTTCCATCCGCGCAGGCAATCTTCTTCCCCGAAATGGGGAAAGGCGCTGGCCACACGTGCGAGGCGACCGCTCTTGCAAACGCCAATTTTGTTGTTGAGCCGGTCAATCTCGCAATCCCGCGGGCAGACGCGGCATGATCGCAGCGATTCGATCGCTTGCTGTGCGCGTTGTTGAAGGATGCCTGCCTCAAACGCGCGCACGTAAGCCGGAACAAAAGCTTTGCGTGACAACACAAATCGGCCGCCGCCGTTTAGCTCAGCCGGCATTGAGTAACCATTCACCCTGCGATCGAAAATGCGCATGCTCGCTTGCTTAGCTTAATCCCTCCAGCGCGAATTACCATCGCACGCTGACGCATAAGGTCCTTTTTGTGATAAGCTATCCGGCGAACATGGCAGTCAAAACCGAGAAGGAATTGAGCGAACCGTTGCGGGCCCTCTGGCTGAAGGCAGTCGCAGCGATCGAGCTGCGCAATTTCGGTTACGCAATTTCGCTCTTGCAGGAGATTCTCAAGCAGGATCCACAGTTTCTCACCGGGCGTCAATTGCTGCGGCGCGCCGAGGTGACGAAAAGCAAATCGGCAAAAAGAAGTTTTTTCAACATCTCGACGGCACCGATCGCCGTGATGAAAGCACAGCGGGAAATCAAGAAGGATCCAAAACGTGCGGTTGAGCTGCTGGAGAAGGTTCTGGAGGAGGAACCTTACAATCGCCAGGCAAATCTGGTTTTAAAGGAAGCGGCGCTTGCCGCCGGCTGGCCGGATATCGGCGTGTTCGCGTTGCGGACGCTGCTCGAAGAGAACCCCCGCGACGTCAAGGTGCTGCACGACCTTGGGCGCTTGTATCGCCAGCTTGGGGACCACGAAGAAGAGGTGGAAATTTATAATCAAATCTCGGCGATAAATCCGCTAGACGCTGAAGCGCTCCGTCTCGGCAAAGACGCGTCGGCTCATGCATCGATGAAAAGGGGTGGCTGGACGCAGGCTGAAAGCTACCGAGACCTGATCAAGGACAAAGATGTAGCGATTTCATTGGAACAACAGAGCCGGATGAGATTGACCGGGGAATCGCTCGATCAACAGATTGCCGAAACGTATGCGCTGCACCAAGCGGAGCCGGCAAACGTCGATCTCGCGCGGCGGCTGGGCACACTGAACGAGCAGAAGGAAGATTTCCAGGCAGCGATTCGCTGGTACCAGTATGCTGCCGATCTGACCAAAGGCGCAGACGCCGGATTGGTTCGCAAGGCTTCGGATTTGAAAATCAAATTCCTCGAGCGAGAGATTGCTGCGCACGAGGAGTTTCTTTCCACGCAGGCGGCAAATGAGTCGTCTGCGAAAAGCTCGGAGTTATTGAAGGCCGCCAAAGCTAAGCGTGCAGAACTGCTCATCGCCGAGGCGCAGGAGCGCGTCACACGCAATCCGACCGATCTCCACCTTCGCTTCGAACTCGGTGAAAACCTTTTCAACGCCGGTCGTTTCCGCGAGGCAGTGCCGGAGTTGCAGCGGGCACGGCAAAATCCACATGCCCGCCTGAAAGCGATGAATCTCCTCGGTTGCTGCTACGGCGAACTTGAGATGCTCGATCTTGCAGTCAAACAACTCGAGGAAGCTTCAAGCGAAATTTTGTCAATGGACGCGACGAAAAAGGAGATCGTGTACAATCTAGGCCTCGTTTATTCGCGGATGGGCGAACCGGAAAAATCGCTCGCCTGCATGAAGCAGATTTACGAAGTTGATTACGGCTACAGAGACGTGGCGAGACGCGTGGAGAGCTCGTACGCGAAGAACGTCTCCGGACCCTGATTCTGTCGCACCTCTCCTCGGCTTAGCAGCGCCGGCGTGCCGCCACGAATTGATCAGGGAAATCGCAATTCGTTCGCGTCCAAGCAACCGGCTATTTCCGATTCTTAATTGCTGGGTATCCTGGCGTGTTTCAACCGTACAAGAACCATGAGAACTAAAATCACAGTTATTTCGCAGTTTTGTATTCTTCCTCTGATAATTGCGGCGTTCAGTTTGGCGGGAGTTGCGATCGCAGAAGACACACCAGCCGCCAAGACCTCCTCGGTGACGCCAAAGGATAAGACTTTCATGAAGAAAGCCGCCAGGGGCGGAATGATGGAAGTCGCGATGGGAAGAATGGCTGAACAGAAGGGGCAAAGCGACGACGTAAAATCATTCGGCAAGCGGATGGTCACCGATCATGGCAAGGCTAACGACGAATTAAAAAAGATCGCCGCGCAAAAGAACGTAAAGTTACCGGCTAAAGAGCCAACCGTAAGCTGGAGCTCGGATAAAGCTTACATCGATATGATGGTGAAGGATCACGAAAAGGACCTGGCCGAGTTCAAGGAGGAAGCAAACAGTGGGAGGGATCCCGACGTGAAGAAGTTTGCGGAGGATACGGCCAAGGTGGTTGAGGAACATCTTGACCTTGCCAAGCAGACTCAAAGCAAGCTGAAATAAAGAAACGCCCACTGCGCGACGCGGCACGCTTTGTAAAGCGTGCCGCGTTTTGTGTACATACAGCTGTCCGACGGACGCCTGAACCGGTCGCAAAATGAACTAACCCTTAAAAGCGACTTGGCTTTCGCCGCCGCAAATTCAATCCTTATTCGATGCGGAGGACCAAAATCATCTGCACGCTCGGCCCGGCAACAGAAAAGACAGACGTACTCCGACAGTTGATCCAGAGAGGCGCTGATGTCCTCCGGCTTAACATGAGCCACGCTACTCATGAATGGGCCCGCGAGATTGTGCCGCGTATCCGCAGGCTCGCGCAGACCGCGGGCCGCCCGGTTGCAATTCTGCTCGATACGCAAGGCCCAGCCATTCGCACCGGCGACCTGAAAACTAATCTGCATCTGAAGCCCGGCGACATTTTGGAGTTCACTGTGCGCGGCGCAAAAAGCAAAGAGCAATTTTCCGTGGACGTGAATTACGCCGGATTCGTAAAGGACGTCTCGGTCGGCGACAAGGTTTTGGTCGACAACGGCTTGCTGAAAGTGGTCGTGCTGGACAAGGGAAAAGACCGGGTGCGCACCAAAGTGCTGACCCCTGCCATGCTCGGCTCCCGGCGTCACATTAATTTGCCGCGTGTTCACGTGAATCTGCCTCCGCTCACCAAAAAGGATATTGCAGATGTTGCGCTCGGCGCGGAACTAGACGTGGACTTTGTAGCGCTAAGTTTTGTGCGGGAAAAAAGCGATATTGAACAGCTGCGCCAACTCCTCTCCAGGAAAAAGAGTAAGGCGCAGATCGTGGCAAAGATTGAGGACCAACTGGCAGTGCGATCAATCGACAAGATGATCGAAAGCACTGACGTGATCATGATCGCGCGCGGCGACTTGGGAATCGAATGTCCAATGGAAGAACTGCCAATTATTCAACGCCGAATTGTGAAGAAATGCATCCGCCTGGGTAAACCGGCGATAGTCGCAACGCAGTTGCTCGAATCGATGATCACAAATCGCCTTCCCACTCGCGCAGAGGTCACCGACGTGGCAAACGCGGTTTTTGAACAAGCAGATGCTCTCATGCTGAGCGCTGAAACGACGCTCGGCCGCTACCCGATAGAATGCGTCGAGGTCCTAAACCGCGTGGCTATACGAATCGAGCGCAGCGGAGGCGCAGGTTATGCGAAAGATGCGCTCCTGGAAAACATTCGACAAAAGACTGTTGCTTCAGCCGTCGCACTGGCGAACTCGCTGGAAGATTCGAAACTGATCGTCTTTACCCTGCACGGTAGGATGGCCCGGTATGCATCAAATTTGCGGCCGGAGCGCGCGCCGATTTTTGCATTTACACCCAGCGAACAAGTTTATCGGCAGTTGGCGCTTTATTGGGGAACATTTCCCGTTCGCATCGATTTCACCGGAGATCCGGACGAGACGATTGCGTCAGCGGAGAAATTTTTGCGCGCGAAAAAACTCGCTGCGCCCGGCAGTCGCATGGTGATCATCAGCGATGTCCGCATGGGCGGCGCGATGATCGATTCCATTCAGCTCCGCGTAGTGAAATAATTGTAGCCACCGATCGGCGACCGGCGCACCGAGTGCGCTTAGCACAGATCAATGTCGCGCCTCCCACAACGGAGCGGCTATAGCTCTACGCTTCGACCGGCAATTCGACATCCACCGGGCGCTCCTTCTTGCTGAGCGCACGGCGAAGTTTCGAAAGGGCGATATTCTGTAACTGTCGGATGCGCTCCCGCGTAACGCCGAATTTCTTGCCGACTTCCTCTAGCGTCTTTGGTTTGCCACCATCCAGACCGAAGCGCTGGAAAATGATCTTCTTCTCGCGATCATCCAACACGTCGAGCAAACCGCCGACCTCATTGCGGAGATTCTTATCACGCAACAATTCAAAGGGCGTTTGAGCGTCCTCGTCACCGACAATTTCACCGAACTCGGTCGAATCATCATCGCTGATCGGTGCATCGAGTGAAGCCGGACGAATCGACACCGTCTTAAGTTGCGAAACTTTTCCGCTTGCGATCCCGATCTCGTCACCGAGTTCGTCGTCCGTCGGTTCGCGGCCCAGTTCCTCGCTCATTTGCAGGGAAACCCGGCGCATCTTGGAGATCTTGTCCACTAAATGCACGGGCAGACGGATGGTCTTGCTCTGATTGGCCAGCGCGCGCTTGATGGACTGCTTGATCCACCACGCGGCATAGGTGCTGAGCTTCCCGCCTTTCGCAGGGTCAAAACGTTCCACGGCCTTCATCAGGCCGATGTTGCCTTCGGAAATCAGGTCTAGAAGCGGCAGGCCGAGATTCGCGTAGTCATGCGCGATTTTTACGACCAAGCGCAGATTAGACCGGATCATCAGCGCTCGCGCCTCGCGATCGCCCTTCTTGATTTTCGCGGCCAGCTCAATTTCCTGGTCCGGAGTCAATAGCGGGATTTGCCCAATCTCACGCAGGTAAATCTTAATTCCGGTATCGCTATCTTCAGCAGCCATATAACTCTTTTTCATCAAATTCTTGGGGGATCCGGATCGACAATGTCCCGTAAATAGTATTCGTCGATGCCTTGTCGATCACGCGTTGTAGCATCTTGAGAAGTATTTAACAAGGTTAAATATTCGAATCTGTGACACCGCGCGGATGTATGCTGTTCAATCTTTTTTTAGCTCCTAAAACGCGCGCTCAATTGGTGCCGAAAACTGGACGACGACAAGACAACTGGACTATAAGCCCGCCGTCCCGTAGTCGTGTACTTCGTACTTAGTGGTCTTTCGCATGCTGAACGTTGAAAAAAATCGCCGCGCCCGAAAATACTCTTCAGCTGAGCTCACGCGCCGGGTGTTGTGGACACTCGCGCAACCGCTTTTTCGGTTCAGCCCCAGGCCTTGCTTCGGCTGGAGGCGATTTCTGCTTCGCTGTTTTGGAGCAAAGGTCGGTCACAGCGTTCATGTGTATCCTACGGCGACAATTTATTTCCCTTGGAATCTTGAAGCCGGAGATGAAACGGCGATCGGTGAGCGTGCGCTCATTTACAATCTCGGCCGGGTGACGCTGGGGGCTCGCGTAACAGTTTCCCACGGCGCTCATGTTTGCGCGGGAACACACGATCACACTAAACCGGATTTTCCGTTACTGCGTCCGCCGATCATCGTCGGCCCCGAGGCGTGGATTTGTGCAGACGCGTTCGTCGGGCCGGGGGTGACAATCGGCGAAGGAGCGATCGTTGGTGCACGAGCGGTAGCGATGAAGGATGTCAGACCCTGGACCATTGTTATCGGAAATCCGGCGCGCGAGACCCAAAGGCGCGAGATTACTGAATGAGCGAGCAATCCAACGCGCGGGTGCCGTTGTCGGTGCTTGTGCCGGTTAAAAATGAAGCCGTGAACCCAGGCGACTGTCTTGCCAGCGTTTCTTTCGCGCAGGAAGTCGTGGTAGTTGATTCTGCGAGTACAGATGGGTACGCAAGCAGTGGCCGAAGCAGCTGGAATAGCGGTAGAGCGCGCAAGCGCTGGCTAAAGAAACTCGCAATGAGGGCTCCATTCCGTCCAAGCTTGCGATTCGTTTATCATTACATCTAGAAGCAGGTTTTTCGTGACGGCTACCGCGGATGGGTGCTGTGCCGGCTGCTCGCCTGGCATGAACGCATGATCGTGCTGAAAGAGCGCGAACTGAAAGACCGCCCTAGTGACTCCAGCGTGGTTTCATAAACGTTTAGCCACCGGCCTGTGGCCGGTCGTGGAGCGGCTGCTTCTTACTTCCGAGACGGCCAAAGGGCCGTGGGTACAGCCTGCATCCCCTCGACCAGGATCATGTTTGTCCTCGCGGTGCGATGCCGCATTTTGCGGGGTTCCCGGTATTCTTCACAGTTCAGCCATTCTTTGGCGCGCTCGGCTGACTCAAATTGAAGCACAACAATGCGTTTTGGTTTCCAATCGCCTTCGAGCACTTCGGTTTTGCCGCCGCGGACGGCGTATTTACCGCCATATTTCTCCACCGTCGGGCCTGCGAGCTTTTTGTATTCTTCGTAGCCGACTGGATCGAGAATGTCGATTTCAACGATGATGTAAGCAGGCATTGGCGAGGTTAAACGTTAAAACATCGAACCGTTGAAGCGCAAAACTTCAGTGGCCGTTGTGGCTGCGGTCCTTTGCAGCGAGTTCTGGGATTTTCTTTCGGCGCCGCAGTCGCAACCAGTTGTTCCAGGTTTTGCGCAGGCTGTCGCGCGGGGTCTGGTATTTTTGATTTAGTTCGTTGCTCTTTACAATCTGCGCGAGAATTCCTTTCACTGAAAAATCGTCGGTATTGACGATTGTATAGGCCGTTCCAACGGTGGCAGCATGATGCGCGTCGCTGGCCGCAGTCATGGGCAAACCGCGAATCTGTGCGTACTTAAAAGCGTAGCGGTTGTAGCGGCGGAGCGTGGTCGCCGCGTTGAAAACCTCGAGCGCATCGATCGGTAGCGTTTCCAGCGTGGAAAAACGGATTCCGGCGCGGAACAAATCGTATGGATGTGGAGGAATGGCCAGACCGCCGCGTTCATGAATCATATCGCAGACTTCGCGCGCAGGTTTTCCTTTCAGGTAGGGCAGCTCCGCACCGATACAGAGAAGATGACCATCGGCGGTCGTGACCTCGACTCCGGGTAGAACGAGGAAATCATTGACTGGTAAACCATCCAGGCGCATCAAACCCTTCTCGAGCAGATAATTCACAGCGTCGCATGTGTTGTGATCAGTGATAGCGATTCCGTTCAAGCCCTTGGCGCGTGCGGCCGCAATCAAATCTTCCGGACTGGAAACACCGTCTCCGGAAAAAAAAGAATGCGTGTGCAGGTCGATATTAAACGGCATGGTGAGAGGCTATGGCTATTGCTTTCCGAGTCGCTACACGAGCTCTTCCACAAGAATGCCTGCTTCGGCTTCGGGTTCCTTCTGAATGCGATTGAATTGGTGATCGTATAAGCGGCGATAGTAGCCAGATTTTTCGAGTAGCTCCGCGTGCGTGCCGATCTCCTTGATACGGCCAGAATCCATCACAATGATTTGATCGGCAGATAAAATTGTGGAGAGCCGATGGGCGATGGCGATTACCGTGCGTCCAGCAGCCAGCTTGGCGAGCGCCCTTTGAATTTCCTGTTCCGATTCGGAATCCAGCGACGACGTGGCTTCGTCGAGTAGCAAAATTGGCGCATTTTTGAGAATAGCGCGTGCAATGGCAAGGCGTTGCTGCTGCCCGCCGGAGAGCAGGCATCCCTTATCGCCAATAACTGTCTGGTAGTCCTTTGGCTGCGCCATGATGAAATCGTGGGCATAAGCGGCTTTGGCCGCCTCGTAAATTTCTTCCGGTGTAGCGTCCAGGCGGCCGAACTGGATATTGTTCAAAATAGTATCGTGAAACAGAAACGTCTCCTGAGTGACGAGCCCCATCTGTTGGCGCAGCGATTTTTGGCTGACGGAGCGCAGATCCTGCCCATCGATTTTCACCGCGCCTGAAGTTGGGTCGTACAGGCGCAGTATCAGCGAGAGAATTGTGCTTTTACCCGCGCCACTGGCGCCGACCAGGGCGTGAGTTTTGCCCGGTTCAATGTGCAAGGTCAGGTTGCTGATGGCGTCTGTAGCCCTGTTTGCGTAGCGGAATGTTACATTTTCAAAATCAATTCGACCCTCGGACGAACTCAACGCAACAGCGTTTGGTGCATCCTGCACCGTGGACTGCGAATCCAGAATCGAGAAAATAGCGGTCGTAGCGGCGACGGATCGCTGCATCACGATGTGGATCCTGCTAAGCGTCTTGATCGGATCGTACAGGATGAAAATCCCTGAGATTAGTCCAAAGAAGCGGCCGACGCTCAGATTCGCAGCGTAAACGTAAAGCAACGCCATTCCCACACCGATCGCCGCGATGATCTCGACCAGTGGTCCGACTGCTTCCATCGAGCGAATCATCCGCATCATCTGCGAAAACTGTAGTTGGTTGCTGCGTTTGAACTCCTTTTCCTGGAATCCTTCGCGCGCGAACGATTTGATGACGCGGATGCCGGCAAATGTCTCCTGCATCGTCACTACCATTTGGGCCATCCCTGCCTGCTCGTTTTGCACTGCTTTCTTGGCGCGACGGCCGTAAACGCGCAGTGGCAGCAAACACGTTGGAAAGAGGATCAGCGTCACAACAGTGAATTTCCAATCCATCAGAAGGAGCACAGTGATTGCACCGACGATGGTGATCGGTTGTTTAAAAACGTCGCTGCTAACGCTGGTCAAAGCCATCTGCATGACGCGGGTATCATTAGTGATGCGCGACATCAAAAATCCCGACCGCATCTTGTTAAAGAAATCCATGGAATGGCGAACCATCTTGCTAAAAAGCTGGACGCGTATGTCGGAGACCACCCTGTTGCTCACCCACTGCATGCAATAGGTGCTTCCGTAGGAACAGAGGCTGCGCACGGCCATGATGGCCGGGATGGCCAGACAGATGAGAACAATCGAATTGATCTTCGGGCCTGTGTCCAGAACGTGAAGATTCGAACGCACCGCCATCGGATTGGGAGCAGCGCCGTGGAAAATCGTGCTGGTGACCCGGGCAATCGCTAATGGAAAAAGAGAATTGACTCCGCCGTAAGCAAGGCCCAGCGCCAGACCCAAAATGAAACGCGTCTTGTACGGCTTAAGGTAACCGTAGAGCCGCCGGTACGAACCGGAAGCTGTGCGTAACGTTTCCCAGACGGACTGCCTTTTCCTAGCCGGTTTTGCGCCGCTCATGAAATTTGCGCCGCCGCACGAAGCAACAGCAGCGAATCCATAGCACCAATGACCGCTTCCGTCGAGATTTGACTCATCGCGAGGCGCGGCTGCACCGGCGAAAACTCGGTGACTGGCGCCGCTGATTTTCCGTGTAAAACTACGGCTGGACTTTCCCTGGGGCGCCAATGAAACGGGTTGGTCGGGCCGAATAGGATCACCTGGGGCGTGCGCGTCGCGGCCGCCATATGCACTGGAGCGGAATCGACCGTGACAAGAAGCCGTGCCTGGCCAATGAGCGCGGCCAGGGTGAGCAAATCTGTCTCTCCAGAGAGATCGATGATTTCGTGCTGCGTCCTGTTCTTAATTGCAGCGATATGCGTTTGCTCGTCCTGGGACGGCCCACTGGTCAGAACAAGATCGATACCGTCGTTTGAACCAAAGTACTTAATCACTTCCGCCCATCGCTCGGGTTCCCAAAGTTTCTCCTGCCGCGCTGAGCCAGGATGCAAAATGACGTAGGGCTTTGTCACTTTCCAATTACGCCGAAGCGCGTCGGCTTTTTCGTAGGCCATCTGTGGCAGATCGAGGTGCGGATCGATCGAAGCATGCCGGGCGCCGAGCGGTCCAAGTAAAGCGAGATTGTAGTCGATTGTGTGCATGTCCCGCATACGAACACCGACAAAATCTGTATAAGCGCGGGCGCGCGTCTTGGCCTGTTCACGCACCCGGTAAGACACCACGCGTCTGCGCGCGCCGGATAAAAGCGCCAGAAATGCCGAGCGATCGTTCCGGGTGAAATCGACGCAGTAATCAAATTTGCCGACGGCGACGGATAAAAACAAACTGAGGTCGCGCAGATTTCGCCGCGCGATCAAAATGCGATCGACATTTGAGATGGCTGGAAGCAGGTCGGCACATTCCTTGGACACAACGAGAGTGAGGTGCGCTTCTGGGAAGTTTTCACGCAAAGCTGCGAGTACAGGCGTGATCAAAATCAGGTCGCCGATTCGCTTGAGTTGCAGGAGAAGAATTTTCACGGCTTGTGGCTGTAGCGGCACTCTATGAGCGCCGAACCAAAATCGGCGGTGACACACCGCCGCTACAAATTCAGCGCACCATTCGCATCGCGGTTTCGTATGCGTCCAGCAATCGTGCTCGAAAATGGTCCCAGGTGAAATTCTCAACTACGCGACGTCTCGCTGCGGCGCCCATTTGTTCAACGATTTCAGGATGTCCATACAAATGCTCAACCGCCGCTGCGATGGCATTCACATCTCCCGGCTTCACAATGATTCCTTCGATGCCATTGCGCACTACATCGCCTGCCTCGCGCGTGGTGATTTGAGGCAAAGCGCACGCCGCCGCTTCATATGTAACCTTGGCGCTCCCCTCCCATTGCGACGGAAAAACGTGAACCGTGCTCGCGCTGAGATAATTCTCCGGGTCACGGACAAACCCTACGACGCGAATGTTATCGCGCCAGAATTCCTTCAGGTACGGCTTCGCCTCTTCGTGCACGAAACCAACCAGCCACAGCTCCGCATCGGGCAGATTCAGGCGGTGCCATGCCTCCAACACATGTTGAATGCCCTTGCGCCTGATCAATGCACCGGCAAAAACAGCGCGAAATTTTCGTGGCCGTTTTCCCGGCCTGAAACGTTCGACATCCACGCCCCGTGGCAAATAAAACAGTTTTTCCTCCGGCAATCCCCGTACGCGAAATGTGTTGGCCGCCTTCTGTGACAAAACGAGCAAAAGGTCAGCGAGTTTATACTCTTCAATGAAACGCTTCCGCTGGAGCAACAGTCTATTTTTCCACCTTTGAAAGCTCGAGATGTTCTCCGTCGGTGCTGCAATTTTCGATCGCCGGACTTTCTCTTTGCCGCCGTCGCGATGCCAGGTGGGGATCTCAACAACCGAAGGGATACCACGTCGTTTTGTTACTTTCAGCGAGCGCAAACAGTCCCCCGACCAACTATGGAAGAGATCATAGCGCCCGGTGGCCAGATGCCGGGACGCGATCCAATCGAGATATTTTTTCTTCGCGCCATAGTAATAGGGCCGATCGAGAAATGAGATAAGCCGCACCGGATGCCAGCGTAGGGAACGGATCAGTGAAGCTGGGATTTCTTTCTGCCGGTTATCATAAGCGATTGCTTTGCCAAGGAACCCCCCGCGATAAGACGCGCGCAGGGTTTCAAATGCATCGGTATCCAAGCCGGAGCCCCCGATCCGGGCGAAAATAGAATAGAGCAGGTGCCTGGGTAAAGTACGTGCCACGGGTGGCGCGGAGCGTACTGCCGCAGGGGCGTTTAAAGTTTCACCTGGCATGGGTTAGAAGTATTCTGGCGAACGTGAGGCATGTAAAGCAACGTCTGGGGTAGCGTGTCGAGGTGACTGAAGTCTCTCTCATCTTCGACGGACAGAAGCCTTGGCTAATGACGAAGCACGAATGACGAATGTGGGATGAATGACGAAGAGGCTTCTACAGTTTCGGCGCCGTTTCGGGGTTTGTCATTCGGATTTCTTTCGTCATTCGTCTTTTCGTCTTAAGCTTGGCCCTCGCGCCGATTGACGTAATGAGACGGGCTCAAGCAGCATGACGAAGAGACTGAGCATCGCTTTTGTGCGGCGCGGTTATTCTCCGACTGGCGGTGCCGAAACGTACTTAAAGCGACTCGCGCCTGGCGTAATCGAAGCTGGACACAACGTCCAACTTATCGCGACGAATGAATGGCCGGAGGACCAATGGCCGTTTGGATCGGTTACGCGCCTGCGCGCAGAATCAGTCATTGGATTTGCGGATGAATTGGAACAGATCCGGCCCCGGCTCGATTGCGGTGTCTTGGTCAGCCTTGAGCGGATTTGGAGCTGCGACGTTTATCGCGCTGGCGACGGCGTCCATCGCGCCTGGCTCGCGCGCAGAAGAAACTTCGAGCTTCCACTGAAGCAATTTGTTCGCGCTCTCAATCGGAAGCATCGCGATCTATTGCAACTGGAGGAATCCCTGCTTGCCGATCGCAAAGCCGCACGCGTGATCGTGGCTTCACGAATGGTCAAGAACGAGATCATCGATCTCTATGGCTATCCCGCAGACAGGATCGAACTCATTCGCAACGGCGTGCCGGTCGATAAATTCCGGTTCGATCCCGGGCTTCGCGAAAAAGGGCGCGAGGATCTGAAATTGAAGCCGGATCAAATTGCGCTGCTATTTGCCGGCTCCGGTTGGGAACGTAAGGGGTTGCTTTTTGCAATCCAAGCAATGGCGCTCTGCAAGAACAGAAAACTGCGTCTGCTTGTTGCCGGCCGCGGAAATGAAAGACGGTACAGAACGACACGCTTGCGCTTTTGGCGCGAGGAGCCGGTGCAGTTTCTCGGCGAAGTTTCAGACGTTATGCGTCTTTACGCGGTTGCGGACATTTTCATTTTGCCAACATTCTACGATCCTTTTTCCAATGCCTGTTTGGAAGCGTTCGCCTGCGGATTACCGGTAATCACAACGCGTTCCAACGGCTTTAGCGAAATCATCGAAGACAGCGTCCACGGATCAATTGTCGATCATGCAGGCAATCTGGTTGGTTTGCGCGACGCGATTCGGTTCTGGTCCGATCCACCGCGCCGCGAGGTAGCGCGCTGGACGAACATCGAACGTGCGTCGCAGTTCGATATTTCAAAAAACGTCGAGCAAACGCTTGAGATTTTGACGCGCGTTGCACTTTAGCGTCCGCTGTCCTCAGTGGAGGCCCGAATCATATCAACTCCTGAGCGCAGCGTCCGCGTCTGGGAAAATCTGAAATACCTGGTCGAGCCGCGAGATTTCGAATATCGAGCGAACTGTTTCCTGCAAGCCGGCCAGCAGGAATTTGCCGCCGTAGCCTTCCACTTTTTGCATCCCCTCAATCAACGCCGCCAAACCGGCGCTATCGATATAGGTCACCTGGGAAAGATCCACGACCAAACGTTTCGGTTTCTTCCCGATCATGGCGTTGAGCGACGCCGTAACCGAAGGAGATACGTGCAGATCGATTTCGCCCTTGAGCGGCAGGACGTTGGAACGTTGTCGTGACGACGGCAAGCCAGATGTGGAAGCGTCTTTTTTCATTTTACCTCTGCAATCGTCAATGGATCACCATCCGAGCGTATTGATAATAGTTTCCACTTCTGAGAGATCATCAATCAGGAAATCCGGTTCATATTTTGCAAGCTCATCCCGGCTCCATCTGCCGGTCGCCACGGCAATGGTGCGCGCGCCGAGCGCTCTGCCGCAGGCAATGTCGCGCGGCGTATCGCCAATGACGTCGATCTCTTCTGCGGAGAACTCGCGCCCATGCTTCTCTTTTGCCCGGGCGCGGGCGAATCGCCCGAGCTGATTCCGATCCCGATGATCGTCGGCAAAAGCGCCAAATTCAAAAAAATGCCACACGCCGTAGTGCTCGAGTTTCAGTCGCGCTCCGCGGGAAACATTTCCAGTGAGAAGCGCGAGCACCAGACGCGGCCGCGACTTGAGCTTTTCGAGCAACTTAAGCACGCCGGGGAGCAGCTTGCCTTTCCGGCGCGGCAGTTCGAGTGAAAGAAAATGGACGTAGCTATCCAGAAACGCGCTTACGTTTTCGTTGGTCGCAGGGATTTTATGCTTGTTCAGGATACTGACGACAATGCCCGAATCGGTCATGCCTGCGATCTCGATGTCGTGCAGATCGTCAGCGATACCGAAGCGCTCTTTAAAGGCAGATTTGAGCGCTTGAACACCCGCGCCTCCCGAATGGATCAACGTCCCGTCGATGTCGAAAAGCAGGAGGCGTCTTGTAATTGCGGATTGCATTTCTGTAGCGGCGCTCTGCGTGCCACGCGATAGCGTTGCGACAGCGGGTACGCGGCCCTCGTAAATTGGCGCAATTTTGTAACCTGCGCATTTCAAAATCGCGAGTTTGCAGTCGCGGTTTTTTGTCGGCGAGTAAAGACCCGTTACAGCCTACAAAGCTGGCGCGTGCATCATCAGCACGGCGATCATGCTCCCGAGAAACACGAGCAGCACAATTGACAGGCCGATCAAAATTCCATTGCGAACCGGGTCATTCTGATGCGTTTGGCGCCGGAACGGCGACGCATTGGCAAAATTACGGGGGGTGATACTTCGTTCCGCATCTGCAGTTCCTGAACGGATGGGATCTGGCATGGTAGCGACTATCTAGCCAAAGATTACCCTTAGTCGAGCGATTGTTCCGTTTGGATAGGCCTGCGCTGTCAACCAGGGGCTTTGATCTCGACAAGCGGCAAAGATTTTTCCAGACTGCACGCCTATGAACGCTCTGACACCCGCCAGCCCCAGATGCCGGGATTGCTTCATTAGAAGATCGTTGTTCACAATTGTTGGCTTAACGATCACTTTGATTAGCACGTCATATGCTGCTGAGCCGTCGAAGCAAACGAAGGTGAGTTCAGAAAACAGAGCTCGTTCAGAAACGAGGCCTGTCCATCTCGTAGTAAAGTCTCGGGAGGAGCTAAAGCAGATATTTACTTACCTTCCGTATCCCGCCGTGCCGAGCGACCTTCAAGGTTATGAGGGGTCCCAGGTAGGTGGCACAGGCACCTATCGCCTGGTGGTGGATGCTCAAGGTGCCGTCACTCAGGTCACGATCTTGAAGGGATTTACGGTTACAGAAATCTACGATGAGCGATTCTCCAACTTGAAAGGCAATGCCGTCCCGGCCTTAGACAAAGTGATGCTTCAGGCATTGATGCGTTGGCGGGCAAAGCGGGGGCCGCTGCGCGTCGTGGATGTTCACTGGAGTTTTGGACCCATCCGTGGATGAACTACGCAAACCAAATAAGCTATATTAAGCGAACGAGGTTCGCCGCTGCCACCCAGCGCGACGACGGAAAGTTTCGTTGTGCGATCCGATGAAAACCTGACTGCTTCCCTCGAACTCGAAGTGGCGATTCGAGGCCCGCTTTTTGTATCGACAAGCTGGGACGTCTTATCCACCCCAACGCGCGATGCGCGTGTGCGTCATGCCTTGTTAATGATCAGGGCACCTTGGCTAGGATCTTCTCCATCTCGGAGGTCGTGAAAGCACGCAACGTCTGAGTGCGGATGTTACCCAGTAAGTCCGCTGCCAGCAACACGCTGGCGGCCGTCTCATCGTCTGGAGCCTCGAAGATGCATACTTGGTCATACTGACCGAGCGTCCAATACATTTGTTTGATGCTTACTCCCATCGATTGCACCTTGGCGGCCCAGTCTGCCACCCGCTGCGTCGTCTGCCTGGCGGCCTGGATGCCCTTGTCTGTGAATTGCACTAAACTGATGTACGTCGGCATAATATTAATCCTTCAGGTAATCTGGGAGCCGGTTTCGACCCGACGGTGATATGGATGGAATCTTTCCGTAACGATTTTCGTTTTTATGGCTCTGCAAGATTAGCTAATGCCTCGCTCCAGACCGTGTTCGCCCAGTAAACGATCTACTCGTAACGATGCCGGTCTCAGATTTGGTTGTCGATAGGCCGGATAACTCCTCAAGCGAAAGGAGTCCAGTTTCAATGACGTCAAGATAAATGAGTGCGCTGCCGTCATCCCTCAAGCCAACCTTAATCAGTTCGCGACCTACTCAATCTCCGCAGTGATCTTACCGTTGACGTCGTTCAACGTGACCGTGTCAACGCCTGCCAGCTTTACCTTATCGAAGGTCACTGAGAGTCCCTCGTCGTCTACCAGGTTGAAATCCCAGGTTTCTGATTTTGCGTTACTCTTGAAGCGCACCTGGATCTTTCCCCCGGCAGCCAGCACTTTTCCGTCGAGAAGGAGATTTGCGTCCCAATCCCTGTTATCAGAGGCAGTGACATAGAGACCTTCGAAGCTTCGCGCGGTCTGGTTCACCAGCGTGAAGTCGAGATCGGACGCGAATGCGTTTGCGATGCCTAGGAGGATGAAGAGAAAGAAAGGAAATTTCATGAGTGAGGACTACTTCTTCTTTTTGTTGTGAGAGGTGGTCTTTTTGTAAACCGTGTGGCCGTATTGGTCCTTCACCTTTGTAGTCTTGAACACTCTCTTGCCTTTGGTCTTCTTGCTTGTTGATTCGTAATAGCGTGGTTGGCGGTAGATTTTAGGCTGGTTGAAATAGGGGTCGAAGTCGCTCGGATAGGACCGATCGCCTACGTAGACGACGAGTTCGCCGGGGAGGATCAAAGCATGGCTTAGTTCGGCAAAGCCCGTGACAAGAAAAGCCATGATTACCATCTGTAAGAGGGAGCGAAAAGTCACCCTTATCGTCTAGCAGGAGCATTCTATCGCGTCAAAGGAAATTAGCCCTGCGCAAGACCGCCGACCATCGACCGGGAATTCTGTCCAATTCATCGAGACGTCCAACCGGCAAGAGTCAAGATGGGTCACATCGAAACATTTAACATTTCTCCGATTAAATTCTTTTCTCCCAACACGACAAGCAAAGTCGGAATGGTTGAAACGGCTGTCGCCATTCAGGTCATATCACATCTATCTCCAAGCCTTGGAAGCAAAAGGCATCGTGAATGTCATCACGCGTGAATTATTGTGCTTCCCAACGCCGGATAATTTGAATCGTCGCGCTGTGCGTCAGCAATCCAGATCGTTCGCTTCCGAGAATCAACGGCTGAGACGTAGCCCAAGCTCCATCCGGCCTTGCTAAGCCTGTCTGCGATGATTTCCCAGGATTTGATGTGGCGGATTGTGTTCTTTTACGCTCTACACGGCAATGAAAAAGTGACTGAGCCACACGAGCAAGCGGGCGAATTGGACGCTGTCGATACGACAACCTATTTTCGACGATATGACAGCAAACGAACAGACGTCCGTGAGTCGAGTCGCAGATCGTGAAAAGCTTCCATTGTTGCTCGATAAGGCGCGGCAGTTTGCCGGGGAGTACATCGACAGTCTTGAAGAGCGTCCGGTTTTTCCCGGCGAAAAATCGCTGCGAGCGATGCATGCCCTGGTCGAATCGCTTCCCGAAAATCCGAGCGACCCATTCCTGATTCTCGATCAGCTCCAGGAAATCGGCGCGCCTGCTGTCGTCACTCAAACAGGCGGTCGATACTTCGGTTTCGTGAACGGCGGAATTCTTCCGGTCGGGCTCGCCGCCAGGTGGATGGCCGATGTCTGGGACCAAAACACTGCCCATTACGTCATGTCGCCGATCAATTCGCGTCTCGAAGAAGTCTGCGAACGTTGGATCGTCTCGTTGCTTGGTTTCCCCGAAGAAACCGCAGCCGGTTTTGTATCCGGAACAACGATTGCCAATTTCTCAGGCCTGTGTGCCGGTCGCAACGAATTGCTTCGTCGACGCGGCTGGGACGTTGCCCGCAAGGGCCTTTACGGTGCGCCGAAAATTCGTGTCCTCGCCAGCGACGATGCGCACGCAGCGGTCCACAAGTCGATTTCGATGCTCGGACTCGGATCTGAAAACGTCGAACTTGTTCCAGTGGACGACGAGGGACGCATGCGAGCCGATCGAATGCCGAAACTGGACGAAGCGGCGTTAGTCATTACCCAGGCCGGCAACGTAAATTCCGGAGCGATCGATCCCATCGGCCCACTTTGCGAACACGCGCACGCTTCGGGTTCGTGGGTTCATGTCGACGGCGCATTCGGCCTTTGGGCGCGCGTGCTGCCATCGATGCGCAAAACGTGTGAGGGCATCGAAATGGCGGACTCGTGGTCGCTCGACGCACACAAGACCCTCAATGTTCCCTACGACAGCGGTATCATTGCCTGCCGGCATCGCGAAGCATTGATGAGCGCGTTCAAGGCTTCGGCTTCCTATTTTCAGTGGAGCGAACACCGTGACAGCATGAATTTTCGGCCGTCGATGTCCGCTCGGGCGCGTGTGATAGAACTTTGGGCCGTTCTCAAGACCTTAGGCCGGCAAGGAGTCCGACGTTTGATCGAACAGCTTTGCGAAAATGCGCGAAGCTTTGCCCGGCTTCTATCCGAGCAAGGGTTTCAGATCCACAACGATGTTGTTTTTAACCAGGTGCTCACCTCATGTGCTGACGACGCCCTCACGAGGGCGACGCTACAGAACATCCAGAGTTCCGGTGAATGCTGGTGCGGCGGCTCAACCTGGCATGGAAGAGCGGTCATCCGAATCAGTGTTTGCGATTGGGCTACGACGCCAAAACAGATCGAACGCTCCGTGCGCGCTTTCGTGAAAGCGCGAGCTATAGCAGCCCGCTGAGTGTTTCTAGTAAACCTCGAATCTCCGAAAGGGACCGTAGCTGGCAAGTTTCCGACCCGACTGCTTGTCGAGAATCCAAATCGACGGACACTGCGGATGACAATAGAACGCTAAAGTCTTAGTGACGTTCTCCTTTTCCTGCGCATCGCAACTTATCCAAGCCGCAGGGGCGATCCAGGCTTTAGCGTCGGGGTCGGTACAATCTAGCCGCAGCAAATTGTCTCTTTGCAGTTTCTCTATAGCTCGTTGCCCTGTTGACCCGGCTTGGTCTGTTGGTTTTGCTACATTCATCGGGGTTTGATGCGGCGTCGCAGCAGCGCTGGCTTGAGAAGCATCGTAGTGAAATCGTTCCTGAACTTCTTTAGGTAATTCGGTGAAGTAGAGTTTGACGATTCCCGATTTTGTCCTCACGACAATCCCGTCAGATTCGACTCGGCTGATCGTAGCATTCTTGTATTTTTTGCCCCTAATAGTTTTGAAGTCGTCAGCAAGTGCAATGGATGCCGACAGCGCGAGGATCGCCAACGTAGCTTCCCAGTTCAGCCGGCGGATTCTGCGCCTTTTCTCCTCGACATTGCAATCAAGGAAGTGATATGGGAAAATGAATTTCCATGATTCCGCTTTTATCGGGCGGTCACGAGAGATGCCAAGCGGATTAGAGCCCTAGCAACTCTTATGCGACAGCTCACCGTTATACTGACCGCACTAACGGTTGCCACATTCCAAACGCACGCTGGAAGTCTCGACTGGCTTTTTGATGTTGCTAACAACGATAATATCGCACGCAGACAAGCCCAATTCTTGGTGTGGGATGGTGTGTCGCATCCCTTCTCAGCGCGTTTCGAGAACGTAGACATTGTAGACAAAGATTTGCCTTTTTATCTCTTTAACGTTGTAATCACCAGTCCAGGCGCCGGAGCAGAGCGCGATCGCAGCTCATACCTGGTCTGCTTCAAGCTGACTGAACATACAACCGAATTCCGCATAGTTACCGTTATTCAATACGCTTCAGACCCGCCGACAGAAAACGAGATTACGATAGATAAGCGTCTTAATGGATGGCCAGTTTCGCCGCCTTGGAAAGCAGGAGATGATCTACCATACAATATCAAGCCTCCTGGCTTGAGCATCGTGTTAGACAAGTGTCGCGCTGGATCAGACCAGTAACACCGTTACCCGTCCTGCCGGTAACGCAGGTTCAATTCATCTCACGTAATGGCGACAATGTTCGGTCTCATTTGCAAGTATGATGATGATGAATGATGGGGGTCATAGCTTACTATCGACACGAACCAAATTTGAAACATAGCTGGCACTTTCCATTCTTAACCGATTTGCAATCCATTGATGACTCATCGGCGTTTGCCTGACGCAGCTCTGGAATGCACTTGCCAGCCCGTCTTTAAACAAGCTTGGCTTAAGGTCCTCAGAAACTCCACTCGATCCGCATCATCGTAGTGGATCGCTTCGCGCCGATCGCCTCGGCTCATCGCATGATAACGCGCTCCAACGTATTGAATGCGCAGCGGTCTCGGCATGGCCGCATCGGTACTCAGAAGGTGCCGAGTGTCGATAGTTAGCTCTGACCCCTTAACCCAAACGCTGCGAAAACCAAACACACACGAGCGCAAAGGTACAAATCAAAAGAGAAAATGTTCTCATGCTTCGGGTTGTGCCTCTTTTGCTCTCCACACGGCAACGACAAAGTGATATATCTGATTCGCAGTGAATCAGAGCCTCGCAGATCCATTCCTATGATTGCTTTTTCCAAGGAGAATTGTGATGAATTCAGCGCATAGCATTGTTCGTGCAACGCGTGACTATGAGGCGTGGCTCGCGAGCCAGGTTCGAGTCGTTAGACCGGGCCTGCAGGCGAAACACAAGTTGATGGCGGAGGACGGTTTTTCGTTTCTGCGTGCGACGTTTTATCGCTGGGCGCAGTTGTTTCCCGCGCTGTTTCCGAAACTCGCTCGCGCGCCAAAGGTTTTGGGGGTTGGAGATTTGCACGTCGAGAATTACGGCACTTGGCGCGACGCCGAGGGCCGACTGGTCTGGGGCATCAACGATTTCGATGAGGCATGCCCGCTCCCTTACACGAACGATCTGGTACGACTCGCCACGAGCGCGTGGCTAGCGATTGAAGCAGACGATCTGGCGCTTGGTCGCGGGGCCGCCTGCAGGGTGATCTCGGAAGGTTACGCCGCGGGGCTCGAAGATGGTGGTCGGGCGGTGGTGCTCTCGGAACACAACCGCTGGCTGCGCGACGCGGTGACGAGCCGGTTGCGTGATCCCACGCAGTTCTGGCGGAAGCTGGCCGCTCGGCCCGTGGTACGCGACGTTCCAACGGAGGTACGGTCGCTGCTCGAAGCGGCGCTGCCGGAGACGAGACTGGAGTTGCGCATGGTGTATCGGCAGCCGGGTTTGGGCAGCCTCGGCCGTCCCCGCTTCACCGCTCTGGCAGAGTGGCGCGGGGGAAAAGTTGCGCGCGAGGCGAAGGCTTTAGTGCCGTCGGCATGGTTGTGGGCCGCGAGTACCGCGGGCAACAGGCAGATTTATTACGATGAATGCGTACGACGCGCAGTGCGGGCACATGATCCATTCCTGCAGACGCAGGGTGCGTGGATTCTGAGGCGGCTTTCAGCGTACTGCAGCCGGATCGAACTGAGGCAGATACCGCGCTGGAGCGATGAGCAGAGATTGCTGCGGACGATGGGATTGGAACTGGCCAATGTGCATCTAGGCACCCGTGGCGCGAGCGCGCGAATCCGAGCGGATTTGCGTAGCCACAAACTGAAATGGCTGCGTCAGTCCGCCGAGGCGATGGCCGAAGCGACGGTCGCAGATTGGAAAGAATGGAAAAGAAAGACCGTGTAACCGGCTCGCAAGCCGAGACCGCCATTCCACGGCTCGCCAGTGATTTTTTCCCGCGAAGCGATCCGGTTTGAACTTCCAGATTCGCGAGCGAATCGGACCGAGACATTTCTCCCGAGCGCAGTAGTAATGGAAAAAGAAGCAACCCCCTTGCGCCCGAAATTCTGATCATCTTCAAACTTAGTGCCGACTATCGCCGGGATGCTAGCATTAACGTCAGCGCAACTGCAACCATGCAGCAAGCTGTTGTCATCACGGAAGAACAGAGGCGAAAGCTAATCGAGTTGCGGGAGAAGCTGCTGGTAGAGGCGTCGCCCTGAGCGGTTCTTCTACTCCCTCAGAGAGTGGTTGCGTGACCGAATAAGATCCTGTCTTGGGACTTCACAGCAGCTCGCGGTCGGCTCCATCACCTAGTTACGCGTCGCGCGTTCTTTTCGGTGCATTAACCACCTCCAACGGTTCAAAGATCTCTTGCGGTATCCCAAGCGCGGCCCGAAGCCAATCCTTTCTCTCCTGGCGTGAGCTGCTCATGGCAAAGTCCCTTAATGGTCTTAAGCGCGTCGAGAACAGTAAGCCACTGGTCTGTATGATAGAGGCCAGGATACGCGCCGCTGAGAATCCAGCGCAGTGGACCTATGGCACGTCTCTCCAACCAGGCGTCGATCAGGCGTTCAATATACGGGAGTGCATCGGCTCGTAATGGTGCAGGTGAGGGGTCCATAGGCCTAACGAGAGAGAGATAAGCCACGGCAGGGTGTCGTGCAAACACGCTGGAATTGCACCGCAATAGGGCCGTTGGCTTTATCGCTTGGTTGGATGTCTCATTGTAGCTTCACTGACGCCATCCGTCGCATGTACTGGGCGCGAGCTGAGTCCTGCTCCGCCACTTCTCCTGGAACATTGCTGGATATCCCCGTGTCGAAATAAATTTCTTTCTTGCCGCGCGGCGTCACAAACCACCAGTAACTAATCAGATGTCCGTTATGATCTAGACTGCCGTGCCCCCAGGGCGCTGGAGCGTTCACGGACTTCTTGCCTGCTTTGACTTTGCTACTGGCATCAGCGACAGCATCGTGCGTCGCGAGGACAGGACTGTAGTTATACAACTTCAGCATCCAGGCCATCTCCTCTGCGACTGCTTTGATGCCACGCTCCTTCAAAGGAATGGCTTTCGCTTTCGTCGAGCCGTCATGATGTGCTGGCTGAGCTGCTAAACACGGCGCTGCTGCGACGACTGCTATAGTCGCGAGGATGTAAGGGCGCGTTAGCATCTAATTAGAATTAGATTGGACCGTGCAATCTATTTCTTTCCCCTGTAGAGGGAATATCAGTGAACGCTGCACGGGAGCAAGTCCGCAAAACGGGAATCTACCACTCCTTGAAACCGCCCGCGTGCTGGTGCATCTCGGTCACATTGCCAGTGGCATCGTAAACGCGAATCACAGCATCATGTGACCGGCTGCGATCTCTGCAGCGCCCCTTGGTCCGCAATTTCTCCATGAGATTGAACATAATGAATTTGCCAGAGTCGAAAAAAAGGGGGAAGAAATCGCGGAGTCGGGATGCAACTTCGGGAAATCATGACGAGAGACGTGGAGGTCATCAGACCGGAAACCTCTGTCAGCGAAGCAGCGCAAAAGATGCGTTCACTCGACCTGGGCGCGTTGCCAGTCTGCGAGGGCCAACGTCTCGTGGGGATGGTGACCGATCGCTATATTACCATCCGGGCCACCGCTTACGGGCATGACCCCAACACGGCGCCCGTGCGCAATTACATGAGTTCCGACCTTATTTGTTGCTTCGAGGACCAGGACATCAAAGAGGCTGAACAGCTCATGCGGCAAAGACGCGTTCGCCGGTTGCCCGTCCTCAC